>LSQX01081086.1_pt2 | contig 25969 bp, 27 predicted proteins | sample 654561 | NCBI WGS metagenome assembly LSQX01 (sample SAMN04489861, study PRJNA283612) | anaerobic digester metagenome | isolation source: 4 biogas reactors fed with cattle manure at either 37C or 55C with and... | place: Denmark: Kongens Lyngby | collected 2014 | reverse complement strand
TGCCGCCGTCGATGATGATATCGCCTGCTTCCAGATATGGCAGCAGTAAATCAATGAAATCATCCACGGGTTTTCCCGCCTTCACCATCATCATGACCTTGCGGGGCTTCTTCAAAGAATCAGCCAGCTCTTGCAGGGAATAAGTTCCGATAATGTTCTTACCTTTTGCGCGTCCTTCAACGAAAGCACTAACTTTTTCTGTAGTGCGGTTAAAAACCGCAACGGTGAAACCCTTGCTTTCCATGTTCATCACAAGGTTTTCACCCATAACTGCCAGGCCGATAAGACCTATGTCCGCCTTACTCATATCTCAAATCCTCCTGTGGATTATTATCGTGACGCTTCACGTTTTTCCCGCTGTATGAACAGCGGGTCACGTTTTGGACAGCGGAAGAGTCGGGTTATACTTTTATCGCTTTACGCGCGCGTTGCCCTGCCAGATGCTCCAGACCTGTTCTTCGTCAGCAGGCTGCGCATAGTCTGTGAGGAAGGTTGTTGCCATTGCGCCGGTGGCCCAGCCGAATTGTACCCATTTCGAAGGCTCCCAGCCCCTGAGAATAGCATACAGCATTCCGCCGACATAACCGTCGCCGCCGCCAATTCTGTCCAATATGGGAATTTCACGGGGCTCGGCAACATACCAGTTATCACCCTCCAAAAGGATGGCGCCCCATCTGTGCATGTTGGTGCTGATAACCTCGCGCAGCGTTGTGGCAAAAACCGAAGCGTTGGGGAATGCTGCCTTCACACGTGCAATCATGCCTTTAAAGCTGTCAATCTTACCGGCCAGTTCCTTTCCTCCGGCTTCGGGCCCTTCGATGCCCAGGCTAAGCTGGAAATCCTCTTCGTTGCCGATCAGAATGTCGGATAAACTCGCGATTTCGGTAAAGACATCCCGAAGCTCTTTTTCACGGTTTTTCCAGAAGGACGCACGATAATTCATATCAAAGGAAATGCGTGTACCATGCTTCTTGGCAGCCCTGGCCAGTTCCAGGCAAAAAGTACTGGTTTCAGGCGATAACGCCGCGATAAGACCGGACAGGTGCAGAATCTGAACCCCATCCTGACCAAACAGCTTTTCCAGATCAAAATCTTTCGCGTTTAGCGTACGGCCCACTTCACCGGCACGATCGTTATGAACGCGCGGGCCTCTGGCACCACAGCCCGCATCGGCGATGTTGAACTGGTGGCGGTAACCCCACGGGCCTCCCTGGGGCACTTCTTTACCTTCATATTCCATATGGCGGCCGGCCAGATTGTCCTTGATCAGCCGGGCAATGGGGCTGTCCTTGACAAAGGTTGTCAGTACTTTTACGCGAAGACCCAGATAGGATGAAATGCTGGCAACATTGGTTTCAGCGCTGGTGACATGCAGCATGAACATATCGCTGGAGTGAACAGGCTGTGAATTGGTTGGGGTGATCCGCACGCCCATACTTGTAGGGACCACCATGGCATAAGCTGCGTTTTCTCGAAGTTGCATCAATGAAAACCTCCTTTATAGAATCGATTTATCATATTTTATCCGGTTCAAACCGGGTTTATAGTTTTTTGACTCAGGGTTTGGTCAGGACCAACAATCGCTCACCCCGGAAATAAGCCAAATAGCAGCTTTCCGCACCTGCGCTTTATGCTTCATTTCACTGGATCAGGGGATAGCTTTATCTGGATCCGGATAGCAGCCAAATCAAAACCAGCATACTACCCCATTATGAGTCATATTCTATCGAAAAACGTCCATACTTAGTTTGCATTTATTCGGTACTTTATACACTTTCTTTAGATATCCTCATTCCATTCCTCTAAAACAATGTGAAAGCGTAATTCGTCTCCTCGAAAATATGGCAATATAACGAGGCCCGAGGTCCCCCACCTCTTAACGTATTTTCNNTGAAAAACGTGTGGTGGCGGGTACCGATTACCTTAATCAGGCGGCGAGCATATCTCCCGCCTCGATATAACAGTGTGTTGCGATTACAAGCAATCGCTTCCGTTGTTATAAGCGAAAGCACTTAAAAACAACAGCTTGATCAAAGCCCATCTTTAACAGTATTCAAAGATGGGCTTTTACGAATAATTATGGTTTCTTCAAGGGTAGTGATCTCCTATTCTGTATTTCAGGTTGATTTCACCACCCCGCTCCCTGTCTGTTGTTGGCCGCACGAATTGTTTTACACCTGTATCCACAATGGTATCACTGCCACTGATGGTGTCATACAGATGCAGGGTTCCCTCGGTTGCGTCCAGATTCTCTATCCACAGGTAAACAATCTTTTCTCCGAAGATGATCGAATCGATCACATTGTCGGAAATTTTACGCGAACTGCCATCCTGATACAGCATTCTTGACATCAGGGGTTACCCAGGTTTTTCACTGTTCACCCCTGCATCCGTGTGTTTTGGTTCCTCTGTATATAAATACTTTTACTTCTTTTTAATGCTTACGCTGCCGGAAGTGGTATGAACCTCTATCTTGCTGTCACCGTCACCGGCTTTAGCCTCGAGATGATTCTTCTTTGAAGAAAGTATCTTCATGGAGAAATCCTCACAATTGATATCTCCGGAAACCGTATTCACATCAACCTTGAACTCGGAATCCTCGGGAATGCGAAGCGTTACCGTTCCGGATACGCAGTTTGCCTTAAAACCCTTAAAGCTCTTATCAAACGATACGGAGATATCACCGGAAGTGGTGGATAATTCCGCGCTTCCTTCCTGGATATCCATCTTCACGGAACCCGAGATGCTGGTAGATGAAACTTTATCAACAGTCGCGTTTCTGACAGTGGTGGAACCCGAGGTTGAGCCCAGTTTCACCTCTTCGGCTTCCAGAACGTCCACTTCAAAGCTTCCGGAAACGGTGCTCTTTTCAAACAGATCTTTCGCGACCAGCGTTCCGATTTCGATGCTTCCGGAGGTTGAACTTAGTTCTACGTTTTCACCATTAATGTTTTCCACACTGATCTTTCCGGAAACACTGCCAGCCTTTATTCTGTCACCCTCCAACCTGGGAGCGTTGATCGCCCCGGAGGTAGTGGTCACTTCGAGATCGTCCCCCCAGCTTTCAGGAACCTTGACATCCAGCCAGGTTTGCCCGGAAAATGAGATGTTCACGACATTTGGGTGTACGATCCTGACAACGGCTGTTTTTCCCTCTTTTAAAACCTCCAAATAAGGAAGGGCGTCCTTGTTTACTGTACTGATCTCCCCGTGGAAATGCGCTTCCACCTCGTCTGAGCGATGGGTTTCGATTTTAATTTCAGAGCTTACTGCGGAAATGGATATCTTATCCATTCCCTTTGTGGTTACCTGACCGCTTTCATCAATGGTATAACCACCGAAGGAGAGGGTTTTGTTTTTACTCTTGTTGTTTTCTCCTTTGCCGCCAAACAATTGGGTTTCTCCAAACCCTTTCGCGCATGCTAACCCACCCATTAGTACGGCTACTATCAGAATAAAGCCGATCATCGGTATAATATTTCTTCCTTTTTCGTTCATGGAAAACTCCCCCTGTTCATCTGGTTTATGGCTCATATTCAATTACATGAGTAACTATATTCTTTGTATCACAAAGGGAGCCTGTCCCACAAGGCACTTAATGAAACTCTAATTGAACTTTAATGCCACATTAGAAAAAGGCAGGAAACAGCAGAGGACGATCCCTTATTATTCAGAACCGTCCCCTGTTGGAATGCCCGAAGGTTCGGGCATGGTTGATCCGATATGACCAGGCTTTAGTATTCGGAACTTACAAGCATGGTTATGCAGCCACCTCAAGGTTATTGAAGATGCCACTGGATGCAATGAACAAACCGGACGCTGCAAGCAGGTTCCAAACTGCAATGCCCAGCACGGATACAAAATCGTTATGAATCGTAAGCGAGAGAAATACCATGATGATAATCCCTGGGATAACCACAAAAAGAGAGACAAAAAGCTTGATAAAGATCTGCATGGCTTTGCTGTGCACGCTGCCAAACAAACGGCGCGATACAATATCAGTATAAATATAGATAGCCCCGTAAAGCGTATAACAGATAACGCAAATGAACGCAATCGGTAAGCTCACATCAAGAAGGAAATAAGAGATCGTGAACAATAGAACACCATCAAAAAGGTTTTTAATATTTTCGGGCAGAGTGGTGTACAAAAGCTTTTTTCCGTTACTTTCGGGAATGAGGAAAACATAGGGTTTATCCAGCTCTTGAGGCCATTTACCCTGGACAGTGAAGAAAAAGAGCATATATGCACTGAAAAACAGCGTAAAAAAGATTGATGTCTGGCCATCAGGCATTAAAAACTTGAACCCCAATCCTGCCAGTGCGATGATCAGGCTGGACTTGTCAAAAAACAGAAAATAGCTGGTCTTGCGGTATTCCAAAAGGCTTTTTTCAAAAATAGCCCTTGCTCCGCCGCCGCCGGAGAATCCACCTTTCACCTTGCGAGCTTTTCTTTGCGACAGGCTTCCATCCCGGCCCTGCCGTTTTGCTTGTATACGCTGCTCCATCTGCTCGGTAGCACCCAGGACATCCTCATAATAATCCATATCACTGTTGTACAGGACGATCACGAATGCGGTAATGACTACGGTTAAAATACCCACGCTAAGCCAGAAGGAAGGGCCGATACCATAAACGGCTGCCGTAGCAATCGCCCTGAGCTGCCCAACCATCGGCATCCATGCAAAGACGTCATTGTTCAGGTATGAAATAGCCCCATCCAACAGAGATTGTTTTTGCAGCACCGACACGACCAAACCCACAACAAACAGCACTGCCAACCCGTCCAGGGCGCGTTTGGTCAAGGTGCGCCTTTTTGTACTTACTGAGGAGAAAGTGTATAAAATCATCCCGACGATGGGATACAACAAGGAGTAAAACAGTACCGAAAGAAGAATCACCCATATCCCGTAGCTGTGCAGCATAAAATTGTTCTTCACATTGGGAATCTGAAATATGGTGAAGACTACAATTAAAAAAGAGGTTCCCATGTGCTTGATAAAACCGTATAAAAGAACCTTGCTTGGCTTGAAAGGTGCGGTAAAAACAAGGTTCACGTCAGAATACCGGAAGTAGGAGCTTCCCTTTTCAATGCCCTGCTTCAGGCTGAAATACAACGCAATGACAATAAGACCCGTAAAGATGGCGCTGAACACTTGATTGTCGCCGTGGCGCACCGCACCCGAGGGCATGATGAGAACCATCACAAGGGAAAACAGCATAAGCATTCCGATCAGGATATACCCGATCAGCGCGAGCGGTTTTTGTGTCAGCCCACGGATTACATTTTTCAGTTGCTTACGAATGATATACAGCAGCGCGCTCATGCACCAGCCACCCCTTCCGTAACAGCAAAGAAGATCTGCTCCAGGGACTCGGCATTGTCTTCAACCTCGGTGCGGGTTCTGGACAAAACCACCCTGCCCCTGTTCATGATCAGAACCCTGTCCCAGACCTCATCAATGCTATCGATGATATGGGTACTGATCAACACGGTGCATCCTGTGTTTTTCAGTTCTGTGAGCACGCTCTTCAGTTCCTTGATGGCCTTGGGGTCCAACCCCATCATGGGCTCGTCAAACATCGCCATTCTGGGCTTGATCAACAGTGCGCAGCAGATGCTGATCTTCTGCTGCATACCCTTGGACAGCTCTTTTCCAAGCTTGTCTTTTTTGTCGATCAGCTCAAACCGTGTCAGCAAATGATCGGCATGCTGTTGCCAGCCATCACCGAGCCTGTAGGCGCGGGCAATAAACTCCATGTGTTCCCATACGGTAAGATAATCGTATACCGCGGCGCTCTCAGGGACATACCCGAAAACCTTTTTGGCCTGGGTGGTTTTATTGGATGAGCCATCGATCAATATCTCTCCGCTAAACCGCAGCAGGCCCGCGATAGACTTGATGGTGGTGCTTTTCCCCGCGCCGTTGGGCCCGAGCAACACCCCGATCTCTCCTGCCTTCACTTCAAAGCTGATGTTGTCAACAGCCAGAATCTTTTCATAACGCTTGGTCAGATTATTTACCTGAAGCATTCTCTTTTTATCCTTTCACTTCAATTTCGGTACCATTATACATCACGCAGACTGACGGCACAAGGAACAACTGGATGCTGTATTTTTTATGTATTCTTAAAATGTATTCCTTTTTTGATGTATTATCCCGATTTCTCCCATCGAGAAATAATTACGCTTTCTTTGTGTAATTGTCTGATTATCAAATGCTCGCAGCGCGTTGCACACAAAACGCGTAAGGAAGGCGCTTTCAGCACCCGCGTTTTGGCGCACAATTCGCGCAAGCGCTCATTGAATGAGAAAGAGAAGGTTTCACCCACCTTCTCCGGTTCTTATTTCCCTGTTTCAAATGTGGGGTCATTTATTGCCCGCAGCATTTCTTGTATTTTTTCCCGCTGCCGCAGGGGCATGGGTCGTTGCGGCCTGTTTTCTCCACGATCACATGGCTGTCTTCATGCAGTTTCAGGCGAATTTCCTTCTTTTTATCCCCGCTTAAAAGGCCTTCCCACTGCGGCAGGTTATAAAGCCAGTCGGCCTTTACCTTCAGCATGTTGTAATACAGCTTTTCATAATCGATGGTCACATCAATTGAACTGTCTTCGGCTAATTCTTCCAGGGTGATTTCCTGTGTGAGGCTGGTATTGATTCCATCCAGAAAGCCGACGAAGGTAACGGGCTCCATATGATAATGATCTGCCAGTTCCTTCAGAAGACCGTTTATCTGCTTTTGTTCCGCGTCCAGGATTTCCCGGTAGGCTTCGGTTTCCTGGGCAAGGTATGTGCGGAAATAGTCCTGGTATGTGCCGCTTTTCTGGTTTTCTTCCATTCTTTGTTGCCATTGTTGAAATAAGTTCATCATGTATCTCCTTCCAGTGTTTTCAATTACATTTTCTCGGGTGCCTGTATCCGGATCAGGTCAAGAACATTGCGAATCACTGTTAACGTACAGTTCACCAGCAGCAGCCGGGCCTGAAGCAGTGGTTCTTCCTCACCCTTGACACGGCAGGCATTGTAAAAGCTGTGGAAATCCGATGCCACATCCATCACATAACGGGTCAGCCTGCTCGGTTCAAGTGTCTGAGCCGACAGCGCCATTTCCTCGGGATACTGCGCCAGCCTTTTCATCAGGCTGATTTCTTCGGGCTGAACCAGCAGAGTCATATTCACCTGCTCGATGGGGGCGCGGACAGTATCTTCCTGTGCAAGCTTTTTAAGGATGTTGCAGATACGGGCATGGGCATATTGGACATAAAATACAGGGTTGTTATTGGATTGCTCTACGGCCAGATCCATATCAAAATCCAGGTGGCTGCCCGAGGTCTTCAGGTTAAAGAAAAACCTTGCGGCATCTACGCCCACGTCGTCCAGCAGATCGCCGAGGGTTATAGCCCGTCCGGTCCTCTTGGACATTCTGGCGATCTCTCCGTTTTTGTACAGGCGAACCAGCTGAAATAGCACAATTTGAAGCCTGTCCTTTGAAATTCCGCAGGCCTCCATGGCCGCTTGCATTCTCGCCACATGCCCATGATGATCGGCACCCCAAAGGTTAATCACTCGGTCAAAGCCCCTTTTAATGAACTTATTGCGGTGATAGGCAATGTCTGCCGCCATATAGGTCGCAAGGCCGTTCTGCCTTACAAGCACCTCATCCTTTTCCAGCCCGGTTTTGCTGCCGTCCAGCCACAAAGCTCCGTCCTTTTCAAGGATAAACCCGTTTTCCTTCAAAAGCGAAAGGGTTTCATCCACCTCACCAGGATACAGAGAACTTTCCCGGAACCAGACATCATAATGAATGCCATACCGGGACAGCCCCTCTTCTATGTTTTTCAGGTTCTTTGGCAGGGCATATTCCACCAATACCTTTCTTCTTTCCTCAGTGGGCTTTTCAGCCAGGCCTTTTCCATATTCATCCAGGTATGCTGTCGCATGATCGGTTATATCTTCGCCTCTGTAACCGTCTTCCGGGAAGGGAACCTCCTGTTCACCATAAATCTGCTGCAGATACCTGGCCTCCAGCGAAGCACCGAACTTCTCAATTTGGTTGCCCGCATCATTGATATAGAACTCTCGCGTAACCTGATGGCCCGATTTTTCCAGTACACTCGCAATCAAGTCTCCCAGCGCGCCGCCCCGGGCATTTCCCATATGCAGCGGACCGGTAGGGTTTGCGCTGACAAACTCAACCATTACTTTCTCGCCGTTGCCGGTGTTCACTTCGCCATAAAGCTCTTTTCTTTGATCGATCAGAACCAGTGTTTCATACATCCACTGATGGTTCAGATAAAAGTTGATAAAGCCCGGTCCAGCCACCTGCACCTGTGTAACAAATGTACCTTCGGGCTTTATTCGTTCGGCAAGCACCCGGGCGATCTGCACCGGTGCCTTTCTGGCCTGTTTTGACATCTTCATGGCGATATTGGTTGAAAAATCACCAAAGGTTTCCTCTCTGGGTTTTTCCAAAAGAATCGCAGGCAACTCCATTTCTGGCAGTGCTCCTTCAGCAATGGCCATTTTTACTGCCTGATGCAGCAGCTTTTCAATCTGTTCCCTGATCTTTTCATAAATACTGTACATGTTCATTCCACCCTTTGTTTCATTCGTGAGTTAACGGTAAGCCGATCCTTATTCATGGAAAAACCAAGCGATAGAATCGTCCCATTTGTCCAATGATAACTCTTTGCAGGTCAGTGAATCCACCAGAGTCGGTGATTCACTGCACTTTAACGTTTAGCGTGGTGAAGCTGGTCACCTGATTGTTCACCTCGATGACGTACTCCAAATCAAAACGTCCGCCGCTGTCATTCAAATCGACACTCAACCTGCGGGCGGTAACACCCACCTCAATGATTCCGAATTCCGTCTCATAGCCCGAGGTGTGCTTGCGTCCCTTTTCAAAGACCATCAGGCTTGAAACATTCCCTTGCCGAATAAGGGTAATGGAGTCGGGAGAGACCCTCAGCGTAGTGGTTGTCCCATCCAGCCCGGTCACTTCACTTTCAGCATAGCTGATGCAATAAGCGTTTTCCTGTTTATCGAAAGTCCCCTCCGTGATAAAGTTAATGACATCGGCATCCTTGTCGGGATGCTCCTGCTTGCTGTCAACCGTAATCATTACGTCCCTTTTCAAGTTGTTTCCCTCTTTCATTCTTTTTCATACGCATCAGGTCCAAGCCCGGCTGTAAGTACATTTCGTTACGCCCTGCAGTCCAGATCCACCCGATGCACATTATCTATTTTCTCTCCAAGAATCAGTTTTCCCAATTCTTCAAACTTTTCCACACTATCGCTGGTATAGTACTGATAATTTGCTGAAGCCCCTGCTGCATACAAGCTTTGTGCTTTCAACAGTTCCTTCAGTGCAATAGCCAGTTCCTCGGCCGAACTGACCTGAACCACTCCGTCCCCCATCACCTTGCGGATGGCTTCAGACAGCAGCGGATAATGGGTGCAGCCCAGCACAAGGGTATCGATGCTTTCACTTTTCAGCTCGGTGAGATATTCCGTGGCAACCATTCTGGTAATTTCATTGTCCCACCAGCCCTCCTCCACCAGGTTTACAAACAGGGGGCATGCTTTTTGAAAGATCAGCACCCCGGGGTTTCTGTGATGTATGGCCTCGCGGTAGACCCCGCTGGTAACGGTTGCCGGGGTTGCAATGACCCCGATTCTTCCTGTTCGGGTTTTTTTCAATGCGCTGACAGAGCCCGGTTCTATCACCTCAAGCACGGGTACATGGATCGAAGGCCTTAATTCGGGCAAGGCCAGGGCACTGATGGTATTGCAGGCCACTACCAGAAGCTTGACATCCATCGATAACAAAAAGGATACAATCTGCCTGGTATATTTAATAACGGTCTGTTTGGATTTTGTACCATAGGGTGTGCGGCCATTATCGCCAAAATAGATAACACTTTCTTCCGGAAGCAGTTTCCTGATTTCCTTTAGAACGGTCAAACCCCCAAGCCCTGAATCAAAAACACCGATTGGCCTTTTATCCATTATAAACCCTCTCTGAATATCTGTAAAAATAACAACCTGATTATACATGAAACAACCCGTCTGCACAAGACGGGTTACTCATTTTTAGGGCTCATTGCCAAGGCACTCATTTGGTTTGTTTCAGTGGTGGGGAGATCCTTCCTTAGAAACGTTTGAGTGCGGGAGTTTACTCCAGAATCCTGAGAACTTGTTTTCGCGCGGTTCGGTACAGGTCACGGGGTTACTCCAAAATCTCTTCGTCCGAATTCTCATCGGTACTGACTTCTTCTGTTACGCTATCGGTGCTCTGCCCGCTTGCATCATCAGTTTCAACTGATTCATCGACTCCGGCCTGTTCCAATTCCGGTACCTGTTCCTGTGGTATCACTGAAAAGCTTTGTTTACGATCGATCAAGGCCTCGTTTCTGGGAAATTCCTGATCAAAACGAAAGTTCCCCTTAAATTCCTTTTGCGTTTTTCCGTTTACCTGGAATTTGACGGTTTCCACATCTTTCAGCTCTGTCAATGTGTTCACAATGGAGAAGATGGTCATTTCCTCAGCTTCTTTTCCGCCGGGGTGATTATCCACAAATTCTTTTGTCATGTCTACAGTGGCGGTTCGCCCTTCAACCTTGACAGGGGATCTCAGTGTAGCGCCCTGCGGCACGGTAGGCTTCAGTGTTGAATTGGAGGGCCCGTTTACAAGCTCCTTCACCAGGGTCGACGCAATTTTGTCTGTTCCCTGCATGGCATCCTCCATGCTTAAGTACCGTATTTCACCCACAAGCTTCGTACCATCCTTATCCGAGAAATAAAGGTGAACCGGTAATTTCTCATTCAAACGCTTTGCATCCTCTTCGGAAAGAACAATACTGGATACAGGACGCAGTTCATCTTCCTCCAGCTGTTTCAATGCTTTATCCCTTGCTCTTTGACAACCAATCAAAGTGAAGATCATAAGAACACAAAAAATTGTCATGATTGTTTTTTTCATATCAAAAACCCCTCTCCGATCTGTCTAACCTATACCTATGCCCCGTACCGGACAAATATACTTCAGTGCAAACTTTTCATTTGTGCATTTACAAGCAGGCGCAATTAGGATATGATCAATTTAAAGTGTGCTGTGCCCGCAACCAAATAGCGGAACCTTGCAGAATAATATGACAAGAGGGTTTCAGGATGAAGAGCCGAATTAATCGTGAAAAAATGCTGGAATTGATGAACAAGCAGTGCCAAGGGAACTATAATCTTTTTGGAAGGCAGCTGGGAGTCGATCCGGCACATCTTTACCGCTTTCTGAACAGCGGAGTGGGCGGAGGCAAAAAAATGATTTTTGCCCTGATGGCCTATTGTGACCAGCACAAGCTAAACTTCATGCAGTATTTTGATGTCGAGTAAGCAGTGAGATTCGCATAATAAGATAAGCCCATATGCACTGGTTTTATAGCAAGAATAATGCTTCAGAATTGAAAAACAGCCCGTTAGAGGGTTAGTCTTAGGGATTTTTATTGTAATCTGAGTTGCGTTATAGTAAAATATATTGAACGGGTGAGCACCTACCGGCATCAGGCTATTAGCTTGGTTGCCGGTTGTTTTTTGGAGGTATTATTATCATGTCTTTTGTTTGGCCGATTGCTCTTGTAGTTGCATCGAATATCGTCTACCAAATCTGCGCTAAGTCTGTACCGAAAGAGATGAATCCGTTTGCCTCTCTGACGATAACCTATGTCGTCGGAGCAATTATTTCTATTATTTTGTACTATGCACTCAACGAGAATGCCAATCTACTCAAAGAATACGCATATATAAACTGGGCACCGTTCGTCTTGGGCATTGTCATCGTAGGTTTGGAAATCGGATTCATATATGCATATAAAGCAGGATGGACAGTCAGTACAGCCTCCATTATGCAAAGCTCGTTCCTTGCGATTGCTTTAATAATCGTTGGGTATTTACTGTATAAAGAGGCAATCACCGCAAATAAAGTTATTGGTGTTCTGATTTGCATGATAGGTCTGTATTTCATCAACAAATAATGCAATACCGTGGTCGTCATTGTTTTTGTTTTCGGATATATTCTATCATGTTTCTGCCTGCGATGGCTCCCTGCCCCACAGCCACTGAAATCTGTTTGAACACGCCTGTGCAGTCCCCCGCCGCATATAACCCATCGATATTGGTACGCTGGTTTTGATCTGTTACAATATATTGATCCTGCATCAGGATGCCCATCTTCAGGGCAAAGGTGGTACTGGATGCGCTTTCATAGGCGATAAAGATTCCATCCAGGGAGAACACCGAGCCATCTTCGAACAGAATTTTTTCCAGAAATTCTTCCCCCTCAAATGAGCGTATGGGGGTTTCGTTCATCGCAAGTTGCTGCAAAATGCTTTCGGTATCCTTTGAAAAGCTTGTTGCTTTGCCGTTTGTAAACAAGGTGATGTCTTTGGTAAAAGGAAGCAGTTCCTTTGCTTCGTGCAGGGCAAAATCATTAAAGCCCAACACTCCCGCCTTTTTCCCGCGATAAAAAAAACCATCACAGGTTGTACAGTAGCTGACACCCTTGCCCTCAAACTTTTTCAGGTTGCGGATACCGATGTTCACATTTTTTTGCCCGGTGGCAATCAGAACCGCGTGGGATTGCCAGGTTCCTGTTGTGGTGCTGACCTGAAACAACTCCTCTTTACTGATACTGATAACCTCCTCGTCACGCATTTCGCCTCCCAGCCTTAAAAGCTGATTTTCGCCCTCTTCCAGAAGCTTTTCACCGGAGATTGGCTGTGAAAAGCCATAATAGTTTTCTATTTTATCGGCTTTGTCCAATGCGCTTTTTCCCGTGCCAAAAACAAGAGTTTTCATATTCGCGCGAACAGTATACAAGGCGGCGGATATCCCGGCCGGGCCCTTTCCAATGATAATGGCGTCATAAATCATAAGCACTTCAACCTTTCCAAACTCAATGCGCGCTTGGGTGAAAGACCTGGGGCAACAAGCGCACGCTCATATTCATCAGTCTAAAGTGGGATATGCCCACAACCGATTAGGAGCCTTACGAATAAGGTACTCTCTTGTATTTTACAGAATTGTTGTCACCAGAACAAGTCCCCCCGCATAAACTGAGACTGTAACATTTGACAGAGGTGATTGCATGAGTGACATTTCCAACTTTATACAGGGACAAATCACAAGAAAAAAAATTGAAAAAGGCCTGGAGATACTGCACAACGAAAGCCCGTCGGATCTTAAAAAAAAGCTTCAAAATGTGGATATGAACGAAATTCTGCAGAAGATGGACGAATATGACAAAGGCCGCCTGCAGGACCTGGGGATCAGCGTCAATGAGCTGAGGGGCCGTGTTTCGGAAGCAGATATTCAGAAAGTACAGCAGGTACTCGGAAGAGACGGGGAAAAAGTGATCCGTAAGCTTCGAAACATGCTTCGGTAAGCAAAGCATTAATTGAAATGAAAAAATAAAGGGAGGTTGAACATCCATGGGCCAGGGTATGGATGACAAAATCCGGCAGATAGCCCAGATGCTGAACAGTCCGGAAGCGCAGGATGGTATTCGGAACCTGTTCAGTTCTTTAGGCACACAAAGAGGGTCTGCCCCCGCTGAAACAGATTTGCAGGAATTTGATGACGCACAGACCACAGCACCTGATTTTAGCAGTTTACCGCAAGTATCGCCGGATTCGGACTGGATTCACAACATTCAGAACATGCTCAGCCAGGTCAATAGCGTACAGGACTCAAGAGTAAATCTTCTGCACTCGGTTCACCCCTTCCTGAACCCAACAAGGCGTGAGCGGTGCTCGACCTGTATGAATATTCTGAAGATTGCAGGTATTTTAAAAGCAATGACGAACAGTAATGGGAGGTTGTTCTGATGGCTGAAAAAGTTGATCATGCGCTCTCAAACATTCCTTTGCCCACTGAGAGGGAACACAACAGACATCCTGGTTTATCTCCCTTTTCGGGCGGCTTGCCCGATATTAAAAAACTGCTCCATAGCATACAATTGGATGACATCCTTTTGTTCGGCCTGATAATTTTGATTGCGACAGATGATGATTGTGACAATTTTCTGCTGGTGCTGTTGATTTTTATCTTCATTGCCGGGTTTGACAAGACGCTTTTCCCGTTTTTATTGTAACACAAGTAATTGTGTTATGTATTTTCCATTCATTACATGGTAAGGTTTCGAATACTTTTATTGATTCTGCACAAAATTTCTATGACTGAACCTGACCGTAATACCATGAAATGAGGGAAAATATGCAAAAAAGAAAATGGGTACGCATCATCATTGCCGCAATACTGGCCATATTCCTTGTTTATCCTGTACTGACGGACGGGACTCGTGACCTTTATGGGTATAGCAGTGCCGTTTTGTCGTATTATGGTTCAAGGGGCGATGAGGTTTCCAATATTCAGAAAAAGCTGAAGCAATGGGGCTATTATGACGGAAAGGTGGATGGCATCTTCGGCTACCAAACCTATAAAGCCGTAAGATACTTTCAATATAAAAACGGCTTGAAGGTGGACGGTGTGGTGGGTCCGGAAACACTTTCGGCACTGGGGCTTCCAACCGGAGGGAAAACCTCTGCGGGTAACGATCAGGATATGAATCTGCTGGCACATATCATCCATGGAGAAGCCCGTGGCGAGCCCTATATCGGCCAGGTGGCAGTAGCTGCGGTAATCTTGAACCGAATCAGGGACAGCAGGTTTCCCAGTACGATTGCCGGTGTTATTTATCAACCTGGTGCATTTGATGCCGTCAGCGATGGCCAAATTAACCTGGAGCCCACCTCACAGTCGATTAAGGCTGCAAGAGACGCGCTGAACGGATGGGATCCGACCTATGGCTGTATTTATTATTACAATCCACACACAGCAACCAGTAAATGGATATGGTCCCGGCCAATCGTGCTGAAGATTGGAAAACACAACTTTGCAAAATGACGGGGCTATTTGAAAATGATATCTTCCTTTTTAACGCCTGTTCCATCAGCAATGATTTGGTGAACAGGCTGATATTCACCCTCACATATTGAATTAATCCCCATTCAAGAACCGGGCCAGGGTTATAAACGGCAGCCACAAGGATAAGTTATGAACTCACCCCATACGTTCAATGAGCGCTTGCGCGAATTGTGCGACAAAACGCGGGTGTTTAAAAGCGCTTTCCTTACGCGTTTTGTGTGCATCGCGCTACGAGCATTTTATCAAATGCCCTTAAGTGGAAGATTGTGCCCACATTGAAGCAGAAATTGGTGTACCTCCTGTTTAAAGAAACAGGGGTCTTAGGGCATTTAATAAAATGTGACGATCTCCATTTTGACCTGCCTTAAAAAGGCGGGTCTTTTTTTAAAGATGGACATAAAAGAAAATGTTTATTAAAATAGAGATGTTACGCATATAAAAAATGGATACAATACTTATTACATGGAAATGAAAGGAAGCATAATAAATGTCCGAAAACGGCGGAAACATAGAGAATCCAAATGCTAATCGAATAATACCGGTTGATATTGAAGCAGAGATGAAGCAATCCTTNNACTGAAGCAGAAATCTGTTTATCCCCCGTCACGCGTTTTTTAGCCCAAAGGGCTAAAAATACGCTATGAGGCAGGGGTCATAGGGCATTTGATAAACTAAATAAGGAATACGCCTCATTTCCGATGCACATAGGAAATGAGGCGTTTTTGCATTATCATTCTAATGATAACAAGACTCCAGTACCTTGGCTTTGTACTTTAGTGCTGATTAACTTCGTACATCCACCAATCCTGCCTTTTGCAACAGGCGAAGGATAATGACTGCGCTCTCGGCGCGGGTGATGTTGGCTGTAGGATTCAGTTTGCCGTTCACACCCTGGATGAGGCCAGAGCCGACGCTCCATTTCGCCGCGTCTTCCGCCCAGGAGCTGATACTGTCCGCGTCCGCAAAGCCGTCCAGGGCGCTGCTTGTTCCGCTAAACTCCGTGAGCGAAGCCGCCCTTTGCAGCATAAGCATTGCCTCCTGGCGGGTTATGTTTGCGTTGGGGTCGAAGCGGTTTTCACCCTTGCCCGCCACAAGTCCATATTGCACAGCCGTGGCTACCGTGCCGGTATACCATGCGGTAGCGGGGACATCTGAAAAGCTGCTTGTGCCGTCCGCCGGAAGTCCCAACGCCCGAATAAGGATTGCGGCAAACTCGGCTCGGGTAATGCTGGCTCCGCCGTCAAAGATGAATGCGCTTCGTCCTTGAATAATCTTACGGCTACCCATTTCATTGGCTGCCGCTTCATACCATTTCCCGGAGGCATCATTAAAGGTCACTTCGTTTTGAATCAGCGCATAGGTACTGTTCGTAAGGGAGTTGATGACCGCGTAATATCTACCGTCCTTTTCAATGACGTTTGTCGGTACATGGCGGGTACTACCATCGGCGTTTACCACCACCGCCGTGCTGATTTTTGTTGCCTGCTCCGCTGTAACCTCAATCACACGATTAATGTAGGCGCTAAAGGTGTCCACATTGACGGTTTTGCCGTTAAATGCCGCCGTAACAGTGAATGTCACCGGGGAGAGCACCAGTGTTTCACCCTCGACGCTGACAGAACTGTTTTCGATGGTCACATCGAAGGGAACCTTGCTCATGTCCGCGCCTGGGAAAGCCGCTGCAAGTGCCGCTGTATCGATTGCCGAGGTGTTAAGGTTATAGGCTACGCTGCCAGTCTTGACGGTTAGGGTCATGCCCTTTTGCGCCATGTCCTCAATGTTTTTGACTACAAGGGAGGCTGTGACCGCGCCGTTTTCACTCACCGGCACCTCAACGGAAGAGCCTGCCGCCGCGCCGTTGATATTCTCGCCCAGCTTCGACTGATCAACGGTGACTGTGGTGGCGTCTCCGGTTTTGTTTTCCGTGCCGATGTTTACAGTTTTACCGTCCACAATCACCGGCGCACCGGTCGGGACGGGAGTGGGGGTGGGGGCCGGTCTCTTACCTGGGCTTATGCTGCCACCGGAGGGCTCACTGCTAGTCGTGACGGTTAGCGCGGTACTGACCTTGCCAGGAAGCGTCGTGGCGGTAGCCTTAATTCGGGCCAAAAAGCTGTACGGGCTACTGCTGCCCAGTCCGGTGAACACATTGCTGTCCTGCCAGGTTGCGCCACCGTCACCGGAGTATTCATAGCCAGTCATGGCAGTCAGCGTCACGCTGTTATATGACTTGGTTTCCAGCGTCGGCGCGCTGGATTCCGCCGGGGAGGCAAGGATGCAAACAATAGCTTCATTTGTAACCTTGTCCTTCTGGCGAACCTTTACGGTATCTGCAATAAACGTCAGGCCGGAGGTGTTGCCCACAGAGCAGTCCTGCCAGATACTGCCGCCATCCAGACTGTACTGCATATTTGTAGTAGTGCCGGTAAGTGTTCCGGCGGCTACGTCATAACCCACACCGGTCAAATTAATGTCATCCACTCCCAGCCGCACCTCGCCGCAGTCCGTCCAAGCACTGGCAAATGAAGCGTTCGCCACCGCCTTGACACGAATGTACACATGTTGCCCTCCAGCAGCGGTGATTTCTGATGCAGATCCGGTTCCGGCAACTCCCGATGCGGAGATGTCAGGTAAAGCATCGGCAAGGCTATATTCATAGGTATTCGCCAACGTAATCACGGTATGGCTTGCACTGTTGCCAATACCAATGTTTACGACAGAGACATCCGGCGCGTCAGGTCTTGCGTGGATCTCCAGAGTCTGCACGTTACCGGGAAGAGCCGCGTCGGTCGCCGCTGTGCGGAAATAGCAGGTCGTGCCGGGGGACATCATCAGCGGCGCACCAGAGCCTGCCATCCATACTGCAGCATCTGAGGAAGTAGTATTGTATTCTACCGTGGCGGGAACAGAAACGGTAGTTTTCTCGTTTATATAGTCAATAACGTAAGCCGGAGCCGCCGCCAATGCACCAATGGTGCCGAGTGTCTGCGACAGGCTTGGCATGGCATCATACGTTTCCGTTGTGCGCACCTGAATTACATTGCCCGTTGCGAAGGTCACGCCGGTGACGGGTGCGGTTTGCCACGTTGCACCGTTATCCAGGCTATATTCGTATGTGTTCCACAGTCCGGTAATGGTGCCATTTTTGACACTATAGGTCACGCCGCTGTCGTGCAGAGCCGCTGAAGATGTCTTGGTTCTCACGGTAAGAGCTTCGCTGTTGGCACTGGCAAATGTATTTGCGTTCGCCTTAACACGAGCCATAATGGAATAATCGGTTCCTGCAGTCAAACCGGTAACCTCAACCTGCCCGGCTGTCGGAGTATACCATGTGCCATTGACATAATACTCTTGTCCATCTACGGTATTTGTAACGGTGATGCCAGTATCGGTTCTTGTGATGTTTGCAGCCGTGATGGCCGACGGTGTTGCAGGGCGCACGGTTATCGTAATACTGACCGACTCGGATGCGGGAGCTCCGCCGATGATAGCTTTCACGCGAACATAATAGGTTGTGCCCGGTGTGATGATACTGCCGTTGGCGATGCTGGCTGTGGTAAAGTCGGCAGTGGTGCTGACCTCATGGGTATTGTCGAAGCTGATTGTTTCCGCCTCATAATCTATGGTTGCATCGTTTGCCGCTGGCGTTACGGGCAGGGTATACTGAGCCATTCTGCCAGAAGCCGACGGCATGGCGTTCTCCGTTTCCGCCGTACGGAAGTGGATATAATACTTTGTTGCGGGGCTTAGGCTGTCAAACTTGTGCGTCCCGTTGTCGTCTGCCTTGAAATAGCCGTTGGGCGTTCCGTTCCAGTCGGCAGTGGCGCTGGTGGAGATATAATACTCGTTGCCTGCCACCGTGCTGACGGTGATGCTGGTACTAATGGGCTTGTCCTCAGCTATCCCGATGGTGGGTTCGGCTGGGGCGGCGGCCGGTGCCGTCTTGGTAGTGACAGTCAGAACGGAGCTTACGCCGCCTGCATCGACTGCACCAGCTTGTTTGACGCGGGCGAAGAAATAATAAGTCGTGCTCGCTTCCAGACCGGTGAATGTCGTATTGTTCTGCCACTCACTTGGTATGACGTCTGAGGTGTTTTTGCCGTATTCCACAGTCTGGCCAGCAACGGTTACGGTATTCAACACCACCTGCGTATCCGTCTTGCTGATGAGAGAGGGTGTTTCAGCGCTGGGGCCAGTGTACGCCATGGGGCTGAGGGTAATATTCGCGTCATTTACCGCACTGCTGCTGACGGCAATTGTATCGGAGACAGAATCCGCATGGCTACCCGATACGCCCGCCACTCGGGCTACATAGCTGCCGTTGGGTACGCAGATTGAATACGCGCCGCTCTCGTCAGTTACGGCGCTGCTCAGAGAAGTGCCAAAGGTGGTGTCTGTGGATGCGTATAAATTCACCGTCAGCCCGGAAACGATGGCGTCGGTGGTTCCCTTGTAAACCGTGCCGGAGACGGTATAGATAAGATCCAGGGTGGTATTGCCTGAAACATAGCCTTCATAGGTCCCGGCTGTGGTGACAGCGTGTACTCTACTTGAGCCTGAGAGGTAAAGATACAGATTGCTGAAAGCGTCGGTTTTCATATCGTTTGTGCCGTAGCTACGTGCGGGCGTAAAGTTAAAAGTTGTCACAGCTGTTGAATTGCTGCCGGAAAGGGTGATGATGTACGGTGAGGCGTAGCTGCCGCTGCCACCAAAGCCTCCGCCGATGTTCGCAGCGTTCGAGGAGCCTCTGGTGGCTTTGACTGTGCCGCCGCTGATTATGATATTGCTGCCGTTGCCTTCAAGACCGCCACCGATGCCCGCACCATCGTAGCCTCCTTTGGCGGTCACCGTACCGCCGCTGATGGTGATGTCGCTACCGTTACCGGGATTTGGGTCGACTAAGCCTTTATAGCCGCCGCCGATGCCCGCAGCACCTCCGCATCCGGTGGCGGTCACCGTACCGCCGCTGATGGTGATATTGCTGCCGTTGCCGCCCATGCCGCCGCCGATGCCCGCAGCACCGACGTCTCCGGTGGCGGCCGTCGAATTGCCGTAGCCGCCGGTAGCGTTTAGTGTCCCTGTGCCGCTGATCGTGAGCATGGTACCCGCTGTCGTGGTGTCCTTTTGCAAGCCCGCACAGTTGTTGCCGCTTTTTAATGTGTTCACGCTGCCGTCTGCCAGCGTGATATTTACCGCACCGGCCGTACTGGTGATTTTGAACGCTGCCGTATTGGAACTTCCGCTCACATCAATATTCACGCCGTTTAGCGTGATGTTTGCCGCCGAGGTGACCTCGATGCGGTCGGTGGTGGATGAGCTTACTCCGCCCGTCTGCGCAATCGTGACAGGCGCGGCAGACGAAACCGTGAGAACGCCACCCGCATAACTTACGCCGCTCAAGTTATCGCCGGTCACCGTATATGCGCTATAGGTGCCCTCCGCCGCCAGCGCCACGGATGGCATTAATGTCAGTACCATGCATGTCAATAGCATAATACTTATAATTCTTTTTTTCATTATTCATCTACCTCCTGTTTTTTGTCTGCCTGAACATTCAAACTGCGCGCACGCGGTTTTGCGAATGAATCAGGAATATCCCTCGTTGTCGTCTTATATCTGCATACTCCTTTTTGTGTGGGATGCTCGGTAAAAATGCCGAACTCCCCATATTTGCAATACCAGCACTCTCGGGCGGAGAACAGCCGGTCGGTGTCCTGTTTAAAAGCGTCGCAGAAATCACCTCGTGTAATTTCGAGTTTGCCGGACGCCAACGTTAGCTCCACGGTTCTGTCGCCGGGTTCTTTCATCTTTAAAATCACTTCCTCAAAGATAGTTTCTCAATTAGTAACTTACATCTGTAAAACATCAAATAAAAACAAGAATTTGATGTTTTACAGATGTAAGTACCGATATTGGGTTGTGGGCGAAGCCCACTTTTGAATTATAAAAGAAAACCACGGCCGAAAACCGGCCGTGGCGTAATTGTAGAATATTTAGCGTAAATGTTGAAACATGTCGATTATTGGTTTAGGTTTATAAGTGGAGCAGAACGCGCGTCCTGAACACACCGCCTTGCGAGGTAAATTCCACCATGCCGTTGTACCGCTCGGCGGTGTAGGCAATGCTCCTTGTCCCGGTCCCGCCGCCGGGCTTCCCGGATTTCGGAAAGCCACCTTCAAAAACGATGTTATCCGTGCATGAGTTTTCGAATACAATATGAAGCTTTCCTGCTCCGTTATAAACGGAATAAGCGATATTTACAGTGATATATCTCATCGTACCTTCAGGTGTACGCAGGCAGCCCTCTACGGCATTTTCAAAGGAATTGGCAAGAATGCCAACCAGTGAAACCTCGTCCATAGGAAGATTTGCCGGAATACTCGCATCTATTTCAGTTTTGATGTCGTTCTCCCTTGCCCGAGCCGCCCATCTTGACAATATGGCATTTGCTGCCAGGTGTTCACAGACACCTGCCAGAGCTGCGCTTTCCATCCTCTGCGTCTGAGCGCTCAGATAAGCCACTGCTTCCTGTGTTTTCCCACCCTCCAGCATAGATAAAAGAGTGTCGTAGTGATGGCGAAGATCATGGCGGTCACGTCGGGCCGCGTTGACGGCATTTTTCTGCACCTCTATCTGCTCCTCCCACATCTTGTTTTGCACAGATAGGATGCTTTCCCTCTCGCGGCTCCTATATTTATCTTCAATTGCACTGACTATCTGAAATATCAGCCAGTAAACGCCCAGAAAAACCAGATATGAGCTTACCACCAGGTACCAGCGGTTATCCGCCTCATACCAGTAGAAACGCGGAATATACAGAATGACGACCTCGAGAACATAAAAGAAGAAGGTTGCCAGAGTGATTAAATACCATTCTTTTGCCAGAATATCCACCAGTCTGCGGAAGCGATGGCGCAAATATTTGAAATTGAAAAACAAAAGCGCGCCGAACATTACCGTTCTATATAGTAAATACTCGATCTCATAGATAATTCCCGAGGCTTCCGTGGTGCATACATGCGAAAGGTAGCATATGCCAAGGTACAAATAGAACTGAGTGAACATGACAAAAAGTGAAACCGCCCATTTGTCGGCGGAGCAGATGATAAGCAAAAGCAGACATAAACCGATTTCGATGGGTATAATCAAGCGTTCCGCCAACTCCTGCCCATATGCAAACAATAAGACACAATATGACACGGCAACCGCAATATAAACCGCAACGGTAATTGCGACTCGTCTTATTTTTGGTTCCTTCAGCTTTATGAGTGAAAAGAAAAACAGACTGATGTAAGCTGCCGTTTGTAAAAACCTCAAGAGCACCAATACACGCAAACTTATACTCATAAGGCTCCCCCTTTCAGATGCTGCAGCTGTAATCCATGTACCGTTTTCTTAGTTCCTTGTATTTTCGGCTGAGTATCGGAATCCTGGCGCCGGAAGAAAAGGTCACACCTTTGGATGAAAGATCTACAATGTAGTCCATATTTATGATATAAGTACTGCCGCATTTGTAAAAACGCGGTTGTTCATCGAGCAATTCGAATAGCTCGGTTGAGGATTTGCGAACACTGATTACTTTGCCGTCTGACAAATGTAATTTCTGAACATGGTTATCTGTTTCAGAGTATATAAGCTTGTTCAAGTCCACACGGCTGATTCCATCCATTGATTTGATTGTAATATATACTTCGTCTTTTTTTGATAGTTTATCCATCACCTTGTCAAGCGCCGCAAAAAACTCCTTTTCGGAATAAGGCTTAACCAGATAATGTGCGGCATCCAGCGAAAAAGCGTCTATCGCATGGTCACGCGACGCGGTCAGAAAGATAATCTGGCACTTATCGCCCATGGCTCGCAGTTCCCGCGCCGCCTCCGTACCAATAATGCCTGGCATATATATATCAAGCAGCAAAACATCAAAGCTTCCCTTTTCCGCCACATGAGTAAGCAATTCCAGAGGGGCGGAGAACGATTGGATTTTTATTTCATAGTGCATATGCTCACAGGCGTATTTCTTGAGCAGACTGCCAGCACGTTCAAGTTCCTGTGGCGCATCATCGCATATGGCAATGTGTAGCATGAAAATCACTTCCTGTTACAGGGGCTATTTAAAAATGATGTCTTTCTTCTTAATGCCTGTTCCAACACCAATAATTTTGTGAACAGGCTGATAGACATCCTCATACAGTTTCACCGATTCATCCCCTGTCATCCGGTAAACTACTGCCGTCAGGCCGTTCCTCCCTGGTTCCAATACTTCTTTCGCATCTTTGGGCAGGTCATTTTGCTGCGAATAGATAACCGAGGGCTGGATTTTCGTATATTCGGCCCGCACAACACCATATCTCAGCCCCGGCTGACCTACCAGGGCGGTGATCCAGCTGCCATCATGCTCGAGCTGAAATACAAGCATCAACGGAATGTTTGCTGTATTTTTAAATTCCAGATCCGCGCCATCTTCAAAGCTGACTTCAAACCCTGGTTCTATGCCGGGAACAGGTTGATCCGCAGCCTTTCTGTTGAGTACGCGCAGTTCCGCCACAGGCAGAATGGCCTGATAAATACTGGATGCGAGAAGCTGCTGCAGGGGATCGGTTCCCTTGAAAAGTGGGATGCTGTCCCGAAAAGAGAATGAATCTCCCTCTTGAATCATTAAATTATCCAAAGGCTGGAGAAGGCTATCAAAAGCTTGCGTTTTTTCATCGGGAATGGTTCCTTGGATATAGCTGTATACCTGAGTAAAGTCCTGAAGCCTTTCCGTTGTAATTTCTGGTTCTATGGCTGTAAAAAGCCAGGGGGTCTTGCTTTCCGACAGGATTATCTGATCTGCCGGGTTGGTTCGCAGTTGCTCTGTAACGTATTCCCTTGCCTTATCTACATCAAAAATCCGGCCAATAACTGAAGGTGTAACTGAAACAGCCTTCTGCCGCAAAACCAGGCGGGCATTCTGCGGTTCTATATGGCACAACTCCTGTATGACAGAGAACTCTTCCCTGAAAAGCGCTTCGTTCATATATGGGGCTGCCCCAAATTGTTTCCGGATGGGGTCAGCTTTCCCGATCAATTCAAATAAGCGGTTTTGGTAACGGCCCTTTCCGAGTTCCTGCAAAACCTCAGCAGCATCAAACACAAGGCCTATGGAACTGTATGGGATTTGAACCTGCCTGTCCTGCCCTTCAAAAACGATTGTCCCTTGTGAAACAATCGTCTGATAGAAACCTTCTACCTGTTTCATGGCATCCTGCAACGGCAGTTCCTCAAGTATCAGGCCGGGTATTTCCAAGGCGGATGATAATTCTCGCGCAGGAAGTGAAAATAATACCGCAGTTGGTACAACAACAGCCAGTATTAGCTGTACGGAAAAAATCAGGAACCAAAATCGGAAGCGCTTCATACCGGACATTTTCATCAACTCCATAGCATTCTGAAAAAAACAGAGCCAGGAAAACTCCCGGCCCGGTTTATGATTAAACATGAATAAACCATCGATTGTTTAAGACGGAACATGGCAGAAGCTCATTTACGCTTCGTTGTTCATCACCAGTTCTATCAGCTTTCCGCAATCCTTTGCCCTGTCCATGGTTTGATCTGTAATAACCTCGCCGGCTCGAATAATAGACATTCCCTGATGGTCGGTAATGTTCTTTGTAGCTTTACGCCCTCTGAGGTAATTCCTTTGGCGTTCTTCAAACAACCCGGCAGCGGTGTTTTTCTGTTCCGGCTGCACAGCTTCGGAGCTTTTCTGTTCCGGCTGCACAGCTTCGGAGCTTTTCTGTTCCGGCTGCACAGCTTCGGGCTCGGAGGGTTTAGCTGCCGCGGGTTGTTCCTGACCCAAAGCTCGTTCAATCTCTTCATCGGTCACAATGCCTAATGCAGCTTCGACAACCGGTTCGCCAACCATCTTTTTCTCATCCGCAATAACAAGCTCTGACAAACCGGAGGGATCATCCAGAAGCTTTTCTTCAACATCATCTTCAACCACCAGAAGTGTTTTCCCGAAGGTGATCACACTGGAACGGGGAATCATGGTGACTTTCTTCTGGGTAATATCGGCAATGAATTCTATGCCTACAATGTTGCAATCCTTGCTTACATCCACATAAATATCGCCGGTTTCTCCGATAAGGCTGCCCTTTTTTGTTAAGACCCTGGTGCCCTTTACTGTAATGTTTTTCTGCAGCAGTTCAATTGCGGCGGGAAGCTTGCTGATATCGCTAATGGCTTCGGGGTTCAGAATGGTCATGGCATATTCACCAACACCCAAAACACTGCCTGTCGGAATGACCCTGGTATTGAGTACCTGAACACCACTGTCTACGACAAAATAATCGATTGTGCCCTTGTCAGCGTTAATCACAATATTTTTTACTTTACCCACTTCATTGCCTTCCGCAATGCTGATGATAGGCAACCCAATGATTTGCTGCGATTTTTTCATTTCCCGGTTTACCCCCTTAACCTTTTTTTCATTGAAAGCCAATGAAAAATACAGTTCCAATAGCTAATACATACACAGACTTCCCCTGATATGAAATGAAGCAAAACACCAGCCTTTCAATTAACTGTCGAACAGGCTTTGCAGAATCTGATCCTTAATTTCTTCACTCATCAAATGCTCAAACGCATCAATATAGGTTAAAAGAATATCTTCAGCCAAGTCTGCATTTCCGGTAGACTTGTAGATGGCACAGATATCCAGAACGATCCAGAATGCAGTTTCATTGTCCGGTTTTTGGTCAAGAGCCTCCATATAAAGAGCTGCCGCCTCCAAAACATTCCCCTGTTGCTTTAATGAAAAAGCTTTATGAATGATCTCTTCGAGGGAATTTTCCTGTTCCGGAGCAGGTTGAACTGAGTCTGGTAGTTCGTCTATTCCCATTTTATCAATAATATCCGGTGTGTCAACTGTTTTTTCAATAGCTTCAACTATATATGGTCCATTCGATGCAGATTTTTCATCAACAGACATCAAATCAACAGCAGAATC
>LSQX01342683.1_pt1 | contig 25981 bp, 28 predicted proteins | sample 654561 | NCBI WGS metagenome assembly LSQX01 (sample SAMN04489861, study PRJNA283612) | anaerobic digester metagenome | isolation source: 4 biogas reactors fed with cattle manure at either 37C or 55C with and... | place: Denmark: Kongens Lyngby | collected 2014 | reverse complement strand
ATCCATCACCAGCCTGCTATTTTCACACAAAGCATCAAGAAAACTGTAGCACAACAATCAAAAGGCTCATCACCCACTTCCGCGAAAAGTTTGCTGTGGCTCGAGTGGGTATGGTGCAGGACATTGGAATTGCAGGCGACCGGCGACAAGAAATATGGATGTCCGGAACCCTTCAAAGGTGCGAAAGCCTCTGGCCTTTCGCTTGGCTGTTTGGATCAGGCTGTTCATGCCTTCAGCAAATGCATTGGTGGACAGACTTCGGAAATAGGCCAGGATACCGTCAGCATGCTTCTTCAGACTGTACGCGGCACGCTTCATCGGATCGAGTCGACTATGCGTCATCCAGCTCATTAAGCGTCTCAATAGTTCAGCGGCTGACATCACGTCACGGCTGCAGTAAATGTCGTCGATCATTTGAACCATGCAATAGGCACGGCCGGTCTTCGGATATTGCTGGCAAAGGGCTTCCGTACGTTCACGCTGTGACGCCGTGGCTTTTCGCGCTGGTATCATGAGCAGCTTGCGCCCTGCCTCCCTGCTCCGGCAGGAACGCGTTCCTTGTTCGGCCCGACGCACCTCGTCCATCGCATCCAGCATCAGCTTTTTGATATGAAAACGGTCGTAAACGATGGCCGCATGCGGAAAGCTTAAAATCCGCTGCAAAATATATAACGCTCGGCCTAACATCGATCACATGTGTGTTTGAGCGTAAGCGTGCCATCTCATCTTCGCCCAATAATCGTTTAGCCATGTGCGCTTCCTCCAGTCACAATCGTCCTTGAAAAGCAACTTCATATTCGTTTGTCTGATTACAAGGGTTCCTGATAACTCATGTGTCTCATTCTTAGGTTCCTCGCAATTCTATCGTCTTTTCATAAGGATTCTCATAACTCTAACTGTCCATTTTTATGGGTACATTTTAATCAAATTAGCATCGCTGAAAAGTAAAGCCCTGCAACTACGACGTTACAAGGCTTACTGGCGGAAGCGGAGGGATTCGAACCCTCGTGCCCTTGCGGACAACCGCTTTTCGAGAGCGGCGCGTTACAGCCACTTCGCTACGCTTCCAGACGCCCACCGATTATAGGGTAAGAAGCCGACCTGCGTCAATCGACACGTCTAGCAGGGCGGATACCGCCTGGCTTCAGGTGTGTCTTTCCTGAACTCGCCGATTTTCTTGTCGATGATGTAGAGCGGTCTTCCTTTTACTTCCTCAAAGATACGCCCGATATATTCGCCGATGATCCCCAGCATGATCAGGACAATGCCGAAGAAAAAGAGCATGACGCACATCAGGCTCGCAAAGCCGGGTTCCATCACCTGGAGATTGAAGAGGCGGGACACGAATATGAAAATGAAGAAGAGAAAACTGAATACACTGAGGCTGATGCCGATCGTTGTGGCGATGCGCAGCGGTTTGTAGGAAAACGACGTGATGCCGTCTCCGGCCAGTTTCAGCATCTTTCGGAGCGGGTATTTCGTCTCGCCGGCGGCCCTCGGCTGGCGTTCAAAGGTAACGGCGGTCTGCCTGAACCCGAGCCAGGCGATCAGGCCGCGGACGTAGCGGTTATGTTCGGGGATGCAGAGCAGAATGTCCCGCACTTTCCGGTCGATCAGGCGGAAGTCGCCGACATCGGTCGGAATTTCGACGTCACTCATGCGGTGCAGAAAGCGGTAGAAGGCGCGGGCGCTCATCTTTTTCAATACTGTCTCGCCGTTTCTCGCACTCCGTTTTCCGTAGACGACCTCGAAGCCTTCCCGCCACTTGGCAACCATCCGGGGGATCACCTCGGGCGGATCCTGCAGGTCGGCATCGATCACGACAATGGCATCGCCCGCCGCGTGATCCATCCCGCACGTGATCGCCGTCTGATGGCCGAAATTGCGTGAAAAGGAGATCAGCTTGATCCTGTCATCGGCGTCTGCCCACCCGGCAATGATGTCAGCCGTGCCATCCAGGCTGCCGTCATCGATGTAGATGATCTCAAACGGTTCGGCGATACTTTCCATGACCGCGATGACGCGCGCATGGGTCGCGGCAATCACCGCTTCTTCGTTGAAAACCGGAATGACGATCGACAGCAGCACGTTTATTCTTTCGCCCCCTCATTGTCATTCCCTTTTGTGGCGACGGATTTGTCCGGCATGGATTCCGCCTTGCCCTGTGCCTGACGGCTTTTCTCTGCCGCTTCGTAAGCAATTTCTCTGTCGATCAGCTCCAGAAGGCGCTGGGCGGCCATTTTGCTGGCGTAACTATTCAAGGCAAATGTCAGGGCCGTTTCAACCAGCAAATCGCGTGAGGCATGCTCGGGAATCTCACTTAGTGCACGGTCGAGTGCTTCGCCCAGTTTGTCCAGCATCAGATTGTAGCGGGCGGGTACATCGCCGTCATCGACGTACAGATTGAGGAGCCGGCCCGTCTCCGTGACCGACATGACTTCTTTGAGGGCAACAAAGATGTGGAGCAGCGCCACATGATTCCGATCGTACCGTTTCTTGTTGGACCTGGGGAGCAAGCCTTCCTTGACATAATTGTTGACCATGGCGGCGGTCAGCTTCTGACTTTGCGCCGGGGCCAGCTGCGTGCGGCCGAGAAACGAAATCACCTGATCCATGTACAGATCGATGTCAGGCAGTTTGTCCCATACGTCCGGACGTTTAATTTGAAAATCGGCGCGAATGTCATCAAGGCCGTCCATGGCGGTACCCCCTCGCAAATGTGACACAAGTTTAGCATATTCGATGCGCCCGTTTACATGACCGAATTCACATGATATAGTTTTGATAACCACATATGGAGGTCTTCAATATGCTGACGCGCATCCTTATCCTCGGTGATTCCGTCATGAAAGGCGTTATTTTCGACCAAATACTAAAGCGATACCGGCTTCTGAAAGAAAGCGTCGTATCTCTTTTCATGAAAGAAACCCGGCTGGATGTGACAAACTGTGCCCTGTTCGGAGCGACCATCAAAAAAGGTGAACAGCAGCTCCTGCGCCGCAAGGACACACTCGACACGTATACGCACGCACTCCTCGAGTTCGGCGGAAACGACTGCGACTTCAACTGGCGCGAAATTGCCGAAAATCCGGAAGGCGTGCATCTGCCGAATACGCCGGTAACTGATTTCATCGCCCGTTACGAACAGCTCATCGACGACTTGCGCAAAAATGGGGTGACCCCGATCCTGATGACACTCCCGCCGCTCGATCCGGATCGTTTTTTCGAAACGATCAGCGCGGGGCTGAATAAAGAAAATATCCTGAAGTGGCTGGGCGGACACAAGGATGCAACGTATCGCTGGCACGAATCGTACAGTCTCGCCGTCATCGACCTCGCCCGGAGAAAAGAGGTGCCCGTCATCGATGTGCGCAGCGCATTTCTCGTTCGCACCGACTATCGCGACCTCATCTGTGACGACGGCATGCATCCGAACGAAAAGGGCCATCGGGTCATTCTGGAGATGCTTCTGGACTTTATGCGGCCACTAAACCCAGCACCAGCCGTATAAGCAGAAGGATATCGATGCACACAATCATGGTGATCACCGACGCGATCAGGAGATGGCGATTGTTCCGCTCCAGATCCGACAGCATGTAGCGCACGCCGGAGACCGGCGTTTTTCTGAACACAAATCCCATCACAGCCGCAGATACCCGCAGCATCAGGCCCGCGAGTCCGTTGGCCGGGCCAAAAAAGATCCTCACAGCTGCATTTTTGTCCGCTGCCGCCAGCGGATCCCGTCGCTTCCAGTCACCCGCCAGAACCGCCTTCACCAGCACACCGAGCGGCGCACCGCCGATCATGAGAGCAAACAGCGGCCCGACTGACGCTGCAGCCAAGGCTGCCTTCGACGTGTTCATCGTCAGGCCGATCATTTCGTGGCCGTTCAGTTTCATCGAATTGCGGCCGACAAAACGGCTCAGCAGAACACCTGCCGGCTGCATCTTCTTCGACCCCATCAGATAGGCAATCTTGTCGCCGATATCAAAGAGATCGCGCGTATCCAGAAGCAAGGCACCGATGACAGCCTGGAACGCAAGCGACAGCCAGATATTCACGTGATACGCCGCAAACGCCAGGGCAAGCGTCACCAGCGCCAGAAGAAACCCGATCAGCAACACAATACCGGGCTTCGCCGATGGCGGCCGTTTTTTGCCCTTGCGGAGCTTCGGCCGGCGAATCAGCCAGCCGCTTTTCAAGCCCGCAATCTGGCTCAAATAGGCCAGAACAAATGATGTCAGGATGAGCCATGGCAGATACCGCCAGGAAACCCCGAGGAACTCAATAAAAAGCTCAGCCATCTAAATTGTCTGCTACCAGAGAAATGAACCGAGCGGCAGGAGCAGGGCCAAAAGCCCGATCACCTCGGCGGCTGCAACCATGAACACACTCATTTTTCGTGTGATCCCGTGGTATTTGGCCCTGAAATAACTGTGGCACAACACGGAAATGCCGATCATCACGGCGAGACTGACCAAAGCTGCCCAGACACCCGTAAGGATCAGTCCCACAGCCGCCACGCCCGCCGTTATCATCAGAATCAGCTGGACCAGCTTCAGCGTCTTCATATCGCCGTCTTCCTCCGGCTCAAGCGGGGCCAGAGAAAGCGTCAGCAGCGAACCGATGGCTCTGGCAAAAACAAAAACGGCAAGCATGGCGAACAAAAGCCGCCACAGGCCGAAACGGAAAAACAAAAACAGATAATAAAAGGCGGTCAACTCGACAGCCGCAAACAAGAGCGAGGTCACAACAGCCGACGGCCGCATGACACGAGCCATCAGAATGCGCATCTTGTCGGGCATCCGCCGCTGCGAGAACAGGGCATCAGCCGTCTGGCCGAACCCGATGAGCGGCAGTCCGACCTGAAGGGTATAAATGAGAACGAGACCGATCAGGGCCGTAAGGTAAATGGACATCGGGATCAAACGTGCAATATTCACCCAGACAATCATGACAAGGCCCAGAATCACCCCGATCAGGGGATACACGGCATAAGTGAAAAGCCTTGTGTTCCCGTCCACCGGCGGCCTGGTCACGGGAATTACCGTACGCTCGTTCAGGACAACGTTTATGGCAGCAAAGACACCGGAACGGGGCCCTCCCCTTTTTCCCTTGTAAGATTCATATGTTGTACCGTCATCTTCACGGTCATTCGTTTCGAAATTGGAATCGTAATCGTCGTTCACGGTTCACTCCTCCTCTGCTCCACTTTAGTCAGTTTACCCATCATTTGCGCCAGCGACAAGACGGCGACGCATAAAAATCAGCCATAAGCCTGACAGCAGCAGGCCGAGCGCGATCCACTGCGATGTCGAGAGCGGTCCCAGGAAACCGCGGATGTCATCGCCCCGCACAAACTCGATCGCAAAACGAAAGGCGCCATACGCAACCAGATAGACGGGCGCCACAAATCCGTTTCGTTTTTTCAGGCAGAGCCAAACGAGCACCGCGGACAGGACAAACAAGAATCCCGCCTCAGTCAGCTGTGTCGGAAAGAGCATGACGTCCGGCGGGGCAAGTGATTCCGCCGGAAACACTACGCCGCACGCATCGACCGGTACACCGTGGCAGCAGCCGGCAAAATGACAGCCGATCCGCCCGATCGCCTGTCCGAATGCAACGGCCGGCAGCGCGGCGTCCGCCAGCACGCCGAAACTTGCTTTAAGCCGTTTCGCCATCAGCCGGGCGACCAGAAAGCCGCCGATCAGTCCGCCGAAAAAGACCTGGCCGCCCTCCAGAAACAAACGCCCGACAAACTGCCACTCGCCTTGACGAATCGCTTGCAGCACGAGGGGCAGCTGCGTGATCACAAAAAGAACCCGCGCACCGATCAGACCGGCCACAACTGAAACAACGGCAATCAGAAAAGCGATCGGCCGCGGCATGCCGCGCTTGCCCGCCAGCAGGACAAAAAGACCGATCGCCAAATAAAGGCCTGCTACCAGGAGCAGGCTGTAAGCCGCAATCGAAAGACCGAACAGGTCAAGTGTCGGTCTCACCTGAGCTGGAATGCGTCCCGAATCCAGCCCACCGTGCAGGAAAGAACCGACAGCGACAGGAACGCGAGACCCAGGCAGATCAGACCGAGGACAATACCGGCAATAGCAAAGCCGCGTCCGCCGAAATGCTCCGGCTGCGACTGGCTCTGGACTAATCCGACGGCGCCGAAAATAATCGCCAGAACCGGCGTAACGAAGCCAAAATACGGTATCCAGAACATGGCAAAACCGACCAGACCGAGCACCAGAGAGGCAATCGCCATGCCCATTCTCAGATTCGGCGACTGACGTGCCGGGTCAAGCGCACTGCGCGGCTGATTATACTTGCTCGCGTGCACCGGCGTGTCCATGCGCTCACTGCCGACGCGATAATTCCGGATTTCATCAGCTGTCGGACCGCGGCGCTGTTTTTCACCTTCAGGCCGGGCATACGTCTCTTCCGCGTGCGTTTCATGAAAAATCGGATCGGGGTCCGGCATGGGCGCGCCTTCTGGCGACACATTGGCCGGCTCCAGATGAGGTTTGTCTTCCAGGGCGGGATCCGGCGTCGCAAGATGGACATCTTCAACCTTCGGCGGACCGCCAACTGAGTCGGGATGAGGATCCACGATATCGGGAATCCGTCTTTCAAAGTCGTCCATGAAATTACTCCTTGTATATTGAAGTCCGTCAAGGTCGAGGTACCTTGCCGGCATGACCGAAACGGTGACGACGGCATCAACTGCCGGAGTGTTCTTTACTCTCAAAGTGTAGGCATAAACGTCACATTGTGCAATATAGCGAAAAGCAGTAACGACAGACATCGTCCGCGCAGGGCAGAGAGTCGTCCTTGAGGTAAAATGCCTGATATGGACATGACCGCGAAAACACGCCGATTAATGCTCAGAATCGTCCCGCTTGCCGTGATCGCTCTCGGCGCATTGCCGACTGTATTCGGCCTGGGCTGTTTCTGGCGCGAAATCACCGGCATGCCCTGCCCGACATGCGGCATGTCACGTGCAGCGGCTCTCTTTCTCAGCGGCCGTTTTACCGAGGCGTTTGCCATGCATCCGCTCATTTTTCTCCTGTTTCCGCTGGTTTTGTTCTGGTTCGCCATCGTTCTCCTCGAATACCGGCGGTACCGACGAGCAGAGGACGGCTCATCGTTTTTTGCGCATCTGTCCGGCAGCGTCTGGCTCACCCGAACCGCGATCGGCATGGTGGCGCTTACCTTCGCCGTCTACCTGATCCGCCTGCCGTTTTACTTTCCCGAAAACGATCCGCTCAGCTGGAACGAGCGCGCCTGGCTGCCGACCCTAATCCGCCTGATCGGCGCATTTTTCAAAGTTTGACTTAGCGCGAGATGAAATACACGGCCAGGACGATCAGGCCGAGCGCAATGCGGTACCAGGCAAACGGGATGAAGTTTCTCCTGCGCACAAACGACAGCAGAAAGCGGATGGCGAACATCGACACGACAAATGCCGTCACCGTTCCCAGAAGCAAAAGTGCCCACTGTTCTAAGGAAAAGGCGAGCCCCACCTTGTACATGCGCAGCAGGCTTGCGCCCAGCATCACCGGCACGGCCAGGAAAAACGTAAACTTAGCGGCCACCGGCCGGGACAAGCCGATCAGGATGCCGCCCAGAATTGTCGCGCCGGAACGCGATGTTCCCGGAAGCACCGCAGCCACGACCTGAAACAGCCCGATGATCACGGCATGCCGGTACGTGATGCCGGCAATCCGCAGCACCGTCGGTCGCCGGTCCGCATTGCGGCGTTCGACGACGATGAAAATAATACCGACCACGATCAGCATGACCGCCACCGTCACGTGATGGTACAGATTCGCTTCGATCCAGTTATCCAGAAGAAGACCGATGACGGCCGCCGGCACGCAGGCCACCAGAATTTTGGCCCAAAGATCAGCTTTGTTCCTGTCGACCGTCAGAATCCCGCGGCCGATCGCATGATCACTCCCTGCCTTGGCAAACGGCCACAGCTCGGAGAAAAAGGTGAAAACCACCGCCAGAATCGCACCGAACTGGATGATGACCAGAAAGAGTGAAAAGAAGGCATCGCCCTGGGCGAGCGGCAGCCAGTTTTCAAGGAGGATCAAATGCCCTGTGCTGCTCACGGGAAGCCATTCCGTGATCCCCTCCACCACGCCATATAGAAGCGTTTTCAAAAAATCAACCAAAAACATGTATCCCAGTATAAACGAAGTAGAAACGCATGACACGAATACGCTACAATCACGTTATGACAAAAAACCGAAACAAGCGTGCCATCGACCGGCCAAGCAGCCGCATCCGCCTTGTCTGGTACTTTATATTTCTCGTGTATCTCGCGATCATCATTTACATCCTGATTGATGCGACCGGCAGCCTCGATAAAAATCCGGGGACGAATCTGGTGTTCTTCGAGGAAATCCGGCGTTTCTGGAATCTGATCCGCTTCGACGAGCAGAATCGTGTTCTGGCACTGCAGAACCTGTTCGGGAACATCGCCATTTTCATCCCGTTCGGCTTTTTTTTCCCCCTGGTCACCAACCGGCGCCTGACCGGACTGAAGACGGCTGTGGCCGCCATCGCATCCGTCAGTGCAATCGAACTCTACCAGCTCGTCTCCAACTCGGGCATCTTCGACGTGGACGACTTCATCCTGAACTGGTCCGGTGTCCTCATCGGCTGGCTGCTCTACAAGGCCATGAGCGGACTGCGGCGCCTTGCCCGCAGAAGGGAATCCTGACATGGCTGCCATCACCATCGCGAGAAACGCCGGCAGCTACGGTGACCAGATCAGCCGCGACGTGGCCTCGAAATTGAACTGCGAGTGGCTCGACCACGACATTATTCTGAATCGATTCATCGCACCCATCGTCAATACTGAGACCATGAACATGCTGCGCTTGAGCCCGAAGTATTTTCTCCAGGAAACGACGGAGGGGCTCACGTTCAAGGAGTTCCTTCAGGGTGCCCTGCACGAACTGGCAGGGCGACAGGATTTTGTGCTGGTCGGTTTTGCCGGATTCCTCTTCTTTGCCGACGATCCCACAGCCACACATGTGCGGCTGTATGCCGACCGGCAGCTGCGCATCGAACGAACCGCAAAAGAGCGGCAGTGCCAGTTTCCGGTCGCCGCTCAGTTTGTTCAGACCAAGGATCGGCAAATGCGCCGGTTTGCCTCGGCACTCTTCGGGGAGCAGGAAGACGGCGAGCATTACCACCTGAATCTGAATACGGGCAAAGTCACCCGGAACGAAGCCGTGGAAACGATTGTCTGCCTCTTTCGCGAGCGCGAGAAAACGCGGGCACTGGATGCCATGCCGATCGAAGGGTCGCTCGCGCAGCAGCAGGCGTACCCGCTGCTGAAGAATGAAAGTGAAATTGAGTTTGCCCGCCTGCTGGATCACTATGAACTGGAATGGCGCTACGAACCGCGCACATTCCCTGTCGAGTGGGACGATGAGGGCCGCGTGACCCTGGCCTTTTCGCCTGATTTTTACCTGCCGCGGTTCAATCTCTATCTGGAACTGACCACCATGAACCAGAAGTATGTGTCGCTGAAGAACCGCAAGCTGAAACAGCTGAAGAGCCTTTATCCGGACGTGAATGTCCGCATCGTGTACAAACGCGATTTTCAGGCCATGATGGAACGCTTTGAGGAAGAATCATGAACCCCTACACGGTTATCTTTGACGGCGAGACCCTGCAAAGACGTATTGGGGAACTCGGCAAGGAAATCGACGTCCGTTACCATGCGGAGCCGCTCGTTCTGGTATCGATGCTGAAAGGGTCACTTTATTTTCTGGCGGACTTGTCCAGGGCGATCGCGGCAAAATCCGAGTACGACATGGTCGCCGTCTCCTCCGAAGGCACACGCATGCGTCTGACGCGGGACATCACGGTCGACGTCAGGAACAAACATGTTCTCGTCGTGGAAGAAATCGTGCGCACGGGACTGACAACGAACTTTCTGCTTCAGCATCTGGAAGCAAAACAGCCGAAGAGCATGGCTGTCTGCGCACTGCTGCATAACCCGCGGCAGCAGCTGATTGAACTGCCGCTGACACACGTCGGCTTCGTCATTGACGAGACACGCGTCATTGGCTACGGCATGGACTACCGGGAACAGGACCGAACCCTGCCTTTTATCGCAAAGCTTGAAAAAGACCGCTATCGCACAGAGCGACAGCGGCCATAAAAGGCGCTCCAGCGAACCCGTTTTGACCTTCCTCAAACATAGATCTTTTGATAGACTTTTTTTATCGGCTTCGAAAGCAGATGAACACGTTGGTGACTGGTCACACCACCGAATTGGAATTACTGACCACTGACAAATGTCTGCTTGGATCGACAGTGATGTGATGCTCGTTTCGCAATGGATATCACGATTCAAATTGCATTCAATGCTGTCGGCGAAACATCGTCTTCCGTTTCTATCTGTCTTGTCGAGGTACCAACTCGTGATCATTCATTATCTTGAATGTATCACCGTCTCCATCTTTTTTAAGGATGGTGATCTACGCTTTGGGTCTTGGTATTCCCTGGAGCGTATGTGGATTCTAGCAGGGCATTTTTGCGATGTCAAGGCAAAATGCACCAGAAACGGCGCTTGAGCTCATCTTTATGAAGCTGCACAAATATTTATGCTTTTACTTGTGCATCCTGCACAAGTGATGGTCAGTTTGGCGCCGATTCAAGCGGAATACTGGCCAGAATACGGCCGTCTGAGACGGATTTCAGATAAATCGTATCGTCAGTCAAAAGGGCGTATGAGGCCGTACCGTCCTTCGGCATAACGGTTGAACCGGGGTTCAGCACGATCACGCCGTCCGTCCGTTTCAGGACCGACGCGTGAGTGTGCCCCGACACGGCGATCGTCGCGCCTTTCGAGCGGGCACGGCTGACGCGCTGCTGTTCCGACGTATGCTCACCGTGGGTCAGGTAGATCAGCCGCGAACCGATCCGCACAAACTGCTCCTTCGGCATCTCGCCAGATTCCAGAACGACCTGGTCGACGTCCGAGTCGCAGTTGCCGCGCACGTAGCGAATCACCGGCAGTTCACTGAAGAAACGTGCCAGGTCGGCAGGTGTATAGCCTTTCGGCAGCGGATTTCTGGGACCGTGGTAGAGCACGTCGCCGCTGTGCAGGACGAAATCAAGCGGTGCCTCGGCAGTATGCTCGCGTGCAAAAATAGTTTCAATCTCGGGCAGGCTCCCGTGTGTATCGGAAATAATCAGGGTCTTCATGGTTGTCCTCACTTATTGATTGTGGTCAAATCCGTCCCGTGCCGGCTTGCCCGGGGCGGTTATAGCGTTCTGCGCGCGGGCCTTTTTAATCAGCCGGACGAGCGACAGGGCGCCGACTGCGATAAAAAGAATCTCCGTATAAAACAGGATTTCTGACGCCAGCGCAGGATTGTCCGTCAGCCCTGCCAGGAGGCCGCTGCCGGCAAAATTGAACCAGACATGCATCGCGATCGGGATAAGCAAATTTTTGGTCAGCGCGTAAACGGCCGACAGCGCAAATGCCGGAACGATCACATACGAGATCTGAATCGGATTGATGTGGAACAGGGAAAAGAAGATCAGCGTAAACAGAATTGCCCATTTTTCGGGCAGTATCTGAGCCAGCTCCCCCTGCATGATCCCGCGGAACAAAAGTTCCTCTGCAACCGGGACGAGGACCACCAGCGTGATGACCACAATGAAGCGGTAGCGGTCTTCCGGAACGATCGACTGAGCCAGATCACGATACTCGTCGAGCATCGTCCGCAGCCAGCTGCTCTTTTCGGCAAGAAATCCGAGCAGGGCCATCCAGAGCGTGACAAGCCCGAGGGCGCCCGTCATGATCGCAAAACCGGAAACGACGTCATCGGCGCCAATCCTCTGCAGTCGCGGCATCGACCGTGTCTGGCCATGTCGGTAGTTAAGGTAAAGGATGTAGACCGGGATCACAATCAGCGACATGTAAAACGACGCATGCGACTGGATATCCGCCTGCATCTGCAGACTTGTCAGAACGCCGGCATCGGCATAATCATAGAGGGTTCGGGCAGGATCAATCTGGTCCAGATAACGCTCAAAACGGAAACGTGCCGCCGCATTCAGAACGTATTGGTGGAAAAGCATGAACAGAACGGGTACCACGGCATGATAGACCCGTTGGCGCGATGCAGCCGATTTCATCTCTGGAATTTTGCGGCCTCGTAGCGCCGGAAGAAATGGTCAAACACTTCATCCAGTTCTTTTTTGTTGATAATCGAGGAAAACGCGAGATCGCCGCTTTGGCCGCGGTACATCCGCATGATCACGATCTCGGGAGAGAAATGCGAGCCGTCGTCCGGCTCGTAATTGTACATGACCGAGTATTCCCGGCCGTCGACCACGAGCGTATCAATCATGGATACATAGTACTCGCGGCCGTTGCGCTCATCGACCAGTACCGCCAGAACATCGTCGTTGGCGGTACCGGCCTGCGAGAGCTTTTTTTTTCTTGGGGTCGGACTCAATCTTCGTCCTCTTCATCCTCTTCGTCGTATTCTTCGGCCAGAAGGCGCTCGTACTCTTCATAAACACGATCGCCATCCGCATCACCCAGTGACTCAAGACCGAGCGTGCCGTCGTCTTCACTGATTACTTTGGCGATAATCCATTCGGCTTCGCCGTCTTCATCCTCGTCGGCCGTGATCAGCACCGTGTACGTTTCGCCTTCAAAATCGAAATGGTCAACGACTTCGAACGCATATTCCTCACCGGTCTCGCTGTCTACCATCACAATAATCTGGCTGTCTTCTTCATGGTCGTGATCGTGATCGCAGTTTTCATCATGCACATGACCCTGACCGCCGACATCACCGTCGTCGCTGCTATACATGAACCATTGTTTTTCAAACATGAAATTCCTCCCATAAACGCTGCCTTGCGGCGCGTTTCATCTTGTCCGAGTATATCATAATCCGCCTTGGCGACGGTTCCGGTCGAGGTAGCTTTGGAGAATGATTTCGGCGGCGCGCTGGTCGATGACAGAACGGACTTTGCGCCCGCGCACGCCGGCTTCCGCCAGGCTGCCGCGGGCAATTTTCGAGCTGTATCGTTCGTCTTCGAATAAGATCGGCAGGTCGATCACCTGCGCCAGTGCCGAGGCAAATTCTGTAACTTCTGCGGCCATTTCGCCGGGCTTTCCGTCGGTTCGTCGCGGCAGGCCGATGACGATCGTGTCGACTTGTTTTTCCCGTGCGATCCGCACGATTTCCTGCAGCGCGGCTTCCTGTTTCTTCTGACTGTTCGCCAGCGTGACCAGACCGAACGCAAATGAACGGGTCAGATCCGATACGGCAATGCCGATGCGCACGCGTCCGTAGTCAATGCCCATCACCGTTCGATGTTCACTCGACATACTCAATACACCTTAATGGCAAAATCGCGGCAGACATATCCGCAGTAGCTGCACAGCGTGCATTTCGCCGGATCGCTCACAGCTTTGACAGGGCCAAGACTCATGGCTCCGCTTTTGCAGCGTGCCACGCAGCGCCCGCAGCGCGTGCAGTCATCTGAGATTCTGAGCCGCCTGGGTATGGCTGCCGAAGCGGCAAGCGCTTCGGAGCGCGGTGCAGCCCCCCTGAACCAGGCGGCATTCGTCTCGATCTCTGCCGGCGCTCCCATCCCGACGGACCAGGCGCTGACATAGTCCTGCGCGATAGCATCCGCCACAGCATCCTCGCGCCGGCCGAGCAGATGCCCGCCGCCGAAGAGCTTCATGCCGAGTACCGTGATGCCCGCCGTCGCTGCCCTGCAGCACGCGTCCCGCATCATCTCGGCCGTTCCGTCCAGAAGGCCGATGCCGGTCCGGCTGAGCAGTGCAAACAGCACATCCGTTTCACGGTACAGCTCCACATCAAAGTCGGGATCCGCCGCATGGGATCCCTCGTTCACAGCGGCCAGCGTCTCTGCCACGGACGTGGCGTGCGTAGACACGCCGACATAGCGCACCACGCCTTTTTCCTTCGCTTCCAGGAGTGCGAGGAAGGCTGCCGAATGACCGGCCAGCGTCTTCTCGCTCTCCTGTTCGTGGAGCATGAACAGATCGATGACATCGGTATCAAGCCGTCGTCTTGCCAGATCGAGCGAGCGCCGAAGCCCGATTGCATCATATGCGTATGCTTTGGTGCTGATAAAAACCGATTCGGGCTGTATTTCCTTCAGAAAGCGGGCCAGCTGCTCGTAATTGCCGTAAATTTCTGCCGTGTCAAACCAGTTGATGCCAAGACCGGCAGCCTGCCGAAACAAATAGCAAGCTGTTTTTGCCGACACATTTTTTTGGCAGGCAGCCAGTGTCAGGGTTCCGTAGCCCAGGCGAAACACCGGATCGCCGGCGCGTGTGAAGAGGCCGGGAAACGAATCAGAGCCGGTCAATGTAATCTTGCAGAATGACTTCCAGAAGCTCGTCGCGCTCAATGCGGCGAATGACGCCTCTGGCGCCGTTATGGTTCGTGATGTAGGTGGGATCGCCTGATATTAAATATCCGACAAGCTGGTGGATCGGATTGTACCCTTTTTCTTCCAGAGCCAGCATGACCTCGGCAATGATATCGTGCGCCCTTTGCCCGGTGTCCTTCGCCTGGTCAGCGAACGCTCTGTCTTGATCTATCATGCCGGATACCTCCCATTTGTCTCGATTCTACCATGATTTGGCCGCAGTTGGATTACGAGTGCAAGTCAAATTTCGCTGTCACCTGCCGCGAGATCGGCTGGCTGCGCCGGAACAGACTAAGAGAGACAGAGCGGCGTCAGGGACGAAAAGGCCGTCACCCTCTGAAAATGACGGCAGCGGTCATAAAATCATGGCGGAGTAACCCCAGTCATAATGCTCATGCAGCAGATCTTCCCGCTTCGGCATGTCAAACCAGATGTGTCCCTCGGGGTTCACAATGGCAAATCCGGCTCCGACAATCTGGAAAGTAAATCGTCCGGCAAACGTTCTTTCAAGCATCTTCGTTTTCTTTCCTCTTACCGTGACAGATTTAATGCATTCATTGAGGTGCCCGATGTTTCTGTTGTACATCGGGCCGATATTGCCAGTTTTGGTGGGATTATCCGCATCGATTACTTTCAGGTCGCAATAACAGATCGCAGGCAGGGTAATTTTTGTGTCGCCGGCAACCATGTATTGGCCATACTCGTCAGGCTGGAATGAACTTATGACAAGCGGGTTAATCGGGGCGAGATCCTGGTACAGATAATACGGTTTAGGATCATCGTAATGCGGAAATGGCGCTTTTGTCAGTTCGAGCGTTCTTCCGTCCGATGTCGTCAGATAGAGATTGTTTATTCTTTCCAGAGGAATTCTTTCCAGCACTCGATAAGTGGAAAGATACAGCGAGTTCTTGGGGGTATCGTCGTCATGGGGAACGGTGTTCTGTTTTGCGTATTCCCAATCAAAATCATCTCCAAAACCGCCTTCAACACTGGCAAAAATCATTTGCTCATGCCCGCCCGTCTTGTGCCCGACGGCCATATATGCACCGAACTGGTCCGGCTGAAGCATGGAAGCAATAAACGATTCTGTCGGGAACAGGGTCATATAGTAATAAATCTGATTCATATGCTGATACCTCCTAAAACAGTGACTTAATCCATTCGATCAGCTGATACTCCTGAAAAACCGGGACTGCCAGAATCGATACGACAGACATGATTTTTATCAAAATATCAAGCGAAGGCCCGACCGTATCCTTAAGCGGATCGCCTACCGTATCCCCCACGACCGATGCTGAATGGGCGTCTGACCCTTTACCTCCATAATAACCGTCTTCAATATGTTTTTTAGCATTGTCCCAGGAGCCTCCGGCGTTGGCTGTATAAAGGGCCAGAGCTACAGCGGATAACGTCGTGCCGATGAGCATGCCGGCGACGAAATTCGGTCCGAAGACAAAGCCTCCGATAAGCGGGGTGACGACTGAAAGCAGCGCAGGCAGCACCATCTCTCGAAGCGCGCTTTTTGAACTGATTTTAATGCACGTTGTGTAGTCTGGTTTTTCGTCTCCGCTCAAGATACCCGGCATATCCCGGAACTGTCTTCTCACCTCCTGTACCATTTTCCGCGCGGCTTTCGAAACAGACTCGATCAGAATGCCGGAAAACAAAAACGGCAGCGCCGCCCCGACAAGGGCACCTGTCATCGTCAGGGTATCGATCAGGTTCAGGCTGAGCAGAAAACCGGATGTGTCTGCTGCATCTGCCTGTGCGTAGAGGAAAGATGAAAACAGGGACAGCGAGGCGAGCGCTGCCGAACCGATGGCAAATCCTTTGCCCATGGCTGCCGTTGTGTTGCCAACCGCATCCAGTTTATCGGTAATCCCGCGGACGCCGGGATCAAGATGTGTCATTTCACTGATGCCGCCAGCATTGTCTGCAATAGGGCCAAACGTATCAACCGAGACGGTCGCCACGACATACGACAGCATGCCGACAGCAGCCATCGCAACGCCATAAAGTCCGGCCACGGCATTCGCTCCGATCATGGCGACAGCCATGACCAGCATGGGAAAGAAAACTGATTTCATGCCGACTGCCATTCCTTGCGTGATATTCAGCGCCGTTCCTTCTTCGCTGGCCTGTGAGACTTTCAGCGTGGGTTTATAGTCATAGCTCGTGTAGAGTTCGGCGAGCCTGCCGATCAGGATGCCGGCGATATTGCCTATGACGGCCGCTATCCACGGACTGAGCACGCCAACATTGAACCCCATTGACGAAAAATCCTGATTTTTCAGAAAAAACCAGGTAAAGATGCCCGATCCCGCAATCGTTAAAAGCGCGGCAATCTGAGTTGACTGGTTAAGTTCTTTGTGCGGGTCGGATTTCGGCTTCGTCAAGGCGATGAAGGCCACGCCCAGCATGCATGCCAGTATGCCGATGCCGGCAAATGCCAGGGGATATATCATCAGTTTCGAGATGAAATCGAAGCTGATCGTTCCGACTGCTGAATGAATGTTGGTGTAAAACATGTACAGTGCCAGAATGACGCTCGACACCAAGGCTCCCACATAGCTTTCCAGCAGATCCGATCCAAGGCCCGCCACATCACCGACATTGTCTCCGACATTATCGGCAATGGTCGCCGGGTTGCGCGGATCATCCTCCGGTATATGAGCTTCGGTTTTGCCTACTAAATCAGCACCCATGTCGGCTGCTTTCGTGTATATGCCTCCGCCGACGCGGTTGAACATCGCGATGATGGAACACCCCAGAGCATAGCTCGATACGGTCATGCTGAACGGTATAAATGTGATGCCGATCCAATTGGCCTTGATGGCAAGGTTCGCCTGGTCCAGTTCGCCCAAAATACCTCCGAAGAGAAAGTAAACGATGACAAGACCTAAAAGGGCAAAGCCGCCCACGGAAAGTCCCATGACTGAACCGCCGACGTAGGCAACTTTCAGCGTTTCACCAAGGCTTCCCGTCTGCCTCGCCTTATTCGCAACGCGAACATTGGCGATCGTCGCGATTTTCATGCCAATCCAGCCAGCCGTTCCGCTCATGACGGCTCCCAGGACAAAAGCGGCACCGGCATGCCATGACACAATCGACGACAGCAAAACCGTGACGACAGCGACCACCATTGCAATTACTTTATATTCATGCCGAATAAATGTATCAGCGCCGTCCTTAATCGCTTCGGACACCTCTATCATGGCTTTTGTACCGGGGTCCAGGCGTTTCACTTTATAAAAATTGATACTGGCCAGCCCGAGTGCAGCAATGGCTGCAAATGCGACAAATCCTAACAAGTTTCCACTTCCTTCCTCTTGATCACGTGCATCCTTTATGAGTCATAAGCCTTGCAAAATAAAAAACGAATCACGTTAAACAATAATGCAAAAAACTTGCAATTTCAAATTGACCGTCTGCATCCAGGTCACATTCGGAATCGTTTCCAATCGGCATTCAAAAACTGCCCGGACAATGCGAGGGATGCATCTGTCTGCCGCTTAGATTGAAAGAGGATCGGCGGAACACAAAAGATCGGGAGCGGGCGCAGCTACGGGTGCAAAACAGCTTTCGCCGTCGCCTTTCCGTCTTCCCTTCCTGTCACAATCACGTCAAGGCTCGATCCTGCCGCAAGATCGGCAGACAGCGCCGGCAGGGACACGTATAGATAATCTTCCGTATAACCGAAATGACGGCCGTTTTCCGTCTTTTCAACGATAACGGTACGTCGCTCGCCAATGCGTGCGCCAACCGCCTCGGCCCGTTTGACCTCGGCCAGCTGCTCCATGTCGCGGCTCCTCGACTTTGAAATATCGGCCGGCACCTGCGCCGGCATGGCGGCGGCGGGCGTTCCGCCACGCGCCGAAAAACGGAATATGTGCAGATCGGTAAAGGGCAGTTCCCGAATAAAGTCAACGCTTTCACGATGTTCCGCCTCCGTTTCACCGGGGAAGCCCACCATGACATCCGTCGTCAGTCCGGCCTGCGGCCAAACGCGCAGGATCCGCGCAACGGCCGTGCGATAGTCCGCCGCCGTGTAACGCCGGTTCATGCGGTGCAGTACGCCGTCGCTCCCGCTTTGAAGGGAAAGATGAAAATGCGGGCATAACCGCTTCAGGCGGGCCGCCCGCTCAATAAAGGCTTCACTCAGCGCGGCCGGTTCAAGCGAACCGAGCCGGACGCGCTCTGCCGACGTCTCGTCAATCTGTTCCAGAAGATCAATCAAACTGGTATCTTCGCCCTTGCCGTACGATCCGATATGGGTGCCGGTCAGCACAATCTCCCGATGGCCAGCGCGGGCAAGTGCGTCGATTTCAGCCACAATGGCACCGGCCGGCCGGCTTCTTGCCCGTCCTCGCGCCAGACGAATGGCGCAATAGGTGCAGCGGTTGTCACAGCCGTCCTCAATCTTGACGTATGCCCGCGTTTCGCTCGGCAGACTGACCGGTGCGATCGTTTCGTAGGCGCAGGGTTCATGCAGGAATACGCGCGGTCCGTCCGGTCTCGTCTCGAGCTGAAGGACCACCTCTTCGACGATCCGATCGCGGCCAGACGTACCGACCGTCAGATCGGCAAGCGCGGACAGATCGGCAAGCTGGGCATGACACCCGCTGGCCACGATAATCGCTTCGGGATGCCGCTCACGCAGTCGTCTCAGCATCTGCCGCGACTTGCGTCCGGCTTCGCCCGTCACCGTGCATGTATTGAGAACGGCAACATCAACCGGCAGCCCGTCCTCAGCCGGCAAAAAACCGGCGGCGAGAAAGGCAGCGGCCAGGGCATCGTTCTCATACTGGTTTGTTTTGCAGCCGAGCGACTGCATCAGTACGCGCGGCGGATTTACATGACTCCCTCTCATCTTATATACTCAGCGATGTAGTTGTGCGCATATGCTGAACGACGCGTTTACACGCACATGTTGTTTGCTTGCAGCACAGCATTGAAGGGATTTTTCATGCAGGTATTTCAAGTGAATCTCCAGTCTATCGACGATGTCAAAGTGTTCGTCCAGCTCGTCAATGAATATGCGTACGATATCGATCTGGCGTCGGGACGCTATGTCGTTGACGCCAAGTCGATCATGGGCATTTTCTCGCTCGATCTGACCGCACCGCTCGATGTCCACATACATAACGACGATGCCGCCGACCTGATCGCGCGCATGAAGCCTTTTTTCGCTTAACGGCTTCTTCTTTTGTCCTGACGCTTGTGCATCTTGCTCAGGCGCTTTGCTTCTTTTTCCCGTGATTTTTGCGGGATACTTTTTGCTTCTTCTTTTGAACGCGCCTCACTGTGGCGGACCAGCGCAAAATCCAGAAAACGCCGGTTGATGTCAACCGATGCCACGCGCACCGTCACGGCATCACCGATATGAATCGTATTGCCGCGGCCGTTTTCGGCCGACAGCCGCTCCTCGTTGTATTGGAAGTAACCATCAAGCGTACGGTAGAAAATCGCCCCTTCCACCGTGTTCTCCAGCTGCACGAAAAGGGCTGATTTGGAGAACCCGCTGACGGTGCCCTCATACTCCTCGCCGATCTTATCCTGGTAGTATTCAGCCGCTTTCTGGTCAACCGTATCACGCTCAGCCGCCACGGCAATGCGCTCCGTGTCCGATATATGCGACGCGATTTCCGAAAGCTGCTGGTTCGTGATGCCGAGCCGCGTTTTGGCAAACGAAGCCTTCAGCGACCGGTGCACGATCAGATCCGCGTAGCGGCGGATGGGGGCGGTGAAATGCAGGTAGTGCTCGGAGGCGAGTCCGAAGTGCCCCTCATTCTCCGGCCGGTAATCGGCTTTCGCCAGTGAGCGCAGCAGCAGCATTGACAGCGTCTGCTCAAACTTTTTGCCTTTCAGCTGCCTCAGTACCTGACTGAGTGCTTTCGGGGTGATGCCTTCCCTGGCGCGCAGAGACAGACCGAGCTGCGACGCCAGTCGTGAAAACGCAAAGAGACGCTCCGGATCCGGATCTTCATGAACCCGGTAAATGCCGGGCACCTTCTTTTCGGTCAGATGGAGCGCGACCGTTTCGTTCGCCACGATCATGAATTCTTCGATGATTTCATTCGCAAACGACAAGGGGGATGGATAGATCGCGATGGGATGTCCCTCTGTATCCATCTCCACTTTGGTTTCCGGGAAATTAAACTCCAGCATCCCGCGGTCCACCCGCTTCTTTTCCAGAATGTCCGCCAGTTCACGCATGTCTTTCAGAACATGAGGAAACCATTCCGGCCGCTCAAATTCCGCCTGATTATCCTCGAGCAGCAGTTTGACTTCGTTATATGAGGCACGAACCTTGCTCTCGATGACGCTTTCATAAAGCTCATACGAGACCACACGTCCCTGCCCGTCGATTACCATGTCACATGTCATCGCGCGGCGGGGCACGCCGGGGTTCAGGCTGCAAAGGCCGTTCGAGAGTTTCGGCGGCAGCATCGGCAGTACGCGGTCCACGAGATAAATGCTGTTGCCGCGACGCAGCGCCTCCTTGTCCAGAGCCGAGCCGGGACGAACATAATGCGCCACATCCGCAATATGGACATACAGCCGATAGCGGCCGTTTTCCAAACGCTCGATATCGATCGCGTCATCGATATCCTTGGCATCTTCGCCGTCAATGGTGATCGTGTTCAGCCCGCGCAGATCCCGGTATCCTTCGTCCAGCGCCTCTGCCACCGCGTCAGGCGACAGATCGGCCGGCAAAGGCTCCGTCTCGCTCAGCACATCAGCCGGAAAAGCGTCCGTCAGCCCGTACTGTCTCATAATGCCGTGGATTGCGACGTCAGGCCGGGCAGGGTCTCCCAGGACTTCCGCGATTTTTCCATACGCGTGGTCGATCCCCTTGCCGCTCAGCTCGACGACGACCTTCATGCCGAACGGTGCACCCCGCAGATGCTTCTCCGGCACAATAATCTCGCGGCCGATCTCGCTGTCCGCTTTGTCCAGCTGGACGACCCCGTCTTTACCGTACGGCTTCAATAATCCTACAAATTGTTTTGTCATGTATCCCTCCCGGGAGCCGTCAGACGGCTTACCCGACTATCTTAGCGGAAATGGAGCAGTTCAAACCGTCAGATGTGCGACAGTTTCATCCTGCTTCCCCAAAAAAAAGAAGGCCGAAGCCTTCTTTTCAAAAAGACTTGTTAAATCAGAATCAGGCACCGCGTCCGGTCATGAGAAAGAGAACAACGGTCAGCACCGCAAAGGTGATCGCAAAAATTTTCGTCAGCTGCTTCATGCGGGCCTGCTTGCCTCTGGAACCCTGTTTGCCGTAAAAGGTATCGGTACTCCCTCCGCCAATTACGCCGAGTCCTTTCTGGTTGCCTTCCTGCATGATGACAAGGGCAATTAACCCCAGACAGACCAAAATATCAATGACCGCCACAATAATGGTGAGTACTTGCATGTGAGCCTCCTCATGGACGCCTTTGGCAAACGTCGCGACTGGCATAATACCACAACGGGTCAAGTCAGACAAGCAAGAATTTTGCCTCGGCGCGGTCGGCTCTGATTCGAGAACGGCTCTCTCTTTTAATGAGTTCTTATATTAAGACTGCGCTTCGCCGCCTCGGATTTGCCTGCCGTTTTTTCACTTATCGGCGGTCCGGAAAGTTCAAAGTACGCACCAATATCATTGTCAATATACGTCAAATCCTATGTTATAGTTACCGTGTATGTCGCCTGGGAAGTAACCATTCGGTTTGACACCGGCGTCCGGCAGAACGTCGGTGTCAGCTCGAATCGTCATACCTCATTGCAGATAACTTAAGGAGATGCGCATGTTTTTTAAGAAAACAAGTCGTGCCATCGGTGTTCACCCGCCTCAAAACAAGGGAACACAGGGGATGGCGTTTGTCGAGGTGAATGGATTCAAGACGATTACCATTCCGCTGAACCTGCAGGTCGGACCCGGTTGCAGTGCCCTCGTAAAGAAGGGCGATCCGGTGAAGGTCGGGCAGAAGATCGGTGAACCGCTCGGTCACTGGTCAGTACCGGCCCACTCGTCCGTTTCGGGAACGGTAGTATCGGTTAAAAAGGAAATTTTGAGCAACGGAAGTGTCGCCGATCTGGTGGCGATCGAGTCGGACGGCCAGCAGACTCTCGATGAGTCGATCAAGCCGCCGGCAGTGACTGACAAGGCAAGCTTCCTTTCGGCCATCCGCGATTCCGGCCTGGTCGGTCTCGGCGGCGCCGCATTCCCGACCCATGTCAAGCTGAATCCGCCGGACGGCAAGACGATCGACACACTCGTCATCAACGGAGCCGAATGCGAACCGTACATCACGGCGGACGATCAGATCATGCGTACACGTGCCGATCGGATCATCAAAGGCATCAATCTGGTTTGCCATTATCTTGATATTTCCCGCTGCCTGATCGGCGTTGAAGACAACAAGCCTGAAGCGATCAAGGCTCTGAACGATGCCGTCAACAGCCATGCGGGTGAACTGAAGGCCGGCATATCGGTCGTCAGTGTGAAGACGCTGTACCCGACCGGTGCAGAAAAAGTCCTGATCCGTTATCTCACGGACAGAATTGTGCCGGAGAACGGACTCCCGGCCGATGTCGGCGTGGTGGTTCTGAACGTCGGCACCGTATCGTTCATCGCCGACGTGATCGACACCGGCATGCCGCTCATCCGAAAGTTTGTCACAGTTGACGGCTCCGCGATGAACAGGCACGGCAATTACGATCTCCCGATCGGCGCACCGATCGAGGACGTAATCGAAGCGGTCGGAGGGGCCAAAGGGCCGATCGGGAAAGTGATTATGGGCGGTCCCATGATGGGTGTCGCCATCGACGATATCCGTCACCCGATCCTGAAGCACACAAATTCCCTCATCATGGCCGGCGAAAAGGGTGCAAAGATCCCGAAAGAATGGAACTGCATTCACTGCGGACGCTGCAGCCGCAGCTGCCCGATGATGCTTATGCCGTCCGAGCTTGATATGGCCGCCCGGCAGGAGAACATCGAAGAACTGCGTGAGTTTCATGTCATGAACTGCATCGAATGCGGCTGCTGCACCTATGTGTGCCCGGCCAAGCGTTATCTCGTGCAAAACATCCGGATCGGCAAGAACCTGTATCGTCAGGCAGCCAGAAAGGCGGCTAAATAATGTATCTGAACGTATCTTCCTCGCCACATATCCGTGACAGTGTCACGACCCGGCGCCTGATGGGTGATGTGGTTATTGCGCTCATTCCGGCACTGGTTGCGTCTTACTTTATCTTCGGTGTCCGTGCGATCATCCTGACACTCGTGACAGTGGCATCCTGTGTGTTCTTTGAATGGATCAGCCGCCTCATCATGAAACGCGACAACACGATTCACGACATGTCGGCAGTCGTCACCGGTACCATTCTTGCGTTCTGCCTCCCGGCCGGACTGCCCGTCTGGATGGCCATTTTTGGTGCGTTCATCGCCATTGTCGTGGTCAAGGAAATGTTCGGCGGCATCGGCAGCAACATTGCAAACCCGGCCATCGTCGGCCGCATTGTTCTCGGCATGTCCTTCGGCAGCGAGATGAACAGCTACAGCGTGATCGGCACATTGGCCGGCGAAACCGGCACGGATCTCGTCGCCACCGCAACACCGCTGGCCCTTTCGGGCGATCAGGCAGCGAGCTACCTCGATCTCCTGCTCGGCAGACACGGCGGCACAATCGGCGAAGTATCGGCGGCGGCGCTGCTGCTCGGCTGTGCGTATCTGGTGCTCCGCGGTGTCATCGATCTTTGGATCCCTGCGACATTTGTGGTCTCCACCGGGCTTTTCATGTGGGTACTCGGTCACGATCCCATCTATCACGTACTGGCCGGCGGCCTTCTGCTCGGCGCCATTTACATGGCCACTGACTACGTGACCAGCCCGACCACAACGAAAGGCAAGATCATTTTCGGTATCGGCTGCGGCCTCCTGACGGGACTGTTCCGCGGGTTTGCCGCCTCTCCCGAAGGTGTGTCGTTCGCCATTCTCCTGATGAACATTATGAATCCGCATCTTGAACGCTGGACTCGCTTGAAAACGATTGGAGGCGTGGACTATGTCGCCTGATAAGAAAAATAGGAACTGGAACGAACGGGGCATCATGCCGGTCGTCATCCTGACGATCGTGGCACTTGTTTCGGTATTGCTGCTTGCCCTGACAGCCAATCTGACCCAGGAGGCCAGAATAAAGCAGGACGAGCTGATGAAAAGCGAGAACCAGCGTCTCCTCTTCCCGGATGCCGACGCATTCGAGTTGGTTGAACTGTCCGCCATCTCAGCCGATCTTCCCGACGTCAAAAAAGCAGATCTGGCCAAACGGGGCGATGAGACGCTCGGTTATGTGATCGAAGTCAGCAAGGGCGGCTACGGCGGCCCGCTGCCGGTTCTGACCGGAGTCGGAAGCGACGGCACGATCATCGGCATCCAGATTCTGGACAATGGCGAAACGGCCGGCATCGGCAAGAAAGTCGAAGATGAAGCGTACCGCGATCAGTTCGTCGGTCAGGATTTCTCCGAACCGGTCGGCGTGGACACGATCGGCGGTGCCACCATTTCCTCGGCATCCGTCAACGCCTCGGTTAAAGACGCGCTGGTCGCATACGGCGTGTTGAGCGGCGCCGGCGAATTGCCGGTCAAACTCGACCCGAAAGAAAGTATATTCGCGGACGGTATATTCACAGAAGCGGATGCAGCTCCGTACGCCGAACAGAAAATCACGGCCGTCTGGGACGTCAATGACGCCTCCGGCAACCCGCTCGGCACTATATTCGAATCGACAGTACAAGGCTATGGCGGCGACGTTCCCGTCCTGACCGGTTTTGATCCGGAGGGCAGCATCGTCGGCGTCGCACTCGGCGACAACAGCGAGACCGAAGGTTTCGGCAAGCGCTGGGAAGATCCCGCCATGATGGAGCCATTTGTCGGCCAATCGGCCAGGGATGATCTCCAGATTGACATGATCGCCGAAGTCACCGTCACCTCGTATGCCGTTAAAGGCGGCATTGACAACGCGAAAGCCGCGTTCCTCCTGATGTCAGGTGAAGGCAGCAGCGAAGAACCGGGCGAAGACATCAAGAATGAGCTGTTCCCGGGCGCAACATTCACCGCACTAGACGTGAGCCAGTTCGACGGCATCGCCTCCGCTCATAAATCGGATGCCGGCTATGTCGTTGCAGCCGATGCAAAAGGCTTTGGCGGCGACATGACGATCCTCGTCGGCTATGAAACGGACGGCGCCATCAGCGGTGTCCTTCTCGAATCCCACAATGAGACGCCCGGCTACGGCATGAAAGCCGAAGAAGCCGAATACAGAGACCAGTACATCGGACAAAAAGCCGGTGATGACATCACTGTGGACGGTATTACAGGCGCAACGGTCACCTCCGAGGCATTCGTCGACGCCGTTTCGAGAACCGCCGAAGTCTTTGCCGTAATCGATACCCTGCCCGAAGCGACAGAGGACACAGAAGAACCCGACAAAGATGACCCGAAACTGGCGCTCTTCCCCGACGCTGAGTT
>LSQX01329506.1_pt3 | contig 25993 bp, 27 predicted proteins | sample 654561 | NCBI WGS metagenome assembly LSQX01 (sample SAMN04489861, study PRJNA283612) | anaerobic digester metagenome | isolation source: 4 biogas reactors fed with cattle manure at either 37C or 55C with and... | place: Denmark: Kongens Lyngby | collected 2014 | reverse complement strand
GGGCCCTGAACATGCACGGCGGCGTGCCGAGGGAAAAGGTCGCGGAAACCAACTTGGAGGCCCTGGAGAAGGGTCTGGCGAACCTTGACAAACACATCGCCAACGTAAAGAAGTTCGGCGTGCCCATCGTGGTCGCGATCAACCGCTTCCCCACCGATGCACCCGAGGAGCTGGAGCTGGTCCACAAGCACTGCGCTCAGGCCGGCGTTCGCTCAGCCATTTCGGAGGTCGTTGCCAAGGGCGGCGAAGGCGGCGTCGAGCTTGCCGAAACCATTCTGGACGTCTTGGAGAAGGAGCCGGCCAACTTCAAGCCCTTGTACGATTGGAACCTGTCCATCAAAGAGAAGATCGAAATCCTGGCCAAGGAAATCTACGGCGCGGACGGGGTTTCTTACACGAACCGGGCCGAGCGGGATATTGCCAGCTACACTGAACTAGGCTTTGGCGGTCTTCCCCTGTGCATGGCCAAGACCCAGCACTCCCTGTCGGATGACCCCACCAAGAAGGGTGCGCCGACCGGCTGGACACTGACCATCCGGGAGGTCAGGGCTTCCCTCGGAGCGGGCTTCCTGGTGCCCCTTACCGGCGAGATGATGACGATGCCGGGCCTGCCGACAAAACCTGCGGCAGAGCAGGTGGACATCTTGCCCGACGGACATATAGTTGGACTTTTCTAGGAAGCAAGGGCTATCCCCTCGGGGATAGCCTTCTAATAAAAATGGAAAGGAGGAGCAGCATTTGGAGCAAACCCTGGTGATCCTCAAGCCCGAGATCGTAGCCAGAGGGCTAGTAGGCAGGATCCTTCAGCGCTTTGAAGACAAAGGCTTGACAATCAAGAGTCTAGCCCTCAAGCAGCTCGAACGAGAGACGGTGGAAGCCCATTACGCCCACCACGCCGACAAACCCTTTTTCCAGGGCTTAGTGGATTACATGACCTCGGGCCCCGTTGTCTTGGCCGTCCTGGAAGGACCCCAGGCAATCGCCGTTGTCCGCAACCTGTGCGGTCATACCAACCCTGTCGAAGCACTGCCAGGCACCATCCGCGGGGACTTTTCCATCGAGCTCCCGGCCAATGCCATCCACGCTTCAGACAGCCCGGAAGCAGCCCAAGCAGAGATTCAGCGGTTTTTCGGCTGAAACCTGGCTGCATAACCAGGAGGTGACGCCATTGGATGACACCCTTGCCAAAGCCCGCATACTGGTGGGGATGGGTACTTGTGGTTTAGCCGCCGGCGCCCGCCCCGTTTTTGATGCCTTGGTCGAGACCAAACAGGCCGTCGGCGCTGCCGTTGAGATAGTCCCGACAGGCTGCATCGGCATGTGTGAACAAGAACCGATCATCGACGTGATCCAGCCGGGCACAGATCGGGTCACCCTAGGACCGATGACACCGGAGAAGGCCGTCCATGTCCTCGAAGCTCTCATCAACGGCGCCCCCATCCCTGAGGAATGGGTCATCGGCCGCATCACGAAAGATGCCATCTACCCGGAGCTCAGCTCCTTTCGCAAACAGCGCCGGATAGTGCTTCGCAACTGCGGCTTCATTAATCCTGAATCGCTTGAGGAGTACACCGCCCTTGGGGGTTACGCCGCCCTTGAAAAGGCCATCACCACCATGACGCCGGAACAAGTCATTGAAGAGGTGATCGCGGCGGGGCTGCGCGGCCGCGGCGGAGGAGGATTCCCAACAGGCCTTAAGTGGCGTTTCACCCGCCAGGCCGAAGGCGAGAAGAAATACGTGGTGTGCAATGCGGATGAGGGAGACCCTGGCGCCTTCATGGATCGGAGCATCCTGGAGGGAGATCCCCACGCGGTCCTCGAGGGGATGGCCATTGCGGCCTATGCAGTCGGGGCCGATGAAGGCTACATCTACGTCAGGGCTGAGTATCCCTTGGCCATTCGCCGTTTGCAGCTGGCGATCCAACAGGCCGAAGAAAAAGGGTTCCTGGGCCAAGGGATTTTCGGCACGGACTTTAATTTTTATCTCCACATCAAAGAAGGTGCAGGCGCGTTCGTTTGCGGCGAGGAGACTGCGCTGCTTGCCTCCATCGAAGGCAAGCGGGGAATGCCGCGGCCAAGGCCGCCTTTCCCGGCTTCAAAAGGTCTGTGGGGAAAACCCACAAACATCAATAACGTGGAGACTTATGCCAATATCCCGTACATTGTCCGAACCGGCGGCGCCTACTTTGCCACCATTGGCACGGAAAAGAGCAAGGGCACCAAGGTTTTCGCCCTCGCCGGGAAGGTGAACAACACCGGTCTCACAGAAGTGCCCATGGGGATTACCTTGCGGGAGGTAATCTATGAGATTGGCGGCGGCATTAGAGATGGGAAAAAATTCAAAGCAGTTCAAATCGGAGGACCCTCAGGGGGATGCATCCCGGAGGAGCTCTTGGACATCCCCATTGATTACGATTCCCTGACCCAGGCGGGAGCCATCATGGGTTCAGGCGGCATGGTGGTCATGGACGAAGACACCTGCATGGTTGACGTAGCCAGGTTCTTCATGGACTTCATTCAAAAGGAATCCTGCGGGAAGTGCGCTCCATGCCGCATCGGGACCAAACGGATGCTGGAGATCCTAACGCGCATCACCGAGGGCGAAGGCCGACCTGGCGACCTGGATGCGCTGTTGGACCTAGCCTATACAGTCAAGGATCTGTCCCTTTGCGGTCTAGGTCAGACGGCTCCCAATCCGGTCCTATCAACCATCAGGCATTTCCGCCATGAGTACGAGGCCCATATCGTCGACCGCACCTGTCCGGCGAAGGTGTGCAATGCCCTGCTCACGTACACGATCATTCCAGAGAAGTGCACCGGCTGTGGTCTTTGCGCCCGCAACTGCCCCGCCAACTGCATTAGCGGGGCCCCGAAGGAGGTCCACATAATCGATCAAACCCGCTGCACCAAGTGCAACACATGTCTTCAGAAGTGCCCCTTCGAAGCCATTGTGAAAAGCTAGCAGCTGGAGGGAGTGAGATTATTGAAGTCGATATCCCTTAAGATTAATGGTCAAGAATTGCGGGCCAGGCCGGGGATGACTATTCTAGATGTGGCCAGAGAAGCTGGCATCGAGATCCCCACTCTTTGCTTCCATGAGGAGCTTAGCAGGGTAGGAGCCTGTCGGCTGTGTGTGGTCGAGGTAGGTGGGGGAAGCAAACTCCTTCCTGCCTGCACCACCCCCGTGGCCGAGGGCATGGAGGTGCTCACCCACTCGGAAAGGATCAATGCACGGCGCAAAGCCCTGCTGGAGCTTTATCTTTCCGATCATCCCGCCGACTGCCTGGCCTGCGAGAAGTGCGGCGATTGTCGCCTTCAAGATTACGCTTACGCCTACGGGGTAAGGACTATCCCCTCGGAGGGCGAACGCAGCCAAAGGCAGCTGGATGATAGCAATCCTTTCTTCATTCGTGACATGGAAAAATGCATCCTGTGCGGCCAGTGCGTCCGCATGTGCGGTGAAATAGTCGGGGCGCATGCCATCGACTTCACCCATCGGGGCTTCCAAGCCCAAGTGGCCGCAGCCTATGAGATGCCCCTGCAGGAGTCTTCCTGCGTTTTCTGCGGGAATTGCGTGGCCGTATGTCCCACCGGCGCCTTGATCCCCAAGGGCAGGATGGGTCAAGGAAGGACTTGGGAGTTCAAGACGGTCACAACGACTTGCACCTACTGTGGAGTAGGCTGCCTCCTCGACTTGCAGGTGAAAGACGACCAACTCGTCGATGTCTCCCCGGGCGACGGCCCGGCCAACCGGGGGAAGCTTTGCGTCAAGGGACGGTTCGGCCTCGATTTCATCCACCATCCTGAGCGGCTGACCAAGCCCCTGATCAAGAAAGACGGCCGATTCGTCGAAAGCACTTGGGATGAAGCGTTGGACTTTGTCGCCAGACGCCTGTTGGAAATCAAAGGGGCCCACGGCAGCGACGCCCTTGGAGTCTTTGCCAGTGCGAAATGCACCAATGAAGAAAACTACCTCCTGCAAAAGTTCGCCCGGGCAGTTTTGGGAACCAACAACGTGGACCACTGTGCAAGGCTCTGCCATGCCTCCACAGTGGTTGGTCTGGCAACAGCCTTCGGCAGCGGTGCGATGACCAATTCCATCCCCGAGGTCAAGTTGGCCGACACCATCCTGGTGACGGGCTCCAATACCACCGAGGCCCATCCGGTCATCGGCTATTTGATCAAACAGGCCGCCGCCCAAGGGACAAAGCTTATCGTGGCCGACCCCCGGCGCATCGAACTTGCCGAGGTGGCCGATGTGCACCTGCAGCTCCTGCCCGGGACCAATGTGGCCCTCTTTAACGGCCTAGCCCATGTGATCATCGAGGAGGGGCTGGTCGATGAAGAATTCATCGCTTCCCGAACAGAAGGCTTTGATGCGCTGAAGAAGGCCTTGGCCAAGTACACACCAGAGTATGTGCAGAAGGTAACCTCCGTCCCCGCGGATCTCATCCGCAAGGCGGCGAGATTGTACGCCAGGGCAGAGCGAGGGGCGATCTACTATTCTATGGGCATCACCCAGCATTCCCAGGGAACGGACAACGTTTTGGCCATTGCCAACCTGGCCATGCTCACAGGCAATGTGGGCCGGCCGGGCACAGGGGTCAACCCCCTCCGGGGTCAAAACAACGTTCAGGGAGCCTGTGACATGGGGGCCCTGCCCAACGTGCTCCCTGGTTATCAAGCGGTAGCCAATCCCGAGCTTAGGGCCAAGTTCGCCCAGGCCTGGGGCGTTGACCTGCCGGAAAAGCCGGGGATGACCATCACCGAGATGATCCCTGCCGCTTTGTCCGGAAACATCAAAGCCCTTTATATCTGTGCCGAAAACCCCATGGTCAGTGATCCAGATATTAACCACGTTCGCAAGGCTCTAGAGAACCTGGAATTCTTGGTCGTGCAGGACATTTTCCTCACGGAAACGGCTCAGCTCGCCGATGTGGTGCTGCCCGGAACCACCTTCGCAGAAAAGGACGGCACCTTCACCAATACGGAAAGGCGCGTCCAGCGGGTGCGCCAGGCCGTCTCACCGAGGGGGGACAGCCGGCCCGATTGGCAGATCATCTGCGAGCTTGCCCGCCGCATGGGCTATGAGATGGCCTATCAAGACCCATCGGCCATCATGGACGAAATCAGTTCCCTCACCCCCAGCTACGGCGGCATCGACTATGGCCGCATCGAGGAAGAGGGGCTCTGCTGGCCCTGCCCAACCAAGACCCACCCCGGTACTCCCGTCTTGCACGCCGAGCGCTTTACCCGGGGACTAGGCAAGTTCACTCCTGTCGAGGCCATCGGTCCTGCCGAGCTTCCGGATGATGAGTATCCCCTCATCCTCACCACCGGCCGGAATCTATATCATTTCCACACCGGGTCCATGACCCGGCGCTCTGAGGGTCTCGACTGGCGCCTTCCAGAAGGGTACGTTGAGATTAATCCAGGGACGGCTAGGGACATGGGCATCAAGCATGGCGATATGGTCAAGGTAGCGTCCAGGCGAGGCGAGATCGAAATCAGAGCCTGCGTCACTCCGATGGTACCGGAGGGAATCATCTTCATTCCCTTCCACTTTGCCGAAAGCGCTGCCAACGTCCTCACCAATCCGGTTCTGGATCCCGTCGCCAAGATTCCCGAGTTCAAAGCTTGTGCGGCGAGGATAGAGAAGGTTGCATCCCTTGAGGAGGTGAGCTGATGAGCTGCACAGTATGCCTCTGTGATACCGAGCTGAGCCAGGAAGACAAGTCAATCCTGGATGAGATTCTAGCCCAGCACTCCCTCCAGGAGAGTTCCTTGATTCCGGTCCTCCAGGAAACCCAGGGCCGTCTAGGCTATCTGCCCCGACCGGCCATGGAGTACGTGGCCAAAGCCCTGAAGGTTCCCTTCGCCCGGGTTTACGGAGTTGCGTCCTTTTACGCCCAGTTCCACTTGCAGCCCCGGGGCAAACATATCATCCGGGTCTGTCAAGGAACTGCCTGCCACGTCAGAGGCGCCAAAGAGGTGCTGAAGGCCTTCGAAGATGAGCTCGGCATTACCGCCGGGAATACCACGGACGATCTGGAGTACACCCTGGAAGTAGTTGCTTGCATCGGGGCCTGCGGCCTTGCGCCGACGATCATGATCGATGATGAGACCTATGGGCGTCTCACGCCAAGGGACGTCCGCAAGCTCCTCCGGCAAACGAAAAGAGCCGCCCAGGCTCAGTAAGAAGCTGCGGGGCAGCTCTTCAGAGCTGCCCCTTCCCTTCGGATTCGACTACTTCAACAATCCCAGTTCGCGATAGGCTCGCTCAGCGCCCGGATGGAGGGGAAAACCTGTATCAAGGGGGGCCTCAGCGGCGCTGAAGGTAGACAACGCCGGCACTGCCTTTCCCACTCGCTCGGGGTCGGAGATGATCACTTTGGTCAGTTGATAAGCTAGTTCTTCATCCATATCCTCGTGGACGAAGACCAGATGGTCGAAGGCGACAGACGGGATGTCTTTGCCAAGGGTAGCATAGTCAGCGCCAGGGTGGTATCCCCTGATATACCCATATTCTTCAACCATCCTGTCGATAGTCTCCGGCTCCAAGGCAAGCCATTTCATGCCTTTGATCGAAGCATCCATATCCAATACATAGGCGGCGGGAACCCGGACGATGGCGATAGTCACATCGGCATGACCATCGATCATCAGGCCGGAAATATCCGCGGGGTTGTTGAAGGAGACCGTGCCACCCCACTTGGTGATGTCATCATAAGTCAGGCCATAGCACTCCAAGAGCCGCCGGGCGAAAATTTCATCGCCGCTCCCCCGGATCTTGAGGGCAAGCCTGATGGCTGGCTTCGTGGCCAGGAACTCGCCGAAAGTCTCGATTCCCTCAGGAACAACCCCTGGCCGGGCGAGGATGTGGCCCCAGCTCTTGACATTGAAGCGCCACAAGGCGCGCAAGTTCTTGATTCCCTGGGGAACACGACCCGCGTATTCACCAGCCCCCAACTGCACTTCCCTTGCCGACAGAGTATCAGTGATCCCTATAGCCTCGTTCGGCGCCGAGTCTGCTACGACCAAGGGATTGGTAAAGCCGCCGCCCAGGATTACCGATACTTCCACATCGGACAGGTTATTGTGCCATTGGTCCGCCCAGATGGCCGCAGGCTCCATGTAGAGGCCCCCGACGGCACCTGTATGGAAGGTGAGGGAATACTTCTTGGCACTAGCGACCTGTACACACATCAGTAGAAGACCGACCAAGAGAATCGCTGCTAGTTTTCTGTTCATCCTTGCTGCCTCCTTTTGTCTATCTACCTGCTCCATACTGCTCCTACCGCGCGAATAACGACGTTATCACCCCTCCCATTCTAGAACGTTAGATCGCCGCTGACCTTTGTCTGATTCGCTGCGAATAAAACACTAGGGCTACTCCTGCCAAACCGATAATGTCGCTTGCCGTTCCCGGCCATAAGAGGCCGAAGGCAATGATAAAGAGGACCGCTCGCTGGAAGAGGTTCAGCTGGCCGTTCATCCAACCCTCGGTGGCGCTTACCAAAGCAATAATCCCGATGATTGCCGTAATGAACGATTGTATGCCGAACCAGAACCCTGAGCCGAATATGTTCAACAGCGTCGGATTGTAAGCAACCATGAACGGGATGATGTATGCCGGAATGCCAAGGATGAACCCTCTGATCCCTGTCCGAATGAAGGAAGTCTCGGCGATGGACGCCGCTGCAAAGCTGGATAGGCAGACAGGTGGCGTAATCGGTGCTAGAATGCCATACATGAAGATGAACATGTAAGTCACAAAGGGGTCGATGCCAAACTCCATCAGCGCCGATGCTCCAAAAACCGACGCAATCAGGAAGGCACCTGTAACTGGCAGGCCCATGCCAAGGACGATAACGGTCATTGCCACCAAGAGAAGCACGCCGAACATGTTGCCCTGAGCGAGCTGAACGATGACTGCTGTCAGTCGATACGGTGTTCCTGTTGTCTGGAGAGCTGCAACTGCCACGCCAGCCGAAAGGAGCGTCGAAGCGATGGTGATCACCCGCCAGATGGCGGTTTCAACTGCTTCAGACAGTTTCGCCCAATTCATTCGGGTGGTAGGCCGAAGATAGCTGACCAAGATCACAGACAAGGTGGCCATCGTCGAAGAGTAGTAGGCTGTTCGTCGCTGGGCCAACAAGACAACCAACACGATGACAGGGAGGAGGATATGTCCATAGTCCCTGAAGGTTTCCCAAATCCCAGGCTCTTCCTCATCGGTTTGGTAGATCCCAATGCCGGCCTTTTCCGCCTGAAAGTGAACGGCAAGGTATACGGCAAAAACGTAAAGGATTGCGGGAACCGCTGCCGCGGCAGCTACCTCCATGTATGGCCGGCGGCTGAATTCCGCGATCAAGAAAGCTGCTGCGCCCATCACCGGTGGAATCAATTGCCCAAGGGAAGATGCTACAGCTTCAACTGCGCCGGCAAACTCGGGGTTGAAGCCCGTCTTTTTCATCAAGGGGATGGTTACAGACCCTGTTGCGAAGACATTCGCCGTGCCGCTTCCGCTTATGCAGCCAAACAGGGCGCTCCCCAAGACCGCGGCTTTCGCCGGGCCCCCTCTTGCCTTGCCTGTTAAGGCAATCGCCACCCTGGTGAAGAACTCACTGCCACCGGCCTCTTGAATGAGGGCCCCGAAGAAGATGAACATGAAGATTTCGGCAAGAGACAAAGATGCCAGCGAGCCATAAAGGCCATTGGTCGTTAGGAACAGGTGCTCCAAGAGATTCTTGGCAGGAATGCCCGGGTGTCTAAGCAACCCGGGGAAGTACTTGCCGTAGAGTGTATAAATGATCAAGAAAACAACGATACCAACCAGGGTCTTCCCTACTGTCCGACGAGTAAGCTCTAGCACCAAAGCTATGGTCAAAATGCCGAAAATCCAATCACCGACCGTTAGGGGATCAAAAAACGGCAGCCGCCAAACGATGCGCTGATACTCAAACAGGATATAGACTGCACTTGATACCCCGGCAATTGCGAACAACCAATCATACCAGGGTATTCTTGTTTGCTTTTTCCCTCCCCTATACTTGAGAAAACCCAAGAAGAGGACGAATGCAATGTGGATGGGCCGCACCACCATGGGCTCAGGCATACCGGTAAGGGCCACATAGAAATGGTACGCGGCCATCATTAGCACTACTGCCTTGAGCAACTTCTGAGTCCAGTCTTCCATCACAGTAGTCATGTTGGAGCTCCCCTCATTTTCGGCTTGTTGCATCAGGCCCAAGTCCGGGACTTCGCCTTGGACTTGGGCCTGTCAGCGGTTAAATCTCTACTTGGCGAGCATCAATGGGCATGCCGGTTGCCAAAATCAGCTCTTGGACGGAATTTACATCCACCTCCCGGACAACCCGCCCAGTCTTCACAGCGACTGCCGCGGCAAAACCCGCTGCCTGGCCAGTCGCCATGCACGCCGGGATATTACGTGTTCGACCATGGGCCACGTGATCGTTCGATATGCAGCGGCCTGCGACTAGCACCTGGTCTATCTTTTGCGGGACCAAACACCTATAGGGAATTTCATAAGGTGGGTAGCTCTCGAATCGAACCAGCGACCCCTTGACATCGTGGATGTCCATCGCCGCCAAGTCCACGGCAATAGAGTCTTCAAAGTGCCTGCCGGTCGTCACATCCTCGCCGGTCAGGATGTAGTCGCCGAGAATATGACGGGTTTCCCTGACGCCCAGCATCGAAGAAATACCGTTGATATAGGCGTTTTCAAATCCAGGGACATTCTCCTTAAAGAATCGGGCATTGGCCTCGATCTGGCGATATAGTTCCATAATGGCGTTGCTGATATCCAAGACGGACAGACCCGAAGCCCCAATCACCCGGGTCGAATTGCAGAACACTTCCGTCTTGCCATAGGCCGTCTTCAGAGTGATGTTTTCCCGCTGAAGCTTGATCCCAGTCTCCGCCTGGAACTTCTTCAGCATTCGTTCAAAGCCGGTAGCCCAAATACCGTACTCGGGCCTATCGGGGGAGATATACCGCTCGGTGACATCTTCCGGATGGTTTCTTGCCCATTCGGCAAATCTATCCATGTCAACTTCATTCATCTTGAAGTACATGGACACCGGCTGCATTGCCCCCTCTTCGGAGCCCACAATGAACGGCGCCCCTGCGGATGCGGCAACGTCTCCATCGGCTGTGCAATCAATGACCACCTTCGCCAGAATGGCCCGCCGCCCATCCTTGCATTCGATAATGACACCCTTCATCTGATTGTCTTCAACGATAGGAGCAACCACCATGGCTTCAAATAAGATCTGAACACCAGCTTCAGCGCACATTCTAGCGAGGAGGATCTTAGCCATCTCTGGGTCGCATGGTGCGGTCAGGCCAATGTTGCCTTTCCCGATGTCGGCGACGTACCGAGAACCGGCGGCCCCAATCTCTTGCGCCCTTTCCCAAAACTCGAGAGGAATCCCCCCAGGAAGGAGCCCGGAAGGCTTTGAGTTCATGCCCACTGTCAGGTTGCCTCCCAAAGCTCCGAAACGTTCAATCAAAACTACTTTAACTCCTTGCCTGGCTGCTGCGATAGCTGCCATGGGTCCGGCCGAACCGGCACCGGCGACGACTACATCCACATCGAGCAAGACTGGTACTTCCCTTGCAGGTTCCACAATTACACTAGGCTTCGACGTCATTTACCCTCGTTCCCCTTTCGTCATGTAGTTCCCCACTTGCACTTCCGGCAAGTTCTTTCAAGTAATACTCCTTGCCCCGGATAATGTGCCTGCCCATCTCCCCTACTGCCCGTTCGCAGTCCCCCTGTTCTAGTGCTTCAACAATCCGCCTATGCTCCTCAAGCCCTGGATAGTCTTTGATGCCCCGCGCCCGGAAGAGACGAATTTGCTTCCGCAGGACTTGCAGCATGCGTACCAGTCGGCGATTTCCGCAAAGTTCACACAGCGCGTTATGGAATTCCTCGTTATAGTGAACCAATCCATTTAGATCCCCCTGTTCGAGCGCCTCTCCGCCCTTCGTCAGTAATTCCTTCAATCGCGCTAGGCCCTCAGGGGTGATCCGCTCGTGGACTCGTCTCACGGCTAATGTTTCAAGAGCTAAACGTAGATCGTATATTTCCTCGATATCTTGTTGCGAAAGTCTGGGAACCATCGTAAACCGATGGGGCGATTTGACAACAAGCCCATCCTGTTCCAACTTAGTCAACGCTTCCCTGACAGTCGTTCCACTTACGCCAAACTGCTTGGCCAGTTCATCTTCGAAGAGCCTGGTACCAGGGCGGATTTTGTGGTTGATGATCGCACCGAGGAGCACTTGATAAACCTGTTCACTTAAGCTCCTCTTTTTCCCAACAGCAGGCAGCTTCATAGCCACATCCACTCCAAGTATCGTACTGCTCAACAGCTCGAGTCTCGATTCTCGATTCTCGAGAATCTACTTTTTAGATTCTCGGGCCGGATCGTTTCTCCTGCAATCGAATCAAAAAACTTCCTAGTTGGCATCTTTGTTCCCGTACTTCGGCATGGACTTACAACATAGGTCGGTTGACAATGATGGTGCTTGCACAGATTCTTTTGGCATGATCTTTGCCAACAAGAAACTGCAATGGCTGGGAGAAGAAGAGAACCATGTCGGGCGTTCCTTTTCAATGGGACGGCACTAGCCTAGACACTGACCTAGACAAGGAGGGCGCTGCGACGACATTACGTACGTCCATGACATTGCCAGTAGAGCTGCTATCTGAGGTGGCTCTTTTGGGACGACTCAAGGCCGAAGGCCCCGGAAACCAGACTTCGGCCGCCCAAGCCTGCCCGGGGCCTTCTCGACCCTTGAAAGACAATTCTGAACAGGAATTAGATGAATTGACAACTGTATATATCCCCGTACGCTATGTCCATCAATGCGGTCCATTCCCTCAATTTCGACGAAGGAGGCAGGTGAACGCCTAGCTGCCATCCTTCGCCAGGATTGAAACGGCGGGAGAAACCCCGCCGTTTTTCATTCAATAACGCCGCCCGGCTCGCGGTCACTCACGCCACCTCTTGCTGATGTCCCCGAGTGGCTTTCCCATCACTTCGGCGCATTGCTGGGGGGTAAACCCCCACCGCCGCAATATCCGTAATCGGCCGGCATCCCTGCTCCCCCACCTCCTGCCTCGCCAGCTGAGCAGCCTGTCGAGGCGCTGGGTATCGCCTATCACCGTGATCACCGCGGGCCATGCACCTTCCCCCCGGCCCACAACAACAGTAATGTGCTTGTCGACAAAGGGCACCCGATAGAGCAGCGTTCCCATCGATACATCGACCTCATCGGGCAGTCGCTGAAGACGAGAAAGCAGGAAGTCTATGACCGCACCGGCCGGCCAATGAGCCACCCGGCGCTGAAACTGCTTCACAGCGTGGGGAGTGATGAAAACAGGTTTTGGCACCATGGCCCTTACTACTTCCATACTACCAGAACCCTGCCCTCCATTACCCGCGAATCACCGCCGGCAGCCAAGTCAGAATCTGCGGGAAGTTGGATATGAGCAAGCAAAAGGCGACTTCCACCGCCAGCAGGGGAAGGATCGGCCTGGTTATCTCTTCGATTTTCAAGTCCGCGATCCCACAGGCCACGAAAAGGTTCACAGCCATCGGCGGCGTTATCATTCCCACCGACGTGTTGACGACCATGATGATTCCCAGGGCCAGAGGGTCCAATCCGATGCGGGATGCCAGCGGAATAAGGATCGGTGCGACCAGGAGGATGATTGCCTGGGTCTCGAGGAACGTTCCTAGGAACAGCAGCAGTATGTTGATGAGGAAGATCAACACATACCGATTAGTGGAAATAGCCATCATGGCCCTGGTTACTGAATCGGCAATGCGCCCTGCTGTAATCAGCCAGCTGAAGGAAGATGAAGCGGCAATTACAAAGAACACCACTGATGTGCTTATTCCCGCGTTGATAATGATCCGGGGCAAGTCTTTGACTGCGAACTCCCGATAGACGAACAAACCGATGATGAGGGAGTAGACAACGGCCACCGCTGCCGCCTCCGTCGGCGTAAAGACACCGCCATAAATGCCGCCCAAGACGAGCACGGGCATTAACAAGGCAAAGGCGGCATCCCGAGCGGCGGCGAGAATTTCGCGCAAGCTGTAGACGCGGTCGCCCTTAAGCCCCAGCTTCTTGGCCTTCGTCCAGATGCTGAAAGACAGAAGCAACGCGATCCCAATGCCGGGCAGCAAACCGGCAAGGAACAGATCGCCGATGGAGCAGCCGGAAACTACACCATAGGTGATCATCGGAATGCTTGGGGGAATGATGACGCCCAAGGTGCCGGCCGCAGCGGCAATCGCCGCCGCATAATCCTTCGGATATCCAGCATCGTGCATGGCAGGAATCATAATGCCGCCAATGGACGCCACTGTCGCCGGATTGGAGCCAGAGATGGCGCCAAAGAAAGCAGAGGAGACTACGGTGATAATGCCAAGTCCGCCGGGCATAGCTCCGATCAGCGTCTTGGAGAAGTTCACCAGCCGCTTGGAAATGCCGCCCCCCTCCATGAGGCCGCCGGCCAGCATGAAGAAGGGAATGGCCATGAACGGAAAGGAATCCACCGATGTGAACATGCGCTGAACGACGAGCAGCGGCGGTGTGGCCATGGGTCCAAAGAACAAGGCGATCATCGAAGCCAAACCTAAGGCCACCGCGATAGGAATATTAAACAACATCAATATCAGGAATGAACCAAATAGCAGAACTCCCATCCTCTACCCCTCCTGACCCTTGGCGGCCACTACTTGTCGATCCCTAGCGGCTATTACTTCAATTAGTTTCTGCACCGCCCTGATGGTCATCAGCCCAATCCCAACAGGGACGGCAGCGTAAGCAAAGTAAATGGGGATCTCAAGGGCCGGTGAAATCTGTCCCGTTGCTTTTTGGTTTCGGAGTATCTGAGCAGCAAAAATGATCACGAGCACGTTGAACAGGATGATGATCAGGTATCGGAGGGCATCAAGGACCCAGTGCCACTTTCGCGGCAGCGATGAGACGAAGGCCTCAACGCCAAGGTGAGAGCCTCTTTTCAGCCCGGCCGAGGCCCCGATATAAGCCAGCCAGACCATCATGTACCTGGCCGCCTCCTCTCCCCAGGGGATCGGGTAGAAGAATACGTAGCGGGCCATCGTAGTAACGAAGACAAGGATGCTCATGGCGCTTAGAAGGACTATGATGGCATAGTGTTCAAAGCGATCCAATAACCGCATAGGGCACCTCCTTGATTAGATGGGGTCTCACCCCGCCGGTGAGACCCCATAGACGGCGATAACTAGTAGCCCCGCAAGGCCCTGATGACGTCAGCGCCAATCTCAGCCTCGAATTCCTCGTAGACGGGCTGCACGGCTTTTTCAAAGGCATCCAAATCTGGGTAGGTTACCTCCATCCCGGCTGCCTTCAGCTCCGCCACAAGGCTGGCCTCTAGATCTATACAGTACTGGCGCTCCCAGTCGCGGGCTTCGATAGCCGCTTCCTGAATGGCCTGCTGCTGCTCGGGCGTCAAGCTGTTAAAGAACCGCTGACCGATGAGCAGCGCCGCAGGTGCATAGAAGTGCCCCGTCAAGGCCAGATGCTTCTGGACCTCGTAGAACTTGGATGTCTGGATGATGACCAACGGATTCTCCTGCCCGTCCACAGTCCTTTGCTGAAGGGCGGTGAAAAGCTCGCCAAAGGGCATGGGCACCGGAGCAGCTCCAAGGACCCTGAACGTAGCCATATGCACGGGGTTTTCCATAAGTCGGATCTTAAGGCCCGCCACGTCCTCCGGCCGTTCGATGGGCCGTCTACTGTTGGTCAGCATACGGAAGCCATTCTCCCAGAAAGCCAAGGTCTTGATGCCTTTGTCCTCCAGGGACTTGGCCATCATGTCCCCTAGTTCGCCATCGAGGGCTGCGTAGGCAGTGGCCCTGTCTTTCACGATGAACGGCAGGTCAAACACCAAGAACTGCTTAGAAAAGTTGGCCAGGGGAGCAGTGGAAACCAAAGTCGCTTCCAAAGTCCCGAGGATGACGCCTTCGATAGCATCCCGCTCGCTGCCTAACTGGGAGCTGTGGAATATCTGAACCTCTACTTCGCCGTTGGTCTTCTCGGCAATTAGTTCCGCAAAATACTCAAGACCTTTGTGATAGTGGGAATCGGGTGCTAGGGTATGGTTCAGCCGAATAATCTTAGGTGCACCCAAAACCGGCGCAATGCCCAACCCGAGGATACAGACAACCAATGTCAGCACAAGGCAAAGTCTCTTCATTATTTGTCTCCCTCCCCATTGATATGCTTCCAACGACGGCCTTCAGTCTTAGCAAGCACCACCTCCCCCACAGCTTCCTGCAACACTAGTGGCCGCACCGCCTTCTCCTGATGGCATTGCTGCCACCTTGTGAAAATCATGTCAAACTGTTCGCCTATTATAATAACTTTCCTTGTATTATACATTTAACCTTCACCACCTAAATTCCTCCCTGTTTGGCCACCTCCAGGCACAGACGCGTCAGCGCCCCTTCCATAGAGGAAATAGCGGCTGGTCGGAGAATCTTGGTCTGGGTGATGCAGCAATGAGTATCAGGGTTGTCTTTATCGGCGACTCCATTACTGAATCGGGCAGGTTTTTTGATGAGGAGGGTTTGGGAACAGGATATGTCCGCTTAATTCGCGATCTTTGCGCGGCGAGGCACCCCCACCTGGATTTCGAGTGGCTAAACCGGGGGGTAAGCGGTGATGCCATCTGCCACCTGGAGTCGAGATGGAAAAGGGATGCCATCGAGACAAGACCCGATTGGCTGTCCATCTCCATTGGCATCAACGACGTATGGAATCAGCTTGACGGCCGGGAGCCAAGGATTACGGCGGAAACATATGAGGACACCTATCGGAAGCTTCTCGATCGGGTCGCCGGGGTTAAGCTGATCTTGATGGAGCCTTCCCTGCTCGGAGAAGATCCCGCCAGCCAAGGAAATCGGATGCTTAGGCCCTACGTGGACTGCGTCCAGCGTTTGGCGCGGGAATACGGGGCCATTCTAGTGCCCATCCATGCCGCCTGTCTCAACTATCTCCAACACCGCCGCAGCCCTGCCCTCACCGTCGATGGCGTTCACCTGGCCGGTCCGGGCAATGCCCTCTTTGCCGCGGAATGGCTGAGGGCAGTGAACCTTTGGGACTAGGGAAGGAATACGGAGCGGTTGAGACCACTTGCTCAGACCGCCATAGCTTGCGGCATGGGGCGTCCCTACATTTGTCGGCAGAGAATGAACTGACTGATTGCCCTCAGGGTCCGATGGTCCTTCCCAGGGAGAAGGTCGAGATAGCCTAGGGCAGCGAGAGCGTAACGGCGGGCGGCCTTCCAGGAACGTTCGATGGCCCCGCTTTGCTTTGCCCAGTCGGCAAGGAGGTTGGGCTCATGAAGGTGGTCTTGAACTAGTGACCCCCAATGGGGATCGTCAAGGAGGTAAAGGACGGGGAGGGTCAACACGCCGGCGGCCAGATCCTGCCCCGTCGCTTTGCCGAGGAGGCGGGCCTCTCCCTGCAAGTCAAGAAGATCATCTACTAACTGAAATGCCATCCCAATGTTCAGCCCGTAAGCGGCCAACGCCTCGACCTCAGAAGCTGAAGCTCCGCCGAGCAAGGCTCCTGCCCGGCAGCAGGCGGAAAAAAAGCGGGCTGTTTTTTGCTCGACCCGTTTGAGATAGGCCGCTAGAGCCTGATTCGGGTTGAACCGGCTGCAAAGCTGGTCCAGCTCCCCTGTGCACATGTCCGCCACCACGCCGGCCATGATGCCGATCATCTGCCGATCGGTGTCAAGCAGGAGATGAAGGGCTTCGGCAAGGAGATAATCTCCCACCAGGACTGCCGCCTTGTCACCCCACAGGTGATTGACTGTGGGGCCGTTTCGACGGACGCTGGCCTCATCCACCACATCATCGTGGAGCAAAGCGGCTGTATGGATGAGCTCCGCGGCTCCCGCCACCAGGATTGCCTGGGGAGGAATGGACCCAAACAGAGAGCAGGACATGATAACCAACAAGGGCCGGAGTCGCTTGCCGCTCCGATGATTAAGATAGGCCAGGATCTCCTTCGCAGGGCTCTCGGCCCTTTGCTCCACCCGGCGAATTACTTCCTCCACCTTGCCCAGCGCAGGAGCGTAAGAGGCGATGACCTCCTCCAAATCCATGGCTAACTTCCTTTCCTTCCCAGGTGAATCACGGCCAGACCGCCAAGAAGAGGGTAATATTCCACGGCAGCTAGGCCGGCTTCCTTGCCCAGCCGGGCGATTTCCTCCGGAGGTGGATGGTTGAAGATAGAGGCAGCCAAGTATTCATAGGCCGGTGGATGAGATGAGAACCGGCGGCCAAGCCACGGGATCACTCGCATCAGATAGGACCGGAGCCAGGAAGGCTGGGGTACGGACAGCTCCAGGGACAGCAGCTTGCCTCCCGGCTTTAGGATCCGCACCATCTCCCCCAGCCCTCTAGCAATATCGGTCAAATTGCGCAGACCAAAGGCGATGGTTGCACAGTCAGCGTAGTCATCGGGCAGATCCAGCCCCAGGGCATCCCCTTCGATAAAGGAGCAGATGTGTCCTTGGGGATGGGAAGCGGCCTTTCGGCGAGCTATGGCCAGCATTTGTGGACAAAAATCAACCCCCACCACTCTACCATTCGGTTCCACTCGGCCAGCAAGCAGAAGGGCCATGTCCCCAGTCCCCGTAGCTACATCAACGACCAAATCACCCGGATTTGGCCGGAGCATGTTCACCGCGGCCTGCCGCCACCTTCTGTGGGCGCCGAGACTCATCAGGTTGTTCAACAGATCGTATCTGGCGGCAACCCGGGTGAACATACCTTGGATCGAACCTTCACCTTCGATCAAGTGCATCACCTGCAGAGGAAATCAAACTAGCTTGATAAGTAATAAGCTAGTCGCTGAAGCTCTAGACTTACATCGGCGTTGGCCACGTGGACTCCTTCGGGAACGGTCAGCTGAACGGGCGCAAAGTTCAAAATAGCCTTGACTCCGGCGGCAACCAGCTGATCCGCAACCACCTGGGCTGAACTGGAGGGAACGGTCACAATTGCAATCTTGATTCCCTTTTCCGCCACTTGTTCTTCAAGGTCCTCCATGGCCCAGATGGGAATCCCATCTACATTCCCACCGATCTTGTTCGGGGATGAGTCGAACAAGGCGACTATATGCAGATTGAACGACGCTTCTTCTTCGTAGCGCTGGCGGGCGTAGCGCACCAATGCGGAGCCGAGACTACCTACACCTACCAAAGCTACCGGGATCTCCTTGTCCAAGTTGAGGATTCGGCGAAGTTCACCGGCGAGGTAGGCTATCTCATAACCAACGCCTTGCTTGCCAAACTCCCCGAACCAGCCCAAATCTTTTCGCACCAATGCCGGGCTAACTCCAGCCTGGTCTCCCAACTCTTGGGAGGAAATCAGCTTAACGTCAGGATCCCGGCTCACCTCTTCCAAGACCCGCAGGTAGAGGGGCAGACGCCGGATCACTGCGTCAGAAATCTTGCTCCACCGCATTGCTAGCCTCCTTTCGACAAGTGATTGCTCCACTCCATGGGAATGCTCCCTTCAGGGGTGATCTGTCGATGCCCATTGGAAGCATTATTCTCGGCAATCGCTTCAACTCCTTCTTTATTTATAACCACGTTTTTTAACGATGATAGGGCTCCCCCCGCAAGATGGTGGCTGCCCGATAGAGCTGCTCAAGAAGCATGAGACGAAACAGCTGATGGGGAAAGGTAAGGGGAGAAAAGGATAGACACAGATCGGCCCGGTCCAGCACCTCAGAGCTGAGACCTAGGGAACCGCCGATGAGGAAAGCGAATTTGCTTTGCCCCCGGACTATTAGATCTCCCATCAGCTTGGCCAGTTCCGGCGAAGAATAGAGCTGTCCCTGCGGGGTCAAGGCGACGACAAAGGAATCTGGAGGAACCGCGGCCAACAGCCGCTCGCCCTCCGCCTTCAACACCTGCTCCGTCTGTCCTGGACTCAGAGGATCCCGATAGCTTTCCTCCTTTATCTCCCGGATGACGAAGCGTCCGTAGGCCCGGAGCCGCTTCAGATAGTGACCGATGCCGACAGCAATGTAGGCCTCTCGGATCTTGCCGACGGCAATGATGTATACATGCAAAGACGCCTCACTCCAACACTACTTCCAATTCGATCGGTTTGGCATCCCGGATGAGGACCAATCGCAGGGAAGCGCCAAACCCGGCCCTTTGCGCCAGGTCCGCCATCTCCTCGATGGAGTCAATTTTCTGTCCGTTCACTTCCACGATCACATCCCCAGGCTGGATGCCTCCCTTGGCCGCAGGCGTGTCGGACATCACCCGCAGCACATAGGCCCCCCGGGTCGTCCCCAGGGAAATCCCCTGCTGCTCCTCTAGGGCTTCAGCGATCTGGGGAGTCAAGGTCCCCCCTACCACGCCAAGTCTGATTACTTTGCCATGTTCGAGGAGTTGATCGATGATCCCTTTAGCCAGATCGATGGGAATAGCAAAACCGATCCCTTGGGCGGGACGAAACACAGCGGTATTGATCCCGACCACCTTCCCTTCGCGATCGAGGAGAGGCCCGCCCGAATTGCCCGGGTTGATGGCCGCATCCGTTTGGATCATCCCCGTCAGATCAAAGTCCCGTTCGGGATGAACGCTGATGTCCCTGCCCAACGCGCTGACAACGCCGGTGGTCACCGAGTTGTCAAAGCGGAAGGGATTGCCAATGGCCACCACGTTCTGGCCGACCTTGAGCTGGCTGGAGCTTCCCAGCTCCGCAACGGGCAGGTCTTGGCCCTCAATTTTGACCACAGCCAAATCAGTATAGGGATCCCGCCCAATCAATTCGCCGGCCATCTCCCTGCCATCGGGAAGAAAGACGCTAATCTCCCGCGCGTCGGCCACCACGTGATTGTTAGTCACGATGTAGCCGTCGGGATGGAAGATGACCCCTGACCCCACCCCCTCTTCTTCCTGCCGCACTTGGAAGAAAAACTGGTCCAGGACTACCTCCCGCGTGGCGACCAGCTTCACCACTGCCGGCCCCACCCTTTGGACGATGTCAACCACCGTGTCCTCCCAAGTAGGCGCAGCCACAGCCGCCTGGAAGGGCTGTTCGGTCAGCAGCGAGGCGGACAAATTCCCCGCCAGCACCCCCGCGGCCAGGCACACTGCCGCTAGCAGCACCCAACGTCCCTTCGCCACTTAGTCCCTCCACCTTTCATAGGGCATCAACAAAGGCCAATGCATCCTTTTTCAACCCTTCCAGGGCCTCCTGATCGGCCCCTTCCAGGTAGATGCGCACCAAGGGCTCCGTGCCCGAAGGCCGGACCAAACACCAGGAATCATCCGCGAAGATCCACTTAATGCCATCCACGTCAATGCGGCGAAGGATCCTGCGCCCCTGCCAGCTGCCTTCCACATCCCGGGCTGCCGCCATGAGCTCTTCCTTCTTGTTCCCCGGCAGATGCATATCTAGTCGGGTGCTGGATGAACCGCCGACCTCGCCCATGATATCCCGGAGAATGCTGGTCAGGGACTTGCCCTCCACCGCTCTCAGCTCAGCAAGGAGGAGACAAGCAAGCAAACCGTCTTTTTCGGGAATATGGGGGCCAATGCTCAGGCCGCCGCTCTCTTCACCGCCGATCAAGACCTCGCCTTGCAACATCAGCTGACAGATGTGCTTGAAGCCTACTGGTGTCTCATGGAGGGTAAGCCCGTAATGGGCGGCCTGCCGGTCAAGCATGTGGGTAGTGGCCACCGTTCGTACCACATCGCCCCGCCACCCCTTGTTTTCCACTAGATGGGCCAGAAGCAGGACCAGCACTTGATTTGGACTGAGGAAATCGCCCGTGCTGTCGATGACGCCGAAGCGGTCCGCATCACCGTCGGTGGCAAGCCCTAAGTGGGCGTTATTCTCCCCCACCAGGCGGACCAGATCCGGAAGCTGGGCCTCCGTCGGCTCAGGGCTTAGCCCGCCAAAGAGGGGATCCCGATCAGCGTGGATCAGGTCCACCAAACAGCCCGCTTCCTGCAAGAGTCTCGGCAAGAGCTTCCTGCCTGTCCCGTACATGGGATCAACGACCACCCTGAGGCCTGCCCGGGCGATGCTGTCGAAATCGATCAGGGTCCGGACCGAATCCGCATACTCATCCCCCAGTTCGACCCAAGTGACCAATCCCTCCCCCTGGGCCAACGGTTTTCTCTTGACATCCGCGGGAGTCAGCCGGGCCAAATTGGCCTCAATGGAACGGGTGATGGAATCATCGGCGGGCCCCCCGTAATGGGGGATGAACTTGATCCCGTTATACTTTGGCGGGTTGTGGCTTGCCGTGAACATGAGGCCGCCCTGGCACCCCCGCCGCAGGACGGCATGGGCCAGGACGGGAGTGGGGACATCCCCCTTGGCGATCTCGACGGGAATGCCGTTCCCGATGAGGACCTCTGCCGCCTGGACGGCGAAGTCTTCCGCAAGGAAGCGGGTATCATGGCCCACCAGAATCGTTCCCCGTTCCCCCACATAGTCCGCAATGGCCTGGGTTACCAGGCGAACATTGGCAAAGGTGAACTCATCGCCCATGATGGCCCGCCAGCCGTCGGTGCCGAACTTGATCTTGTCCATGCAAGCCCCTCCCTGGATTGTCGCTCCTTAGTTAATTTGCCACCAATTGGTCAAACCCATACGTCAAAACTCGATCCCCCGCCGGGCAGGCACCCCTTGATCGTAAGGGTGCTTCACCTGGACCATTTCCGTGACCAGATCAGCCACGGCGATTATCTCCCCCGGCATATCCCGACCCGTCAGGACCACCTCAACCCGGGGATAGCGCTCGCTCAACGCCTCGAGGACCTCTTCCACGGAAAGCAGCCCTTTATTGAGCACATGGCTGATTTCATCGAGGATCACCAGATCATAATCACCCTGGAGGCTTTGCCGGGCGGCCTCCCAGCCGGCCGCGGCCTTCTCCCTGTCAGCGGGCCCTGGCTCGCCTTGAACGAAGCGCCCCGTCCCGAACTGTTCCAGGGAAAAGCCCGGCAATTGCCCAGCCATTTTCACTTCTCCCGACCCTTGGACATTCTTCACGAACTGGATCATCCGAACTTGCATGCCCTGACCCAAAGCCCGCAAGGCCAGTCCTAAAGCCGCGGTGGTCTTGCCCTTGCCCTTGCCTGTATAAACTTGGATTAATCCTTTCAATTTTCTCCTTGACCTCTTTTCCGCAAGTAGTCGAGGACGTCATCGATGCCGGCTGCGCAGACCGCTCCCTGCCGGATGACCGCCTCCAAACGCCGTCGTGCTTCATCTTCAGTGAAATCCCGTCCTCGGATGCCGTCGACATCGAGGACGATCACATCTTTACCGAGCCGCAGAGCCTCCTCGAAGGCAGCTAGGTTCAACAGATTCCCCGGCCCCCAAGGTACAGGACCCAGGACCACCAGGTCGGCCCCTTCGATCATGGCCATGTTCTGCTGGTGGGCCTCCAGGGTGATGGGACTGAAGGGCTTCTCCACGACGCAGGGCATCCCCAGGGTTTGGGCCGTCTGCCAATCGCTGTCCCCGATGTTGATGACCCCGATGGAGGGATGCAGGCCGCTGCGATACAGCTCTTCGAGGAGCTCGCCGACGGTGCCCCCCCCGCCGATGACATGGATTTTGAGCTCCGTCTGCAAAGGCTCCCGGCGGGGTTTGATCAGCACCAAGGGGCGATTGGTGGCCGGATTAAGTTCGACAAGCACTTCGGTGCCGTAAACTGCCGCCACGTTTTCCGGAGTAAGGACCATGGCCGGACTGCCCAGAGCAAACACCCGGCCTTCACTGAGCAGAACCAAGTAGTCGCAATATTGGGCGGCCAGATTGAGATCGTGGAGGACGGCGATGACTGTCACCTGCTCCCGTTGGCTGAGGGCCCGGAGGAGCTCGAAAACCTCCACCTGATGGCTGATGTCCAAGTGACTCGTCGGCTCATCGAGCAGGAGAACCCGCGGCTGTTGGGCCAGAGCCTGAGCAATGATGGCCCGCTGCCGCTCTCCGCCGCTTAGAGTCGTGATGGGCCGATGGGCCAAGGGCAGGATCCCCGTTGCTTCCATGGCCTTTCTGGCGATCTGCCTATCTTCCGGACCTTCCCATTGAAACCGGCCAAGATGGGGCGTCCGGCCCATGAGGACAACTTCCTCCACAGTGAAGGCGAAATTGATCATCGTTTCCTGGGGGACGACAGCAACCTTCCGGGCCAGCTGCGTCCTGGGGATCTTCTCCAGGTCTTCCTTTCCCAAGTAGATGGCTCCCCCTTGGGGGACCAGGACCCGACTCATGTTCTTGAGCAGCGTCGACTTCCCCGACCCATTGGGGCCGATGATGCCCACAAAGTCGCCTCCCTGGATATGGAAGGAAATATTCTCCAGAACGGACCGGGACGCATAGGCAAAACTGACGTTGTCAATTACTAGATCCAGCTTAGGACCGCCCTCCAACACAACTTTCCCCTCCCACCGACTGCCGATAATAACCAGCGATCCAGGACACAATAAGGACATACTACAAGTATAAAGGAGGATGTCTATGGCCAACAAGAAGCCCCGCAAGCAAGTCGGCGAAGACACAGAGGAGCTGGGTGCCTACGGTCAGGCTGGCAAGCTCCTCATGGGGCAGCTGGGCCAGCGCCGGGGAAGCACCTCATCGCCGCCAAAGACGGCCGCCATGAAAGAAGGGCCGAAAGATGTTTGAGCCCGACGATTGGCGACCGTCCTTCAATGCAGGCTTATTGGCCGGCGAGGCGGTCGCCCTGCTCCTGGTTGGACTGGTCCTGGCCAACCGGGCCCTGGCTCTCAAGATCCAGACGGATGCCCTTGCCCTGGTGCCCGCCGGACCACGCCTGGCCTTGTTTGCCGCCCTTTGGGGCGGCCTGGTGGGTGCAGTCTCCCACTGGCTGGGGAAGGAGCATGGCCGGTCCGTCGCCGGCGCCCTGTGGATGGTCCCCCTCCTTGGAATCCATCTTCAGACCCTGCTCCCTACAGCCCGCGGACTCCTTCGCCTAGCCGCGCAGGCCTTGCCTGCCGATGTCCAAGGCGCCCCAGGCCTTGCCGATCCCACCAAGGGCATGATGATGTTCACCGTGCCGACCATCATCACCCTGACGGCCTGGGGGACCTGGCGGACCTGGCTCTACTTTTTTGAGCGATTTTATCAGCGGGAAGCTGGGAGCCCCCCCTTTCCCCCGGAGGAGATCGATGAACCCTCCCCCGCGGCGCAGCACCTCCTTTATCGCTTCTACCGGACAGGGTTCTTCCTAATCGTTCTCTCCCTCATTCTCCTCATCCACCGGGCGGGACGGGGCTAGATGCCGCTTAAGCTCAAGCAAAAACTGCCGGCAATCTCCCACCACGCCATAGGTGGCTAGATCGAAGATGGGGGCTTTGGGATCTTTGTTCACGGCCACGATCACCTCGGACCTTTGCATCCCCACCACATGCTGGGTAGCGCCGGAGATGCCGCAAGCGATGTAAAGGCGGGGCCGAACGATAACGCCCGTCTGGCCGATGAGCCCTTCCGGCTCCACCCAGCCCGCATCCACCGCGGCCCGGGAGGCGCCAACGGCCGCCCCCAAAAGGCTCGCCACCTCCTCCAAGAGAGCGAAATTCGCCCGGGAGCCTATCCCCCTTCCACCAGCAATGACGATTTCCGCCCCCATCAAGGGACGATCTTCTTCGGGTAACGGTTCTTGCGCCACAACCTCCACGGCCCGGACCTCAGGAGCCGCCCATGGACAGTTGATGATCTCACCGCCGGAACCCTTTGGACCTGGAGCGAAGGCCCCCGGCGCAAGGGTTGCCATCTGGGGCCGATGGCCGGGGCAGGCGATGGTGGTCAACAAACGACCCCCAAAGGTGGGCAGCTCAGCCAAGAGCAGCCCGCCATCATCGAGCCGGAGGGAAGTGCAGTCGGCGATCAAGCCTGTCCTCAGTCGGGCTGCAACCCTGGGGGCAAGGGACTTGCCCCGGCGAGTGCCCCCAAAGAGCACGATTCCAGGTTGGTAAGCTTCGATCAGGCGGGCGAGAGCCTGCCCCTGCCATTCGTCGGTGTATGGACTCTGATCCTGGATCACATAGACCCGGTCGGCCCAGAGGGCGAGCTCCTCGGCTAAAGAAGCATGGGAGCTTGCCAGCACCGCCCCCAGGGATCCTCCGATCCGCTCGGCCAAACGGCGGCCCTCCCCCAAGAGTTCGCTCACCACTGGGTGGAGTCTTCCCCCTTCCGACTCCGCGTAAACCCATACCTCTTTCATGGCCGACCACCTGCCTTTCCGGGCAGCATGTCCGCCAGCTCATGAAGGAGCGCGGCGACCTGTTCGGCCAAGCTTCCCTCCAGCATCTTGGACCGGGTTTTCCTCGCCGGCAGCGTGGTCTCCAGCATGCGGGTGGGCGAGCCCGCAAGTCCAATCCGATCGGGATCAGCTTTTATCTCCTCGGGCCCCCAGACGGTAATCGCCTGCTTCTTGGCCCGCATCTTTCCCCTCAGGGAGGGCAGCCGGGGCTCATTCATCCCCTTGGCCACGGTAAGCAGAGCCGGCAAGGGCATTTGGAGGAGCTCCTGCCCGTAGTCCGTCTGATGCCAGGCCAGCAAATGATCTCCCTCAACTTCAACGGGGCGAATAAGTTCGGCAGCATGGGGAATGCCTAGGAACTCCGCTATCTGGGGGCCGACTTGGCCGGTCTCGCCATCCGTCGACCGACTTCCAGTCAGGACCAGGTCGTACCCGCCCAGGCATTCAATCCCCCGGGCCAAGGCATAGGCGGTCGCCAAGGTATCCGCTCCAGCAAAGGACCGATGGCAAAGGAGCACCCCGTCATCAACGCCTAGACTGATAGCTTCCCGCAACACTGCTTCGGCTGCGGGCGGACCCATGGTCATCGCGACGACCTCCCCGCCTCCCGTCTCCTTCAGGCGCAGGG
>LSQX01004582.1_pt1 | contig 25997 bp, 23 predicted proteins | sample 654561 | NCBI WGS metagenome assembly LSQX01 (sample SAMN04489861, study PRJNA283612) | anaerobic digester metagenome | isolation source: 4 biogas reactors fed with cattle manure at either 37C or 55C with and... | place: Denmark: Kongens Lyngby | collected 2014 | reverse complement strand
GTACTGGACGCGTCTGTGCGCAAATATGGCACCTCCAGCCTGACTTTTGGCGAATTGTTCCAGATGTGGATTGAGGGGCACGTTGAAATCAATCTCTCAACGGCGGAATTGCGCGTGACTGTCCCGATTTACGAAAACAGGGTCCGCCCATATCTTGGCAGGCGTAAAATATCAGAAATTGAACGCGCTGACGTATATGCAATTCTTGCCCTTGCTCAAAAAGAAAAGTGCAGCTCCAGTTACATCAAGAAAATTAGAGGCTGTATTTCGAGACCATATAACTGGGCAATAAATACTCTCGGATTTAATGTTGCTAACCCAACACAAGGGTTAGTATTTAAGCCCCAGCAGGCCCAAGACGGCATTTTAAGAGCAAATGAGCGTGTTATATCTAAAGAGAATATAAAACGCCTTTTAACGGCCGCTGAAGGCACCAAATATTATAACTATTTCGTTATATTGTTAAATTCCGGACTGAGACCGTCAGAAGGATTAGGTTTACAAGTGAAGGATATTAAAGATGATAGGCTTCAAATCCGACGCGGAATAACAATAGATGGCCTATCGCGGCTCAAAACCAGGAGCTCAAGGCGCGACATACCGATGACTAATGCCCTGAAAGCCGCCCTAGTTGAGCAACGAAACAAAGTAGCATTTCAAACACCGGAGGGATGGCTATTCGCCGCCGGACACGGTACACCCTCAATGAACGCTCTTAATCTATCATTTAAGCGAATAATGAAGACGATAAACAAAACAGATCCAGACGCAAAAGTAATTGAAGCGCCAATCAACATCAGCCTGTACGATTTCCGGCACACTTTTGCCACTCGCATGGCCGAAGCCGGAATGCAGCCAAAAACATTACAGGCAATCATGGGACACTCCGACATTTCTACCTCATTAAAATATTACGTCTCGGTCACAAATAAAATGTTTAACCAAGCAAGAGAATTAATGGAGGCTTTGTAAAAGTTGGAGTCAATTTGGAGTCAATTATAATCAACAATAGGTTAATTATTGGTAATTTTCATGAAGTCAGAAACCGCTGTAACGTTGATATACCAGGCTTTTAGAATATATTTGTTAACGTACGGTTTATTTACAAAACTGACTTTTAATCAGGGGGTCTGGAGTTCGAATCTCCAGTGGGTCACCACGACATAAGGGGCGCAAGTCGCCCCTTATGTCATATACTTGCCAACATGAGAGGTTCTCGTGCGACAATTCGTGCAAAAAACAGAAATTCATTTGTTTAACAATGCGTCAGATTTTGTCAAGGAAATGCGAATAGACAGCAAAGATTTTATACTTGCATCACGCAGTGTCTATGAAAAATATTTTTTGCCTTTAAATTTGTCCGCGCATGTGGTTTTTAAGTCAGACTATGGGAAATCTGAGCCTACAGATCTAATGGTAGACGCTCTTATATCTGACTTTAAAGCCAGTAATTGTGAGCGTATCATAGCTATCGGCGGCGGTTCAGTAATAGATATGGCTAAGGTGCTCGTGCTTAAAGAAGCCAGCAATGCCAATGACATTTTTTTAAGAAAAATACCTATTATCAAGGCTCATGAATTAGTTGCAATTCCTACTACCTGCGGAGCAGGCAGCGAAGTATCTGCAGTCTCGATCGTTTCTGCAACCGAGAAAGGTACAAAATTAGGACTTGCTGATAAAGCTCTTATCCCGGATTATGCAGCATTGATCCCTGAGTTGCTGACTAAAATGCCATATGAGGTATTTGTTACCAGTGCGATTGACGCCCTGATCCATGCTTTGGAGTCGTATGTCTGTCCTAAAGCAAACCGCTATTCTGATCTTTTTTGTGTTGAGGCTTCAAGATTAATTGTTAACGGTTTTCGGAGAATTATTGATGAAGGCGAAGGCTCCCGACTGGATTTACTGGAAGACTTCCTCTTGGCCAGCAATATGGCCGGTATCGCTTTTTCCAACGCAGGCACGGGAGCAGTGCATGCCATGAGTTATCCGCTAAGTGGACAATATCATGTCACACATGGTGAAGCCTGCTATCAATTATTCACCTCAGTTTTTCAAGAGTATCACAGGGTAAATCCGTACGGTAAAATCAGCCGTATTGAAAGTTTGTTGGCTGACATCCTCGATTGCGCTGTAGAAGATGTCTTTAGTAAGCTGGAAGAAGTACTCGATCAAATCGTTCCCAGACATAAACTTCATGAGTATGGAATGCGCGAAACCGATATTGAGCTATTTGCCGATAATGTTATTGAGATGCAGCAACGTTTGCTAAATCAAAGTTATGTGAAACTTGGCAAAGAGGCCATGATGCGAATATATCGTAGCCTACTATAGAAATTTCAATCTGAGGCAACTCTGCCTGTTGGAAAGTTTAAGCCAAGTTAGCAGTTTCTTTTTGATATTTGATCTCCAGAAATATAAATATTGATTTTTCTTTTCTTGTATTCACTCATTATTTTTAGCTAAATTTTGTTCTTTATCTTTTCTTCTTCCGGGTATGTGCAAACCCCCTTCGGTTGTGTTTAATTCAACCGAAGGGGGCAGTCTGCTATCGTCCATTCTTATTGTTGTCTCTGGACAAAACCAGAGAGATTTTGGTCGGAGTGAGAAGACTTGAACTTCCGGCCTCTTGGTCCCGAACCAAGCGCTCTACCACCTGAGCCACACCCCGAAGCATTGTCGATTTTACTGTTTTTAGCATTAATAGTCAAGTCGCCGGCATTTACTCATTCTAAATGAGGCAGCGAGTCAGTGTTCACATTCAGTTTGATATATGGCACCACTGTAGTAACAGGCTTTAGCCTGCTGTACCGCCTTAAAAACAAAAGCCATGGACTTAATCTTATATTTGACGGATATTTCTTCAGTCGACAGTGATTAAGTCTTCTAAACTTCTGAAGCGAGCTTCTTTTATCCCGGATATCAGCATAATATCTTCAATTGCCTGAAAGTTACCGTTTTTTTCACGATACTTAATAATTGCTGTAGCTGTAGCAGGGCCGACGCCAGGCAATGTTTCAAGCTGTTCCTGATCGGCTGTGTTGATATTAATCTTCCCTTCCAGCTCTTCTTCCGTTGCTGACCCTGACAGGTAAAGGTAAGGATTGTCAGACAATTCTGTCAATGAAGGGATACGATACAGTTGGTGTGATTTTAATTCGCAGGCTAGATTTATAGCTTCGGAAGCGGCTTCGTCAGTCAATCCCCCTGCAATTTTAACAAGATCATCTAGAATTTGCCCAGCTTTAACTCTGTAAACACCTGGCATATACACTTCACCGGTAATATAAACAGGAAGAAGTTCAGAACTTTGCATTTGATTGCCAAAGTCACTAGCATTACTGATGGTATCCGCTGTTTCACCATCTTTGTCAGCCTCGATTATAATATCGTCGGTCTCGGAATTTTCAGAGTTTTTATTGAGAATGCGCGTGAAAATAGACACCAAAGAAAAGAAAAATACAATCAACACTATTGCAATAAGCCAGCGTTTTGGTTGTGAGGATTTTTTCATCGCCATAAGCTCCCCCTTTTCTTCATCCTCACAGAAACAGGGAGTCGGTGTTATTGAAATTAACCTTATTAACTTACTTTAAGCGTCACAGTAAGACAATCCGGATAATCAAAAAAACTCTGTCTATACTCCGGTTAAAGACTTTGCTCTTCTGCAGTTTTGTGGTCACGAATGCTGTCAGTTGCCGTCCAAAGGCGCTCAAGATCGTAAAAATTTCTTTCTTCCTGATGGAACACATGGACAACTACATCTCCGTAATCAATCAGTACCCAGCGCCTGTCTTCCAGTCCCTCAATATGACCTGGAGATATGTCCAGTTTTTCTTTAATTTGAAAGACAACTTCATCGGCCAATGTTTTGACATGGATAGTTGAACTTCCTGTTACTATGACGAAATAGTCTGCCAGTGTAGTCTTGGCGTCAATCTTCAGAATCTCGATATCCTGACCATTTTTGCTGTCCAGGATCGTTTCAATTTGCTCAGCCAGCTGCAAAGACCTGGCAATTAGATTCTCTTTTTGCTCCAATCTTAACCTCCTTCAATGATTGCGATATCTAAATATTGAAATGGTATCCTTGCCTTAATCAGGGTAATCATTCCGGACACCGGTTTAGTCAATATTTATTCTTGTTATATTCTAAGTCAATACCATTTAACCCTCAAGCAAGCTTACAGTTTGATCACTTGTTTTGAACTAATCTACTGATAGCCTTATATGAAGCTTTGGTAAAGGGATGCGCTTCTCTCCCCTGTCTGGCTAATGCGGTCAAGACTTCACTGAGACACAAAAGCATGGCTCGATCCAGATCCTGCTCAGCCATTTGTCTTATGGGCGTCAGGGACTTAAACTCGCGGCCATATTCAATTTTATCCGCCAGATAAATGATCTTGCCCAGATCATTTATCAGTGGATGGCTGGTAGTATGATAGCAGATGGCATCAAGTATTTCCCGATCATCAATGCCAAGATCAAAATTAACATAATACGCACAGGCGGGAGCGTGTACGATTTTATCATTAAGTTCTATGAAGCTGCTTGAGGCAGCGCCATATTGATCGCGAAGAGGCAAATACTTGGCATAATCATGCAGTAAACCGGCTATAGCGGCCTTTCTTATATCAACCTGATGAATTTTTGCTAAATGTACCGCATATTGCATCACATTTAGTACGTGAACTCTTCTGTCCTGAGTTAGAAGAGGCCATTGTCTTTGTTCCAGTTTCTGCAAGTACTGCCAGTCAGAGCTTAAATCAAATAAGTCAGCGGTGAAAGCATAAATTCTATTGCTTTTGACAAAGGAAGCAACCGAAGATGGCAGCAGATGATCCGCGTTCTCCCCTGCTGACAGGATATCTCTGATTTTTGTGCTGGAGATAGGACTGGGAACCATCTGCATGATTTCAATCTCGGTACCGAAATGTTTTTTAAGCTTATCTGCCTGAACGTTAATTTCCTTGAGTTTAGCAGGATCTCTAACTGCGACCACCAGACCGACCTCTTTTAGCAGTTGCTCATATCTGTACCATTTATCAATCGAAAGCAAAGAATCCGAGCCTATCAGCAGATCTATAATCAGCTCATCTCGATTTGTATTAAATTTTAGGCGCTTGACAGTGTCGACAGTGTAGCTTATTCCCGGATAAACAATTTCATCGTCAGAGAGAAGAATTTCTTTGCCGCGATTTTGCAGAGCAAGCCTACAGGTTTCATAGCGATACGCGGCAAAAGACCCTTGCTGATGTTTGTGCGGCGATAAACCTGTAGGCATGACAATCAACCGGTCGTATTTTTCAAGAGACCAACAGGAATCAATCATCTCAAGATGTGCGAGATGAAAAGGATCAAAGGCACCGCCAAACAGCGCGATTCTCATAATATCGCTCCACAGTCCTTGCCGATGTCACGGCGAAAAACACAATTATCAAAACTAATTTTGTCTACTTCCATATAAGCTTTATCTATTGCCTCAGATAGAGTTTTTGCCTGCGCCGATACGGCAAGCACTCTGCCTCCTGCTGTGAAGAATGTATTATCTTTTTTTACTGTGCCAGCATGGTATATGAACACATCTTCTGCCAGATCCAGTCCGGTTATCTCGCAGCCTGTCTTGTACTTGCCCGGATAACCTCCCGATGCCATTATTACAACGCAGCTTGCTTTGTCGCTTACTTCCAATCGATGTTTATGCAAATCACCGTCAACACAAGCCTTTAGAAGTGTATAAAGGTCATTTTTAACCAAAGGGAGCACTGCCTGTGTCTCTGGATCGCCAAAGCGAGCATTAAATTCAATAACATAAGGTCCATCTTCGGTTAGCATCAAACCGGCATAGAGAATACCGCGAAAAGGTGTACCATTTGTGGCCATTTCTTGAATAACAGGCTTAAATATAGTTTCCATGATCTGCTGCTGCAGAGCTTCAGACATTTCCGGAACCGGAGCAATCACTCCCATGCCGCCGGTGTTCTCGCCGGTATCACCTTCCCCTATCCGCTTATGATCTCTTGAACTGGGCAGAGCTAATAAATGCTTCCCGTCGCAAAAACACATAGCTGTGACCTCAGGTCCGGTCAAAAATTCTTCGATTAAAATCCTGTCACCGGCATCGCCAAACTTACGAACCCTCATAATGTCATTTATGGCCCGTGAGGCGGATTCTTTATTTTGACAAATTATGACTCCTTTGCCTTGGGCCAGACCTTCCGCTTTAATTACGAGAGGGAAAGTACATTGTTCTAATCCGGCTAACGCAGTTTCTGCGTCTTGGAAGATTGCAGCGGCAGCTGTCGGAATAGACAGTTTATTCATCAGCTCCTTGGCGAATACCTTGCTGGATTCAAGACGGGCAGCGGCAGCCGATGGCCCAAAGGATTTAATCCCTTTTTCTGCAAGCGAGTCAACTAGTCCTAATGCCAAAGGATCGTCAGGTGTCACCACAACGAAATCGCAGCCTAGACTTTGAGCAAGATCAACTTGAGCGGCTATATCTGTAGCTGAAATCGGATGGCAGACTGCCAGTTCAGAAATACCGCCGTTGCCCGGAGCGGCATGCAGCTCTGCAATTTCATTACTCTGTGCCAGAGCTTTGATTACTGCGTGCTCACGCCCCCCGCCGCCTACTATTAATACAATATCTTTAGCCTGAGACATCTTATCTCCTTCGATGGTCGAATCAATCGGAGTAACCATCATCTGACCAATCAATGACGGAAGTGTCTGACACCTGTCATGACCATGGGCAGATTATGTGCATCACAGAATTCTATACTTTCATTATCTTTGAGAGAGCCGCCCGGTTGAATGATTGCAGTGACGCCGGCATTATAGGCTTCTTCAACTGTGTCAGGAAATGGAAAGAAGGCGTCTGAACCCAGTACTGAACCCACAGCCTTCTCACCTGCCTGCGCTATAGCAATCTTTGCAGCCTGTACCCTGTTCATCTGCCCGGCGCCAATTCCTACTGTCGCATTGTCTTTAACTAAAACAATGGCATTGGATTTCACATGTTTGACAACCTTCATGGCAAAGAGCAAATCATCGCGCTGGGCTTCATCCGGCAGTTTTTTGGTAGGGATTAGCCAGTTCCGGTCGTCGCCGATATCCTCATCTTGAACAAGCAGTCCGCCGTGAATATCCTTCAGCTTGCGTTCGTTTGTACCTGACATGATATCCGAAAGTTTCATTAAACGCAGATTGGCCTTTTGGGTCAATATTTGAATGGCTTCGTCAGAAAAATCAGGAGCTACAACTACCTCCAGAAAGATCATATTCATTTTTCGGGCTACATCAGCTTCAACTTTTCTATTTGCCGCTATTATTCCGCCGAATATTGACACCGGATCGCTGTTATAGGCTTTATCCCAGGCTTGATCGAGATTGCTGCCCAGCCCGACTCCGCAAGGATTCGCGTGTTTTACCGCTACTACACAGGGTTGATCAAATTCTCTCAATAAGGCCAGTGCCGCGTCAGTATCAGAGATGTTGTTATAAGACAGTTCCTTGCCGCTTAGCTGTTCAGCGTTGGTCAAAGAGCCGGGAACGGGAATGGCTGAACTATAATAGTCTGCTGTTTGCTGTGGATTCTCACCATAACGCAATTTGGCTATATGTATATAACTGGGAGTGAAACTCTTGCCCGTTGCGAGTGCCGGAAGATCAGCATCGGCTTTCTCCCGCAGCCATTTTGCAATGACAGCGTCATAAGCAGCGGTATGCTCAAAGACTTTAAGAGCCAGTTCATAGCGTAAGCAGTTATCCGTATTCCCTTTTGCATGGAGCTGAGAGGTCACTCGTTCATAATCGGCAGGATCACAGATGACCGTAACATCCTGATAGTTTTTGGCCGCTGCCCGCAGCATTGATGGCCCTCCTATGTCTATCTGTTCTATACAATCTTGTTTGCTTTTATCAGGATGGCGGATAGTATCTAAAAAAGGATAGAGATTCACAGCAATAATATCTATCGCCTTCATACCATATTTTTCCATTTGCGCGACGTGGTCAGGAAGATCGCGACGTCCAAGAATAGATCCAAAGATCAACGGGTGGAGGGTTTTTACTCTTCCATCCAGACATTCAGGAAATTTTGTTATATCTTCAACCTTTATCACAGGAATACCGGCTTTCTCAAGAAAAACGGCGGTCCCTCCGGTGGAGATAATCTCATATCCCAGATCCTGTAATTGGCGCGCGAAAACGTCGCTGCCCTCCTTGTTTGACACGCTGATCAAAGCTCTTTTCATAAAATCCTCCCTTAATTTTTTGAGCCGGAAGCAAAAGGCGCTGTCCCGGCCTTTTTTGCTAATGCGAATTTTTGAATCACTTGCGGCAAAATTATTTTTTCAGCTTCTAACATTACCCTTGCCTGTAAACTTTTGGCAGTGTCCCCGGGAAGCACTTTGACTTCCCTTTGCAGAAGAATTCTGCCCTTGTCGTATTCTTCGTTAACAGTATGAACTGTAGCTCCGGTGATCTTTTCTCCCGCAGCCAGCACTGCTTCGTGGGGTTTTAATCCGTACATTCCGATACCGCCATGCTTAGGGAGCAGTGCCGGATGAATATTGATTATCTTATCAGGGAAGGCACGTATAAGCTCAGGGCTAATCTTCTGCAAATATCCTGCCAAAACAATCATGTCAACTTTATCCCTGGCCAGCAGATCTAATAAAATGCCGGAATTGATACTATCTGCATTGTTGAATACAAAAAACGGTATTTTATGTTTAACAGCGCGTCGCTCAGCACCGATACCGTTTTTTGACGCTATCACCCTGGCGATCTCTGTATCTTTAAGATCACCGCTTTCAATATTGTCAATAATATTCTGCAGGTTGCTGCCACCGCCGGATACAAAAACTGCTATTCTAAGCATCTAAAACACCCTGTACTTTGGCATCCTTCTTCAGTACTGCCTCTGCCATATCCTTCTTTGCCCGGTGAAGTCGTATGCGCAAATCGGCAGAGGATCCGGCTAAAATCTGGATGGCAAGCAGAGCAGCGTTTTTCGCACCGTCAATCGCTACGACAGCGACGGGGACACCGGGCGGCATTTGCACCGTGGCATAGAGCGCATCCAGTCCATTGAGAGCTCCTGCCGCTATTGGCAGACCTATAACAGGCAAAACAGTATGTGCTGCCATTACGCCGGCGAGATGGGCAGCCAGACCTGCAGCTGCAATTATTACTCCATATCCTTCCTTTTCGGCACTCTGTGCCAATTCCGCGGCCAGATCAGGTGTTCGGTGTGCAGAACAAACCCGGGCAGAATAAGGGACCCCATACTCACCTAAAGTGTCCAGACAAGATCTTAGCTTGGGCAAATCAGAATCACTGCCCATGATCACAAGTACTTTTTGCATTTCATACCTCCCGCGTTATTTTCGTATTTGATCACCGGCGAGATAAGAATAAATAAAATCATCAATCTCACCGTCCATAACTGCATCGATATCTGATGTCTCATGACCCGTGCGATGGTCTTTAACCATTGTATAGGGACAGAACACATAGGATCTGATCTGGCTGCCCCAGGCGATATCGAGCATATCGCCTTTCAGGTCCTCTATCCGGTCCATATGTTTTTGTTTCGCCAGGGTATAAAGTTTAGCTTTCATCATTTTCAAGGCAGTATCTCTGTTTTGAATCTGAGAGCGTTCATTCTGGCAGGAAACGACGATGCCTGTGGGTAAGTGAGTCATCCTTACTGCGGAGGATGTTTTATTAACATGCTGTCCGCCAGCTCCTGACGCACGGAAAACATCTACTTTCAGATCGTCAGGTTTAATTTCGATTTCAATTGAATCATCCAGTTCCGGCAGCACTTCCATTGAGGCAAAGGAAGTATGCCTGCGTCCGGAGGAGTCAAATGGTGAAATCCTTACCAGACGGTGTACACCGTGTTCAGATCGAAGATAGCCATAGGCGTTTGTTCCTGATATTTTAAAGGTTACGCTTTTTATGCCGGCTTCGTCACCATCGATCAGATCTAGAAGTTTCAGCTCATAATTATTATTTTCCGCCCAGCGTGAGTACATGCGATAAAGCATTTCCACCCAGTCTTGAGATTCTGTTCCTCCGGCTCCGGCGTGTAAAGTAACAATGGCATTGGAACTGTCGTGTTCATCTGTCAGAAGCGTGCGCAGCCTCATGTGTTCAAAATCCCGCTCCCAGTTTTTAATAAGAGATGCAATCTCCGGGATAACATCTTTATCTTCTTCTTCCTCTCCCAGCTCGCACAATATTTGCAAATCATCCAAAGCGGCAGTTAAACGGCGATATTCATCAGCTTTATTATTGATGGCACTGATGCGCTGTTGAATCTTACGCGCTCGATCCGTGTCGGTCCAGAATTCAGGGTCTGCAGTACTGCGTGTCAGCTCTTCTAATTCCTTTTGTTCCGAATCAAGCTTCAATGCTCGTTCCAGGTCTTTGAGTGCTTCCTTATGACTATGTATTACGCTCATAAATTGTTCAAATTCCAGCATTGTGGTGTCCTTTCAGATATTCAGGCGTATGTATTTGATGAATAATTGTCAAACACATGCCGGTCAGAATTCTCTCTCTCTTATAACACCTGTATGTAAGAGATACAGCAAAGCATTTAGCCTCCCTGATGCCAAATCGCGAAACGTGTAAGAAAATCCCAAAAGCAGACTGGCAGCCCAGGATGTTGAAGCAAAACTGTCAGCTGCGAACTGAGTTAAATAACGGAGCAAGAAAGTAACGGTTATAACGCTGGCAGTTATGAATACCTTGCGGCCTTTGGTCAAATGCCAGCTTCGTGCCATTGCTTCCGGCAAAGATCTCTCGCCAAATACGATCTCTACAGGAACATAGTAGAACATAGACATAAAGATAAAGTACGGAATCAACATAAAAAAAGAAGATATCAGATATATTCCTCCACTGATTATTGCAAAAATTAAAAGTGGAAAAAATTTCTTTAAGACATGAGGCAAAGCAGAACGAGTCTCTTTTTTTGTTACCTTGTTGATATAAGTGATTGAGTAACTAAGTGACAAAATATATCCGATAAAAGAGACTGGCAGATAGACGCAAAGATGTAACAGGAAGTTGGAGCTAATTTGTGTCAAGGGCGCAGCAGGTTCTAAGAACAAATATAGTATCTGGGAGAGAATTCGTGTTAAGAGGTCTTGTCCGTCAAAGCTGAGAAATAAGATGGAATAAAAAGTAAAAAGTGTTAGAAACCAAGCCTGAACATGTCGTTCAGGCTCAAGATCGTGGATTTTATAGGCATTAAATATACTAAATCTTTTCATCTATTCTCCCTGCGGAAATTTTTTACATTATGTTAGCCTAGCACAAGCTTGTTGAAAGGTCATTTGTCTAAAATGCTGATATTTCGTATTCCATGCACTCGGCGCAGACGGGTGACTATCTCTGCAGGAGAGTCTTTCATAGAACCATCATCAATTGTTACCAAGATTGTTGATAATCCCTTGAGTGCTGAGTTCTGATGCAAATTTACTATGCGCGCGCCACTGCGTGATATTATCTCAATGGTAGCAGGAAAGACTCCCGGAAAATTCTCGATCTGCAATACCAGAGAGTATATGCTGCCGCCCTTGGTATCATCAAAAGGTCTGACTGCGTCTCTATATTTATAAAAAGCGCTGCGGCTGATTTTAACCTGCTGAACTGCGCTGTTAACAGAGTATACTTCACCTGAATCCAGAAGTTTTTTGACTGCAATTACCTTGCGGAATACCTCTGGTAAGACGTCAGCTCTAACTACCAAGTACTCATCTTTCTTCATCACATTTCTCCAATTCAAATGATTTACTCTCTAAAAATCGGACAAATTTGGCTATTGCTTGTCCTCGATGACTGATTTTGTTTTTATCTTCCGGGCTCATCTCTGCTGTCGTCATGCCAAGCTCGGGGACATAAAAGATCGGATCATAGCCAAAACCATGACTGCCCTTTTTTGTGTCTAATATTAAGCCCTTTCTTTGTCCGGAGAAATAATGCACATTGCCGTCTATATAACAAAGCGTGCATTGAAAAACAGCAGTCCATTTTTCCTTGGGATAAGGCTTAAGCAGTTCCCAAATGGCCTCTATCTTATCGCCATAATCGCTTTCTACACCTGCGAATCTGGCCGTATGAAGTCCCGGAGCTCCATCTAGAAGATCTATGGATAATCCCGTATCATCAGCAAGAACATTACATTGGCAATAGTCATAAACAGCTTTAGCTTTGATATAGGCGTTTTCGCGATAGCTGCTCCCGGTTTCTGCAATATCGCCTATAAAGCCTGCCTCAAACATACTGATGAGATTATAACCGTGTGGCAGCAATATTGTTTTTAACTCATTTAGTTTGTCTTTATTATGCGTAGCTAAAACGATTTTCTTCATATTCCCCCCTGACTTATAACTGCAGTCGGTCACATATATTGAAGGCAGCAAGCTTCAAATCCAGATCGGTAATTGGGTCCGAGAAGCCTGCTCTAGTCAGCTGATCACCTGTGGCAGTGTCTCCTGCCAAGAGTTGAGACAGTGCTCCGCCGAGCTTACGAGCTCCTTTAACGGAAAATGGCTTAAACAGCCATACCCTTATATTGGCTCTGGCTCTAGTCAGATGTTGCAAGGGTTGAAGGAACAGACTGGGATGTAAAAGAAAGCCATATCCTGCGAGGAAATTAGCAGAATCATCCCAAGGTAAGCCAGCCAGGCCTGAACGCAGTTCCTCACTTGTCCAGATTTCAGCCAGCTTGCGCCCATCGGGCTCGGAAAGAGACATGGCTTCCTGCTCAAACAATGTTATTGCTGCAGCTTCCATCATTTTTTGCAGACATTCTGTAATGCGGATATCAAAAGCAGCCTCAGCACTATCCCCATAAAACATTTTGCAATAAGAAGAACTGAGCGTCTCTACCGACACTGAACAGACCTCACGTATTTCGCGATCTGGCGACCAGGAGAATAAATTGTTGCGATTACGGAAGGCAGCAGTGTCTGCGCACAAGCCTCCTATCTCGTTAAAGATGTCGAATATATGGAAACCTTCAGGTGTAAAATTGTATGCCATAAAAGGCAAATCGGAAGCAGGCAGATGAAAACTTACTCTGTCCATCGCTTCGTATGTATCAGCCCTTACAGTGGATCCTGAGAAGTTAAGGGCATCAAGCAAAAAGCTGGCTTCATCGTCAAATAATGTTTTAAGGCAGGTTTTTAGAGTGTCAATATTGTTTTCCTCCGGCCTGGGAGCGGGATAACCGGCCAAAGTCGGCATCCATTGATCCCAGGGCGGCAAGGATTCACGTCCTAAGCGCAAGCTTTGCTGCCTTTTCAATTCGTATTGAATAGGCAGGAAATAACGTCGGATGGAATGAGCCAGACTGCTTTCTTGTTCAGCAGTTTTTAGACAATCACACCCGGGTACTCTTTCCAGATAATCACTGATGCGGCTATAACCCATTTTTTCTGATATTGACTGTAAAAGCGACAATATATGCAAATACAGCTCGAGCATCTCATTGCGTTTACTGTTAAAGGATAATACCCATCTCTTGTACACAAGGCATCGTCTGTCTTGATCAGGATGCGTAAGAGATTTTTTCAATTGGTAGTTGGGCTGTAAAAATCCTTGGCTAATTAATCCTAATTGACTTATCAGCCGGCGATAACGCAGTCGGCATTGAGTCAGCTCTTGCAGTTCTTTTTTAATGTCTGAACTGTATGTGGCCAACAACGAAGCAGCCTGAGAGAAGGTTCTGCTTCCGGTCACGGCAGTGATTTCTATTTCATCGCGATGGTCGGTTAAAACTGCCAAGGTTTCTTGCAGGCTAATTTTCAACATTGGAGACCATGAGTAAAAGCTTTCATATTGATGCTGCCAGTAAGCGTTATCTGTCTCTTTGCTATAGTTGACCTGACAGATGAGATACATCTCTTCCAGATCACGCAACAGAGCATCCAGATCCTGTAGTCCTTTAATTACTCCTTCTTCAGATAAAGACATTCGCATACGCAGACGAATTTTGCGCAATTCATCTGCGACTGCCTCAGGGTCAGGTGCTTTATATTTGAGATCTGAAAAATCAATCATTACATTCGGTCTAAAGCGTCAATGCCTGCAATTTCCAATCCTGCCTTTAGATAAGTTCTCGTTGACTCAGTTAAGATCAGGCGAGCTTTCATGACCTCCTTATTCTCTGCATGCAAGATGGAACGACTGTTGTAAAAGCGATTAAATGCTCGCGCCAATTGACTGGTATTTCGCAGCATTATTGATGGCTCATGGGAATCTAAGGCTTCCAGAACTGCAGTCTCAAAGCCGTCTTGAAGCTTGATGATAGCTTGTTCTTCTTCGCCTGCGAGATGGGCTGTATTGATTTCTGAAGGGTCAAAGGGCCATATGCCGTCAGCTTCAGCCAAACGAATTATGCTCGAACAGCGTGCAAATGTGTACTGAAGATAAGGTGCTGAATCGCCTTCAAAATCTAACATGTCGTCCCAGGAAAAAACGATATCTCTCTCTCTGCCATTGCGCAGGAAAGTATAGCGAACGGCGCCTACGCCAACACTCTCAGCAATTCTGTCTACTTCTTCCATGGGCAAATCGGGATTGTTGTTTTGAATAATAACTTTGGTTTTTGCTACGCTTTCTGCGAGCAGATCATTTAGCAAGATTACATTGCCTTGTCTGGTCGAAAAAATTCCGTCAGCGAATCTTACCGTGCCAAAAGCGACATGTATGCATTGATCAGACTTCGGGAAGCCCGCTTCCTTTAGCACGGCAAACACTTGCTGGAAGTGATTTTTCTGCGGAGCGCCTACTACGTATATATTGCGATAGAAATCCCATGTCTCATCGCGATAGTAGACTGCGGCAATATCGCGAGATGCGTAAATCGTTGCTCCGTCTGATTTGAGGATCAGACAGGGGTTTAGATCATAGGAATCCAGGTTGACGACTTGAGCGCCTTCGCTTTCTTCTAATAAGCCCTTTGCGCGAAGTCTGTCTATTACCGCCGGAATCTTGTCAGAATAAAAACTCTCTCCAAGCATGCTGTCAAATTTAATGTCCAGACGGTCATATATTTTGTCGAAGGCTTTAAGGCTTAGGTCACGGAAGAGCTTCCAGAGCTCATATTCTTCAGGAGCTTTCTCCTCCAGGAGTTTAAAGTAAAGCCTGCCTTCATTCTCAAGCTCCGGGTTATTTTCCAGTTCTCGGTAAAATTTGACGTAAACACGATTCAGCTCGGTTATGGGGTCCTCGGCCAGAGCCTCTTCACTGCCCCAATGCCTCCAGGCGGCGATAAGTTTGCCGAATTGTGTGCCGTAATCGCCTAAGTGGTTTAATCTCTTAATATCATAGCTGCGATACTCATACAGATTAGCAATTGCTTCGCCTACCAAAGTAGAAAACGCATGGCCAACATGAAAAGGTTTGGCAATATTGGGAGAAGAATATTCCACCAAAACGGTCTTCCCCTTCCCCTCACTGCCTGACCCCGGAGCTTTGCTCCCGGCAAAGCCATTTTGAAGAACAGCTTTAGCGTATTGAGCAGGGTCAACATAAAAGTTCAGATAGCCGCCCACGACCTCAGTTCTTTGCAGCCAGGCCAGTTGTCCGGAGATTTTTTCTTTTAATTCCGAAGCGATCAGATTAGGGGCCTTTTTAAGTTCCTTTGCCAAGCGAAAGCAAGGGAGAGCTAAATCACCCATGTCCGCCTGCGGCGGAATCTCTAACAGAGCAAAGAAAATGTTTTTCTCCGTATCTGTTTCTTTTGCTAATACTTCTGCTAATTCATCTTTGTAATGCATATTCCTCCTCGTGTACTTATGCTATGACCACAAATTTGCAGGATAACGATCTTCACATGTAAAATTTTTCAGCGCTTTCATGACTTCAAGTTTGTCTTCTTTGTAGGTAATGCCATACCAGCGATCTGAGACAGGCATCGCCTTTACTTTAATAAGCTTTTCTTTAACGCAATCACCTATTATTTTAGGCAAAAGGAACTCTGCCCTCAGGGGATCCTCCTTTGTATCAGAGAAAAGGAATTCCGGGAAGCTCTTCTCCAGTTTTGTGAGGAAACTGGCAGGCAAGCCCCAGAAATTCATTGAAACCGGCGTGTCCGACGGCAGTGTTCTCCAGGTTTTCTCCCCATCTTCGCTATAGCGTGCGCCCCCGGGGCATTTAAATATTTGTTTTGTTTCTTTAATATCCAGCAAATAGTTGTTATCTGATAGAGAGCATACTCCCCGGGACACATGACCATAATCGCTGAGCGTGTTTGCCAGCTGCCATGCGCACATAGCATATTCATTACTTTCGGCATCCATATTCCGTAAGAACTCATACATTAAGGCATATGCTTCCACGCCATAATAGTCATCTGCGTTAATAACAGCAAAGGGAGCTTCAATCAGGTTCTTGGCGGCCAACACTGCTTGCCCTGTACCCCATGGTTTCTTCCGTCCATCCGGTATTCTGAAGGTAACGGGCACGTCTTGAAGTCGCTGAAAAGCATATTCGATCTCGACCCTATCTTTCATTTTTTCGCAGATATTGTCGAAGTCCTTGCGCATATTTTCTTTGATGATGAAAATTATTTTGCCGAAACCGGCGCGGACTGCATCAAATACTGAATATTCCAGTATGATCTCCCCGGCCGGACCCACAGGATCAATTTGCTTTAAGCCTCCGTAGCGGGAGCCCATGCCCGCTGCCATAACAACTAATATAGGCTTACCCATAAATTCTCCTGACAATATTATTTCTTACCGTTGCGAACGCGGATATAGACGAGCTTAATATTGGGATTGCTTGTCTCGCGGAACTGCACATCAAAATTTTCTATAGAGCGTATCATGGTGGTCAATTTATCATACCCATAGTTTCTGGCATCAAAAGAAGGCTGTCTCTTAACCAGCATATTGCCGACATCGGCTAAAAAAGACCAACCATCATCATCCTCAACATCGCGTATAGAATTGGTGATTAAATTGATAACTTTTCGGTTTATTTTAAGAAAACCTTTGCTGCCCGGTGATACTGTATCCTTATCTTCTCCTTTTTTGGCGGAGGATTTTTTGGCATCCTGAAGGCCTGCAATGTCCGAGGCAGCTTTGCTTTTGCTTGCAGATGGTGACAGCTTTTCGCCGTCATCATCAACTTCTTCACTGCTTCTTTGCTCAATGACTTCCAGGAATATAAAGCGGTCACAAGCGGCAATAAAGGCGTTAGGAGTTTTCATTTCACCAAGCCCGTAAACTATTTTTCCCGCTTCTCGAAGTCTGGTTGCCAATTTTGTGAAATCGCTGTCGGAAGAGACAAGCACGAAGCCATCAACTCTGTCATCATAGAGTATATCCATGGCGTCAATTATCATAGCGGAGTCAGTAGCGTTCTTGCCTGTAGTGTAGCCAAATTGCTGCACAGGTGAGATTGCGTAATCAAGCAATTGGCTCTTCCATTTTGCCAGATGCGGCCTGGTCCAATCGCCGTATATTCGTTTAATGGTTGGATTGCCGTAGCGGGCAACTTCTTCCATCATATTTTGTATATGATGAGGCGAAACATTATCAGCATCTATCAAGACAGCTAAACGCACATCTTTGGTTGTAAGATTCATAATACGCTAGAGGCACTCCTTTCAAGTATTTGTATATCTTGGTCTTAATTCTAGCAGATAAACCAAAACGAGACAGAAAAATCAAAAGATTACTATCCCATCCTGTCTATAGCTTTGATTAACAAGCGCTGTGGCAGAATTTTTGCCAATACTCTGATTAATCTCGCACTGAAACATGAGACTGACATGTCTTTTCCTCGAGCAGAGCGTGCTAAGGCTTTTGCCGCAACCTTTTCAACTTTTTCGGTTCCTTTTGATTTCAGTTGATCAATAACTTTGGTGTTTTTTTCGAGCTTAAAAAACTCTGTTTCCATTGGATTGGGACAAACACAAGTGACCGTGATCTCGCGAGGCACAAGCTCTTGGTGCAGAGAGCGCGAGAAATGCAAGACAAATGCCTTGCTGGCAGAATAAACTGAAAAATTGGGCTGTGGAATAAAGGCGGCGACTGAGCTGATTTGCAAGATTCTGGACCCTGATTCACAATAAGGCAGGGCGATGTGAGTGAGCCTTACCAGGGCTAAAACGTTTAGCTTTAGTAAACGGTCATCAAAGGATGATTTTGTCTTCTCAAAGGTCCCGGGGGTACCTATGCCGGCACTGTTGACCAAAATGTTTATTACCGGATTTTGGGTTTGAAGTTCGTCTTCGAGTATGGTGAATGACTCATCATCTGCCAGATCCAGAGAAAATATTCTTGCCGGTTTGGTCAGTCTGGCAGAGAGCTCTGCCTGTCTCTCTTCTCGTCTGGCTACCAGCCAAAACTCATCGACATCCGGCAGTTTGTCGATTTGCAGTGCGAATTCGCGTCCCAGACCGGACGATGCTCCTGTTATTAATGCGATTCTTGTTCTCATCTATCCATACCTATATTTATAACTGCATTTTTGCCCGCAGCAATAGTCAATTAGCGTCTTCAACAACACGCTATGCCGCTGTGAACTTTTTCAACTGCGGTAAGAAACGTCCGGCAGCCCCCTAATTCAGGCAGGACTTGCAGCCTTTTTCCAAGAGCACCTCTCCTATTTGTCTGGACGTATCCGTGTTAGCCAAGCCGGCGCCTGTTGTGCAGCGCAAACCGGCCGGCAGCATCCGTCCGGCTTCATCCATTGCCTGTATGGTCTCAGACAACAAAATTACAGGGTCGAAGCCGGCTAAAGCCATATTAGCACATGCCAAAGCGTTATGACCCGCCAGGATATTTTTGCCTAAGCACGGCACTTCTACCCTGCCCGCTACCGGATCACAAACGAGGCCTATTAAGCTCTGCAATGCCATCGCTGCGCTGTTTAGAATTTGCCGCAGATCTCCGCACATTAAATATGCCAAAGCCCCTGCCGCCATACCGGATCCTGAGCCGCATTCAGCCTGACAGCCGGCCAGTTCTGCAGAAAATGTGGAATCGAAGGCGATAAATATTCCGATCAGCCCCGCAACAAAGAGTGCGCGCAGAACAATTTCACGCTCCGCATTCAGAGATTTTGCCACCGTCAGTACTGTGCCCGGCACGACGCCGCAGGATCCTGCTGTAGGCGCAGCCACTATTGTCCCCAAGGAGCTTTTTACCTCCATTACGGCGCTTATGTTAGATATAATGTCGCGGAGGAGATTGCCGCCGACAAATTGAAATGAGGGGTCCAGCAGTTTGTGACTTTGCTGTCCCAGGATGCGGTCATCAAATACAGTGCCTTCGATGCCGTTTTCTATGGCGGTCTCCATGGTCGTCAGAATATGATCCATCATTGACAGCAACTCTGCTTTGGACAAACCGCTTCTGGCGCTCTCGTAGGCCAAAGCGGCATCCGAAGCAGAAAGAGAGTATTTCTCGGCGTAGTCAATTAATCCGTCGACGGATGTGAACGGCACTTTCGGTGTGACTTGTGAATGGACCGGTAAGACAGGATTTAAATAGATAATCTCCTCAGACGCAAAACGCTGCATATTCTCCTTTTCAGCAGCTGAGAAATCCTTTTCGGAACGAATTAGTAATAATTTTTTTCCCTTAGCTTCTATAATTTGTGATTGAGCAGGAAGGTCTGGTTCTTTGTCAGCGGGGAATTTTGGATTTTCAATTAAAGCTAAATGAAATCCACCGTCCTCAGAGACAGGAAACCCTTGGAATTCAATAATTTCAATCATGCCGCCGCCAGTTGAGAGTGCTGTCAAAGAGTAAGAAGTACCATCTTCATTCTTAAGAAGCGCCTGATATTCGTTAGGATGTTTTGCTTCCTCAGCGATGATATGAAATTTGAGATCAACGTCATCGTCGGCAAGCAGCGAAATTGAATCAAGCAGTTTGGCGTCTTTTGCCTCAAGACCTAATAATCCTGCTGCCAGTCCAATGTCTGACTGTTGAGTGTGATAGGTCATCGCAAGGGAGCTGTTCTCCTGAAAGAAAAAATCCACTTTAGTCTTTCCCGGTCTGCGCAGCTGATGCAAGATCAAGCCAATACGAACCGAGGCCGCGGTGTGCGAACTCGATGATCCCCGCATTACCGGTCCCAATACGTCATTAAAAATACTTGGATATTGTTTACTCATCTCTATCTCCTGCCCTAATGTCTTCTTCTATATATGAATGCTGAATTGCAGACAGGAATATTGTACCAGAATATAGATATGGAATATGAACCGGCCGGCCAGATGACAGACGCATAAATGATCAGGTTTTATTCCCTCGTCAAACGATAGAATTCACGTCGCTTATACACTCAGTACTTACGCTTCATTTCAATCCAATCGGGCGATTCAAAAGTGTGGCTCTGAGTCGCAAATGTCGTGCGGCTATCATTTACATAGGCGTAGGCGTGTTCATTCACAACCGAATACTCCACCTCTGTACCGTCCGGTCTAATGTAGGTGTTTACGCCCCTAATAGCTTCGCTGCGCATGTCGGATATCCTGTCTTCGCTGCTTCGCAGATCTGTAGTTCGCTGTCGGTTCACTTGATGTTGACGCTGCGAATTAGCCATCCATGATCGGTTATACTCATCGAAAGATGCTTGTTGTTCTTGCATTAAGCGCTGGTGAACAGCAAAATTATTTTGTTGTTGCCGCCCCAATTGCATAAGGATTTGATTGCGCTCCATATCAATCTTCTGCAGCAGTAAAAAGCTCGCCTGCATAGTTGAAGTAAACTTCACCAAATTATCATAGTTCTGAGAAAAAGCGGCAGCTGTTGATTTCATTGATACGACATAGGGTACATCCCAAAAGACATCGGTCGTTTTTCCTCCGAAAAACATCATGGGTGACCCCATAGATATTTGCACTCCGTTTACAATTGTTGTTACTGCGTGCAGCATGTCATGATTATTCTCATTATATGCGTAAATACGTGTAGTTCCTTCGTAAAATGCGTAGTCAACAGATGAAAACATGCCTGCCGGAGTGTTCGCACGCATTTGATTTGCAGTATTTTGCGCAATCTCGTTTTGTTTTTGCTCATAATTTTCAGGTGGAAACTTGGCCAGAGGTCTTTCCTCTGAACATATCACTTTCGTGCCCGGCGATAACTGAGAGACAATAAATTGATCTGCAAACTGAGCAGCTGTTCGCCTGCGCATCATGGGCATCATTTCAGCTTGCACAAATTCGCCTTCGCGATGTTGAACACCGAATCCACCGGAGACAACTTCCTTAAAAGAATAACCTGAACGGTAGGTAATCATTGCATCCTGATGCGGAGATACTGCCTGTATGTATGCAGTAAAAGGCCAGTTTAAGCTTTGATATTCGTACACAATTTGACCTATAGAAGACCAGCCACGAGACAACTGGATGTAACAAAGCTCATCACCGGTATTTATATCGTATACAGTTGTTCTGCCATCTGCACGCAAGTTGGAATCGGGCTCCATAAACGAGACCCGGATGTGAGAATTGCAATAAGGACAAGTGTAAAACCCGCTTGAATAAACAGCTTCCAATGTCCCGCCGCACTGTGGGCAATTGATTACTTCGATACTTACCATGTTGAATCCAATATACCAGCAAATGCGCAAATTTGTGACTAAAATATTTTTCTCTTAGATGGATTGTTTATAGTTTATCCGAATAAAATAATCACTCTGCCGCGGATATGATAAATATATCCACAGCAGAGCAGTTTATGGCAAATGCTGATAATTTTGATACGATGAAACCCTTTTCCGTCAATCGAAAGCATGCTTATTTGGGGAGATCTTCAACCTTGAGCATTTCAAAATCGACCTTGTGCGGGGGACCGATATACAAGCCGTACCGATCGAAATCGGAGCCATCCGCCCTCATCGTTTCAAACCAGTCAAAGGTGAGCGTACCCTTGGCCGTCATTGGCATGCTGTCAAAATCAAATCTGATCGTGGTATCAGCACACATCCACCAGGTGACGGACCAAAAATCGGCTGGCTCATTGCAGTCAATGCCGACAAATACGCCTGTTATCTCGTCATAGTTGCCGGTCAATACGGTGCCGAAAGAATTATAGAATATGATCGTCATTTCGCCGTCCCCGGTATCCTCAACTCGTGCACGCCAGTCTTCAAGCGGCTCCGGACCATCGCCGCCATCCCAAACACCCTTCACCTCATAAATACCTGAAATAGACTCGTAAATTTTAAGCGTCATAAAGGCGCAGCCTTCAGTATCCGTTCTGACAACTCTTACAAAAATCGAATCATCCTCAATCGTGAGATTCCAAACGGCCTCCTCGTCGACCTGAACAGCTTGCACCGTATCTTCGTCAATGCTGCATTTCCCCGTGACTTCGATTTTCAGGGAAACTCTCTCGCTCTCAGCATCGGGCACGCTCGCCCTAACGGTATACTCTCTGAAGCCTGTTTCCGCATAGAGATTGACCGTGCTCCTATCTAACAGCTCCTGCATCGTGTATGGATTCTTGTCTTCCTTTGAACGCTCGTTGTTAATTGCCTGAAGTACCGCCTCGTCTACGCGCAAAATTCCGCTGCCCATTCCTTCGGGAATTGGCGTGCCCCCGCTCTCCGTGCTGACAGAACCTGCCGCTGTTTGGACAAGCAAATCCTTTATTTGTGAGGCATCCATACCGGGGCTGATTGACTGAATAATCGCTATAGTCGCCGAAACTTGAGGTGCGCTGAAGCTGGTACCGCTCGCCTTAATCGGCTGGCCATTTTCATTTACGCCAAGCAGCATTTCAACACCGGGGGTGGACAGCGTTACCTCGGCATTTTCCGAGGCGGCATAGTTTGAAAACTCCGCGCGTGTGCCATCGTTGTTCAGCGCCCCGACTGTAACCACGTTGGGGAGCTTCATTCCCGCGGGGTAGTAATTGCTGCCGTTCAGTGCGCCCTTGCTGAGAGGGTCGTGGCCCTCGTTTCCAGCCGCGGCAACAAAGATAACGCTGGGATGGGTTTTATAGATCTCCTTGAAAAATTTCTCGTAGGCCTTGCTAACCCATTGGTGCTGGTCACGCGGAAAAGCTGGTCCATACGAGCAATTGATTACGGTTGCACCGGATTCGACCTGCTCCTTTAGGTAGACCAACGCTTTCATCGTGTAAGCATAGTTCATGCCGTTTTCGGTGTAGAATGCCTGCGTTATGTCATTTTCATCATAATCAATGCCCTCGTCCTTTTTTCCATCGTAAAGGTTCTTTACGTTGATGGAAAGCTTATCTTCCAAAATAGAGGCAATGCCTACCATGCCATCATTCTCGTGATCCGCGCCCATAACATTGGTGACCATTGTGCCGTGGTTAAGCCCTCCATTGACAATCTGATTTTTGACGTCTTTTTCGGGGACGTCGGTCTTGTCTCCAATCACATTAACCTTGCCCTTATACTCGTTTGACCCGGTATAAAGAGAGCTGTCGAGAACGCCCGCGTTTATCTTATTTAGCTTAACGCCGCTGCTTTTTATGATGCGCCACGCGTTTTCCATACCGATGGCCTTATAGTGCGCCGAATTGTCCGGGTCGGTATAAAGGGGGTCGCGTAGGGGAGTGCAGGGGGCCCCCTCCGCATCCTTGCTGTAAATTTCAACATTGGGGAAGGCCGTTTCGACTCCGCTCATGACAAGGGTGGTTTCCAGCAGCTTCGCAAGCTCAGTCTCCGTTCTTCCTTCTGTTTCAATTTGATACAGGTTGATCATTTCGATCTCGCCGATAATGAGACCACCCAACTGCTGGATTATTTTTTTAGCCTCGCTTTTTCCAACATCATTGTCGAATACGATAATGACCTGATTGGCCGGCACATAACCTCACTTTTCCGTCTTAATGATAGAATCAGGATCGACATCTTTGTATGTTGCAAGCCCCCCCATATTATGAAGATCGGGGTTACTCCCCGAAAAGACAGGATTGACATCTTTGTATGTTGCATGCCCCTCCATATTATGAAGATCGGGGTTGCTCCCCGAAAAGATATGTGTTCCGTTTATTAGCTGGAATATGTTAGCGCCAAGTCCCGCCACCAATGCTATGATAAGTATGATAATCAAGGCATTTCGTCCGCTCGCCCTTTTCGAGACGCCACCGCCTGTGGGCGGCTGGTTTTGCGGCTGCTGCGGGGGAATATACTGCCTCGGTGGCTGGTGCGGTGGAGCCTGCGACGGCTGTAGTGGAGAGGTATTATTGGGTATCTCATCTTGGCGGTTTATTGGGTTTGCCTCGATATTTATTCTCTCAACATTTGACCCGCACTTCGAGCAAAACTTAGCGTCGTCTTTAATTTCCGATCCACAATGTCTGCAAAACATGTTTTTTCTCCTAAAAGCGCTTTCGCTTATCTCCTTGTTAATTCGATGGTCACACGACTTTGCAAGTTGTAGTCGTCAACAACTGCTACCCATGTGAAATCACAGGTACCGCGTGGCAGGCCGTTTTCTGTGGCGATCGGAATTTCAATATAGTCAGGCTGAATGGTGTCGTTTACCTCTAAGGCAGGGTCAAGATAGAAATTGTCGAGGTCGAGATACAGCCTCAGCGTATTTCCGACAACCTCGCCCGTGTAAAGCTGTGGCTCGATGGCAAGAGAATCGGCGTATGACTCGCCGTTTATAGTGCCTTCGCAGGGCATGATATCGCATTCGAACTGCTTTCCGGGATAGATTTCCACCCAGAGGAAGATTTCTTCCATTCCGATTGATTCCCATGAGCCTTCGTTCTCAATGGAATAATAGCGGCGGAAGGTCATATCCCAGACGCCGCTTGCATCAAGATCCCGTGGGGCTTGCGTTTGCACGGAGGTCTCAATTGAGGCAGTCTCATGAACCTCTTGTGGGGGCAATATTTCCGAAGAAGGCTCAAGCGGGGCAGTCTTCTCGATTTTTTGAGTTTCCGGGGTGTCGGAGTAACCCTTTGTGAATAAACTTAAGCTGCCCGAGTAGCCTTTAACCCAGCCTGCTATGACCAAGCCCCATACCACAACCACCAATACCAAGAGGACGATTATTATTCCATTTCGGTTTTTTAAATTATTCATGTCATTCACCCACAATTTCTTAGTTTCTTTGCGCCACTGCATTGATTAGTCGTACGAGCAGGCATGCGAGACCTATTTCCGGTATTTCAGCGTTTTGCCAAAGAGTTCTATCAGCGTTTTCTTGATTGTGCTATCGTGGGAATGCGTGTGTGAAAACTTGATTTTTTTGCCGTCAAAGAGAGAAATATCAAGCTTGCCCTGATGGCCGGAACTACTGCCGTCAGCGTCTATGTCGGTTGACTCGCATTGATAAATAAGCTTATTTATATTCATGTATGGAATCGAAAAGTTTGTAGGGTCTTCGGCGAGGATATGCCCCGATGCCATGGAGTAGTACTTTTTATGATAATTTGCCCAGTGCTGCATCATTTCCGCACTGCCCTTGAAGAAACCCTTACCCTGAGTTTTTATTTCACTAGAGACCTTGGCGCTCTCCTCCTTTTGGCGCTGGGCAGAGAGGTGGGCGACAATCAATTTGTCCCTCATAAAGATTAGAAAACAGTTTGTTCTCTTAAAAAACGATTCCTTGCGTTGCGCAGTAAGAACCCACATAACCTCTTCAGTGTTACTGGATTGATTGAACGGATCCTGTATATGATATTCGGAGACCTCGTTGCCGGAAGCACGTGCTACAGGGTTCCCGCAGCTTGGACAGAACTTGCTCTCAGGTTCCAACTGAGCGCCGCATTGTTCGCAATACATATAATCACGCCTTTCAAAGCTTTTACATAACCCTGGCATAGCCGTTATCATACTTTTTTGCGCCTTCCATCGGCGGGCTTTACTATTATCTCACGTTCATCATCACATTATATGCAGAGCGGTTTATGGTGGAAGCGAGGGGAGTCGAACCCCTGTCCTAAACTGCATCGAAAAGGACGTCTCCGGGTGCAGCCTGCGATTGGTCTGTATCTTATACACAACACCGA
>LSQX01000242.1_pt1 | contig 26000 bp, 24 predicted proteins | sample 654561 | NCBI WGS metagenome assembly LSQX01 (sample SAMN04489861, study PRJNA283612) | anaerobic digester metagenome | isolation source: 4 biogas reactors fed with cattle manure at either 37C or 55C with and... | place: Denmark: Kongens Lyngby | collected 2014 | reverse complement strand
CATGGGTGAAAGTAGACAGCACTTCAGTATAAAGCTCTTCCTTGTTTTTGAAATGAAAATAAAGAGCAGGTTGTGTAATATTCAGCTTCTTCGCTATCTGACGCGTTGACGTTGCCAGATAGCCCTGTTTCATAAATAGTTCAGAGGCCGTTTCAATAATCATATCCCTCATATTTAGAGTCACTCGCTTCACTCCTTTCACAAATCTAGGCATTATTTATGACAGAGTCATAATAATATGTTAAAGTTTCTCTAGTAACTTATCAAATGATAAGTTACTAGCCTCAAAGCTTGGAAAACCAACTAAGTCCGCGAAGATTTCCAAGCTCTGGTATTGAAACAATACGACACATTAACTCAATAGTCAAACAAAGCAAACCGCGGCTAAAGGAAAATTAACATGTTTTTAGCACTCAAAGAAATGAAGAAGGAAAAAGTCCGTTTCATTATGATCATACTGATCACGGCACTCATTGCCTATCTGGTGTATTTTCTCTCGTCCCTAGCCTTCGGTCTCGCCCAGATTAACCGCACGACCATCGACTACTGGAACGCCAGCGGCATCGTCCTCACTAAGTCATCCAACGAGAATATCTATGCCTCCATGATTGATCGGCAGTTCATCGTCGATTCAAACCTGGACCTAGATAACTCAATCAATCTCGCCAGTGCCAGCGTCTACATCAACAGTGATGACCCCATCAACGTCGCCTTTGTCGGTTACAACATCGGCCAAGACAATCTGGTAGCGCCCATCGTCGAGGGACGAGCCATTGAAGATACCTTCGAAACCGTCGTCTCCAAGAACCTGCAATCGAAAGCCGATGTCGAAATCGGTGATACGATTCGGATGGCCAGTGTCGGACGTGAGTTCACCGTGGTCGGCTTCACCAGTGACTCCAACTACAACACACTCCCTGCTGTCTATATCGATCGCGAACTAGCCTCTGCCGAAATGATGATCTATACCTCCAACAACCCAGAGGAAGACGCTGTCGCGACACCTACTCCCAACATGCCTCAACGGGTCTCTGCCGTGGTCGTTTACGAAGATATTGACCAGTCAACACTCGATGAGTATGAACTTGACTACATCAAGATTGACGACTATATCAACGGACTCCCTGGCTATCAAGCACAAGTCCTAACCTTTGGCTTAATGATCGCCTCACTGGCCGTTATTTCATCCATCATTACCGGCATCTTCATGTATATCTTGACCATGCAGAAGAAATCCATCTTCGGTGTCTTGAAAATCCAAGGCTACCGTAATGGCTACATTATGAAATCCGTCATTCTTCAGACCATTCTCGTCACCCTACTAGGAGCGCTCACAGGTCTATTACTCAGTATCCTGACGATTCAGTTCTTACCAAGTACCGTACCCGTTGCCATCAACTGGCCACTATTTATCGGCGTGACCGTCTTCTCGATTGTCTGTTCCTTTATCGGTACCGTCTTCTCAGCCCGTAGTATCCTAAAAATTGAACCGCTCGATGCGCTCTAGGAGGAATCATGATACAACTAAATAACATTACCAAAGACTTCTTTGATGGCAACACGGATGTCAACGTCCTTCAATCGACCACCGTCACCATCAATGACAGCGAATTTACAGCCATCATTGGCCCTAGCGGCAGTGGCAAGTCCACCCTTCTGACCATTATCGGTGCTTTACAGAAACCAACCGAGGGTACCCTCGAAATCAATGGCATTGATAGCTATAGCCTCAGTGAGAACCAACGCTCAGACTTACGCTTCAAGAAGATTGGCTTTGTCCTCCAAGGCTCCAACCTAGTCCCCTATCTCACGATCAGGGAACAGTTCGAATTGAAGTTGAAGATTGCGAAGGTTTCGAACAAACAAAAGATTGACGAAATGTTGGAACGCTTATCCATTACCAAGATTCAAGATAAGTATCCCGACGATGTCTCAGGTGGTGAAAGACAACGTGCCGCCATCGGACTCGCCCTGATCTTGGAACCTACTATCCTCCTAGCTGATGAACCCACTGCCAGTCTCGATACCGAGAAAGCCTATCAGGTGGTAGAAATACTCAAGAACATCTCACGTGATTTAGGAACCGCCGTCGTCATGGTCACCCATGACCAAAGAATGTTACCCTACTGTGATCGCGTCCTCCAGATGCAGGATGGCGTACTCAGTGAAGATAATACTGTCTATAATTCAAAAGCATAAACCAAAAAGAAGTCTGATTACAGACTTCTTTTTGGTTTATGCTCTGGGATGAGCTTTATCATAGACTGCTTTGAGTCGATCAACACTCACATGGGTATAGATCTGAGTCGTTGACAGGTTTTCATGACCCAACAGTTCCTGAACGAAACGTAAATCCGCCCCATTATCCAGTAAGTGCGTCGCAAACGTGTGCCTCAGAACGTGGGGGTGAAGCCTAAGTCGCAAACCAGCCTCAATGCCCGCCTTCTCACAAATTTGTTGAACACCACGCTGGGTAATCGGTTTACCCCGAAGGTTCACAAACACGAGATTGTGCTGTTCACCCTTCATAATCTGTGGGCGAACGACATTCAAATAAGAAGAAAGTGACTCTTTCATACTGTCATAGAAAGGGACTAAGCGCTCTTTATCACCCTTCCCGGTAACCGCTACGAGGGATTGATCCAACAAGATGTCCTCAACTCTCAGCTCTGTCAACTCGCTCACACGAAGACCACAGGCATAGAGCAGCTCAATCATACAGCTATCCCGCTGACCACCAAGTGTGCTCGTATCAATACTATTAATTAGCGTCGCTACTTCATCAAACATGAGGAAGCTTGGCAAGGGTCGATCCTGTTTGAAATGCTTGATTTCATTAAACGGATTCTCCAAATAACCATAATTGAGAATTAAGAACTGATAGAAAGCCCGCATGGCGGAGCATTTACGATTAAGAGTCGAGGCCTTCAAGGCCTGTTGGCGATTGAGCGAATCTATGAAGCCATAGATATCACCCGCCTGCACATCGCTTAACTTCTCTATCTGTTGTCCCTGGCAATACTGTACAAACTGCATGATATCAGAATGGTATGCCTGCAAGGAATGAGTAGAGTGGGAGTGTGCCAAATCAAACGATTGTAAAAATTCTTCTAGAACTAGTTCAATTTCCATAGCTATCAATAATCTCAAGGGAGCGTTTCGCCCGCTCTTCTTTTTCTAGTTGGCTATTATCTAATAAGCCATAGTTGGCATTCATCGGCTGAAAATTCTGTGGGTTAGCACCCGAAACATAGTGAGCCATCGCCCCCATCATCGTTTCCTTCGTGAAATCAAGTGGCGGTTGATTACTTAAGAACCTGTCCATATTCAAAGCCGCATAGAGACCCGAGGCCGCCGACTCTACATAGCCCTCCACACCGCATAGTTGACCCGCAAAGAACAAGTGAGGCAGCTGGACACTCTGGTAGAACTTATTCAAAAAGTTAGGAGATGTTAAGTAGGTATTACGATGCATCACACCGTAGCGCTCAATGCGAGCATTTTCCAAGCCAGGAATCATCTGAATGATCCGCTTTTGTTCCGGCCAGGTTAAGTGCGTTTGGAAACCCACGATATTGTACAAGCTTCCAGCAGCGTTGTCCTGCCGTAATTGAACCACCGCATAGGGTTTCTTACCATCAGGCATCTCTAATCCGACCGGTTTCATGGGCCCAAACAAGAGTGTCTTAGCTCCGCGCTTGGCCATGACCTCAAAAGGCATACAGCCTTCAAAGACCTTCTGGTCCTCAAAACCGCGCAGCTCAGTCGTTTTAGCCCCAATCAACTCACGATAAAACTTATTGAATTCTTCCTTTGTCATGGGGCAATTAATATAATCAGAACTATCACCCTTGTCATAACGTGATTTACGATAGACCTTGGAGTGATCAATTGAATCATAGGCTATAATGGGCGCAATCGCGTCAAAAAAATGTAGCTTTGCAAGTCCTGGCAGTGTCGAATAGGCATCCGCTAAGGCATCGCTGGTCAAGGGACCCGTCGCATAGATCGAGGGTTCATCGAAAATATCGGTGACTTCATCGTTTGTGACTTCGAGATCAGGGAACTGTTGTAGCGTTTCCATGACCCGCTGTGAAAAGGTTTCACGATCAACCGCCAAAGCACTCCCGGCAGGAATACTACTGTGATCGGCCGCACTCATGATTAATGAATCCAGATGGCGCATTTCTTCTTTTAAAAGCCCCACCGCATTGGTGATACTGTTGGAGCGCATGGAGTTGGAACAGACGAGTTCAGCGAAACTACTACTGACATGAGCCGGGGTCATTTTCTGAGGCCTCATTTCATAGAGACGCACCGAATAACCACGTTTCAACAGCTGATACGCTGCCTCGCTACCCGCCAAACCAGCACCAATGATATTAACTCTCTTCTTTGACATCTTCTTTCACTTCTTCCTTGAAATAGTTGTAATCAACATATTTACACTTTGGAAAGGTTGAACAACCTATAAATTTCTTACCAGTACGTCGTGCCGTGCGAACCACCAGATCATTACCACAGGTAGGACATGGTACATCAATCTTAACCGGTGGTTCCTTTACCTTATCCGCTAAGGGACGATGGTATTTACATTCAGGGTAATTCTCACAGGCAATAAACTTGCCAAACCGCCCATGGCGATAGACAAGCTGACCACCATCTTCGGGACAGACTTCATTGACAAACTCCAGTGGAGCCTTCTCCATGGTGTCATAGGCCTTCTGAACTAGCGGTTCAAACTTTTCATAGAAAGTACGTAACTCTTCGACGTTATCAGCCTTACCTTCAGCAATCTTGTCGAGCATGCTCTCCATCTCTGCTGTGTATTTTACATTAATGATTTCTTCAAAATTCTCAACGAGCTTTTCATTCGTCAAAATGCCCTGTTCCGTAGGAATGAACGCTTTGGTCGTGGTCGTTTCCGAGGGAGCGCGATATTCAACATAGCCACGGGTAACAATCGTGTCGATAATGGTCGAATAGGTACTAGGACGGCCAATGCCATTCTCTTCCAGTTCCTTGATGAGTCGGGCTTCATTGTAACGAAGTGGTGGCTCAGTGAAGTGTTGTTTCTCTTCGATCTTTTCAGGTGTATATTCTTGTTTCTCTTGAAGCACTGGTAGAATCTTGTCCTTATTGGTTTCATACTTACCATAAGCAAGCGTGTAACCATCAAACGTCATTTCGATACCATTGGACACAAACTCATAGCCATTCTTAACGAAAGTATAAGTGACTAACGCCTGCTTGGCAGGTGCCATCAGCGAGGCAATCGTGCGTGCATAAATGAGTGAATATAGCTTGAACTCATCACTGCTTAACTCTGATTTAATCGACTCTGGTGTGCGCGTGATATCCGTCACACGAATCCCTTCGTGAGCGTCTTGCGCATTGTCAGCCGACTTGTTTTTATACTTGCCGACATATTCCTTGCCATAGTTCTCTTGAATATACTCTAGTGCCGTGCTCACAAAGCCCTCGGACATTCGTGTCGAGTCGGTTCTCATATAGGTGATTAGACCTTCCGTCTCTTCCCCTATCGCAATCCCTTCATAGAGCTTCTGTGCCACTCGCATCGTCTTCTTCGCATTGAAATTAATCTTCGAAGCTGCCGTCTGTTGGAGTGTAGAGGTCATAAAGACCGGTGAAGGTTGCTTACGACGATTGGTCTTCTTGACCTCATTGAGCAGGAAAGCCCCAGACAAGTCCTTAAGGACATCCTTGGTTTCATTTTCGTTGTCTAGTGTAATTTTCTTGTTGTCTTGCTTCATGAGCACTGCTTCAAAGTCGATTTTCTGTTCCTTAAAGAGTGCCTTAATGCTCCAGTATTCCTTAGGAACAAAGGCTTGAATGAGCTTTTCACGCTCAACAATAATCTTCAAGGCCACCGATTGAACACGACCGGCACTCTTGGAGCGAATCTTTGATTTCAATAATTTAGATAGTTTAAAGCCAATTATTCGGTCCAGAATCCTTCGCGTTTCCTGAGATTTGACCAAATCAGCATCAATCACTCGTGGATGCTCAAAAGCAGCCAAGACCGCATCCTTGGTTATTTCGTTGAAAATAACCCGATTGGCCTGGGTCTCATCAACCTCTAACTCCTTGGCAAGGTGCCAAGAGATGGCTTCACCTTCACGGTCGGGGTCGGTTGCCAGAAAGACATTGTCAGCTTTCTTGCGAAGGGCCTTAAGTTCTTTGACTGTATCCTTCTTGTCTTTGTTGATGGTATAAGTGGCTTCAAAGTCGTTTTCGACATCAACCCCAAGCCCATCTTTGCCCTTAATGGCTAAGTCTCGGATGTGTCCCTTTGAAGAAACAACCTTATAGTCTTTACCTAAGAATTTCTCAATTGTTTTTGATTTGGAAGGTGATTCCACGATAACCAGATTTTTCATGTTACTGACTCCTATCTAATATCATTGCCAGCACATCCTTAGTAAGGAGAGTGCCTCCTGAATTGACTATCTCTAAACACCCCTCGCCGCTGGAATCATCCAACCCGAAGGGCAAGCAATAAATGTCGCGATCTAATAAGACTGCCTGATTGACAGAGCTCATGGTCCCGCTACGGATGCGCGCCGCCATTACACACAAACTTTGGCCTGCTGCGACTATCAAGCGGTTTCGCCACGGAAAATAGGCCTTCCGTGGTTGAACTGTACCATAATACTCACTGATTACAAGCTGTTTTGATTTCATTTGTTCAATGAGCGCTTTGTTCTCATTGGGATAAATGGTATCAATCCCACAGCCCAGAAACCCCACCGTACCCATCCCACTCAGTGCACTACGATGGGCAACCCCATCGATTCCCTTAGCAAGACCCGAGACAATCACATACTTCTTAGCAAGCTCAGTCACGATTCTTTGGGTCTGGAAATAAGCGTAGTCGCTACAGTCTCGTGAACCGATGACCGAGATACAGGGTTTATCAAGATGCGATAAGGTTCCATAATAAAATAACACGAGTGGTGGGTAATGGCAATCATAAAGTACTTTTGGATAGGCATCTTCACCATAAGTCACAAACTCACAATGGCAAGGATATTCGGGAACCGCTTCAAAATGATTAATCAACTTAATCATTTCCTTGTAGTTCGAGCGGGTGTGAATAGCTACATTCTTCAAATAGTTTCTCATATTCTTAGATAGCAGCCAATTTCACTTCTTCCACTAAAACAGTGTCACCTGTTTATAAAGTTTAAACGATTGCCGATGAATCGGCAGAACACCATATTTCTCAATCGCCTCATAATGGGCCTTCGTTGGATAGCCCTTATGCTTGGCAAAACCATATTGTGGATATAACTTATCATACTCTACCATGATTCGATCACGCGTCACTTTCGCAATGATCGACGCGCAAGCGATAGAGATACTGCGCTGATCACCCTTAATTAGAGAAAGATGTTCATAACCAGTCGTCAATGGCATAGCATCGGTCAAGACCAGATCAGCCTGTGCCTCTTCCGCAATGCTTTCATTGGCTAGTTGTGTCGCACGATAGATGTTGTATTGATCAATCTCTTCAATCGAGACGATTCTCACGATAATCTTCTCACTGATGGTCTGTATCAATTCAAAGGCTTCATTGCGCGCCTTTTCACTGAGCTTCTTGGAATCATCGATCGTGCCCGTCTCAGCATTGGGTTTCAGTATGACCCCACAAACAACACAAGGACCTGCTAAGGGTCCCCTTCCTGCTTCATCAATACCACAAATGCTCTGCTGTTTAGCCCAGGCGGCTACCTCATAGTCACGCAGTGCGCTCATCAGGTTTCTCCCAGCTAATTGGCCCAAAGGCATGATTTTGAATGTCTCTTAAAAACAGCTGTGGACCACGGTCCTCCGGCTGACCTACTCGCGTAGTGAGCACACGATAAAAGGACTCCAGATCATCTAGACTTTCTATTTTATAATACTCCAACAACTTTTCTGTGCGCTCTTCTTTAAAGAAGTCGTAACCATACTGTGCAATCGCGTCAATCTGATAACCCGTCTCCTTAATAGAGGAACACAGCGCTAAGTGGATACCATATAATTGGTCTTCGAAGCGAGGCCATAAGAGACCTGGCGAATCGACCACTTCTAATTTATCACTAATGCGAATTCTCTTCAGGGACATCGTGACTCCGGGACGATTGGCGACCTCGACCACCTTGCGGTGAGCTAGGCGGTTAATGAGTGTTGACTTGCCGACATTGGGTACACCGACCACTAGTGCTCGGGTCATGCGGGGGCGAATACCTCGTTTCAAGTCTCTCTCATGTTTGGGTTTCATGGCCAGTTCACAACCTTTGGAGATTGAGGAAATGACATTGTCCTTGAGCACATTGAGCGCGATGGCTAAGATACCTTCTTCTTGGTAATGGGCGATCCATTGATCCGTTATTTTACTCTCAGCTAAATCTCGTTTTGTTAAAACAATTAAGCGTGGCTTATGTTGAATCAGCTCTTCAATCATGGGGTTAGATGAAGCAATTGGTATTCGGGCGTCACGGCATTCAATGACCATATCGACTGCTTTGAGCTGTTCTTCTATGGCACGTTTGGCCTTGGTCATATGACCGGGAAACCATTGAATACTCATGGGATACCTACTTTCTAATAATTTTTATGTCTTGAAATGGATAGAGGATATAAAGATCTTTGGCGACAATATCCCTGGATTCAAAGGGACCATAGTAACGGGAATCGAGTGAGAATCGCCGGTTATCACCTAAGAAAAAGTACTGATCGGATTCTAGTGTAATGGGGCCAAAGTCACTGGTGAAATTGCCATTCATTGATTCCTTGATGGATTGATACCAGTCATTGTCAAAGAATGGTTGTTCGATTGGTTCATTGTTGATGTAGAGCACATCATCTCTCATTTCAATCGTTTCATTGGGCAGACCGATGGCACGCTTCACAATATAGATTTCTTCACCGTCCTGTTCAACGGCTAGAATGACCACATCAAAACGTTCAACACTCTCAATCTTATGGATCAGAATATTGGAAAAACCTACCTGACCATCTTCTAGTGTCGGATACATGGATGCCCCGACCACTCTGACGGGTTTAACAATCCAATGATTTATAACTAGGACTAAGAGAAGTGCTCCTACGAATGCTTTAACTAAATCCCAGACAAATGGTCTTCTTTTCATATGCCACCTCCAAATAAGCGAAAAGCCGAACTAAAAGTCGGCTTTCCCTTGTAATTAACGGATTTCTTTAAGTCTTGCGGACTTGCCAGAACGCTCACGCATATAGAACAGTTTCGCACGACGGACCTTACCTTTACGTAAGACTGACACTGCAGCAATAATTGGTGAATGGACTGGGAATGTTCTTTCAACTCCGACGCCATTACTAATCTTGCGCACGGTGAATGTTTGACCGATGCCACGTCCTTGCTTCGCAATTACTAAACCTTCAAATGCTTGAATACGGGTTTTGCCACCTTCTTGAATACGAACATCGACACGCACTGTATATCCTGGACGGAATTCAGGCAGGTCGGTACGCATTTGCGATTTGGTGATCTCATTAACTAAATTCAAGTTCATTTTCTTCGCTCCTTCTATGTTTACCTTTTGATTTGATTCATGAACACCATAGACTATCAGCGGAACCAAAGGCTATAATACTTTATCACAAGTAGAATTAGAAATCAAACTCTTCGAGTATTTTCTTCTCCTCTTTAGATAAATCTTTCTTCTCTAATAAATCTGGACGCAGCAGTTTTGTCTTACGCAACGCCTCTTTTAAACGGTACTTACGAATGTTCTCGTGATGACCACTCAATAGCACCTCAGGGACTGCCATTCCTTCATAGACGCGTGGTGCCGCATACTGCGGGTATTCCAACAAATGATTCTCAAAGGATTCCTCATCAATCGATTCTGGTGAAATCACCCCATCGACCAAGCGGATGACAGCATCACTAACCACCATGGCCGCAACCTCACCACCACTTAGGACATAGTCACCAATGGAGATGGTCTCATGAACCCGACTGAGGATCCGCTCATCAATTCCTTCATAGTGACCACATAGCAGTACTAGATGTTGAATTGAGGAAGCTATTTCCTTAGCCTTCCCTTGCGTGAAAGTCTTTCCTGCCGGGCCAAGATAAACGACATGGCTCTCAGCAGTCACGACCGATTTCAAGGCATCCATGATTGGTTGACACTGCATGACCAACCCAGCACCACCACCGTAAGGATGGTCGTCTACCCGGTTGTGTTTGTCTATCGTGAAGGCTCTGATATCGACTAAATCAATCGTAACAAGTCCTTTGAGAATTGCTTTCTTGATGATAGAGGTCGTTGTGAACCCTTCGAACTGCTCTGGAAACAGGGTTAGGATGGTGATTCTCATTTCAGACCCTCGATTAGCTGAACATCAATTTTAGAATCTTCCAGATTAACATTCAGGATAAATGACTTCACGAATGGGACCAGAAAAGAGTCGCCTTCGCTCTCAATCCTAATGAGGGGATGAGCAGGAGTATCGACCACTTCCGTGACTTCTCCCAGAAGTTTGTCTCCTTCATAGACCTGACAGCCTTTGAGCTGGAAGAAATAAAACTCATCGTCTTCCAGTTCGTGTAGCTCTTCTTCGTCTACGAATAAGCTCTGATTCCTTAGTTTCTGTGCTTCTTCGATGGAATTGATTTCCACGAATTTAAGATTGACCATGTTACCTTTGAAGGTGGCCTTTTCAATCGTAAGTTTTGAGCCATCCTTTAAATGGAGTTGGTTTCCCTTCGCAAAGCGCTCGTCTAAAAAGTCTGTATTGGAATACACCCTACAGACTCCTTTAAGACCTACTGCTTTTACAATCTCGCCGATGTTGATCGCTGACATGAGCCTAGTAAGATTCAAACTTTACGGTGATCTTACGATCTAACACGCGGGTCGCGATACCCATGGTTTGGCGGATCGCATTGGCCATCGACCCCTTTTTACCAATTAAACGTCCGATGTCATTGCTATCGGCGTAAATCACAAGAATGGTTTCATTCTCGTTAAGACTTGGCAGTTCCTTGACAGAGAGAGCTTCCCTGTTTTGGACCACGGGTTCGACTAAATCATAAAGAATTTTAGTAGCATCCATGATTACTTCGCCTGCTTGCTATCAGCGAACTTTTTGATAATGCCTTGACGTGACAGTAAGGTTCTTACTGTATCGGAAGGTTGTGCTCCAGTAGATAACCATTTGAGTGCTTTTTCTTCATCAATGGAAACTTCTACAGGATTTGTTAATGGATTGTAGTATCCGATGATTTCAATGAAACGACCATCACGTGGTGAACGTGAATCAGCAGCTACGATACGATAGAAAGGACTTTTCTTCGCACCCATTCTTTTTAATCTCAATTTAACAGCCATATTGTGTACCTCGACTTTCCTTGAGTATCTTACCAAACCTTCTGGATGGTGTCAAGTACTAATACTTCACACGTCACTAATGCATCATCATTGAAATGCAATAAAAATATATGTATTATGAAATTAGATCTTATTAAAGGAGGATTGAATTATGACTTTAGAAAATATACTAGTATGGGTCGTCGTTGGCGGCATCGCCGGTTGGTTATCCAGTATGATAGTCGGTGGTAAAGGTGGCCTTGTCACCAATATCGTTGTAGGTATTATAGGTTCATTCATTGGTGGGTGGATCTTTACCAGCACCTCAGGATCGGCTATCACAGGAATCAATGTGACTTCCATCTTTGTGGCAACATTGGGCAGTATCGTGTTGCTGGTTGTCTTGAAGCTCATCAACCGAAGCTAGAAATAAAAAAGGGAATCTAATCCCTTTTTTATTTCATGAGACGCGATAACATCCGCATCTGATCTTTCATTTTATCGTATTGTTTCAACAAACGATTAACATCCGTTGGCGTCGTACCCGAACCTTTGGCAATACGGCTTCTGCGTGAGGCACGAATCGTATTAGGTGCATTGCGCTCCTCACGAGTCATGGATTGAATCATTGCCTTGGTCTTTTTCATTTGTTGTTTAGACTGATCATCATTGATATTCATGTTCTTCATCATATTGGCACCACCTGGTAACATCTTCATGATACCTGAGAGTGGACCCATCTTATTAACCTGTTCCAATTGAATCAGCATGTCATCGAGTGTGAACGTGCCATCCATCATTCGTTTGGCAGACTTCTCAGAAGCCTCGATGTCCATCTTTTCCTGAGCCTGTTCAATGAGAGTAAGAATATCCCCCATTCCCAGGATACGGGAAGCGACCCGTTCTGGATAGAAGAGTTCAATCTCATCCATCTTTTCACCAGTACCCACAAACTTGACTGGAACATCCGTTACGTGGCGGACCGATAAGATACCGCCCCCTCGCGCATCCCCATCGTACTTGGTGACCATGAGCCCACTTAGGTGCAGGTGTTCTTTGAAGCTGGTGGCCACATTAACAATGTCTTGACCGACCATCGCATCGACTGTTAACAGGATTTCGTTGGGTGAAAGAATCTTCTCGAGTGTCACCAACTCATCCATCAATTCTTCATCGACATGAAGACGTCCAGCGGTATCGACCAGCATGACATCAAATTCATTAGACAAAGCGTATTGCATTGCACTCTTGACGACCTCTTCAGGCTTGCCACTCTCTAATGAGAAGACTTCGACTCCGACTTGTTGACCTAGAATCTGAAGTTGTTCGACCGCTGCCAACCGTTGCATGTCGGCCGCGACTAATAGGACCTTCTTATCTTGTTTTTGAGTCAGGTAGCGGGCAATCTTCGCCGAGGATGTCGTCTTACCAGAACCTTGTAGACCGACCATCATCATGGTGGTGAGCCCATTGTCTTTAAGGTTAAGACTTGCTTGTTCTTCTCCTAGAATAGAAACTAATTGCTCGTTAACAATTTTAACGACCATTTCGCTTGGATTAAGGGCCGAAAGGACCTTCTGGCCGGTTGCTTCTACTTCAATTTGGTTGATAAAATCGGTAACCACCTGTGGATGTACGTCAGCTTCGATGAGCGCAAAGCGCACTTCCTTCAACATGTCGTTCATGTTTTCCTTCGTCAGTGTACCCTTTCCGGCGATGTCTTTTAATGTCTGTGACAGCCGGCTAGTTAAATTTTCAAATGCCATCCCTAATCCCCTTTTCTAGAATATATCTTCTGTTTGAATTGTCTCAACGTCTATCACTTGATAGTCACTCATGGCCTTGTTTACCCAATGCTCGACGTCCATCCGGCTCTCATACTTCAAGACCTTTTCCAGTTTTGGACGAGTCACAGGACTGGCTGGCGTAAAGATGGTGCAGCAATCCTCAAAGGGTAGAATTGATATTTCATAAGTGTTCAATTTCTTGGCTAAATCAACAATCTCGACTTTATCATAGGTCACCACTGGACGTAGAATCACTCGCTCAACGGTACGACCAATGACATCCATCGATTCAATGGTCTGTGAGGCTACCTGTCCCAGTGAGTCACCGGTGACGATAGCCGTGGACTTTGTTTTCTCGGCCAACTGGTCTGCCATCCTCATCATAAAGCGTCTCATGAGAGTAATCGCGTAGGATTCGTCTGCCTTGGCATAGATATCCATCTGACATTCCGTGAAGTTAATGACATGAATACGGATATGTGATTGATAAGCTTTCAGCTTACGTGCGATTTCAACAACCTTATCTAAAGCGTTTTGAGAGGTATAGGGCATGCTGGCAAAATGGATGAACTCCAAACGCAGGCCCCGTTTCATGGCCAGATAGGCTGCCACTGGGGAGTCGATCCCACCCGATAGTAACATCAAGGCCTTACCTTGTACCCCGACCGGGTAGCCTAAGGCACCCTCATAGGTCTTTGCCATGACATAGGCATAGTCGTTGTCAATTTCTACTTTGACTCGCACATCCGGTGTCTTAACATCGACTTGGTAGTCACTGTTCTTTAAGATATGTCCCGCTAGTGTCCGGTTGATGTGGTCGCTACTTTCACCAAACCTTTTATCGCGTCGTTTGGTTTCTATTTTGAAAGTCTTATAATCCTGTTCTAATAGCAGTTGTAATGAAAGTTCGGATAACTTGTCCAAATCCCTCTCACATAGGTGGGCCACTGAGTAGCTCGCGATCCCAAATACCGTTGACAGCTTCTCAACAATCTCATTGGTATCAGCACCATTCAACTCGAGATAGATCCTATTGTAGGTTGCTTTCATGACAATCTCTGGATACTCAATCAAGCGTTGCTTGATGTTGCGCTCGAGCTGCTTGACGAAGTCCCTTCTGTTTTTACCTTTTGTCGATAATTCACCATACCGGATGATGACGACGTCTTTACTATGATCTAACATAATTAACCAACTCTCTAATTGTCTCTAAGACTTTATCGATGTCCTCTTTCGTGGTCAGATAGCTCAAACTGAGCCGTATGACCGTCTTCTTTTCCAGTTCACTGGCCCCGATGGCCTCTAGCACATAGGAGTACGAATCATCCCTTGAATGGCAGGTCGAACGGGCCGAGACATAGATACCCTTGGCGACCAGACCATTGAGCATGATCTCACTGGGAACGGACTGACTAGAAAAGGATACTATATAATCGCTTGAATTTACAGGGGTATGAATGACAAAGTTCTTCATTTGTGAAAGTTCTTTGACCATGTACTGCTTCAATTCCTTGATTCTTTGAGCGTGTCGCTCCTTATTCTCAAGAGCAATCCGAATCGTTTTCGCGAACAGGATATGAACCAAAGCATTACTGGTGCCGCCTCGTAGGCCATATTCCTGACTACCACCATGGATCAAGGGTTCAATTACTAGGTGTGACTTCCGATAGAGGATGCCCGATCCTTTCAAGCCATGAATCTTGTGGGCTGAAAAGGAGGCCATGTCGAAGAGCGAAAAATCCAGATCAACCTTCCCTAGCGCCTGGACACAATCCACATGAAAAACAGCCTTGGAATGTTGGCGGATAACCTGTGAAATGGTAGCTAAATCCTGAATCGTTCCAATTTCATTATTGACACTCATAATGGAAACAAGAATTGTATCGTTTCGCAAAGAATCCTTCAGTTGTTTAAGATCAATTAATCCCTCTTTGGAGACGTCTAGGTACGTGACTTCAAATCCAAACAAATCTTCCAGCTGCTCGAAAGCATTCAAGACGGAAGAGTGCTCGATCTTCGAAGTGATTAAATGGTTGCCCTTGCTACGGTTGCCAAAGGCATAGCCCTTGATGGCCATGGAGTTGGCCTCGGAAGCACCGGAGGTAAACAACAGATCGTTGCTCTTAACATTAAAAAAACCAGCAATGATTTGCCGAGCTTTTTCTAATTGCCTTTTGACTTTGAAACCCAGATCATAGATCGATTCGCTATTCGCAAAGCTGTTAGCTAAAAGTTCCTGATAAGAGCTCAGGATTTCAGGATGTACGGGTGATGTTGCGGCATTGTCTAAATAAATCAAGTCTATGCACTCCTCGAATTGTCCATGATCAGTTGTTCATAAGGTGAGCCCGGTTTGATTTTTTCAATGGCATAAATCACCGTCTTTAAAGCATAAGTGTATTCACCGTTTCTGAAGGACACTTCGGCTCTGGTGAGCTCGGAATCCAATTCAGGATAGGTTGAGCGGTATTTATTCGCATACACAATCGCATTCTCAACCATATCAACGGTTCCTACTAAGTTATTAACGTTGTTATAGAGTCGATAAATAAAATCAATACTGCCATTGACCGAAGCGTTGAGTGCCTCAATCTGCAAGGGGTTATCGCCTAGAATACTATCAATCTGGTCAATCATGGAACGAGCCTTGACCACGTCCGCGTCATAAGTCTGACCGATATGTGGCAAATGCCTGCTGTCAATCTTCGTGGCGATATCATTCATGATTAAATGAAGCTTAAGTAATTGTTTTTGAGCCCTCTGTTCATCCGAGCGTGCTGAGAAGACCTTCTTATTGGCTTCTTGAACCATCGATTCTAAATGGTTGCTGGCTTGGTTGAACTCGTTCAACTCAATCTGTAAGGAAGTTGAGGGAATGTGTTCTTCGGATAATTTGCGTTGAATCTTCTCTTTGTCTTCATGGAGTGATGATACTTTTTCTTTCATTTCAACTAAGGTTTCATTAAGTGTAGTGAAACCGAAGCGCTCACTCAATTCAGGAAGCTGTTCATCGAGTGTTTTAACTTCGCCCTTGATCTGATCCAATTGCGTAAAGGCTGAAGCTGACAATCCAATCACGACATCGAAGGCCTTGTCTTCTTTTTCAATCGCAACTGCCAATTGATTCAAGCGTTTACTAGATTCCTCCAAGCGCTCCTCGACATGCTCTAGGTTCAATTGACGGATGTTGCTAAGGCTTTCTTTGAGATCATCGGAAATCAGTTGCAGGTTCTTAGATACTTCGAGGTGCTGTAAAAAGACACCCTTGGAATTGATTTTCTGGTAGCCCTTGGACACCTCATCAATCATATGAGGGATGATGCCCTTCGCCTTTTCCAATTGAGTCGGAATAACTTTGACGGCATGGGAAAGGTTTGACATGGCTTCAGTGATTTTATCAGTCTCTGCTTGGGCCTTGACATATTCGCTGGCGAACATCCATTCTTCGAAGGTGTTGAACTGTTGATCGATATCGGACATCACCGTTTCGATTTCTTCAGCAGCGTCACCGTACTGAGCTATTTTTTGTTGATAGCTGATTTTGATATCACGATAGTCGTTCTTTAGGTTAGTGATGTTGTCGCGCAGGCGCGTTTCATCTTCTAGGAGGCGATCCAACTCTTCTGATAAGCGACTCACTTCACTTTGCGTGTTGTCGTAAAGTGCTCTTAGCTCATTGAGGTTCTCTTTACCGGCCCCTAAATGACCACTGATTAATTCATCTTCAGTGGTTCCTAATAGGTAGGTTATACGGTCGTAGGCGTTGGTTAATTCCGCGAAATTGCTTTGGATTGTTGCCACCTGTTCCTCAAAAGTCTGATTGACCTTCATTAGGCCGACCGCTTTGTTGATTTTATATTGTAATGGCGTTGAGCGCATGGAGTTAATGTTAACTTCAGTTGCTGCTAACTGCTTCAATAAAACTCTTTTTCTTACTGACCTGAAAACAAACAAAAGGACAATCACGACAATGATTGCCACGAGTATGTATTGAGTTTCTTTCCTGCCAAATAATTCATTCAAAAAATCCATAATTGGAGTCACCTCACTCGCAGATATTGTAACATATTAGTCAATCTGAAAACAGATTGCTCTTAATAAATGAAACATGTCAGTCACCAACTGGCCCAAGAAACAATCGTTTGACACGACAGATACTTCGTGGTAGACTTTATGAGCGCAAATTGGGCAGCAGACAAAGAAGCAAGGCCTGCGTTCATCACATTTGGAATCCAATAACTTGGCTGTCAGGTGAAAGGTTTAAGATGAACACAACTTGACTTGATTTGTTTCCTGAGCATCGCAGCAAAGGAGGAATAAAAATGGCACGTCTAAATGGACCTACTTGGAAAGTATCCCGTCGTCTCAGTTTCTCAATCTTAGAAACTGGACAAGAACTCAAGCGTCGTAACTACCCACCAGGACAACATGGACAATCACGTCGTCCTAAAATCTCAGAATATGGGATTCAACTTCGTGAAAAACAAAGAATTCGTCACATGTATGGCTTGAACGAACGCCAATTCTTTAACACTTATTTAAAAGCTGTTAAAATGCAAGGTGTTACCGGTCAAAACTTGTTATTCACACTTGAATCACGTCTTGACAACGTAGTTTACCGCATGAATCTGGCTCGTACCCGTCGTGGTGCACGTCAACTTGTCAATCACGGACACATTCTGGTTGATGGTAAAAAGACTGACATCCCTTCATTCATTGTAAAGCCTGGCTCTACAATTGAAGTAAAGGATCGTGCGAAAAAGATGGCTAGCATCGCTGATGCATTAGAAGCTTCTGTTTCAACCGTTGATTATGTCACAATGGACAAAGAGACCAAAAAAGGTCAATATGTTCGCTTACCTGAACGTTCTGAATTAAACCAAGAAATTAACGAAGCCCTTGTCGTAGAATTCTACTCAAGATAATCTTCATAAGAAAGCTGGAAATTTACTTCCAGCTTTTTTTATTTTTATCATAAAGAAAAGGCTAGGATTCAGGATTGGTTGTCTCCCGTTGTAACTCCTAGCCTTTGTATAGACCACCTAGATTGCCATTTCAATGCATTTTATAGCAGATAACTAACAATTCATCCAACATCTTATCTAAAATTTGTCTTACATAGGTGGCCTATCTAAGTACATGATAAAGAAAAAAGGGTGAGCTGTCAATCAAGACACTCTCGCCCTTTTCTATTTTTGATCGTTAATTGATTTCATCATTTGCTTGATTTGCTTTTCGCTTGGTTTGCGACCCATTTGCATATACATTGCACGGATCATTTTCTCATTAATTGGAGGATTTTCTTTCAGTTGCTTATTAATGTAACGTTGAGTCAAGAACCACCCAAGTGCACCACCAGCTACTAAACCAATTACGAGATACATAACGCTCATCCAAAAATCATTCATCTGTTATTTCACCGCCCCCTAGAAATATTTACCAGTCTATTTTATATGTTTTATAGACATATTTCAACCTATACAAAATCCTGTTGAGTATTAATCAGTTGATAATAGAGTCCCTTGAGATCCATCAGGTGCTCATGAGTCCCTCTTTCAACGATTCCCTCAGCCGTAACGACACAGATTTCATCAGCATGACGAATCGTCGACAGACGGTGCGCCACCACTAAAGTAGTCCTGTCTTCTGAAAGTTTATTCAGTGTTTCCTGTATTTCAATCTCCGTCTGATTATCTAAGGCAGAAGTCGCTTCATCCAAGATCAAGATCTGAGGATTCTTCAAGAAGATACGTGCCAAAGCGATCCGCTGTTTCTGACCACCAGACAGTTTCACACCCCGCTCACCGATGTTAGTATCAAGGCCATAGGGCATCTCACTGATAAATTCATAAGCTTGGGCCTGTTTCGCTGCCTTAATAACCTCTTCTTCCGTCGCCTCTGGCTTGCCATAAAGGATATTATCCCGAGCCGTACCCGCGAAGATGAAGACATCCTGAGACACGATACCCACATGGTGTCGAAGTGACTTAATCGTGATATCCATGATATCAATGCCATCAATGGTAATTTGTCCTTCATCCAGTTCATAGAAACGGACCAACAGATTGCACAGGGTCGACTTCCCTCCCCCGGATGGTCCCACAAAAGCGATGGTCTTATTGGGTTCCACCTCAAAGCTGATATCATTCAAGACCGACTTCTCCTTATTTGATTCATAAGAGAAGCCAACATTATGGTATTTAACATGACCCTTCATTTCAGTCAGGTCAATAGCACCTACCCTATCCATCTGAGGCTCAATAGCTAACACCTCTTGGAATCGTTCAAAGCCACTCATTGCCTGATTAAACATCATCAGAAACTGAGTAATACGGTCGACAGGTTGTCTAAACAGTTGAACATAGAGTAAGAAGGCCACCATTTGACCAACTTCCAAACTGCCATTTAGCACCAGATATGCGCCCGCAATGAAGACAATAATCTGGGTCGAATAGATAAAGACCTTAACCGACACCCCAAACTCTGCCATGGTTTTCAAAGCTGTCTTTCTGGTTGTGGCGAAATTGGCATTCCCTTCATCAAAGGCATCCATTTCCAACTCTTCCCCATTGAACGCTTTCACTACCCGAATGCCAGAGAAGTTATTCTCTGCCTGGGCATTGATCTGAGCTATCTTCTTACGCATATCCCTAAAGGCGTTACGAAATTTCATATTGCGATTAATCGCCAAAATAAACATCACAGGCACGACCGCTAATAAAATTAGTGACAAGCGCCAAGAGGTAAGAAACATCATGACAAAGGAGCCAATAAAAATAGTGATTGATAGAACCAAATTCTCTGGTCCATGGTGTGCCGCTTCCGAGATCTCATTGAGGTCCCCTACCAAACGACTCATGAGCTTACCCGTCTGTACATTATCGTAGAACTCAACCGGTAAGGTCTGTAAGTGATCAAACATTTCCTTACGCATGTCGTATTCAATGCCAACCCCCATGACATGACCCCAGTACTCCACCACATAGCCACACACTACATGGATAATGTAGGCAATGGCCAGAAAGAACAACATCCGATAGATGATGGAGAGTGAGCCCTGTGGAATTAGGTCATCAATAAAGTATGACGTGAACCGTGGCGTGATTAAGTCAATCAGAGACATTACCAATGCCGCGAGTATATCCAGAAAAAGCAGCTTCTTATATGGCTTATAATAGGTCATGAATTTTCTTAACATTGTTTACCTCTTTCCCCTAGAACTATATCAATAAAAGAAGTCACCTTGAGGGTAACTTCAGTTAATTTTCTTAAAAAAACCAAAAGGGTCATAGTATTCCCTGTTAATTACAGGTGGGTGATCTGTGCTCTTATCGGGATTCTCACTATAAGTGAGCCTTCACACCAAAGCGCAACGTCCAATCTCCCTTATATCAATATGTCGGAAATATATTGATATCCCTTTTGGATGAATCCATTATAACATCATCCTTTGTTAAATAATAGCTTGAGCATTCACAATAGATAGCCATGTGCTATAATTAGTGAAACATGGAGGTCTTTCAATGAACCCAGAAAGAAGACGCTTTCTTCACCTTCAAATGCTGAATCAATCCTTAGATTTACCCCTGAACGGTGAACAACTCAAACAGATTGCAAAACTCAACCCCCTCAAGCTTGAGGACTTCAAAGCCATCGATGGCATTGGGGATACTTTCATCTCCAAATATGGAAACCAATTCTTAGAAACACTCAATGATCTCGCCAAAAGTCAGACAGACAATAATCAGGTCGACTATTCAATCCGGCTCACACTCAGTGAACTTGAAAAGAAGTTAATTAATCTATCGAAAGCCAATCGCCTGCTCTATCTAGGACGTTTGTCCTCTAAAACCAGCTTTGATCTCTATCAAGAAGACCACAATAGTTTCTCTGATTTCCTGTATCATGGGGCTAAGTTAGAGCTAGTCAATCTGAAAGAGGCAACTGAAGAAAATAACAAGGAGCTAGCAAATCGCTACAAAGCTGCCCACACGCTCATCAAAAACATCGAGAAACAACAACGAGAAACCGGTCAAGAGGATCTCTATGTCGGCTATCCATTTGTCTTGGGTCAATTCCTGAGCGATAACTTTTTAGTCCGCGCACCCTTGGCACTCTTTCCTGTCAAAACCAAAGTCACCAACAATTCCATCACCCTACAGATTGATCCACTAAGAGACGTCAATATCAACACCAACCTGCTCGTCGCCCTAGCCAAGGCCAATCAAGACAGTTCCACCATCGGCGAACCCGACTGGGAAGAGGTCAACCCCGAGACATTCATCAGTGATCTCTTGAGTTTCTATCAAAGCCAGAAGCTCAACATCTCCAATGTGGATGAGACCCTGATCCCCTTCACTCCTAAGAAAGTCGAGGATTTCAACTCACTGACTCCCGGCGCTTTCGTCATGGAACCTATCGCTGTACTGGGTCATTTCCCCCATCACGCGACCTCCCTACAACGGGATTTTCACCAGCTGACCAACCAAGACAGTATTCCGCCACACCTAGAAACCCTGTTATCAACACTAGACGAGAACCCAGACACCCTAATGCCAATGGAACAGCTGCCAGCCACCAGCTATCGTGAACAAGACCTTGTCTATATCAACGCCTTGAACGCTAGCCAAGAGAAGGCCCAGATTGCCATTAAGAAGGGACACTCAATCGTCATCGAGGGTCCTCCAGGCACCGGTAAGTCCCAGACTATTACCAACATCATTGCCGATGGTCTCTATGACAAGAAGACAATCCTGATGGTCTCCGAGAAGAAGGCCGCCATTGACGTGGTTTACTCCCGCCTTTCAAACCTAAATCGCTATGCCCTCATACTCGATAACCTCAATGACAAGCAACGCTTCTATACACAACTGAAGACTCTTTATTCCGAAACCCCTAGTAACAAGGTCCCTGTTTCACTGACTGACCTCAACGCCAGCATTGACACCGTCTTTGATGAACTGGAAACCCTAGCAAAGACACTCGTCTCCACTAGGATGATCGAACTCTATTCAGAGGTTAATAAACTTGATTACTCGACCCCTGAGGGCTATCAGAAGTACACTCAGCTCAAAGAGCTTATCTCGCTAGATACCGATTATTTCAGTTTGAAACAAGCACTCTTAACCATTGATCAAAACAGTATTGAACACCAACAGCTTCTCACTGAGATTCCTGAAATCGCACATCTAAACACAACCTTACGCCCTGTTGATATCCTCAACCTTCAACAAGAGCTGAAGTCCATCATTGAACTCGAAGCCTCCCATACCAAGCAATCCTTCTTCAAGAAACTATTTTCACCACAGAGTGATCATCGCCAAAATTTACTACAACAGTTGTTTAAACAACCCGTTAAGTCATTGTCCAATGAACACATTCAACAGATATTAACGAACTACCAGTCTTATCTGAAGGTTTCGCCGGTCGATAATAAGCAACTCATTTCGACCCTTTCCAACGTTTCTAAAGCTTTTAATATTGATATCGAACAGAGTAAATCACTATTGCTCAATTTCGTCGGCTTTGAAACGCTCGACACCTTCGAGGCTACCCATCGGGACTTGATAGAACTCATGGACGATTTCGAGGGCATCATTAACTCCGTGAACCAATCTCACCTAGAGAAAGCGGAACTCATTGAAGACAACCTTATCCTTGCGCTAAAGGAAAACCTGTTAAGTATGATCCAGTCGAAACGCGCTAAAGAGATGGAACGAATTATCGAAAGAAAGAGGCAGTGGCCTATTGGTAAGTTTGTTAACCGTTTCTCACTCGAACTCTTCAATGGCATCAAAGTCTGGCTAACCACACCCGAAGTAGTCTCTGAGATTTTCCCCTTGAATTCCAATCTCTTTGACCTCGTAATCTTTGATGAGGCTTCCCAGATGTATATCGAACGGGCCATCCCTTCGATCTATCGTGGCAAGCAAGTGGTCATTGCCGGCGACTCCAAGCAGTTGAGGCCTTCTTCTTTAGGGGTTGGACGCCTCTCATTCGATGAGATCAGCGATGAATTCATCGAAAGCACCCCCGCCTTAGATGAGGAATCACTCCTCGATCTAGCACGCTTCCGCTACCCCGCCACACTCTTGAACTACCACTACCGTTCCGTTTATGAGGAACTGATTGCCTTTAGTAATGTCGCTTTCTACCAGAATGAACTCGTCATGTCCCCTGCCGTTTCCTTACCTGATGAACCTGTCATTGAGGTCTTCAAGGTCGATGGTAAGTGGCAGGATCGAGCCAACAAACAAGAGAGTCAGCGTGTAGTTGAACTTATTTCCACACTACTAAAGGACAGGAAACACAATGAAACCCTGGGCGTCATCACCTTCAACGCGACGCAGCGTACCCTGATTGAAGAAGATTTGGAGAAGGCCTGCCTACAGGAAAAGGAACTCCAACAGCTGGTCGCTACGGAAATGAACCGCTTTGAAGAAGGTGAAGACAAGTCACTCTTCATCAAGAACATTGAAAACGTCCAAGGCGATGAGCGAGACATCATTATCTTCTCCATTGCTTACGGACCCAATGACGATGGCAAGGTTAGTACCAACTTCGGTTGGCTCAACCAGCAAGGTGGCGAGAACCGCTTAAATGTCGCCATTACCCGTGCTAAGCGTAAGATCTATGTCATCACTTCGATCCATCCATCCCAATTGGATGTCAAAAACTCAACCTATCCTGGACCAATTCGCTTACGTGAGTATCTCGAATACTGCTTCGCGGGTAGTGAGAAAGACCAACCACGCATCAATCAAATCCTTTCCTCTCTTTATCAAACTGAAAAGAGTAATCGAACATCTAATTTTGAGCCAAGAATTGAGACGTTCATTGAACTATGTGAACAAAAAGGAATTGAATTCGAGCGCCACTTAGGCTTAGCCTCCTACACCATCGATCTGGTTGTAATAAAAGATAATAAGTACCAGTTAGCCATCTTCTTCGATCGTAATCGCTACGAAACCATCAGCGATACGCGCACACGAGACTTACACCAAGATAACTACCTTCGTAGCCGAGGCTGGAAAGTGAAACGTGTCTTCATGAGAGACCTCTATGACAGAATGGAGTCCATAATCGATGAAATCGACAAAGAACTATCAAAATCCAATTGATACATACATTGAACAACAACCCATAGAAATCCAAGCAAAGCTTCATCAGCTCCGGGACACCATCAGACAAGAGTTACCGCAAGCTATTGAGAAGATTTCCTATGGGATCCCTACCTACTGGCATAACAAGAACATCATTCATTTTGCGGGTTATAAGACACACCTTGCTCTTTATCCTGGATCTCAGACAATCACGGTCTTTGCCCAACAACTTAAACCCTATCGAACAAGTAAGGGCACCATCCAGTTTGATGTAGATAAAGAACTTCCCTTAGAACTGATTACTGAAATCACCCGATGGTGTAGAGACCATTATCAATAATAAACAAACAAGGCACTCTAATGAGTGCCTTGTTTACTTGTTATTCGTCCTTTTTAACTATCTCGATATGTAATTCTTCAAGTATTTTATCACCAACAGGTGTCGGAGCCATCGTTAGTGGATCCCTCGCGGAAGCGTTCTTCGGGAAGGCAATGACATCACGAATTGAATCCGAACCCGTCAGTACCATGGCCAAACGGTCCAAGCCGAACGCGATTCCACCATGAGGTGGCGTACCATAGTCGAAGGCATCGATGAAGAAGCCGAAACGGGTCTCAATCTGTTGTTTCGTAAAGCCGACCAATTCAAAGATCTTCGACTGCATCTCACCATCGTAGATTCTCAAGGAACCACCGGCAACTTCAAACCCATTCAATACGAGGTCATAGGCAAACGCCTTAACACCCAGTGGGTTGTCTACCAGTTCATCAAGTGATTTGATATTAGGTCTTGTGAACGGATGGTGGCGAGCCATGAGGCGATCCTCTTCAGCGTCGTATTCAAACATTGGGAATTCATTGACCCAGACAAAGGCGAGCTCATTCTTATCGACCAACTCATACTTGTCACGGCAATAGAGACGGAGCGCTCCTAGGGCATTACAGGTGGTTTCCCAGTCACTAGCAACGATACAGATTAAGTCATCGTTCTCTGCCTGTGTCGTCTTGATGAGATTGACTTGTTCGCTCTCAGATAGGAACTTCGCGGCCGAACCACTTAGCGTATTGTCAGCAAGTTTTAGAGTTACCAAGCCTTTGGCACCATGTTTCTTCGCAAGTTCAGTCAATCCATCGATTTCTTTACGGGTATGAGAAGCACCATCTTTGATCACGAGTCCCTTGATGGTTTCACTCTCAGCAAACACCTTGAACTCGGAGTCTTTGAAGACTTCCTTCAAGTCGATGAGTTCCAAGCCGAACCTGACATCCGGCTTGTCTGAACCAAAACGATTCAGCGCATCCACGAATGGAATCCTTGTGAAAGGAACTTCTAGATCAAGCTGATAGACCTCTTGAAGGACTTGTTTCATCATCCCTTCAATGAGTGTCTGAAACTCTGTTTCATCCATGAAAGAAACTTCAATATCCACTTGGGTGAAATCTAGTTGTCTGTCAGCACGTAAATCTTCATCCCTGAAGCAGCGGGCAACTTGGTAATAACGCTCAAAGCCTGAAATCATAAGCAGTTGTTTGAAAATCTGAGGAGATTGAGCCAAGGCATAAAACTCTCCTGGATGGACACGTGAAGGAACGAGGTACTCGCGGGCTCCCTCAGGGGTTGATTTAGTCAACATTGGGGTCTCAATTTCAATGAACTCCAGACTATCGAGGTAGCGCCTCATACTGGAGGTGACTTTAGCTCTCTCAATCAGCTTGCGTTGCATCGTAGGACGGCGTAAATCCAG
>LSQX01356484.1_pt1 | contig 26005 bp, 21 predicted proteins | sample 654561 | NCBI WGS metagenome assembly LSQX01 (sample SAMN04489861, study PRJNA283612) | anaerobic digester metagenome | isolation source: 4 biogas reactors fed with cattle manure at either 37C or 55C with and... | place: Denmark: Kongens Lyngby | collected 2014 | reverse complement strand
ATGTAGCCGAAGGAGCCCAGGATGCGGTTGGCGACGATTAAGGCAAGCTGCATCGAAGTCTGGAGAAAAAGGGAGGGCAGGCCGACCTTGTATATTTCGACTATGATTTTCAGGTCAGGCTGCAATTGTTTCCAGCCGACATGCAGGATGCTTTTCCCGCCGAGGTAAAACCACAGCAGGACTGCCACTCCAAACACCTTGGAGAGGATCGTGGCTACAGCGGCGCCCCTCACTCCCATATCCAGGGCGAAGATAAAAATCGGATCCAGGACGATGTTCACCACGGCAGAAGAGATCATCACGAACATCGGCAGCATGGCGTTTCCTTCGGCCCTGACCGTGTGGTTCATCATCATAATTAAGAACAATAGCACCGCGCCGCCGGCGATGACGGACATGTATTCCGCGGTCGGATCGATGATCTCGGCGGTGGCGCCGAATAAGGCAAGCAGGGGGCGCAGGAAGAAAACGCCGGCCAGGGCGGCAGCCAGGCCGAAGAAAAGTCCCAGGAGGATCACCTGCCCGGCGGTGCGGGAGGCGGTCTCATTGTTCCCCGCACCCAGGGAGCGTGAAATCAAAGAAGCCGCACCCACCCCGGTGCCGATGGCGATGGCTCCTAAAAGCATCTGGATCGGCATTGCGACGGAAAGGGCGGCGATGGCTGCACTGCCTAACCGGGACACAAAAAAGGTGTCGGCCAGGTTATAGGAAGCGTTGACCGCCATGGCCAGGACGGAGGGCAGGGAAAAACGGATCATCAACCTGGTAATGTTTTCCTCGCCCAGCCTTTGGGCGTCATTGCGGCGTTGTTCCATTTTACCGGTATACTCCTTAACAGAATACTCCTTTATTGATTGCGCATTTTCTCTATATAGCGGCAGGCGTTATGGGCCATTTTTTCCAGTAAAGTGAAGGCTTGCTCCATTTCTTCTTTGGTTAAGCCGGTGCTGATTATATCCGACCAGCGCTGCAGGATTTCTGACAGCTTCGGTTTAAGTTCCAGCGCCCTGGCGGTCAGGTAAATACGGTTGCAGCGCAGATCTTCCCGGCTGGTTTCCCGGCGCACATAGCCGGCTTGCTCCAGCTTACTGATGGCGCGGGCAGTGGCGCCCTTATCGATCTTCAGCAGTTGGGCCAGTTCGTCCTGGCAGATCCCGTCTTTGTGGTAGAGGGCAATGAGAAAAGGGGCCTGGCCCTGCCCGATCGCATACGGTTCCAGCTCCCTGGCAATGAAGATCCGGCCGTAGCGATGTAACTGGGAAATCCACCGGCCCAGCGTTTGCTCGAGCATCTGAACACCTCTTTAGTTGCCATGACAACCATGCTGTCTATTAGTATAACGTTACACCGATCAGTTGTCAATGCAACCGATGCCGGTTTACCGGCCAGGGCACCGACCCCGGTTAAAGATAGCTGGGTAAAAAATAGCGCATCAATGTCGGGGAAGATAAAGGGGGCTGACCGAAATCGCTTGGCGATAAAATTACTCCAGTAGCTCCATTTTCCGGGCCTGGCTTACAGCCCGCAGGCGCCGGTTGACTCCCAGTTTGCCGTAGATGTTCTGAATGTGGCTTTTCACTGTACTTAAGGTTAGCCCAAGCTGTTCGGCGATCTCCTGGTTGGCCAGTCCGGAGGCCATCAGGTTGAGGACCTCCATCTCGCGCGGTGTGAGCGTTTCCGGCAGCATTTTGGATCTGGCCGTCCCGCCGCCTTTCTCCTTGGCTGCCAGGCGGGACAAGGCGGTGACAAAAGCAACCTGGGCGGCAAAGAGGTGCAGTATTTTTAAACGATCAGCGGTAAAAGCGCCGTCAATGAGGTTGTTCTCAAGGTAAAGGATCGCGTCGCGGTTGTCCCGGCTGCGCACGCTCAGGCAGCAGACAGAGCGCATCTTTTTCGCGGTGATCTCCGGGTCACGGGTAAAGGGCCCTGTTGCGCAGGCATTGGCCAGCACCTGCGCTTCACCGGTGCGGGAAACATAATGCACGATGGCCTGGGGAATACTGCTTTGTGCCGATAGGGGAGTCGGGGGCAAGGTAACAAATTCTCCGTCTGCAATTTTGACTGCCACTTCCAGGTAAAGCTCGCCGCCGCGGGTCATGATCAACGCACCGCTTTGGGCTCCGGCATTCTCGCAGAGGATCTGCATCAGCCGGAGAGCAAGTTGCTGCCAGTTGCTTTCTTCAGCCAGGGAATGTGTTGTTTTGAGCAGTGCCGCCAGGTCCAGGGAAGCGGCATACTCTAATTCCGGTGCTGTAAGGTGAAGCGATGGCTGCGAAACTTCTGCCCTGCGGTGGGACTCAACGGCCGCTGCGGCCTCCGCCGCTGCGCTTTTACTTTCCGGCGGCCGGTCAATGCCCGGTGCGGCATGTCTTTGCCTGAGCTTCCGGACCACGACAGCGGCTCCCCAGGCTGTGAAGCCCCGGCAGGCTTCTTCCAGGAAGCTGGCAGCAATGTTATTCATGTCCCGTTCCCGGTAAAATGAAGAGGTCAGCAGATTGGCTAAGGCCTGGTCCTGGGGGTAGCCGTTTTCTGCCGCCGCCCGGATGGCCCCTTCGTAGAGTTGCAAGGCCTTGAACGGCCGCCCCCACAGCCGGGCACACTCCGCTTCCAATATCAGCCGCCGGTGTTCAAAATTCTGCGGTCCAACCCGGGACCATTTCCGGAAGCGGGCGCGGTATTTGCGCAGGATTCTCCCACTACGCCGCCGCTCCAGGGGGTGCAGTCCAGGCCAGATGGCGGTAATGCATAAAGCGTGATAGAAATGGTGCTCGGAGTAAGATATCTCGCCGGCAATATTTTCAATCTCTGCGGCGATCAGCGCCGCAATGCGCAAGCCCTCGCGGTAATTGCCCATCAGGTAGTGATATTGAATCGCCGATATGTAATAGCTGCGGGCGGTTGTAAAGGGGACCGTGCCGATCTCCCGGCTGACCGCCGCCCCGAAGTCGGGGGCAGGGGCTTCTCCCTGCAGGCTTAGTGCCAGGTGCTTGAACGCGGTTAGGAAAAGGACCGGCGTTCCTTCCAGCTTATGAAGGCGCAGCCACTCCAGGTGCCGGCGGCAATCGGCCACCACTTCACTTAAAGGATAACCGCAGTAATATTTTATTTCGACGGCACCGCTTAAGGCATAACCGGCGTAGAAGAGATCTCCGGTCGCCAGGGCATCTTTAAAAACCTTGTCGAAATAGCGCAAGCCCTCTTTTTTATACACCACCCAGTGATTGAAAAAAGTGTTAAAAGCAAAGATATAGCGCCCCCTGACCGCGGGATAGCGGCTCGTCTCGAGCAGATTGACGGCCTCTTTCCCCAGCCGGTAGATCTTTTTATTCACGCCGACAATATTGGCAGCTACCAGGGCAAAGCTTCCGGCAGCAACAGGGGTGTATTTTTCAGTGGGATATTTAAGGGATAGCTCCACCATCTTTAATACCAGCGAGGCAAAAAGGTACGGCGAGAGGTGGTAAGAGGAGGCGATAAGGGCGAGCAAAAGATTCAACCCTTTTAGATGGCGGAGATCTTCCGGTTCCGGGTAAAGGGCCGCTCCTCCGGCCTCCCGGCCGCGCAGGCGCCACCAGCACCCGAGGAAGGCCTTCAGAACGGAGCTCTTTTTCGGCTCCAGCGGGATCATGATCCCCAGCTCTTTCAAACCGGCAAGGCCCGTGTCGGCCGCCTCGCGGTGGCGTCCCAGGCCGGTATACAGAATGGTTTTTAGGAGGTAAAGATCCGCCTTTTCCAGGGTGGTTTTCGCCCTGGCCAGGGCGGTATCCAGCATTTGCTGGGCTCTGTCATGGTTGCCGCACATATACTCGCACTGGGCGGTTTCGGTGTAAAAGGCCAGGTAAAGGGCATACTGGTTGTCCCAGGAGTGATCCGCCAGCAGCGCCAGGCCGGCGCGCAGGTAGCGCCGTGCCGATCTGTAAGCGGCTGAAGCTTTCGCCTTCCGTCCGGCCAGGAGATTGTAATGGGCCAGTTGCAGCCGCTCTTTTGGTGAAGCCAGTCCCTTCACTCCCCGGTTGAGATGATGGGCGATCTCCATCACGCGCGCTTCCAGTTGCTCCGGTGTACTGCCGGCTGCCAGCGCGCGGCCGAGCCTCAGGTGCAGCTTTTTTTTCTCTGCCACCGGGATGATATTGTAGGCTGCCTGGCGTACGCGGTCGTGGAGAAAGCTGCCGGAGCCGTCTTCATTGAGGACGACCAGATTCTCCCGGCTGGCTTGCCGCAGGTGCTCCTTTACCCGGTGCAGGGGGTAGTCGCCCGCCGCAGCCAGAAGATCCGGGGGAAAATGATCGCCGCTGCAGGCGGCCAGCTTTAAAGTGGCCAGGGTTGCGGGAGGGAGACTTTTAAACTTTTCCGCCAGGAAATCGAGTATTTCATCGGCATAGGGAAGCTGCAGCACCGCTTCCAGATCCCAATCCCACCGCCAGCGATGGAGGTTGAAGGAGAGCACCTGGTGATGATAAAGGGTCTGCAAGAGCTGCCGCAAAAAGAAGGGATTGCCGCCTGTCTTCCGGTGCAAAGCCGCGGCCAGCGGCTCAACCCGCGCGCAGCCGGTGTGCAGTGCCGCGGCCAGGAACTGCCCGCACTGGGCGCGATCCAGCTCCGCCAGGCGAATCTCCTGCAACAGGGCTCCGTTTTGCCTGAGCTCGTCAATAGCCGCTGCCAGGGCAGGATTGCGGTACAGCTCGTTTTCGCGGTAAGCGCCTATCAGCAGCAGACCACGTTCCTCCGGGGAGAGGGCCAGGTAACGGATCAGCTCCAGCGAAGCTTCATCAGCCCACTGCAGATCGTCGAGAAAGATCACCAGAGGTCGCCCGTATCTGCTAAAGACCCGGACAAAATTTTGCATCGCTAAGAGGAAGCGGTTTTTAGCTTCCACAGGAGGCAGGTTTTCCAGCGGGGGCAGCGGGCCGGTCAACAGGTTTATTTCCGGCAAAATGGGAGAGAGCACTGCACCGCCGGAGCCGAGGCCCTGGAGGAGCAGGTGGCGCCATCGGGCCAGGCTTTTTTTATCCTCGCTTAAGATCTGCTGCAGCAGCTCGCTAAATGCTTTGATAAATACCTGGTAAGGCCGGTTCCGGTGCAACTGATCCGCTTTGCCGGAGATAAAACAACCCTTTGCCTGCCCGGCCTGTGTGGCCATAAACTGTTCGACCAGGGCTGTCTTGCCGCAGCCGGCAAAGCCTGATACAAGCACAACCCCCGCCTTGCCGTTTCGGGCGGCGCTGTAGCAGTGCCGCAGGAGCCCCAGTTCAGTCTCCCGGCCCCAAAGACCTCGCGGGAGCTGAAAAACTGCGGAGATATCCTTTCGTGCCAGCGATAGCTTGATAATATTGCCCTTTCTGCGCCATTGGCGGTGACACCAGTTAAGATCCGACAGCAGGGCGCGGGCGCTCTGATAACGTTCAGCCGGGTCTTTCGCCAATAGTTTCAGCACCATCGCCGCTAAGGGCGGCGGTACGGAACGATTGATCCTGTGGGGTGAAGGAGGTTTTTTCGCCAGGTGAGCATGGACCAGGTGGGCAAACTCTGTATCAGTAAATGGGCGCCGCCCCGCCAGTAGTTCGAAAAAAATGACACCGAGGGAGTAAAAGTCTGTGCGGTAATCGACCGTCCGGTCAAGTCTGCCAGTTTGTTCCGGTGACATGTAAGGCGGGCTATTGGCCGGTAAGCGCGGCGCCTGTGCCGGGCCGGCACTGCAAAGCGGCGTGGCGGCGCTGAAATCGGTTACGGCAACCGCGAGAGTGGCGGGGTCGATCAATACGGTAGCGGAATTGAGCTTCTGGTGGGCAATATTATGGCGGTGCAGGCTGCCGACAATGGCGGCAAGCTGCCGGGCAATGATAAAAAAAAGCTCGAGCGAAAGGGGCCTTGGATCAAGGTATCGCTGCAAGGGGATTCCGCCGCAGTCTTTCATTACCAGGGCTGGATGGCCATCGATGGCGAGCAGCGCCAGGGGGCTCGAGATCCCTTTTAAATCCAGCCTGCCGGCAATGGCCAGTTCGGATGAAAAAAAGGCCTGCGCCAGGGCGGGATCCGGCGATGTAGCGATCTTGATCAACACTTTCTTTCCGGTGGCAATAGCTTCGGCCCGGAATAGTTTTTCCGTTTGTTGATCCAGAACCAGTTCCAGTAAGTTATATCCTGGTATATTGTTCATCAATCGCACCTCAATGCAGCTGGAAAGATACCAAAAGATTTTTAATAGGGCATGATCATGTCTGGCCCGTATATTTTTTCCATCATTTTGAGCACCTCTTTTTTGACCAGACCCCGCAGCGGTACCCTGGCGATCATGCCGTACAAAGCGGCGTTTCCCTTTGCGGCCAGCGAAGGGTCGTTCCGCACCTTTTCAACAGACTGCTTCAGATCGGCAATAAATTCATCGATAATCCGCTCGTGTAGCGGCGTAACCATGGCGTGCAGTGCTGCCGGGCGCTGCAGCCGGTCGACTTGCCAGCCCTTCGCTTCCATCTGATCCCCGACGGCATAGATATTTATCTTTTTTGAGCTTGATTGATAGGCAAAAACGCTCATCTCGGGGTCGCTCAGGATTTCCAGTCCGGGAATGGAGCGAATCCCGTCCTGCAAAGCGGCCGTTGTTTGCATCACCTTTTGGGCCAGGTCAAGGTAGCCGTTCATGCCGAGCACCTTCATCGCCGCCCAGGCCGCGGCGATCGCCCCGCCGGGCCGGGTCCCCAGCAGCGCCGGTGAAATAAAGATCCCCCCGGGCCAGTTTTCGTAAACAAAAAACTGGTGTCTTAAGTATTTCATGTTCCGGTATAAAAGCACAGACGCTCCCTTGGCGCTGTAACCGTATTTATGGAGATCCGCCGAGATGGAGGTTACTCCGGGAATCCGGAAATCGAAGGGCGGGACCCGGTGGCCTAACTTTTCGACGAAAGGCAGCAGGAACCCTCCCAGGCAGCTGTCAACGTGAAAGGGGAGGCGGTGCTCGAGGGCCAGGGCACCGAGTTCGGCCAATGGATCAATGACGCCGTGCGGATAAGAAGGGGCTGAGCCGACGAGAAGAATTGTATTTTTGTTAATTAGTTTTTTTACGGCATCAACATCGACTCGCAGGTCGCTGCGTAAAGGGGCATGAACCATTTTGACCCCAAAATAGCGGGCTGCTTTTTCCCAGGCCACGTGAACCGATTCCGGGGCAATCATCTCCGGCTTTTTGGCGCGAAACGATCTTTGGGAGGCGGCCAGATCGCGGTAGGTCATTACCGGTAAAAGGCAGCTCTCGGTTCCTCCCGAAGTCATCGTCCCGACCACATTGCTGTCCCCGTTGAGCAGGTTTGCGGTCATTCTAACCACTTCATGTTCAAAACGTTTCAGGCTTTTGAAAGCCATGGGGTTGAGGGCGTTTTCGGAAAAGAAGCTACTGAAGGCTTCGATCAGGAACCGGGTGTGCTCCTCCCCCAAATAGTAAACCAGGCTCCAGTTTTTAGAATCCTTGTAATTGATGTCTTCCTTTTTATAACTGCGCAGCAGCTCCAGCACTTCGCTCTGAGCCATGCCTTTTTCCGGTATTCTTATGTTTTGATCGTTATCCACTCGAAAACCTCCATTACTTAAGCTCTAGGCCTAGAAAAATGCTTTCAAAAAATAGGAAAAGGAAATTCCCAAATAGTTGCCGATGGCATAGCCGATGATCCCGGTATAGATCCCCGACAAAATTATTTCCCTGTTCTTTAAGGCATTGGCCACTACCGGGACGAAGGGCGGAGAGCAAATGGCCGAAGTAGAGGTGATGATCATGGTATCGGTATCGATTTTGAATAGCCGGCATAGTGCAGCATGCAGCAGCAGTGAACCAAAGATACAGAAAAAAACAAAACCCATCACCGGCCAGTTTACCCGGGTAAAGAGTTCTTTTAAATTTGCCATGGAGCCGACAACAAGGCAAAAAACATAGATCAGGTACATTCCGGCCTGAAAGGTTTTTTTAATCTGTCTGATCAGCGGGACGAATGAGCAGGCGATACCCAGTGTGGTAATGCTTAAGATGGTTAAAGCATCGCCGTATTCCGCTGGAAACAGTGTGGCCACACCCACAGAGGCGGCAACGATAATGATGGAGATGGCGGAAGCTCCGAGCAGGGGAGGCCAGATTTGGCGGTTTAAAAATCCGCGGTAAGAATCTATGGCTTCCGCTTCCGCCCCTCCGTGCAATGCCTCTCCAGGCGCCTTCTTCCTTTTCTTAAACCCGGGGAGAAAGAGATTAAAAAATCGCTGGCCTACCGAGCAGAGGAACAGGATGTAGATCAGCGAAATTACGGTGTCATAAGTGTGCATTGTGATATAAATATCTGAATCGACGTGCAGCGCGGTTCTAATCGCCGCCAGATTGGGGGTGCCCCCGGTATATAGTCCCACGGCCATCCCTCCCAGCTGCCAGGCCTGCGGTGTCTGGCGCGGATAAGCAGATATCCGCCCATGGCCACGGCAACGATGGCGATTGTCGCCAGGAGCATACACAGGGTGGAATTGCCGGCCAGGCGGAACCACGCCTTCACGTTCATGGAGAAGAGAAGCAGCGGCAGCGCCAGGGCAACAGCGGCTGAGGTAAGAGTATTTTGCAGTTCACCGATTGCCGGTGAAATATTGATCAGTTGCCCGAGCAACATGCCGGCCAAATAGCAAATAATTACAGCGCCGATTTTATTGACCAGGGGAAAACGATAGCAAAGATAAATCACCAGGATGGGAAAAACAAGGTAGAAACAGATTAATAAAGCCAGATCCATCCACGCACTTCCTTCCTGATTGAAATGGCAGATCATAAAGTGGGGCGCGGAAAAAAATAAATTAAAAAAGCAGCATCTGGTCAAAAAGCGCTCCTAAACCTTAAATCAGTTTATCTCGGTTAAGAGCACCTTGGCAGTGTACCGATCCCGGGGCAAAATTCTACTTTTATCCACATTTCTGGAGCAATTATAGCAATCTTTTGCCATATCTGTCAACCGGATCAGGCGCCGCCCGGCTGGTGTGGGCCGTTTGAGCCGGGCTTGCCTGGCTGGGAAAATTATGATCCACCGGCATAATATTTTGCCTGTATTTTTCGTGACAGCCGGACGAATATGCGCTATGATAAAAAAAACATTAAATGGTTTTTTTAGAGTTAAGAGCAACTGTTGCCCGGTGCATTGTTGCAATTTTAAAATAAGGTGGTGGTACACGGTGTTAAGGCCGCAGGATCTTTTTGAACTTTCGGAAAGCCCTTTTGCCTCCCTTTTTGATGATGTCACCTATGTTTGGGAAGCACTGGAAAAGATTAAAGACTATCTGCAGGCCAACCTGCAGGGAAATGTTGCAGCGGTGCGCAATGGCGGCACCCTGATGATGAAGACTGTAGTGTTGTACAATGGCGCCGTGATTGACTCCGGGTTTGTGATCGAGCAAGGAGGAAAGGGGCAGCGGGTTTTAAAGGACGGCCGGCTGCTCGAGGGAGCAAGCATTATTTATGCCGGCGCCGTTTTGATGGATGATCAGATAGAGATCGGCAATAATAGCGTCATAGAAGCGGGGGCGCTGATCAAAGGCCCGACCATCATCGGCGATCGGACGGAGATCCGCCAGGGTGCGTATATTCGCGGAGATGTATTGATCGGCAATGATTGCGTTGTTGGCCACACCACCGAAATGAAATCATCGGTGATGCTTGGCGGCAGTAAAGCCGGTCATTTTGCCTATATTGGCGACAGCATTCTTGGCAAGGTAAACCTGGGTGCCGGCACCAAACTGGCCAATTTAAAGATGACCGGTTCGCCGGTGGTGCTGAACATTAACGGGGAAAAATACGAGACCGGCTTAAAAAAATTTGGCGCCATCCTGGCGGATGGGGTGGAAACCGGTTGCAATAGTGTGACCATGCCTGGCACGATCCTGGGGCGTAACGTGTTGTTATACCCGAACGGGACTGCACGCGGCTACTATCCGCCCAATAAAATTATCAAAGTGTGCAGCAAATCCAGCAAAACCAAGAATTGCCGGACTTTGCGTAAGCAGACATGGCAGTAATTATATTTTATTTAATTGAGGGGATTTCTGTATGAAGATTATTGTTGTGGAAGACTATGAGCAGCTCAGTGCAAAGGCCGCCCAGTTCGTGGCCGCCCAGGTTATATTAAAGAGCCACGCCGTGTTGGGCCTGGCCACCGGTTCTACCCCGGAAGGAATGTACCGCCGGCTGGCCCAGTTGAACCGGGAAGGCACGGTTGACTTTAGCGGTGTGATTACCTTTAACCTGGATGAATACTGCGGCCTCCCCCCGTCGCATCCCCAGAGTTATCACTACTACATGAATCACCATTTATTTAATCATGTCAACGTGAGGCCGGAAAACATCCATATCCCTGCCGGCGATGCTGCCGACATTGCCGCTTTTTGCCGGGAATACGACCAGGCCATCGCCGCGGCCGGCGGGATTGATCTGCAAATCCTGGGCATCGGGGTAAACGGGCATATCGGATTTAACGAACCGGGGAACTGTTTACATGCGGGGACCCATGTGGTTGACCTGGCCGCGGAAACCATTGAGGCAAACAGCCGCTTCTTTGCCTCCCCTGACGAGGTGCCCCGCCAGGCGGTGACCATGGGGATGGGTTCGATCATGCGGGCAAAACGGATTTTGCTGCTGGCTTCAGGCAAGAGCAAAGCCGAGGCCATTAAAGAAACGGTAAGCGGCAAGGTAACCACGGCGGTGCCCGCCTCATTTTTACAACTGCACCGCAAAGCAACCTTGATCCTGGATAAAGAGGCTGCCTCTTTGCTCTAACCGGCTGCCGGCGGCGGGTTTGATTGAGTATTTCCGGGCGAGGCTAGAGGGAGGCCTCGCCCAGATTATGTTTTAAGAATCTTTTAGCCAGTGAAAAGGCTCACCCGGAGCAGGATAAATGAAGGCTTGTAAAGAATAACCTTTAACTGTGCGCATCTAACGAGTGAACCGGAGCGACAGCCTCGGCGACAAGAGCGGTAAGTAATTAGGCTATTTTCAGTTAGATCACCTTAAGCTTAAGGAATAAATGAGGTTAACCGATGGGTGCAAGCATAAAAAACCTGATCAGCGGGCAGTTGCTCGCTAAAAATTTTTTCATCAACCTGCTGGGCAAAGGCGCACCCGCCCTGGTCGCTTTCATTACGATCCCCTTTTTGATCGAAGGGATGGGCAATGAACGATTCGGCTTGTTTAATCTGCTGCTGGTCACTGTAGGCTATTTTTCGCTTTTCGAACTGGGGATCGGCAGGGCGATCACCAAGTTTGTCTCCGAAGCCCTGGCCAGCGGAGAGCAAGAGAACGAACTAAACCAGTTATTGTGGTCCTCGTTTACCCTGCTATTACTGCTCGGCATTTTCTCTACAATTATATTAATCGGCTTCACTCCTTTACTGATTAAAAAGATCTTAAATGTCCCCCCTTTTCTGATTGAGGAAGGGGTTGCCAGCTTGATCTGGGCCAGCCTGAGCCTGCCCCTCATGCTCGTTTCCGCCGGAGTGCACGGCATTCTGGCAGCCCAGCAGCGCTTTGACCTGATCAACCTCATTCAAATCCCTTTTGGGGTTTCGAACTATATCTTTCCTTTACTGATCTTGCTGCTGGGCTCGAACAATCTGGTCCATGCCGTGCTCAGCATTGTTATTGCCAGGCTGATCGTGCTTGCCGTGTCGATCCGGATCTGTTTTTACACCTTCCCGTCCATAAAAAAAGTGGCCCGGATCAGCCTTTTTTACATGAAAAAAGTATTAACCTTTGGCGGGTGGCTGACTGTCTCCAATATCATCAGCCCGCTCCTTTCTTTTATGGATCGCTTTTTCATCGGGGCTGTCTTAACCCTCACCGCGGTATCCTATTATGTGGTCCCTTATACCATTGCCACAAAGCTTTTATTGATCGTGGGCAGTCTGGCCATGGTCCTCTTTCCCGCCTTCTCCTATTCGCAAAACCAGGAGCGGCAGGTCAATCTGGAGCTCTACCGCCGCTCTTTGAAATATATCTTCCTCATTTTAACCCCCATCGTGCTGCTCCTGGCGGTGTTTTCCCATGACCTGTTATTCCTGTGGCTGGGGGAGGAGTTCGCCCGCCACAGCTTCATGGTGCTGGTCATCTTGAGCCTGGCGGTGCTGGTGAACTCCCTGGCCAACATACCGTACACCTTAATCCAGGCCTTCGGAAGGCCGGATATGACCGCGAAATTCCACCTGGCCGAGTTGATTCCCTACATTTTATTGCTCTGGCTGCTTTCGGCAAAGCTGGGGATCACCGGTGTGGCCATTGCCTGGCTGGCGCGCGTCAGCGCAGACGCGCTCCTGTTGTTCTGGTATGCTGACCGGCTCTTAAAGCTCACGGCGGCCAGGGAGCGCAGCCTGATCCTTTTCGCAGGCATGTCTCTACTTCCTGCGGTAATCTACCTGCTGATCTTGGCGCTCAACCTGGCGGTTCCAGGTCTGATTGGCCGCTGCGTGCTGGCCCTGCTGGCCGTGATTTTGCTGGCGCTGGGAGCATGGAAGTATTGGCTGGATGACGGCGAAAAGAGGGCGCTGAAAGGACTGAAAAATTTCAAGTTGCCAGGCACCCAGTCCCCAAACTGATTCCTGCGGAGATGACCCCGACTCCTGCGCCGTCATTCGGCTGAATCACTTTAAGCGAATTAATACCAGGTATGCTGATCGGCTTATTCAACCTCGCCTTCACCGGATGCACAAACCCTGAGCCGGCAGTGGAAGCTGAAAATGGCGCGGCCGGTAAGGGATGATCTTGCCGATCAGCCCGGTGGTGGAGATCGGATCATGCTCTCCGGTCTCTTTTCTTAATCAGCAGGAACAGAAAGAGAAAACCGGCGATGCCCATGGCCGGGTAGACGGTGGCCACGATCTTCGCAAAACCCAGGTGCCCGGCTAAAAAGGCGGCGGCAGCCACAAGCACCGCCAGCGCTTTAAACAAGTGGCGCCGCGGGGAAGCCAGGCGGGAAACAAAGCCGTAGAGGCTGCCGATGGCCGTGGTATAGACCTCGGCCACCAGGATAAAAGCGTAGAGCCGCCGCACCGCCGGCGAGACCTTTGCGGCAATGGCCAGCATCGGGATCTCGGCCTTTGTCACTGCCGGCGCTTCGCTAATGATGACCAGCAAAATGGCCAGGGCCGAAAGGCCCAGCCCCAGCGCCCCGAGGAAGGCCCCCTTTTTCAAGGTGGGCGGCGCCGCCAGGGAGCCCATGGGGGCGAGGATCGGGAGGGCCAGCGTGAGATTGTAAGAAACGTAAGCAAGGGCGGAGAGGGGCCAGCCGGGCAGCGCGGCATTTGCCGGAGCGGACCAGGACAAACCGGGCGGGGCGGAAAAAAAGACATAGAAGCTGACCCCTAAAACCGCAATTATCAAAAAGGGGGCGACAAGGCTGATGGCGTCGATGACCCGGGCCAGGCCCGCCACTACAGTCAAGCCGGCCAGCCCCGCCATGACCGCCAACCCCAGGGAGTGCGGCAGCCCGAATTCCTGTTCAAAGGCCGCGCCTGTCCCGGCCACCATGGCCACCAAAATACCGAATAAAAAGAAAGTGATTATCAAGTTCAGCAGCGGCCCGAGCCGCTGTCCGCCCACCGCATCGATCAGCGGCCGGTAGGAACTCCCCCCCATGCGGCTGGCCAGCAGCATCACTTTCGCACCCAAAACACCGAATAGTAATACCGCCACGGCCAGGCCGGCGATCCCCCACAACCCGAAGTAGCCGAAAAACTGCAGTATCTCCTGCCCCGAAGCAAAACCGGCGCCGACCACAGTGCCGATATAAACCGCGCCGATCTGCCAGGCGGAGAGATGCTTTTTTTGCTGCCCGGAGCTTTGATCCATATTAAATCATGTGATCAGTTCCCGGAAAAAATGCCACCGATTTGTGAGTCAAGGGGACTGAGTCAAGGGGACGGTGACTTTGACTCACTTCGATGCCCCTGGCATGAGTCAAGGGGACGGTGACTTTGACTCACTTCGATGCACCTGGCAGAATTCGAACCTGCGGAAGTGCAACTATATCTTCAGTATCTTTATTTGGGGGAAAATGTGGGGGGAAATAATGCGAAGCTGTTTTGGCATCTCGATCTTGTACGAGCGGGATGGGATTTTATTTGCCCCAGCTTAAACCGCCCCCCGTTGGCATCAGAGTAAAATGGACTCTGCAGAACGAGGAGTTTGGCGTAAAACCTATCTTTTCGAGGCGCTGTCTGGACCGCTGGCGGAGTAGCCATGTGGTTTATGGTGGCAAGCTTGCTTGCTGCAGGCCTCCATTCTATAGTATGTTCACAAAGAGGGAACAAAAAGTTTTCTGCAAAGCTGAGGCTGTCGCAGCTCACCAAAGAAGTTAGTGCCTATAATCTGTCTAATACGGTTGCTGATTAAAAAAAATCGGGGCTGAAAAGCCCCGTTTTTACTGGTGCGCCTGGCAGGATTCGAACCTGCGGCACACGGATTAGGAATCCGTTGCTCTATCCCCTGAGCTACAGGCGCACGTACTTATTCTATTTTGTACTAAAAACCCTTCTGTGTCAAGCTCCACGTTTCAAGATATTACCAATAATGACTCTAGGAGCGGCACTTTTTTATTCTCCTAATGGCGCACCCGTTGGCGAGGGCATGGGCCTGCTATGCGCTTCCCCTGGCAGAAAAAGATGTGCACTTGGCGTCTGACTGGAGTAAAAAGAGAAAACTGACCAATTTTCAAATCTTCAGACATTCTTCAGCTAAAATTTAGTCAATATTCAGCTTGATCTAGTAAATAAAATTCAAGTTGTATTTTTTAAGGTATTTCATTGCTGGTATTTACGCGAAAGACTGAAAGTTATTTACTTTGAAAGGATTAAGCTGCTTAATGCTGGGGCTGGTAACAAATATACAAGGATATTCAGTCCATGACGGCCCGGGAATCAGAACAGTGGTTTTCATGAAGGGATGCCCTCTTGAGTGCCACTGGTGCAGCAATCCCGAATGTATCTCACCGCATCCCGAGCTTGGTTTCATCAAAAGTCTTTGTACAAGGTGTGGCAAGTGCGCAGCGGCATGTCCCCATGAAGCCATCATTGGCAAGGCCGGTGCGCTGCCGCTTACAATTCGCGAAAAATGTACGGGTTGCGGTGCCTGTGCTGCGGTTTGTATCAGTGAAGCAAGAATTATCTATGGCAAGCAACTTGCTGTCGATGAAGTGGTCGATGCTGTTTGCCGCGATCAAATTTTTTATCAAGCATCAGGAGGGGGAATCACCGTTTCCGGAGGCGAGCCCCTGCACCAGGCGCCATTTGTAGTCGAGCTGCTCAGAAAATGCCGGCAGGCTGCTATTCACACCTGTATTGAAACTTCAGGCTTTGCTTCCGCATCCGCGCTGCGGCAGGTGCTGGCAAATACGGATTACCTCCTTTTCGACCTCAAGCATTTGGATTCCATCAAGCATAGGCAGTATACCGGAAAGTCCAATCGCCAAATCCTTGATAATGCGCGGCTTGTGGCGGCCAGCGGTGTCGATGTGCTCTTTAGAATGCCTTTGATTCCGGGCATCAATGATTGCCGGAGCAACATTGAGGAAACGGCGGGGCTATTGCATGCCTTGGGAAAAGGCAAAATCGAGCTCATGCCCTATCACCTTTTCGGAAAGGGAAAGTATGAATCATTGGATCGGGTTTATAGACTTGCCGGAATCAGCACTCCCGGAGAAGAGCACCTGTTGCCGGTTAAGAAAATGTTCGAGGATTTTGGTATAGAGTGTTCCATATCCAATTGAAATTGAAACGGGGTGAAAGACAACCATGGCTACTGCGTCAAGTCTCGATGAAGGCTTGTTAAGGAGAATTGATGAGCTGCAACTCAGTGAGCGCCTCTTCAGGCTAAAGGATGCCATGTTTAGTGCCGGCCGAAAAATATCCGTTGACCGGGCCAGGCTTGCCATGCGGTCATGGATGGAATCCGAAGGGGAAGACATTGAAATACGCAGGGCAAAGTTGTTTAAGGATATCCTCGAAGGTGTTCCCATTGCCATCTATGATTTTGACATGATCGTGGGCCGGGAAACGGAACATCTTGTGGGAGCCCCTGTATTTGTTGACCAAACCGGCGATGTCATTCCCGGCCTTTGGGAAGAATCGGATACCCCGGACAACCGGGGCCTTTTTGGCGCTTTATCCAAAGAAGAAAGGGAGGTCTTAAGAGAGTGTTCGCGCTTTTTTGCCGGGAAGACGGCGCCCGATCATGTCAAAAAAGCCTGGCACTCTTTGGTCGGCACCTGGGCTCAGGATATAACCGATGCCAAGGGAAGCGATCCTACCCCCGACTCCGGATACTTTCCCGGCATCACCTGCAGGGGCATGTGGGAAAAAATACTGGCCAGGGGTATGCGCGGTTTAATTGAAGAGGCTGAAGCGGGCATCCGCCGCTTTAAAGAGATGAAAGAAATCGATATCAACAAGTTTTATTTCTGGCAATCGGCAATCATGGTTTGCCAGGCCATGATCGACTATGCGCGAAGGTATGCCGCCCTCGCCTATGAGATGGCGGAAAAAGAATCTGACGTGCAGAGAAAGAATGAACTGCTCGAAATCGCCAGGGTCTGCGAGTGGGTCCCCGAAAATCCAGCCCGCACATTTCATGAAGCGATTCAATGCATCAACTTTATCCTGGTCGGCAGAGGGCTGGAAGCAATGTACCCGATCTTGCTCGGCAGATTGGATCAATACCTGTGGCCCTATTTTGAGCAAGATGTCCTCAACGGCAGTTTAACGCTGGAAAGGGCGGCCGAACTGCTTGGCAGCGCCATCACCCTATGGGGCATGAAAACCGTGCTCCAGGTTGGCACAACCCAGCAGGAAACACACCAGTTCAGCTACAGCATCAACAGCATCAACTTAGGCGGTGTCGATAAAAACGGGAACGATGCCTCAAACGAGTTAAGCTATCTGATTCTCCACATGATCGGGTTGCTGAGGATGTCTTCGCCGACAGTTGTTTTAAACTGGCACCCGCAAACCCCGCGCCAGTTATTGCTGAAGGCCCTGGAAACGAATTATAAAACCAAAGGCGGTATTCCTTTATTTGAAAATAGCGATCACGTGGTGGAAAGCTTTATAAGTGATGGGATTCCCCCGGAAGAAGCCAGGGAATGGTACAGCCAGGGCTGCGTGACACCGATCCTGCCCACGCGGATCGATCATAACGGCAGCGAGGGCAAAGGAGCGATAAACGTAGCGTTTATCCTGGATCTAACCCTGCATCGCGGTGTTTCCCAGATCACCGGCAAAAAAATTGGCCTTGATGTGGGCGACCCGCGAGATTTCAAGACTTTTGAAGATCTATACGAAGCTTTTAAAAAGCAGTACCGGTACGTCGTCAACCGGGTTTTATGGCTCGGCACGGTGGCGCAAAGTATTGAACCGCAGCACCTGCGCTTCCCCTTTAACTCTTGCATCGCCGGGCCCGGCTGCATGGAAAAAGGGCAAGACATCCTCATCACCGATGCCAATCACAGTTATGGCATCAGCGACCGGGCGATCGTAGACACGGCAGATTCCCTCATGGCCATTAAGAAACTGGTCTTTGATGAGCAAAAATTAACCATGGACGAACTGCTCCATGCCTTGGCCACCAACTTTGCAGGGGAAGGGGGCGAGGAAATCAGGCAGATGTGCCTTGCCGCTCCAAAATATGGCAACGACATTGAAGAAGTTGATTTAATGGTTCGTGAGGTGGGAGAGTTTTCCGCCAGCGTGATCCGATCGTACCAAAATCCCTACAATGTCCCCTGCAAAATATCCCGGGAAGGCTTATCCTGGCATTACTTCGGGGGCCTGGGCGTGGGGGCGCTGCCCAATGGCCGCAAAGCAAAGGAGCCTCTTAACGACGGTTCACTATCGCCCATGCGCGGTATGGATAAGCACGGTCCTACGGCAGTGCTCAGGTCTGCCCTGCGGGCGGGATTCAAAGAGTCGTATGCCTCGTGCCTGAATCAGAAGTTTTCCAGTTCGCTCATGCGGAGCCCGGAAAGCAGGGAAAAACTGGCTACACTGATCGAAACCTTCTTTAAAAACGGCGGCCAGCATATCCAGTTCAACATGGTGGATACCCAGGAACTTCTGGATGCAAAGGCACATCCGGAGAAACACAGGGATCTGGTGGTCAGGGTCGGGGGCTTTAGCGCTTACTTTGTCATGCTCTCGCCTGAAATTCAGGATGATATCATTTATCGAAGCGAATTTGGCTGTTAGGAATTAACAGGGGAGCATTGATAAGGGAATTAAAGAGGAAAGGATGATGAAAATGGCTCAAGAGGAATATGCCAGATATCTTCTGGGGAATTTTAACACGAATCGCGATGATAAGGGCATTCACATGTTCCGGTTGGACGAAAATGTTTTAAAAGGCGCCCCCTATCTAGATTGCGCCTGGTTTTGGCCAACTTCTACTCCGATTGAGATCATCGGGAGCCATAGCCATGACTTTGAAGAAGTGATCGCCTTTTTCGGAGCCGATGCGCAAAATCCCCTCGATTTGGGAGGGGAGATCGAATTCTGGATGGGTGAAGAAAGGTTCATTTTAACGCAAAGCAAGATTATTTTTGTTCCCAAGAATGTAAAGCACTGTCCTTTGATTATCAGGAAAGCGGATCGTCCCATCTTCCATTTTTCTTTTGGAGTTTCTACAAAATATGTTCTATAAGCCTGGCAGAATATTCTCTCTAATTGCTCGGAGTTGTAGTCGCAAACCGGGGAAGGGGGGGGTGGCAAGGCTTAGCGATTCTACATGATGGTGGATTTGCGTTGATGAGGGAGCATTGAAATTTTGGGAAAAGAGAGGGAGTTTTGCATGAGTAGCAAATACGGGAAATACATCCTCAGGGAGCCTTTAGGAATCTTGCCTCTAAAAGAAGTCCAAACAGCATCCATTATCATCGGTCACCATGGCTATCCGGAAGGATGGGAAGGCTTACGCTTTAACATGGCCATGCACTCCATTTATATGCCCTTTACGATCGAAAAAAATGGACATGTGCATGATGAAGATGAGATTCTCGTTTTCGCGGGAAACAATCCCATGGATTTCAGGGACTTTGGAGCAGAGGCCTGCTTGACTTTAGGCGAGGAAGGCGAGAAACATATCATAAATTCCACCACGGTTGTCTATATCCCCAAGGGTTTGGTCCATTGCCCGCTTGAGTTTACAAGGGTCGATAAACCGATTTTGTTTGCCTCCATTGTCCTTGATCCAGCAGGGTATAAACGCGATGAAAGACACGATATTGTGTAAAACCTTGAGATCATAATTTTATTAGGAGGTATGATAAATGAAAAGGGCATGGATTTTCTTGCTGTTAAGTGTTTTACTGGTTTGCTTGCTTGGCGGTTGCGCAAAGGAACCGGCAGCTACGCCTGAAAACGGGGAAGCAGGCGGGGAAGCAGCAGAAGAAGAAGTGTTCGAACTTACTTTCCACTACTTTGGACCCGAGATGATCCCGCCCGGCCATTGGTCTAACGAGGCAGCAAAAAGAATTGAGGAAGAAACTGGCGGCAGGGTTAAGATCAATACTTATTTTTCGGAATCCCTCTTGAAATATGATGACACCATCACCGGCACTGCCTCCGGGGTGGCGGATATCTCTTTTATTGATTCAGGGCAATTCGCCGGACAATTTGATCTGAATATGGTTTTTGGACGATTTCTCCCGCAAACCCCTCCCCAAACGGTAACGACCCAGGTATTTAGAGAAATGATTGACACTATCCCGGAACTAAATGCAGAACTGGAAGCAAAAGGCCTGCGGTGGTTAAGCGCCTTTGCGGTAGCTGGTGAACATTTACACACTAATGGAAGGCAAGTCAGGGTCCCGGACGATGTCAAAGGCATGAAAATAGCAGTTGTTGGAGAGCCTGCCCGCTGGTTTGAGTCCCTGGGGGCTGCGCCGGTCGGGGTTGCGGCCGGGGATTTTTATATGAGCCTGGAAAGGGGCCTTGTCGAGGGGCAGTGGTCCCACTGGCCGGCTGTTGATGCCTTTAAACTTACCGAGGTAACCAACTGCCATACCCTTTTCGGTGAAAACGGTGCCAACCTCGCGTTTACCGGTTATATCATCAACCTAAAGACCTGGGAAAGCCTGCCTCCGGATATCCAAAAGATTATGGTCGAAGCCTATCATTGGGCGGGAGACGAAATTCTGAAAGCCAACCAGGCTGAAGCAGAATCGGCTATCGCAAGCGCCCGGGAAAAGGGCAGCACCTTTATCGAACTATCGGCGGAAGAGTTGCGGTTATGGGAAGAAACCATGAAATCGATCAACGAAGAATGGATCGCATCGGTTGGGGCAAAAGGTTTGCCGGCAGAGAAAGTGTTTACTGAATTGTTCGCTCTATTGGATAAATATGGTAAATAGCATTGCTTGTCTCTGCACAGCCGGATAATGCAGAATTAATGCGGGCAAGGGCAGCCGTCTTCCTTACCTTGCCCGCTAGAATATTGAACCAGGCCGGAGGAGATCTAAGTTGAAAAAGATTGAGAGGGCAATCAGGGCGTTCATCGAAGGATGTGGCATGGCGTCGACATTAGTTTTGATCGCCTTGATGATGATGACAGTTTTTGATGTCATCTTGCGGTATTTTTTCAGGCATCCGATTATTGGCGGTACAGAAATCAGTTCCTCCATGATGGTGTGTATAGTATTCCTGGGGATTGCGTGGTGTGCCTTAAAGGGCGAACATATTACCGTAGATATCATCGCCGGCAGATTATCAAGAAGAGCGCAGAATATTCTCAGCAGCATTGATAACCTGGTGACCCTGGCCCTGGGATTGTTAATCGCGACCCAGAGCTTTTCCCAGGCCATGTTCGCCCGCGAGATGGAGCTGAAATCTTTAATGCTCGGGATACCCAGGTATCCATTTCTCATCGTTGCCGCCTTTGGCTTTCTCCTTTTATCTGTTGCAATGATCATCCTGCAGTATAACATTAAGAAAGTTTCAGGAAGCAATTTGTCGTTTTCCGCCGCTAGCGAAGAAGACAACTATTCTTAAGCATTGATTATGCCGGGGGTGATAAAATGGGCGTTGAAACTGTTGGTGTGGTGGGAATAATTATTCTAGTGGTACTTATGTTTTTGAAAATGCGACTGGGCACCGCCATGATTCTGGTCGGCTTTTTGGGCTATGCTTTCCTGTCCGGCTGGGACAAGGCTTTGATCATGGTTGGCTTAGAGCCGCACGCGCAGACCAACTACTATCAGATCACCGCCCTGCCGTTGTTTATCCTCATGGGCACGGTTGTTGCAGCCTCGGGAATCAGTAAAGACCTTTATGAGGCTGTTAGAAAGTGGATTGGCCACGTCCGCGGTGGCCTGGCCATGGCTACGGTGGGTGCGTGCGGGCTTTTTGCGGCTGTGTGCGGAGATAGCATCGCCACTGCGGTGACGATGGGTAAAATAGCCCACCCGGAAATGAAAAGATATAACTATGACGATCGGTTGTCTTCGGGCGCCATTGCCGCCGGCGGAACGATTGGCATTCTGATTCCTCCCAGCACGGGATTTATTCTCTATGCGCTGCTTACCGAACAATCCGTTGGTCATTTATTTATTGCCGGCGTTATCCCCGGTATCCTCGAGGTCCTTTTTTACATGGCTGCCATCTTTACTGTTTGCCGCCTTAACCCCGGCATGGGACCGCCGGGTCCGCGGGTAAGCTTTAGAGAAAAGATCACGGGTTCATTAACGATCTGGCCCATGGTGTTGATCTTCCTACTTATTATGGGAGGTATATACGGTGGCATCTTTACCCCCACGGAAGCCGGAGCGATCGGCGCATTTGGCGCTTTTGTGGTGGGGTTTGCGCTCAGCAGGCTTAAATGGCCGGGAGTAAAAAGCGCACTCACCGAGACGGCCAGCAATACGGCCATGATTCTATACTTATTGGTTGGCGCTTATATCTTTATGCGTTTCACCGCCGTAAGCAATCTTCCAGTTTATTTAAGCAATTTAATTATTGGAATTCCATTGCCGCCTATTTTTATTATCATCGGTCTTTTGTTCGTTTACGTTATTCTTGGCTCTTTTCTAGACGTGCTCATTGTGATTATTCTAACCACGCCAATTGTCTTCCCCATCATCCTGACCCTGGGGTATGACCCGATCTGGTGGGGGGTTATCATGGTGCGGATCATGGAAATCGGAATGGTTACACCGCCGTATGGCATTAATCTTTTTGTTTTAGCCAAAACCATTAAAGTGCCTTTAGCCACTGTTTACCGCGGAGTAGCTCCATTCGTGCTGGCTGATCTTGTACACATTAGCTTATTAGTCGCTTTCCCTGAGATTTCGCTGTTCCTGGTGAAAACCATGTTTTAGCTGGCGAAGCGGCCTTGAAAGAGTCGGTGATTAAACTATGATTTGCAACTTGTAAAATTGAACATTATGGCGAGGGAGCAACCATGCCGTTTCCTAAAAAATTCTTAACCTTACGCATTATTGAAAAGATGTATGGTTATGATAAAATAGCGCCTGGAGTTCTTTATTCCTCTAAATTATGCTAAATTAATTAAATCAATTGAAGTATAGTTCTGTGGGAAACAAAGTAATTTCAAAACAACAGATGGCTTATGAGAGAATTAAAGAGGCCTATTTTGACGGAACAATATAAAGAAGATCAACTTCTTTCTACCAGAGAGCTATCCGACGAATTCGGTATTAGCGGGACTCCCGTGATGCAAGCTTTGAGGCGTCTGGCCTATGAAGGCTTTATTGATGATATTTACCAAACTGTGTCCAAATCGATCGAACATTTCATCTATTGATCATCGCCGGTGCAAAAAACATCAGAATGGGGAATATTCTGCAAACCATTATCGAGCAATGCAGCCGTATTGCCATCTCTGTTTCCAATGAAGATCGGGTTGAAAGGATCAAAACAGACATCTTGCCCGCCCACTTTAAAATATTCAAGGCCATCGCCGATGGAGATCCTGACAGGGCTGAGATTTTCATGAAGGAACATATCAAGGATGTGGCGGATTATTTCAGTCACTGTCAACTGCGCATTCCTTATGCAACAAAATATATCTAGAGCATCAGCGGCGTGAAGCGCTGCATAGCAGCGGGATGTAAAGAAGGGCTGTCCCAAATGTAGGTGAGGGCAGCTCCCTTTTTTCAAATTTTTTCAGCCCGGCTAACTGTCTCTATCCCCTCATCACTCTTTTGGAAGAAAGGGGCAAGGTGAGGAGGATGTTATCAGGGCATAACTTTGTCTCTTGGCTCGGTTTTTCTAACATCCCACCTCCAACCTCCCACTTCTACTCTGGCCGGATGCTGCGCAGGCGGAGAAAATCCTGACGGTTGTTGAATAATTAGGAAATTGAGTTTATAATTGATGGCAAACAGATCAGTTATGCCAGTTGATGGAGTTATATGCCGGAATCAGTGAACCATCTTTCGCAGATTATAGAAGAAATGCGCGCCCGGATGCATGATACGGCTCTAGACAAGCAAACTCTGGTAGATCCGGAGTTGTTGGAAAAAAGCCGTAAGTTGGACCGGTTGATCAATCTCTATCATCGCATCAATCGATCCGGCAGCCGCGGAGAGGAAATCATACTGGAATTGACCCTGGATCAGAATATGGAGGTGATTGAGATGAGCGCAGTCGGCAAAAAGATCGGTGCGGCGAAAATCGAATTGGTTGTCGGCGATATTACCTTGCAGGACACCGATGCGATTGTCAACGCCGCCAACAATCGCCTGGCCCCGGGAGGCGGGGTCTCGGGTGCCATTCACCGCGCCGCCGGTCCCGGGCTGTGGGAGGAGTGCCGCAAATTGGGCGGATGTGCTACCGGCGAGGCCAAGATTACCGGCGGTCACAACTTAAAAGCCAGGCACGTCATCCATACTGTCGGCCCCGTTTACAGCGGTTCTCCCGGCGACCCGGTGCAGCTTGGGAACTGCTACCGCAACAGCCTGCAGCTCGCCCTGCAAAACGGCCTGAAGACGATTGCCTTCCCGTCCATCAGCACCGGGATATTCGGTTACCCCGTGGACAAGGCCGCCGCAGTCGCCCTCCAAGCGGTGCGCGATTTCCTGGCCCAACATTCCGGGATCGAACTGGTGCGCTTTGTCCTCTTCAGCGAGTCAGATTTTGAAGTCTACAGCAGCGCCTTGAGCAAATTGGCTTAACCGCTTTCGCTCATATTGCTTTAACGGAAACATCACCGTGAAGGAAATAAAGGCAGATAATAGAAAAACCCGTTCGAGACGGGTTTTTCAACATTCATGGTGCGCCCGACAAGATTTGAACTTGTGACCTCCTGCGTGTCAAGCAGGCGCTCTCCCCCTGAGCTACGAGCGCATGTTTTTGCTGCTGTGTAAATAATTTTAGCGCAGCAAGCCCATCCTGTCAAGCGTGTTAAAAGCCGGTGATGTTTAATCTGTGATATTGTCACCCTGTGTTAAAAGCCGGCTACGCTAAAAGGCTGGCTCCAGTGAACTGCAGTGTTTTTTCGCCTCTTTTATTTGTCGGAAGCTTCTTGCTTTTCCCTTTAAACTTCTCTACAATTGAAATAGTATTAACTACAATTGAAACACAGTAAAAGCGGGATTGCACGCGGTTGGAGGAGGATGTCTTGTGCCGGCAAATTTGACCCCGCAGTATCATGCTGCCGAGGAAAAGTTCAGGCGGGCCGGGACGGTGGAGGAAAAAATAAAAGCGCTGCAGGAGATGATGGCCGTGATTCCCAAGCACAAGGGCACGGAAAAACTGCAGGCTGATATTAAAAGGCGCATCGCCCGCTTGAAGGAAGAAGGTTCCAGGAAGAAGCAGACCAAGGGGTTTAATCCCTTCGGGGTGGAAAAACAGGGTGCAGGCCAGGTCGTCCTGGTCGGTTACCCGAACAGCGGCAAATCCGCCCTGGTCGGGGCGCTTTCCAGGGCCAAGGTCAAGGTGGCCGATTATCCCTACACCACGACTTTACCCGTAACCGGGATGATGCCTTACCAGGATATTTATATTCAACTGGTGGATACACCGCCTGTTACTCCGGACAACATTCCACCCGGCATTATCGGCACTTTCCGGGAAGCCGACGCTCTCATGCTTGTGATTGACGCGTCGGCGCCCGATTGCCTCGACCAGCTCGAAGGATTGCTGCAGCTGCTGCAGGAGCGGGAAGTGATCGATCTCTCCGAGGAGGGGGAGATCATCGCCCCGGTACCCTTTTTGATCGCGGCGAATAAAATGGACCTGCCGGAGAGTGCAGAGAATTTGGAGATTTTGTCCGAACTGAAGCCCGGCCTGGAGATTACCGGCATTTCCAGCACCGGGATCGGGTTGGACGATTTAAAAGAAAAGCTATTTGCCGTTCTCGATATCATCAGGGTTTACGGCAAGGCCACCGGCCGCCCGGCGGACATGGACCGGCCGTTCATCTTGAAGAGGGGCAGTACCGTTCTTGATTTTGCGGAAGCTGTCCATAAGGATTTCCCGCGGAAGTTGAAAAGCGCCCTGGTGTGGGGTTCATCTCGCTTTGACGGGCAGGCGGTGCCGCGCGATTACGTTCTTGAAGACAGGGACGTGGTTGAGCTGCAGATATAGAGGCTGGAACAAATTAATACGGGAGGCTCATCAAAATGATCGGATGGGTAGTGCTGGCTATTGTCGTGGTCCTTGCCATCTTTCTGATTGTTCTTTACAACAATCTGGTGACCCTGCGCCAGAGGATTAAGAACGCCTGGGCGCAAGTTGAAGTTCAGCTCAAACGGCGTTACGATCTGATTCCGAACCTGGTTTCTACGGTTAAAGGCTATGCCGCCCACGAAAAAGAGACCCTGGAGCGGGTTACAGAAGCCCGGAATGCAGCCATCAAGGCGCAAAAGCTGCAGGACCAGGCGGGAGCGGAAAACATGCTCACCGGCGCTCTGCGCCAGCTTTTCGCCCTGGCCGAGAATTACCCCGACCTTAAGGCAAACACAAACTTTTTACAGCTTCAGGAAGAACTGACCAACACCGAGGG
>LSQX01306133.1_pt2 | contig 26009 bp, 24 predicted proteins | sample 654561 | NCBI WGS metagenome assembly LSQX01 (sample SAMN04489861, study PRJNA283612) | anaerobic digester metagenome | isolation source: 4 biogas reactors fed with cattle manure at either 37C or 55C with and... | place: Denmark: Kongens Lyngby | collected 2014 | reverse complement strand
CTATTTTAAAGCTCGACCGGCTATTTTATGGGCTTCTTCGGCATCTTCCCAGCTTTTAAAACCAGTTGAGCCGGTGCATTCGCGCTTTCGGATTTAGCGCAAAAAAAAGGAGCCGCGTTTTACGCAGCCCCTTGTGCAGACTATATCAGAGCTATTGGGGAGATGCCTTTACATTTCTTTCTGCAATTTCTATTGCTTTTCTGACAACGTTTCCGCAGTCTTTTGAGGTTACATCTCCCCAGCCATTATTTTTTACGATATCATAAACGCCGAGTTCCCTGGCGCATTCCATCTTCAAATTATCCGACATTATACTGCGACGTGCGCTCATTCCGTTTCACCTCTTATTGATGAATTTCATTGGGCTGTCCAGCAGTCTGCCTTGTTATCATTTTCACGATGACAGGTTATTATGCGGCGAAATCCTTTTTGAGTTTTAGAAAAGTCATGTAAGAATTCATAATGTCTGAAATTGAGGATATTTCATCAAATACCGACATAAGATTGCCGTTTTTTCCGGGAATCTATGAAATATTTGCGTATAGAAGCGAATGTTGTCACAATAGAGCGGTCCATACATACAATATATTAGCAAACCTAAAAACATCCTGGGAGGAACAGCTATGCAGAGAACTGCAACTGATTTTCATCAGATATTAAGCAAGTATCTCGGTGAAACCGTTACCATTTACACAACGAGCGGCGGTCCTTCGGGCCAAGGCTTTACCGGCTTGCTGATGTCCGTTTGCGACAGATTCGTGAGGATTGTAACGCATATCGGCACAACTCCCGCATGCGCGCTGGGCAGCGCATGCGCCTGCCCGGGAAGAGGAAACCGGGGAGGAAACCAATTCTTTTCCACCGGTTCCGTAACGGATATTCCCATTGATACCATCGCAGCATTTGTCCATAATGCGGTCTAGCCGTTGAAGCGGCAGCCGGCTTTAATGGATACAGCTGCCGCTGCGCCAAAACAAGCCTTAAATAAATACCTGAATCGACAAAAGCGTCACTTTATCCGATAATAAACATATTATACTAGGGGTTTAAACAAATCTATCCAAAGGAGTGAAATTTTGTGTCGAATACTGTCGGTTTCGTCGGTAAATTATGTGATCATGTCGGTGAAACTGTTACGATATATACAACCAGCGGCGGCCAGTCCGGGCATGGGTTTACGGGTGTCGTTTTAGCCGTCGACGAATGCTTTGTAAGACTGATCACATGCATCGGTCCGGCTCCGGGCTGCGCTTTGGGAAGCGCCTGCTCTTGCAACAGAGGAAGAAACTTTGGGCGTATTAATACGGTAGGATCCGTTGTTGATATACCCATTGACAGGATTGCGGCCGTTGTACACAATGCCGTGTAAAACTGCTCTTCAATATAACTAAAATCAGTATACGGCTGCAACGGTCTTTTAAACATAGTGTTTCATACTTCCTGACAATAATTTCGGAGCCGTCTCACACAATTGGTTCGGCTCCTTTTTGTATTCCGACAGACGCTGCCTTATAGCTTTCCGTTGTCGCCTTTTTTCGACACCTGAATATAATGAACTGAGCCTATGCAAGTTTAAATAAATTGGAGGATACATGATGAACGGATTTTCCGGCAATAACAATTCGTGGTGGATTATTATTATAATCATTGTCATTCTATTCGGTACCGGCCTGAACGGATTTCGTGATTGTTGATACCGTAAAAAGAAAAAAACTTGCTTTATGATTAGTGTCAAGCAGCGCATTTCTTTAGAGACATGTCATCCGGAAAAAGATAACCATCATTTGATTTAAGGCGATTGAAGCACGACATTTCGCACCTTCAAGTAGGCGGTACATGCCGGTTGGAGGTGTTTTTTTTGCGTTTTACATCGGCATTGTCAGTTTATAAAAAGCCCGGACAAGCAGTTCGGCCATGGCCCGGGCGGAATCCGACAAGTCATTGTCAAACCATTTTTGTATCGCGCCGACGCAGCCCGTTATGGCAAAGGCGTAGATATATTCGGCTTCTTGTTTCGTTATGCCGCCCTTCTTGATCAGGTTTTCAATAATTTCGTCGTAAACCAGCATCATGATCCGCTTTTGGAAATGTAAATCGCCGCGGTCATTTAACAGCAGTCTGCACAGCAGAGCGTTTTCTCTGATATAGTCGAAAATTTTCTCAACCATGTCCACGGTATTATGCCAGTCGGATTCCCAAGGCGCTATCCCCGCCTTTTCATATCCCGACAGTTGGGCGCTGATATTGTCGAGCAGTTCGTTTTCAATCTTCCGCAGCAGATCGTACTGGTCGGAATAATGCGCATAAAACGTGGCGCGATTGATGTCCGCATTTTCACAGATCTCTTTGATTGTAATCTGTGAAATATCCTTTTGAGTCAGCAGCCGGATAAAGCTTTCCTTCAAAGCCATCTTCGTATATTTGACTCTTCTGTCTTCCTTAACCTCTTTCATTGCAGCTCCTCAATTGTAAACTTTTTTTGTCTATTCAACATTTTTAAGCCTTTTGTCGGGTGAAAAACACATCCCAATAATCTGTTTGTTGACTGTAATGCCCCCGAATTATATTATACATTGTGTTAGTTGTCAACACTGTGTGCAATATCTTCAAGGAGGATAAAGGGCCCAAAAGCCAATCCGTTTTGCCCGGAACCGGCTTTTCGCCCGCCTGATATTTATGAAATTCCTATCGAATGCCATTCTTTCACACCGTAAATTCGTGCTTATACTTTTTTGCGCATTGGCTGCCGTTTCCATACTTTTCGGGGCGTTGGTTGAAGTGAATTACAAAATTGCGGATTATTTGCCGGACGACGCGCAGTCCACCACCGCAATCCGGATTATGCGTGATGAGTTCGGCAAAGAGCTGCCGAACGCCAGAGTTCTCATAACCGATGTAACGGTGAATGAGGCGCTCTCTTATTCAGACCGCATCGCTGCGATTGCGGGGGTATCGTCGGTCAGCTGGCTGGACGACCTAACCGGCCGCAGCACGCTGCTTTCCGTTCCTATCGCGTTTATGGATCAGACTATTCTGGATCAGTATTATAAAAACGGCGATGCGCTGATTCAGATCGCCATTGAAAACGGCTCGGAAAAAGACGCGGTGGCGGATATCCGCGCGCTCCTCAAGACGCATCCGTCCGAAACCGCGGTTTCGGGCGAGGCGGCTGAAACCGCGATGGCACAGGAGATGTCCGTTTCAGAGGTCAGAAACGCGATGATCATTTTGCTGCCCGTCATTATTCTCATTTTGATTTTAACCACCCAATCCTGGATTGAGCCGCTCTTGTTTCTGTTTTCCATCGGAATGGCTGTTATCATCAATATGGGTACAAACGTTTTCTTCGAAAAAACATCGTTTATCACCCAGGCAATCAGCCCGGTCTTGCAGCTTGCGGTATCGCTCGATTATGCGATTTTCCTTTTGCACAGCTTTAGTGATTTTCGGTCGGAACACGAGCCCAAAACCGCTATGAAGCTTGCCATGAAAAAGTCTGTATCGGCGATAGCCGCCAGCGCGGCCACGACGGTTTTCGGCTTTCTGGCGCTCTTGTTCATGCGCTTTGACCTCGGTCCGGATCTGGGCTTAAATCTGGTCAAGGGCATATTGCTCAGCTTTGTCTCCGTCATGGTCTTCCTTCCCGCTCTGACGCTTGCCTGCATTAACTTAATCGACAAGACAAAGCACCGCAAGCTGATTCCGAATCTCAAAGGGACGGGTAAACGGCTCACGAAAATCAGCATGCCTTTTTTAATCCTCGCTGTGTTAATTGCCGTACCGTGTTATCTGGCGCAGTCGAAGATCGAATTTTCTTACGGCATGGGCGATATAACGCAGGCAACCCGCGCCGGACGGGACGCCGCTTTGATTGAACAGCGGTTCGGCAAGGAAAACGCGCTGGTTTTGCTGGTTCCCGTCGGGGATACGGGCGCTGAAACGCTGCTATGCAAGGCTCTGACCGATGTCCCTCATGTGACCGGTGTCAGTTCCTACGTCAGTTCCGTAGGCTCCACTATTCCCTCGGGTTATCCGGAGCCGGACATCACCGATCAATTTTATTCCGAAAAATTCGCGCGAATAGTCCTGTATACCGACATGAACGCCGAGGGGCCCGACGCATTTGAAACCGTCGAAAGGGTATCGGATACAGCCGGTGCGTATTATGACACATATTATTTGTCCGGGCAGAGCGCCGTTCTTTATGATATGAAAAACATTGTTTCCTCGGACACTAAAACAGTCAATCTGGTTGCCGTCATCGGAATTCTTCTTGCTTTACTGCTAACCTACCGGTCGTTCAGCCTGCCGCTGCTTCTTGTTTTTTTAATCGAAACAGCAATCTGGCTGAACCTCTCATTGGCTTATTTTTCAGACCAATCCTACAATTTTATCGGATACCTTGTCATCAGTACCGTTCAGCTTGGCTCGACGGTCGATTATGCCATTCTTCTGTCTGACCGCTATCTCGGCAACCGGAAGAAGCTGGCAAAAAAAGAAGCGATGTGTAAAGCCCTCGGGGACAATATCACGGCAATACTGACCTCCGCTGTGATACTGGCAACGGCAGGTTTTACACTGGCCCTTACGTCCTCCAACAGGATCATCTCGGAGCTCGGGCTCCTGTTGGGCAGAGGGACGCTCTTTTCGCTGTTGATGGTCATATGCGTTTTACCCGTACTGCTTACTTTGTTTGATCGTGTCATTGAAAAAACAACGCTGAAAAACGGCTTTCGCAGGAAAAAAATAAGTCCGCCGAAGCCCGAGTAAAAACCCCGATAAAGGAGAACACCAACCATGAAAAAAATAACCATAGCCGCAACTGTGATTGCGCTTTTGATTTCGCTGTCCTCTGTTGCCGCCGTTGCGCCGAATATACCGCCGAAGGAAGAGGTTGTGTACGGCATTTTGAATTATGACGGAAATGTCGAAGAGATCTATGTCGTCAACAGTTTTCGAGGCGGTGATATCACAGATTACGGGACGTATTCATCGGTTTTGAACCTGAATACGGCAGACGCCATTACAAAAAACGGCGATGAAATAACCATTCAATCGTCCGCCGATAAACTTTATTATCAGGGAACGCTTGTGTCAACGGAGCTTCCCTGGAATATTGAGATCCGGTATATGCTAAATGGCGCACAAATTTCCGGGGCAGAGCTTGGCGGCAAAAGCGGTGAGCTGGAGATCAAAATTGCCGTCACCCGAAACCCGAATGTGAATCGCTTCTTCTTTGACAATTACGCGCTTCAGATCGGGGTGACGCTGGATACCGACCTATGCGGTAAAATCGAAACGAAAGACGCAACCGTCGCTTCAGCCGGCACCGACAAGCAGCTGAGCTATACTGTTCTGCCGGGCAATGACGCGGATATATCTATCAAAACGGATGTCCGTGATTTTGAAATGGACGCACTGTCCATAAACGGCATCAGGCTGTCGATGACAATGAATTTTGATACGACTCAATTGCTCGGAGATATGAACGAGCTCATCGGCGCAATCGCCGGGCTGGACGACGGGGCCGGCGAACTGCAAGCCGGCGCTGCCGAGCTGACCGATGGTATGAAAACGTATGTTTCGGGCCTGCTGGAATTTTCAGGCGGTATGGCAAAGCTGAATCTCGGGGTGGGCGATTTAAGCAACGGTGCGGCCTCTCTCTCAGACGGCTTAAATGAGCTTACTGCGCAAAACGAAGCGCTGCAAATCGGTGCGCAGGATATATTGCAATCGGCCTTTGACGCGGTCAATCAGCAGCTTGCCCTGGCTGGCATGGAGAATATGGTCCTTACCCCGGAAAATTATAAGGCGGCGCTGGAAAACAACCCGATGCTTGCCGATGCCCTGGCGCGTCTGGATGGCGCCGTTCGCTTTTCACAGGGATTGACAGAATACACAAACGCCGTCGCCCAGCTTGGCGCGGGCGCTGCGGAGCTTAAGGACGGCATAGACGAACTGAAATATTCCGTATCCGCTCTTAGTTATTCGGCAAATGAACTGTATAAAGCGGGATCGGATATCGGGGACGCGATGGCAAAGCTGAGAGACGGCCTTTCGGCCTATAAAGACGGGACCTCGGAATTAAACGCAGGCCTTTCCGGCATGGACGAGGTGATGAACCGGAAAATCGATGATATTCTAAAGCCCCTGACCGGAAACGGGGAGCCTGCTGTCTCCTTCGTATCGGAAAAGAACACCGGCGTCACAGCCGTACAATTTGTGCTCAAAACAGCAGCCATAGAAAAACCGGCAGCCGGCGTGCCCCCCCAGCCGGAGCCTGCTCCGCTGAACTTCTGGCAGAAGCTGCTTAGGCTGTTCGGCATCAACGCATAACCCGCGCATAAAACAATACTGTTCCTCNNGAGGAACAGTATTGTTTTATGCGCGAAAAGGTGTCTTATCGGCTTCTTTTGAATATGATGATACAGAATCCGTTTTTTTCGCGCTGACTTAAAGGAGTAAGCGTGAAAAGAATTTTCACGTTGTGCCGCTTAGCGGCAGAATGGAGGTTTATATGATCATACATATTGTCAGGCCCGGTCAGACCCTCAGCCGGATTGCCGGACTGTATGGCGTCACGACCGCTGCCATCGCGGCAGTCAACTCTCTGCCGGACACAAATACATTGCTGGTCGGAGAAGCGCTCGCCATTCCAACGCAGGATAGGCTGTATACGGTCAAAACCGGTGATACCCTGTGGAACATCGCAAATATGCTGGGTACGACCGTTGGGGCCATCGTACAGAAAAACAACATCGCTAATCCGGACCGCCTCGAAGTAAATCAGATTTTGCATATCCCGGCCGGCCGGTACACGGTCAAAACAAATGACACCTTACTTGGCATTTCACAAAACTTCGGTGTTTCCCTTAACGATTTGGTCAGAGTAAACGGGATTTCAAACCCTGATTTGATTTATCCCGGAAATACGCTTGTCATTCCGCTGAGAATAGACAGGCCTCCCATCGAGGTTAACGGCTATATCTATATCTACGGAGAGCCAGCCGTTCCGATTATCAGGGAAAACGGCGGCAGCCTGACCTATGTTTCCCCTTTCGCCTATCTGATAAAAGAAGACGGCAGTTTGCAGTCGATTGACGACAGCCCGGCCATCCGGGAAGCCTACCGCTTGAATATCGTTCCTATGATGGCTATAACGAATTTCACATCGACATCCCGCGGCGAAAACCTTGCGCACACGGTTCTGGCCGACCCCGTGATCTCCGAGCGCTTACTTGATAACATAATCGCTGTTATGCAAGATAAAGGCTATCTTGTTTTGAATGTCGATTTTGAAAATGTTCTGCCTGACGACCGCGAGTTGTATAACAGCTTCCTTTTACGGACGGTTAACCGCCTGCATCCGCTCGGCTATCCTGTGTCATCCGCGCTTGCGCCGAAATACGGCGCCGAACAGGCCGGTCTTTTATACGAAGCGCATGATTACGCGGCGCACGGCAGAATACTGGATTTCGTCATTTTGATGACCTATGAATGGGGCTGGCGGGGCGGCCCGCCTCAGGCGATATCGCCGATCGGGCCGATTAAACGGGTGCTTTCATACGCGGTCTCCGTGATGCCTAAGGATAAAATCTTCTTCGGATTTCAGCTTTACGCCCGGGACTGGCTGTTGCCCCATCAAGCAGGCCGGCAGGCCGAAACCTTCAGCGCACAGGAAGCCCGGCGCAGAGCGGTCAGATACGGAGCGGAAATACAGTATGATGAGCAGGCGCAGTCGCCCTTTTTCCGGTACAGGGACGAACAAGGCAGAATGCATGAGGTCTGGTTTGAGGACGCGAGGAGCGCTCAGGCGAAGTTTGACGCCGTCAAAGCTTATGACTTAAGAGGCATCAGCTATTGGGCGCTGGGGTACCCGTTCCCGGAAAACTGGTTCCTTTTAAATGAGAATTTCACGGTCATAAAGCGCCCAATACCATTCGGCTGATTATCAGGCTTTCTTGATCCTAATTGACTGGATTTGTGTCGTATTTTGCGGTATACTGAAAAGCAGGAAAATGACTTTACTCAAAGCGCTTATATAAAGAACGAGGAGCTTTGATATGGATCTTGAATCGATCAGGCAAACCGCATACGGTTTGATGGAAAAAAGGGCAGCCGATGAATCAGGCGAAATCGGGGATGCCTATGATCACGGCCAGCGTGTCGGCAGGCTGGTAATATCTCTGAGAAAGTATATTTTACCCGATGATGACAGCTATGACAGGCTGTTGACCGTTGCTTCGTGGTTTCATGACATCGCCGGCGATCATGATAACCATGCCAGGCAAAGCGCGGAAATGACCGGCGAACGGCTTAAAGAATACTGCAGCGGCGCAGATATCCGAAAAATTTGCGCTCTTATCTCCGGCCATGAGGACCGCGTATGCGACAAAAAGCAGCTTTCCGATTATGTAAAGCTGCTTCAGGACGCGGATCTGCTGGATCATTACGGTGGATATGAACTGTGGGACGCGTTTCTTCAGGCGAAACGTCATGGCTATGGTATCCCGGATGTGATAGAGCAGTCTAAATCCGCCCGGTTTGAAAAACTGCTATATAACAGGCAACTGCTCAATTTTGATATCAGCAAGCTGATCTTTGACGACCGGCGCGAATTCATCAGCGCGTTTTACAAAAGATTTGCGGTAGAAGGCACAGGCGGAATCTGGAACGGGGATTTGATTTTGAGCTATTTCTATAGCTTAAACAATTAATCGACACAGGTCTGATCTGCCGACATCAAGGCGCGCATAAAACTGATGGTCAGCTCTATGTCTTCCCGGCTCGCTTTGCGGGCCAGCATGAACAGCGCAAGGCATTCCCCGCGCGCTCTGAGCAGTTCGATATACGGCCCAAAGTCCAAAACCGCCTGATCCCGGTCTTTGGGTGTTAAATCGTCGCTGCTGATAAGGTCATCGACTGTCGTGTTGAGTACCTTAGCCAGCTTTCCGAGCTTATATCGCCGGATGCCGTCCGAATTGCCGCTCTCCCACATCAACAGCGTTTTTTTATCGACATTCACAGCCTTGGCTATGTAATCAACGGTCAGCCCCTGCTGTTTGCGCAGCGCCTTTATTTTCTCGGAAAAGGTCATCGGCCGACTCGGTATGTCAGAAACCAGCTCAAACGCCTTTGCAAGCTGCCTTGAAAACATGGACGGCGAATTATCCGGCACATCCCCTTGGTCTGTACCTGAAGAAACGGCAGGCTCCTCTCTGTTTGCCGGCTTCGCTGCGCTTACCTCTTTGGCTTTTACAGGCTTTGCCGGTTTAAGCGCTTTTTTTTCACCGGTTTCTGTGAGCAAAGCGGCCGGAACGCCGAAATACGCGGCCATTTTTGTTATGCCGTCTTTGCCCGGCGATCCGCCCTTGTTCTTCCAGTAGGAAACGGAGCTTCTGTAAAAGCCCATATCTACCGCCGCCCGGCTCGGTGAAACGCCTTTTTTCGCGCACAACTCCGCATAAATATCATAAAACAAAAATGATCACCTCGATGTTTGACATTCAGCCGTTACCGGCGATGGCCTATGCAGGCCGGGACAAGGAAAACCCGGCAATGCTAGCTTTCCGCCGCGGATGGCATTTTGTTTTTTATGTTTTTGTTGCTGTTTCTGACAAAGTTTATCACATCGCCCATAATCAAAATAATACCGCATATGAAAAACCAGATCATCAAAATAATGATGGACGCTATGGAGCCGTATACCAAAGAATACTGGGTTGACAGCTCAATAGTCCAGGAGAAGAACATACTGACGCCCACAAGCGCGACAGAGGCGATAAATGCGCCGAGGATCCTCGGGTTTCCGGGCTTCTCGCGCGGCGCGGAAAGCCGGTAAATACCGTATATGATGACCAGAAGGATCACAAACAAAAGCGCGAATCTGAGCCAGCTCCAAATATGTCCGCCGAGTCTGGACAAACCCATATGCTCGGACGCCAGCCGGATAAACCAGTTTCCAGTTACGATGACCACCAAAGACAGATAAATGGCAGCAAGAAAGATCAGCGAATATACCACGCTGAAAACCGTCGGCCAGAAACCCTTGTAGCGGTGCCTGCCCTGTATCTCCGACATAATGCCCATAATCGAGCGAAACGCCGCCGATGAGGAGGTAAAAACCAGCATTAATGCACCCAAAAGCATCGCGGGCGAAAAATTGACATTCACATATTTCACATAGTCCGATATGATTTTCAAGGTTGTCGCCGGTATGATGCCCTGTCCGTAGTTTAATATCTCCGCTTCGCTTAAGTTCAGGCTGCCCAGCATGGCATTGAGGCAAATCAGCAGCGGAAATATCGACAATGTTAGGCAGTAGGACAGTTCGGCCGCCGCCCTCGGCACTTTTTTCTTCAAATAGATATGAGCCAGCTGTTTAATAAACCGGAGCATGTCGCCCTCCACTTTCCATACAGCGGATCCGAACACCCGGCAAGATAAAACCGCAAGGCACAATCAAAACCCTTTGGGTTTAGAGCAGTCTCCTGTTCAGCGGTCCGGATACCACCTTTTCCTTTTCATCCCACAACCTGGATACAATGACCGCAGACAGTACGATGATGGCTGTTATACCAAAGTATGCGCAATCGGTCGCCACTTTATTTAAAACCGCTTCGGTCGTATATAGCGCCAAAGGAAGCTCGGGGATGGATCTGAGAACATACGCAGCGGGTATAAACAGCCATGACGCATTGCGTCTTTTCCCGTACAGCGAATACCAGAGCAGCCGCGTTATCGCAACGCAGATCATGAAGAAGCAGATGAACTTAGCCGCGGTATACAAAAACGGTGCAATCGGCTGGGCGGCAAGCTCCTCCATTGTTTGTTGAAAACTTTCCCTGTCTCCCGGGTTGACCGTACTGAGTACATGAGCCATTCCCTTTTCGTTTATCGCAGAGGCAAAAGACAGCCTTGTGGCCGCGTTAACAGCGCCGTCCAGTATCATCGGAACCAGAGCATAGCCAAGGCCGACCGAAATCGGTGCGCCTAATGACTCATATCTTGCGGAAAGCAGCCTTAACACGATATAAATACCGCTGACATTGACAATGCCGATAATCAGAGCCTGATAAATCGCGTACGGAACCGGGCCAATCGCCTGCATTCTGTTTTCCGGAATCAGGTTGCTGAGCAAAATACCCTGGACAAATATCCCGAAAAAAACCGCGCCCAGAATACCCGCAAAAACCGCGATATAATTAATTTTCCGTTTAAACGCGTAAAAAATGAAATACAGGACAGGCAGCGTACTGCAAGCCAGAAGAAGGATGATCATGGCGGTAATAAAGCTGCCCGAAAAAACCAGCTCTTCTACATTTTCCATTAAAACACCACCTATTTTACTGCTCTTAAGCTGAACTGAAATACAACCGTGACCGTACTTGCTGTTTTATATTAAACGGATGAACAGCATGTCAGACACGGTCATTTAATATATTTAACTTATTTTTCATTTTAAAGAGAAAAATAACCCGCGTTATTTTGCAAATCAGTATTAAACGGGCGGCAGACGCCGCCCGTCATCCCACGCCGATCATCCCGCGTGGGATCATTCGCGTTTTATTTTGAATTGAAGATCTCCAGAATTTTGGTAAAGGGGTCCTCCTCGGGCTCCTTTTTCGGTTCCGGCGACTGGGGCGCGGGCTTTTGCTGCGCCGCTTCCGGAGCGCGCTCTCCGCTGAATAAGCCCGGCTGAGACTTTGCGTCGGCGGTTTTGGCGCTTACCGTCTGCGCCTTTTCATCAAATCCCGTGGCGATGACGATGACCCTTATCTCATCGTCCATGGAATCGTCAAACGCCGCGCCGAATATGATATTCGCGTCGGGATGCGCGGCGCCCTGTACCAGGCCCGCAGCATTTTCAACTTCCTCAAGGCCCATGTCCATTGAGCCGGTTATGCTGACCAAAACGCCCCGCGCACCGTCGATGGAGGTCTCCATCAGCGGGCTTGACACCGCAAGGCGGGCCGCCTCTTCGGCCTTGTTTTTGCCGCTGGCTCTTCCGACGCCCATATGCGCATAGCCCGCATTTTTCATGATCGTCGTCACGTCGGCAAAGTCGAGGTTGATGAATCCGGTGTTCTTGATCAGGTCGGATATGCTTGTGACGGCCTGATGCAAAACGGAGTCGGCAATCTCGAAAGCATTGAACATGGTAATCTTCTGGTCTGTCGCGTATTTGAGCCTGTCATTGGGTATGACCAAAAGGGAATCCACTTTTCCGAGCAGTTCCTGAATTCCGGCTTCAGCCTGCAGCATACGGCGCTTGCCTTCAAAGTTAAAAGGCTTTGTTACCACGCCGATGGTTAAAATATCGGATTCTTTTGTAATGTCGGCAACCACCGGCGCCGCGCCGGTGCCGGTCCCTCCGCCCATACCGGCCGTGATAAACGCCATGTCGGTATCTTCAAAGGCCTTTACAATATTGTTTCTGTTTTCCTCAGCGGATTTTCTGCCGATTTCCGGATCGGAGCCCGCGCCTTGTCCATGCGTGAGCTTCTCACCGATTTGTATCTTCAGGTTCGCGTCTGAAACAGCCAGAACCTGCTTGTCTGTATTTATTGCTATGAAATCGACACCCTTCGTGTCTGATTTGACCATTCTGTTAACGACATTATTGCCGGCTCCCCCGACACCAACAACCTTTATGTTGACCACATTATCCGGACCCGTTTCCAGCGAAAATGGCATTGCATTAACCTCCTGTATATTTTAGATAGGCATATGTTCCATATTATATTAAAAGCAAAATGCTATTTACTCATTTTTTGATAATTTTATCTCTATTTGGCTATGAGGTCAATAGCAAACGGCGCATTTTACGCACGAAACGAAAAAAACCGGTAAACATAATCGGATGCGGAGACGATACCGTCTAGTCACGGTTGAAGAACTTGACCAGTTCATCCCATCCGTCGTCGGCATTCTCCTGCCTGACCTGCTCCTGCGTCTGTTCATGCTTCAGCATTTCTGCCGCACTCTTTCCGGGTTCCGCTTCCGGCGCAGATACCGCTTCTTTGGTATCGCCGGCCTTTACTTTTTCGTCAAAATCCGTTGCGATGACAATGACCTGCAAAGCGTCCGCCAGCGATTCATCGAAATCGACGCCGAAAATGATGTTGGCGTCCGGATGCGCGGCGGTCTGAACCCTTCCGACTACGCTTTCTATATCCTCCATCGTAATGTCCATTGAGCCGGTTACATTAATCAAAACCCTGCGCGCGCCCTCAATTGAGGTTTCCATCAAGGGGCTGTAAATCGCAGCTTGCGACGCTTCTTCGACCTTTCCTTTTCCGCTGGCCTTTCCAACGCCCATATGTGCATAACCGGCCCCCAGCATAATCGTTTTCAGATCGGCGAAGTCCAGATTGATAAAGCTTGTGTTCCGCAAAAGATCGGCTATGCTGATGACGGCCTGATGCAGCACATTGTCGGCAATATCGAAGGCATTGGCAAAGGTTATCTTTTGATCGGATACCTGTTTGAGCTTTTCATTTGGAATCACCAGCAGCGTATCGACATACTCAAGCATCGCGCTGATACCGGCCTCCGCTGTCCGCATTTTCGTCATCCCCTCAAATTTGAAGGGCTTTGTTACGACACCGATAGTCAGAACGCCGGCTTCGCGTGCGATTTCCGCCACAATCGGCGCCGCGCCCGTGCCCGTACCGCCGCCCATTCCGGCTGTGATAAAGGCCATATCGGTTTCCTCAAACAGCTTTGCGATGTTATTCCGGCTTTCCTCCGCCGATTTCCGGCCGATATCCGGGTTTGCGCCGGCTCCCTGCCCATGTGTCAGCTTTTCACCGATCTGAAGCTTGAAATCGGCACCGGACACATTCAAGGTAGGCTTGTCCGTATTGATATTAACAAATTTGATTCCCTCGGTACCGCAGGATACCATTCTGCTGACAACATTGTTGCCGGCCCCGCCTACACCGATAACCTTGATTCTCACAACATCTTCCATTCCGTTTTCCAATGTGAACGCCATACCTTTCCCCTCCATGAAGCGGCCGTTTTATCGGCTGCATTTATCTTCCGTTTTGGATTTTCTCCGCATGATGCGCTAAGGCGGATGACTCCGCGTGCCGATACATCGGCTGTTGGCGATAAAACTGTCATTTTGAGCTGTCCGATATTTCCGGGAAAGGCCGGGCGGAAGCTCCGTTCATAAACTCAGTTGGGAATAAAATGCGGTTCTCTGTCAGCGGCCAGGATTATTCGTCCGGTTTCGCCGGCCGAGAGCTGGCTTAGCACTTCATCAAGCTGTTCTAACTTATAGTCTATCCCTTCCTGTTTTCCCAATTCTATGGTAAATCGGCCCAAATAGGAAAATGCCGCGTTGCCTGAGTCGGTCATATCGATATCACCTATATCCGCCTGCATTTGGCGGCTGAGAATCGCCGTTAATAGTTCAGACAGATAGGTAACCTTATGGTGAGCCTCCTGACTTAAAGCCAGCCTTTCACCTACTTTGGGAAGTATCGGCTCTATGCCCTTTACGGTAATCGTGCCGATGCTTCCCGAACGGTCTGTTTTCTCAAGGATCTTGCAGTTTTTATCTATTATATAATATCCGGCTCCAAATGCAACAGATGCAAGCGGATAGCTCTCTTCAATTCCGATCACAACCGTGTCAGGCAGCCGTCTGGATATTGTCGCTTCGTGCACATAAGGCAATTGACGAAATATCTTATTCGATATTTGAAATGCGTTGATGAAGATCAGGTTGTCGCCTTCTTTAAGCCCGGAGGCCGCAATAATATCGCCCGCTGTGTACCTGATATTCCCTTTTATCTCAATGTGAGAGATCTTAAAAAAAACGCTGATACCCGCCGCCATTACGGCCACCATAATGATATACACAATAGGTTTGAACAGGGTGCTCCGTCTTCTTCGCCTGCGGCGCCTTACGGTTCTATCGCGTTGTCTTGACTGCTCAGGCCGGCCCGGCGTTCTGCCGTTGGCGCCGCTTGTCATCGCAAATCACCTCTTTGGTTATAAGTCCGGTGCATAAAAGCCTATAGCGCCGCAACAGCCGATGCTTATTTTTTACAAAAAAGCTCTTAACATACACGGATACGGCCACGGCGTTTTTTTGATATTGGCGCTTGAGATGTTCAGGCGCCGGACGTTCTTCGGATATCGGCGCCAAGCGCTTGAAGGGCGTTTTCAATTTTGTCATATCCCCTGTCGATATGATGAAGCCCCGATATTTCGCTGATGCCCTCGGCCCCGAGCGCCGCGACGCACAGCGCCGCGCCTCCGCGAAGATCCGTGGACTGCAGTTCGGCGCCGTGCAGACGGTCGACGCCACAGATAATCGCCGTTTTGCCCTCGGTTTTGATCTCCGCGCCGAGCCTTTTAAGCTCCTCAACATGCCTGTATCGGTTTTCAAATATATTTTCCACAAAAACCGTTGTCCCCTGGGCCTTCAGGCATGCGGCCATGACGGGAGGCTGGGTATCGGTGGGGAATCCCGGATACGGGCTGGTTATAACCGGCTTTACGGCTTTGAGTCTTTTTTCCTTACGCGCTGTGATAATTCCTTTTTCCCTGTCGGCCTCGATTTCACATCCCATTTCATTTAAAACATCGATAGCTGTCGAAAGGTGCTCGGGGTTAACATCGGTAAGACGAATCGAGCCGCCCGCGGAAGCCACTGCCGAAAGATATGTTGCCGCAACGATCCGGTCCGATATGACCGTGTGTTCGACATGGTTTTTCGTCGGCATACTTTCAACGGTGATGATAGAGCTTCCCGCTCCGCTGATGGAAACGCCGAGCTTTATCAGATACGCCTGAAGATCCCAGATTTCCGGCTCCTTTGCCGGGTTCGTTATAACCGTTGTCCCGCTGCTCCGGCAAGCCGCCAGCATCGCGTTCTCGGTAGCGCCCACGCTCGGTTTCGCCAGATGCAAACGACAGCCCTTGAGCCTTTTGGCCTTGCAGACAATTTTTCCGCCGTTATCATCAATCTCGGCGCCAAGCTCACGCAGAGCTGCGATATGTAAGTCGATTGGCCTCGGGCCAAGTTCGCACCCGCCCGGAAGGCTGAGCCTTGCTTCGCCTGTCCTTGCCAGTATCGCACCCAAGAAGACAACCGATGAGCGCATTTCCCGCATCAGCGCGTCGGGTATGTCGCTTCTTATCATGCCCGAAGAATCAATACAGACGCTTTCGCCATCGCGGCTTACCTTGCAGCCGAGATGTTCCAATATGCGAGCCGATACGTCTACGTCTGCCAGTCGGGGACAATTGTGTATAATACTGACGCCTTCCGCCAGAATGGAAGCCGCCATGATCGGAAGCACGCTGTTTTTTGCTCCCTGTATACGGACTTCTCCGTTTAACGCCCTGCCGCCATTTATTCGCAGTATGCTCATGACTTATTTCCTCCGCATAAAGAATGGGAGCAACCGGCACTGCCGCCGCTTCCGAACCATACTATGCGGAATTTCTTCTATAAGTTAATGCGGTTTTTACTTTATCAGATTTAAAACCGACTGAATAATGTTATCTGTGGCATCCGGCGCGTCCATGGTTGTCATGGCGGCGGACATCCGGCGCAGCTTTTCTCTGTCCTTTACCGTTTCGGCAATTGTGCGGTATAAAAGCGCCGGTGTGCAGTCTTTTTCTTTGATCATAAGCGCCCCGCCCCGGTCGCGCAGCACCACCGCATTTTTTTCCTGATGGTTTCCGGTGACATATGGCGACGGGATCAGAATCGCCGGTTTACCGAGCGAAGCCAACTCGTTGAGTGTAACCGCTCCGGCCCTGCTGACGACCAGATCACACACGGCCATCACCTCCGGCATATCGTGCAGATATGATTTAAGCTCGGTGTGTTTTAAGCGTTCATGCCCGAGCGCCGCCAGGTCTTTTTTTATTGTCGTCAGGCTTTCTTCGCTTCCGGTGACATGAATATGCGAAAATAACCCCTCTGCCTCATTTTTTGCGATGACCTCGGTGATCTTTTCGTTCATATACCGCGCGCCCAGAGAACCCCAGACCGAAAGCACCGCCGGTTTCCCCGAAACTTTGGCCCCGGTTTCGGCTTTCTTTTTGCTTTTGGAGCGAAAGCCTTCTCTGACCGGTGTTCCTGTATATTCGATGTTTTTCGCATTTTTAAAGTGCACGGCACTGTCCGCAAAGCCCAGCAAAACCCTGTCGACGCGTCTTTCCAATAGCCTGGTCGTCAGACCCGGGATCGCGTTGGACTCGTGCAAAATGGTCTTCACGCCCATGGCGTTCGCCATCCTGAGCACCGGATAGCAGACATAGCCGCCCGTTCCGATGGCGATAACCGGCCGGAATGCCTTGATGATCTTCCTGGATTGTCTTAAAGCCTTTGCGTTTTTGCCTATGGCCAGGAGGTTATGCAGAATGTCGCCGGGCTTCATGCCGCGATGAAAGCTTGAAGCCTTCACGCTTGCGATCGCATAACCCGAGCGCGGGACCAGTTCAAGCTCCATATTGTCTTCCGCGCCCACAAAAAGAATATCGGATTCCGGAAGCAATTCCTTAAGCCTGTCGGCAACCGCGATGGCGGGATAAATATGCCCGCCGGTCCCGCCGCAGGTAAACAGAAAATTCATAACCTCACCCCTCTTATCATTGATTGTCTAAACGACATTTTACGGTTTATTCCGATGAACCATAACCGCATGATTTTTATCGGGTGAACCGGCCATCCCTGTTTTGCCGCCTTACTTATCCTTGATGTCTCTTGATATACTCAGTATAATCCCCATTTCCAGCATTTGCAACCATAGCGCGGTTCCGCCCGAGCTGAAAAACGGAAGCGATATTCCCGTGCACGGTATCAGATTCGTGACGACCGCGACGTTTAAAAATACCTGAAGCGCGAGAAGGGCGGATAAACCGGTTGCCACCAGCGAACCGAACCTGTCCCTGGCATGCATCGCAATCCAAAAACCCCTGATGATCAGCAAAGCAAACAGTGCAAGGATCAAAACCGCACCGATGAAGCCCAGTTCCTCCCCGACAACGGCAAAGATGAAGTCATTGTGTTCTTCCGGGAGATAGAGATATTTCTGTCTGCCCTGCCCGAGGCCGAGTCCGAGCAAACCGCCGGAACCGACCGCGTACAATGACTGCACGATCTGCCATCCGCCGTCAAGCTTCTCGGCAAGGGGATCGCGCCATACGTCGATGCGCTCACGGGCATAATCAAAATTCGGTAAAATCAAAACAACAGCCAAACAAACGGCAATGCCGACGACAACGAACCAGCGTATTTTTGTGCCGCCTGCGAACATCATGACGGCGCCCAAGCCGAGAATAATAACACTGGCGGATAAATGCGGCTCCAGTATCAGCAGCCCGACCATAATCGCTATGACAACGACAAACGGAACAACACCGTACCTGAATGTTTTCATCTTATCTTTGTACAGGCAGATCATCGATGAAAAAGCCAGAACGAGAGCCAGTTTTGCTATCTCCGAGGGTTGGAAGTTGGTGATCTTCAAATCAATCCAGCGCTTTGCCCCGCCGCTTTCCACCCCGATAACGGGCACAATCGCCAGCAAAACAATGGAGAAAGCCAGAAGCCAGAAGGAAAACTTCCGGAAGGTAGATACCTTGACCCGCGAAGCAATCAGCATCAGCGCAATACCGCTGACCGAGAAAATCAGCTGCCTTACAAAGACATATGTCGCGTTTCCCGACTCATAATACGAACGGGCAAAGCTTGCCGAAAGCACCATGATCAGACCGATGAGCAAAATGACCAGTGTCATGCCCAAAAACGGCAGGTCCATCGATCCGCGTCTCGGCGCGGAATGATCTTTTAATAAACCGGTATTTTCGCTTTCCGTTTCCGGTCTGTACTGTAGCATTTCTTCGGGAAATCCGTAAACTGCCATACTTGACCTTTCCTTTTACAGGTTATATCTGTCCATGATACCGATCCAGGCAATAACCGAAAACACAATGGAGGTTATCGTGAATACGGTAAAAACCTTTTTTTCACTCCAGCCGCTTTTTTCAAAATGATGGTGAATCGGCGCCATTTTAAAAACGCGTTTACCGTGTGACAGCTTAAAATACAAAATCTGGATGACATCCGACAAGGTTTCTATGATAAACACCATCGCCAGCGGGATTAAAACCAGCGGCATATCCAGCGAAAACGCGAGCGCACAAATCGAACCGCCCAGAAACAGCGAGCCGGTATCGCCCATGATGACTTTAGCGGGATTGAAATTGAAAATCAGGAAAGCGGCAAGCCCCCCGGTGAGGGCGGCCGCGTATATACCCTGAACCGCCATACCCCAGCTGAAGGCCGCGGCGGTAAAGCACAGCGCTATCGGGATGGAGACGCCGGTAACCAGCCCGTCTACCCCGTCGGTGATGTTGACGGCGTTAACGGTTCCGACGATGACAAACGCGGCAAAGACAAAATATACCGGCTCCGGAATCGGGACCGTCACCTGTAAAAAGGGTACATAAAGATTCGGGGTCAGATAGCCGAGTTTGCGCAGCATCAGCACAAAAGCGACCGCCACCACCAGCTGAAGCATGAATTTCTGGATAGAGGTCAAACCGGTGTTGCCTTTCTTCTTTACCTTCTGATAATCATCCAGAAAGCCGATGATGCCGTAAATCAGCGAAAAAACCAGAATAGCCAGATGCGCATAGCGGCCGTCTTTGATGGCATTAAGTCCGACCGTAAAAACGGCGGCGGTCATTCCGCAGATAAAAATCAGCCCGCCCATTGTCGGCGTCCCTTCCTTGGATAAATGCCAGATCGGACCGTTTCGTTTGATGCTCTGCCCGATTTTCAGGCGGCGCAGAAGCGGTATGATTATAAAGGCCGCGGCAACGGAAACGGCAAACGAAACAAAAAAGCCTTTAGCCAGAATGCTTGTCATTGGTTTTAGCTCCTCACCCATATTGATACCCGTCAGCCTTGCGCAAGGCCGCCGAGTATTTCCGACACAATTTCGCGCTCATCCATATGATATCTGGTTTTCCCCACGATTTGATAGGTTTCGTGACCCTTGCCGGCCAAAATAATCAGATCGTCTTTTTCGGCGTTTTCTATCACCCAGCGGATCGCCTCGCGCCTGTCAATGATGACCTGACAGGGGGTTATGCTTCCTGCCATTCCCTCAAGAATGTCCCTGATGATGTCTTCGGGATTCTCTGTACGCGGATTGTCTGTCGTGACCACGGCAAGGTCAGACAGCCGGGACGCTATTTTGCCCATTTTCGGCCTTTTCGTTTTATCCCTGTCGCCGCCGCAGCCGAAAACGATCACAACCCGGCCCTTTGCAAAGCCCCGCGCGGTAAGCAGCACGTTCTCCAGCGCGTCCGGGGAGTGCGCGTAATCAATCAAAATCGTAAAATCGCAGCCCGGCGTCGGTACGGTTTCAAATCTGCCCTTGACGCCTTTTAGTGTTTTCAGCGCATTAGCCGTCCTAAAGGGGTCTATCTCCAGTGCCCTTGCGCAGCCGATAACGGCAAGCGCGTTAAAAACCGAAATTATACCGGGAATGCCCAGATATATCGGTACGGTCATGCCGGAAGAAACGGCGTCAAAGGTCACCGAATCGGACCGCAGATTGATATTTTCTGCGCGTACATCCGCGTCTTTTTCATCGGCAGCGAAAGTGAGCACAGGGCAGGCAGCCGCGGCTATCAGCCTTTTTGACGCGTTGTCGTCTAGGTTAAAAACGCCGGTTTTACACATGGAAAACAGCTTTGCCTTCGCCGACAGATAATCATCCATATTCCTATGGAAATCCAGATGATCCTGTGTTAAATTGGTAAATACGCCGACATCGAATGTGATGCCCGCCACGCGCGACAGCGCCAGCGAATGTGAGGATACCTCCATCACCGCGTACCGGCAGCCCGCTTCGGCCATTTTATAAAGCAGCTCCTGAAGGTCGCGGGATTCCGGCGTCGTGTACTCGGTTCCGATTTCCTCGTCCCCGATCATATTCCGGTTGGTTCCGATCAATCCGGCCTTTTTCCCGGTACAGATCTCCAGCGTGTCTTTTATCAGCGTTGTTACGGTGGTCTTTCCGTTTGTACCCGTTACGCCGATTACGGTCAGTCGGTCGCCCGGCCTTCCGAAAAAGTTCGCCGAAGCGACGGCAAGCGCATAGCGCGTATCAAACGTTTGGATATAGGGGCAGTCAGCCTCGGGCTTTTCTTCACACAGCACCGCAACACACCCGTTTTTCAGAGCGTCTCCGATATACCTGTGCCCGTCGGTCTCAAACCCTCTGACCGCGACAAAAAGCGAATTTTTCGATGCTTTGCGTGAATCATAGCAAATATCCGCTATCTCCAGATCCGGAGACACGTTTTGCGCCAGAATGTCGATGTCCCGCAGCAAATCCAAAATACGCATGGTTATCCTTTCTTTCCCGCCGGCGGCGCTTTTCTCATGTGGCGCTTTCTAGAATCGTCGAATTGTTGTCAATTAAAGTGACCTGAATGACACTGCCCACCGTGATCTCCGTGCCCTCTTCGACATCCTGCCGCTGCACGATGATTGTGTCCAGACCCGAGGACGAAACGCCTGTGCTTCTGATATACAGCCCAAGCGCATTGAGCCTGCTTTTCGCGTCCGTGTAGCTCATATTCAGCAGGCTTGGCATGATAACCTTATCGGCGGGTCTTTCTTCGCCCGCGTACAATATGATGGTCGAGCCTTGCGCGACATAGACATTGGCCATCGGAATCTGGTCATTGACCGTTGCGTCGCTGCCCTCCACTTTGACCTCAAAGCCGAGCGCCTTCAGCGTTTTCTTCGCTTCCTCAACATCCAGGTTCTTTACATTCGGCAGCAGCACATCCGTGCTCGCGTTTTCCGCATTGTTATACACCGGCTCAACGCCGATATAAGGCAGAACATCCGCAAAGATATTGCCCACAACCGGGGCCGCCATGCGTCCGCCGCTGATATAGATATCGGTATCCCGGCTCGGGCTGTCAAGCAAAACCAGTACGGCAATCTTCGGATCGTCCGCGGGCGCAAAGCCGACAAAGGATACAATATACTCGTCTGTGTCCTGACCGATGTTTTCGGAGGTACCTGTTTTCCCGGCGATCCGGTAACCGTCCACATAGGCGTTTTTTCCGGTACCTTCTTTGTCGGCAACAACGCTCTCGAGGATGGCGCAGACCTTTTCGGAGGTCTCCTCGCTGATGACCTGCCGGACGACAACCGGCTCCGCCGTTTTAAGGACATCCCCGTTCGGGGAAATAATCTTCTGTACGACATAAGGCTCCATCAGATACCCGCCGTTGGCAACGGCCGATACAGCCGTAACCAATTGCAGCGGTGTGATGTTGAAGGTCTGACCGAAGGAGGCCGCGGCAAGAGACGACAGGTTGTCGGGGTTTTTGAAGACGCTGTCCTTCCACCAGATGGGCTCGCCCTCCCCGCCCATATCGACGCCTGTTGCGTCCATGAAGCCGAACGCCCGTATATAGTCATAAAACCGTTCCGCGCCGAGCCGTAAGCCGATGGTGACGAAGGCTACGTTGCAGGAATGCTGAGCGGCCTTTGCCAGTGTCTGGCTGCCGTGTCCTATGGACTTCCAGCATTTGAGCGGATCTGTCCTTCCCTTTACTTCCATTGAGCCGCCGCAGTAAAAATCGGAGGATTCATTCACAATCCCGTCTTCCAGAGCGGCTGAGAGCGTAATGATCTTGAATGTGGAGCCGGGTTCATAGGAATCCGCAATCGCCCGGTTTTTCCACTGCCCGAACAGCGCGTCATTGAGCGCCTTCTGGTAGGCCTCTTCCTCCAGGTCCAGTTCCATCAGCTTTGCCTTGTCTTCTTCGTTTAAAACGGAATAGTTGTTCAGGTCATAATCCGGCAAGGTCGCCATGCCGAGAACCGCCCCGGTGTTGACATCCATGACAATGCCCATCGCGCCGTTTTTTACATTATAATCGCGTATCGCCTGTTCCATATGCTTTTCAAGATAATACTGTATCGTTGAGTCGAGTGTTAAAACAAGGCTGTTTCCGTCGACGGCGTCATAATAATTCTCATATTTGGTAAACAGCATGTCGGTGCCATCGGAGGTGGTTGCCCGCACAATCCTGCCGTTTACACCGCGCAGGAAGCTTTCATAGTAATTTTCCATGCCGTACAGACCGTTGTTGTCGGTCCCGACAAATCCGACAACCTGTGCGGCCAGGCCGCTGAAGGGGTAGTACCGTTTTGTGTCCTCAACGATATGGACGCTTTTGAAATCATATTCGTTTTTAAAAGCTCTTATCTGGTCCGCAACGTCCTTCTCGATTTTTACAGCCACCGTTTTATACCAGGATTTTGTGTCTTCCCATTTGGCCATGATAGACTCATAGCTGACGCCGAGAATCTCCGAGAGCCGCAATGCGATCAGCGAAGAATCCTCTTCGTATTTGAGCATTTCAACCGGGCTTATGTAAACTGTGTCCACGCTCGCGCTCATGGCGAGCACCTGCATGTTCGCGTCGTATATCGTTCCCCTGGAAGCGTTGATGGTCGTTTCCCTGACCTGCTGTTCCACCGCCTCGCTTTGGTACAGGTCATGGGATTGTATCTGTATTTTATACAACTGCGCGACCAGAACGGCAAAAGCAACTATGCCGCACGCTACCATCAAAACCAGCGTACGGCGGATGATCTGAGCATTGGGCTTCAAGATCTTGCGCTTTTTCTTTATATCCATATCTATAACCTCGCACTGCTTACCGAATGGCTTGATATATCGTATTACACAGATGTCCCGAAATATTCCTCCATACTCCGTTTTCAGCGTCATCAGACGAGATTAAATTATCTGAAGATATCAGAGAGGGTTGTCAAAATGGAGCTGAAAAAATCAAGCAGACCGGAGCCGCCCTGTTCGGTATGTAAAATCTCGGCCTGATCGGCAGCGTCGGTGCGGATATAGAAAATCTGGTTATCGCCGGGTTTGGACATACCGAGTACATGGGTCGCGTAGCTTTCAACCGCGTTGAGGTCCAGCGCGCTTTCGTATTCCAGCTGCAGCCTGGTTTCTTCATCTTTGAGCGTCTTCATCCGCTCCGTCAGTTCAACCGTTTCGGCGGATATTTTTGTCAGACTCACATAGGAAAGCAGCGTCACCAGCATAAGCGCGGCTATGCAGATGATGCCGACGACGGAGAACGCGGAAATACTCTGCTTTTTAAGGGCTCTCGTCCCCTGTCTTTCTCCGGCTCTGTGGTATTCGCGGGCAGCTTCGGCTCTCTCCTGCTCGGGTACCGGTATGTCTCTTGCCGGTACAGCAGGTACAGCCGAATTATAAGCGAGGTTACCGTAAACGGCCTGCGCATATTTCGCACTCATCGATCATTCACTCCCTGTCTGTTTTTGGGGATTATATCCTGCGTCCGCCGGCGGATCAAGAGTACTGTGGAACGCAGCGTTCCGCGACTCTGAGCCTTGCGCTTCTCGCCCTCGGGTTCCTTTTTATTTCTTCATTTGACGCTGTTATGGGTTTCGGTGTAATAACTTTCAATGTTTGTATAAAGCCGCATACACACACGGGAAGATCCCTCGGGCATGTACAGCCGCTTTGTCTTGACCGGAAAGAGAGCTTGACCAGCCTGTCCTCCAGAGAATGGAAGCTGATCACGGCGATTCTCGCGCCCGGCTTCAACCTGTCCGGCGCGGATTCCAGCAGCGCTTTAAGGCCTGTCAGCTCATCATTCACCTCAATGCGGATTGCCTGAAAAGTCCGTTTCGCCGGGTGCTGTTTTTCCTTTAATGCGGCAGCCGGCATGGCCGATATGATCAGCTCAACAAGCTCCCGCGTTGTTTCAATCGGTTTTTTATCCCTGCTTTTTCGGATGGCGGCCGCAATTCTCGGTGAATACCGCTCCTCTCCATATTCGTACAGGATCTTTTTGAGCCTTGCCTCGTCGTAGGTATTGACGACATCAAAGGCCGTGCGTGGATTTGACCTGTCCATACGCATATCGAGCGGCGCGTCCGCCATATAGGAAAACCCTCTTCTGGCATCGTCCAGCTGCGGCGAGGAAACCCCAAGGTCGAAGAACATTCCATCTACGTTTTCTATCCCGAGACTGTCAAGGATATCGGCGATATCCGAATAATTTCCGTGTATAAAGGTCAGCTTGTCCCCGAATTCATGAAGCCTTTCCTTTGCCGCATTCAAAGCTATGATATCACGGTCAATTCCAATGAGCTTTCCGGTTGTCAGCGCTTTTGCTATCAAATGCGCATGTCCGCCGCCGCCCAGCGTACCGTCAACATAGATGCCGTCCGGTTTTATCTTCAGCGCTTCTATGCTTTCGTCCGGCAGTACGGATGTATGGGAAAAATCCAAAGCGGCACCTCCGTTATAAGCCAAGCTCTTTCATGGCAGCCGCAATATTCTCCGGCGTCAGTTCCTCCGCTTCAAGCTTCGCGTACTCGCCGCTGTCCCAGATCTCCGCGTGATTGGAAAAACCGATAATCGTCACGTTTTTTTTCAATACGGCATATTCCCGGAGTTTTTGCGGAATCAAAACCCTTCCCTGCGCGTCCAATTCGCATTTTGACGTGTTGGCGAACATGACCCGCATTTTCCTGGATTGCGACATCGGCAGAGCGTCAAATTTATCACAAAAGGCTTTCCAGCTGCTTTCCGAATATACAAAAAGGCATCGGTCCATCGAAATGGTGACATAACAGACATCGCCCAGTTCTTCTCTGAGCTTGGCGGGGATAAACAGCCTGCCTTTGGCATCTATCGAATGCTGATATTCACCGGTCATTGTCCCCACCGCCCTTTCTTTTATGGGATAGCTCAACACATTTAACCACTTCGCCCCACTACGTATCTGATTATAATATAATGTAAACCGAAAAAGCAATAGAAAATATGAATTATTTTTACTTGTTTATCGCCCATTTTTCATATTTTACCTCATTTTCCGGTATTTCAAACGTATGTTCGATGATTTTTTTCCGGTCTGTCCGAGTTTCATAAAAA
>LSQX01091028.1_pt1 | contig 26014 bp, 23 predicted proteins | sample 654561 | NCBI WGS metagenome assembly LSQX01 (sample SAMN04489861, study PRJNA283612) | anaerobic digester metagenome | isolation source: 4 biogas reactors fed with cattle manure at either 37C or 55C with and... | place: Denmark: Kongens Lyngby | collected 2014 | reverse complement strand
GGATCGTATAGGAAGGAATAGTACCTGGGATCGTCTTTATCATAGGTATTGTTCCACCCGTGGACATTTCCCGTTCTGTTGGACGGATTCCACCTGTAACCATGTCGCTTCTCGTCTATATCGTCACAGATCTCCTCCAGATATTCCTGGGAATACAGGTCGTTTTTACCATACCAGGCAATATCATAACCTGCATTTTTCAGGTACCTGAACAGGCTGGGCTCATGGGGCCTCAACAAATGCCATAGGGTTCTATGACCCAAATTATGTACGTATTGCCCTGTCATCAGGGAACACCTGGAGGGTGTGCATACAGGATTTTGTATTATGCAATTGTCAAACCTGACCCCTTCCTGTGCCATTCTATCGTAGTTGGGCATCTTTACCCTTTCATTTCCATAGCATGACACGCTTGATGCCCGCATCTCATCGGGAAAGAAAAAAACGAAATTAGTTCTCCTGTTATCCATATAAAGACTCCTTTCATGGTTTTTGATCTTTCTAGATTGTAACTTTTCTACTCCTTTTCCAGATCTACCCATTGAAATTCCAGTCCTTTTTCCTCCAATCCTATCCGACCCAGGGATATGGGCAAGGTAAACCTTTTGGGACCCGCACTTCCGGGATTAAAGTATATGATCCCGTCCTTGTGGTCTTTATTGGGGATATGTGAATGACCATATATTACTATGTCCACTCCCGCTGCTTTTGGATCGATATCAAGCATGGCTATATTGTGTATAACATAGATGAGTTTATCCCCGGCTTCTACCATTTGAGTCATGGGTAGGGCCTGTGCCCATATACCCATATCGGTGTTTCCCCTCACGCCATAGACCGGAGCTATTCTATTAAGGGCATCCAAAACACCTAAATTACCTATATCACCCGCATGTATTATCAGGTCGCTCCCCTGTAAAGCCTTCAAGGCACGGTTTGTCATCCTGCCATGGGTGTCCGATATCACTCCAATAATCATTTTCTCTCTCTTATGTTCCATATGTCAATTAACCTCTTTAATAATTATAGGCTAATGAAAGCCCAATTACAAACCTTTCCTATCCTCGGATCTGTTCACTGCATTTTTGATCAGGTTCTCACTCTCTTGCTGACTATTCAGGTTAGAGTTGGGTTCCCAAGGGTTGATATGGGCACTACCATGGGATGTCCATTCAGGGGATTTTCCATTATATGAACATCTATGCCATATACAGCCCTTATGTTGTCCCTGGTCAACACTGTCTCCGGTTCTCCGGAGCAAAATATTTCTCCTCTACTCAACAGTATCAGCTGCTCACAATATTGTGCGGCTATATTAAGATCATGAAGCACCATGACCACGGTAACATTCTTATCCCTTTGGTAGCCCTTAATCAGGTCCATTATCTGAATCTGGTGATTTATATCCAGATTTGATATGGGTTCATCCATTAGCAGAATGGGAGTATCCTGGACCAGGGCCCTGGCTATCATTACCCTTTGCATTTCCCCGGCGCTTAAGGTGGTGACGGACCTATCCCTAAGTTCCCAGGTCCTTGTAAGTTCCATAACCTTCCTGGACTTCTCGATATCCTCCTGAGTCTCGCTCCCGAACCTCGATATATAGGGCGATCTCCCCATCAGGACTATATCCATAGCCGTGAATTCGAATTCTATCCTGGCGTTCTGGGTTACAAAGGCCATTTCATGGGCCAATGCTCTGCTAGTATAGGACAATACATCCCTTCCATGAATCAAAACGGTGCCTGCATCAGGCTTGTACCAGCTGCTGATGCTTCTAAGAAGGGTTGTCTTCCCGGAGCCGTTGGGACCTATTATTCCTATAAAGCTGTTTTTATTCAATTGCAGCCCTATATCTTTTAAAATCCTGGCCTTGCCTATCTGCCAGTTAAGTCCCCTTAGCTCGATGGAAAACCCTGAACTATACTTTGAAGACATGGCAAATCCCCCTTCCCATGGTTACATCTCCCTTTTCTTCCTGCTCAGCAGATACAGGAAAAACGGTGCACCGGCCAAGGCTGTAATGATGCCGACAGGTATCTCCAAAGGGCTTACCAGAGTCCTGGCCATGGTGTCGGCAATGATTAAAAAGATGGACCCCACTACCGCAGAATAGGGCAGCAAGACCCTGTGATCCGGTCCCATGACCAGCCTGATGGCATGGGGGACAATCAGACCGACAAATCCGATAATACCGCTGACTGCCACTGCCATTGCCGCAATAAAGGAGGATAATGCCAGTAAAATCTTCTTTGTCCTTTCGACATCAATACCCAGATGTTTAGCCTCCTCCTCACCCATGAGCAGGACATTTAAGTCCCTTGCGAAGAAGCGGGTGACCAGCATCCCAGCAATAACCGTAATAAAGGCCAGGACTACCTTCCCCCAGGTAGAATTGGCGAAGCTACCCATGGTCCACATGATGATGTTATCCATTCTTTGTCGATTGAAGATCATAAGCAAGGATATGGCTGCGGACAGCATGAAATTTATGGCCATCCCTGCCAAAAGCAGTGAGGTCATGGATACCCTGCCCCCTGTTCTACCCAATTGATAGACCAGATATGTCGTTAGAAGGGCCCCCGTAAATGCCATTAGTCCCGTGCCACCAATCCCCATGACCCGGGATATCCCAAGAATCATACCTATGGCCCCGCCAAGGGCAGCACCAGCCGACACACCCAGGACAAAGGACTCAGCCATTGGATTTTTAAAGAGCCCCTGGTAGATTGTGCCGGAAAATGCCAGGGCAGCACCAGCAATGCCGGCCAGAAGAATCCTGGGCATCCTTATCCTCCATATGATGGAGACCATGGTATTGGTTATAGGCTCTTCTATCAGTATCTGTCCAACAAAAGGCAGCTTTTGTATGATGATCTTAAATGCATCTACCATGGATAAATCTGCAGCGCCCACGGAACAGCTGAAGAGAACCACGACAAATAGCGTTATGAGCAAGGCTATATAAACTTTCCTATAATATTTTTTTTTGTGCATATATATCATGAGGCCAATCCCCCTATATTATAAAACCCTATAAATGGAATTTAAAAGCGCATCAAACTGCAGGTCATCCCGGGCCAAGCCATAGGCCCCGGAGGTAACCGGTAATGCCCGGAATGACCATGGTGTTTTAATGCGCCTTATTCCAATTCTGACGGATTAGGAACTCGGTACAAATGTTAAATCTAATTGAACAGGTCAGGGTGTATCCCCTTGGCCAGAGCTTCCAAGCCCTCTATCAGCCTGGGTCCGGCCCTGTTTATCAGGTTGTCGTCCAAGACTATCAGTCTGTTCTCCTTTATGGCGTCAAGCTCCTTGTATCCGGAAGCTTCGGCCAATCCATCAGGCTTGGCCTGGATGGTGGATAAGATTATATCCGGATCCTGTTCCACCAGCTTTTCCATGCTGTATTGGGGCCATTCCTCCTCTATATCCCCGGCTATATTCCTGCCCCCTGCCATAGTTATCAATTCGTTGATAAAGCTTGTGCCTCCTGCGGTAAAATCGCCGTATTCACCATAGGATATGACAAAATAGACTTCAGGTCTCTCCACACCCTCCACTTTTTCTACGATATCTGCCGCTTTTTCCCTCATGGAATTAACAATATCCTCGGCTGCCTGCCGTGCTCCCATGGCCCTACCCGTATCTATAATGGCCTCATATGTGCCTTCCAGGTCAAGTCCTTCCAAGGATAGTACCAGGATGTCGTTCTCCTCCATTTTGTTCAGGAATTCTTCGGGGGCGGCATTTCCTACAAAAATGATATCGGGGTTGGCCTCCACTATGAGCTCAATGTTGGGACCCCAGAAGTCTCCCATCTTGTCCTTTTCCGTAGCTTCTTGGGGATAATCGCACTGTTGGCTTACACCTATTACCTTGTCCCCCAGGCCCAGGGCAAAAAGCGTCTCCGTAGTATTAGGAGCTATGGATATAACCTTCTCAGGCTCCGTTTCTATGGTTATCTTTCTGCCTAGACTGTCGACAATTTCCAAGGGAAATGATTCTTCATGATCCTGTGTGGAACTTTCCTCAGGTTCGTCATCGGTTTTGTCTTCGTCCTGTTCCCCGGTGTCATCCTTCTGGTCTATTACCTCTTCCTGACTCTCATTTCCCTGCTTGTCAGGAGCCTTTGGAGAAGCGCAAGCTGCAATCAGGGAAACGACCATTGCCATAACAACCAAGAGCGTAGCAAACTTTAAAAACTTCCTATTCATAAAAAATCCCTCCATTTTTTTGCAAGGCTACCTAAACCGCAGTTATCCCGCCTTTGGTACAAGTAACTACCACCACGGAAAAATCGCTATAGGAGGGGAACTTAAGATTTGATCCAATCCACAAAGAAAAAATCCAATTCGGTTGGATTGGATTTTCATACACGAGTATATAAGCTCCCAATCCTTCCCTCCGAAGGAACTAGCTTGAATTACCTATAGGCAGGTCTCCTGGCTTATGAGTCATCCACACCTGCTTACCTTCCCAGTTTCCCAGTGGTTTCTCCCAGCAGGCATGTCCTCATTTACAGTAGCGGGGGCTGCAGCGGCTTCTAACCGCTTTCCCTTTTAATCTGATATCCAGACACCTATAGATATAAATGCTGTTTAATTTTTATTGGGCCTTGCATTATCTATTGCGATATAACAATCGCTTATTAAGACATGTTATACGGTAAAACGCTATACCATTATTAACACACCTTCTTGCCTTAGAGTATATCATTCATCTCTTAGGTTTACCAGTAGCTGTTTATAAATTTTATTAATCAGGCAGGGTTCACGTGTACTATCACGTCGCCCACGTTCTTGTTGCCCTTTATTCTTTCCTTGACCTGGGCTGCAATGGCATGCCCTTCCTCCACCGTCATGGCACCGGATACCGATACCTTTACTATGATGATAAAGCTGACCCCTATGGGCTTGGCGTTTATGGAATCCACATGTTCTACGCCCTTTATGGTTTCTATATCCCTTATGAGCCTGTCGGTGAGTTTTTCGTCGATATTGGTGTCCATAAGCACATTGTAGGCACTGATAAAAATCCTGATACCAGTATACCCTATCCATAGGGAGATTCCTATACCTACAACACCATCGACCCAGTATATCCCCCTGCTCCCAAAGATAATTCCTATAAGGGTAGAGGCGGTCACCAATATATCATTCCTGTGATCTTCTGCGTTGGCAATTATCAGCAGGTTGTCCCACTTTTCACCCACCCTGCGCGTATATATCCATAGGAATATTTTCAGAGCTATGGTTATGAGGGCTACAGCCGTCAGCTGCCATGAAAATGCAAAGCTTTGTTTTTTCATTATGAATTCCAGGGAGTTTCTAAAGATCTGATATGTTACCAGCAGCAGGGAAAAACTGATAATCATAGAAAATATATATTCAGCCTTACCGTGTCCATAGGGGTGGTCCTTATCCTGCGGCGTACTTGATATTTTATTTCCCAAATAGGTCATAACAGAGGTAAAAACATCGCCGGCGCTATTAAAACCATCGGCTATCATAGCCTGGCTCCCGCTGGCAAAGCCTATGATCAGCTTTACAACCAGCAGGAAGAGATTAGCCCCGATCCCCCATGCAGCGACCTTTTTAGTTGCACCGTAACGATCCATACAACCCCCCCCAACTAAATCACACGCCGCGAAGGACACGGATCTTTCATCTTCACGGCGTTAAGCAGATTTCATATCTATATCATATCCAAACACACAGAGACAAATCAAGCTCATTCATAAAAAGCCCTATAGATACTTTGTCTAAAAACCTATGTCTAGTTTTATAGTGCCGAATAATACATCTTATTGTATTTGCCTGCCTGCTTCCATCCCATTAATGCAGTCATCCAGCTGCCTTATATACTCCGACAGGCCTGTCAGCTTCCCTGCAGGTGAGAGCTTGAGAAAGTTTCTGTTTATGGCTACCAGGTTCTCGTAATCCGGAAGATCCCCGGCTGCGGTTCCTGTGTTACACTGTCGTTCATATTTGACAGCCATTTCGCTAAGTGCCTGAAGTCCTCTGAGTAATCCGTCAACACTTGTGTTCCGGATTTCATTAATATTGGAAACCAACCGTCCCAGGCTGTCAAACAACTCTCCTTCAGGGGTGGTAGCCTGGCCATGGACTATCTGCTTCCTGTAAGGATCGTAGTATACCAGGCCCTGGGCAGACAGCTGCTTCATAAGGTCCCTGACATATTCCGGATTGCCCGATATCACGTTCCTGTACTTGTTCTGGTATCTTAGTAAGAGCCTTTTATCATTCCTGGCCAGTTCATTGGCACATCCCCGAACGGACTTTCCCTGGGCCTGGCCCACCAGCATAGCCGTCATTAGCTCCTTTACCTCTTCTACCTTAAAAGTAGTACCCGCCACCTCTGAACCTTTTGCAGCATCTCCATGATCCATGCCAGAGGACCCTTGTTTCTTGTCCTTCTCGTGTATATACCGGTAATAATAATTCCTTACTGTGTTAAATTTAAGTCCGCTCTTCTCTGCGATTACTTCAAAAGCACGATTTACCGGTTCATCCGCGTCCTTTGATTTATTTACCTCTTTCTTCATCAAGGATACCAAAACGGGATCTAAGAAAGATTTAACTGTATTATCCTGCATTAACCTCAACTCCTCCGGTTTATGTGTTACAGGTATATTATTCACCATAATTATCCTATTTATACAGCTAAAACCCATATCCCATTCTCATGGAAGGAAATCCATTGCATTATTCTCCGGCTCTTATAATTATTTTGATTTGATCACTGTCCATGTTATCCCCTATATCCTTAACCTCTCCCAATTTGGACAGTTCATGGTATAGGGTATTCCTGTCCTCTTGACCGGAAACCTTAATATCGACGGAGTTTTCATCGCTTCCCACCAGCTCAAGTTCTCTGTCTATGGCTATAAACTTCAGGGTTTCCGGGGTTATGCATATATCCTGTACATATACCTCCACCACATTGGATTGTATCCCGGATGCCTCCTCTTTAGGGGACTCTTTACTTACCATATCTACCCCATCTTCAGCCCTTGAAACCTCTTCCTGAATATCAACATATCCTGCATCCTTATCCGCCTCCATGGCAGCCTCGTCCTCGGCGGAGGATTCCAAACTCATAACCTCTGATTCTTCCGCTGGAGCATCTGCTGCTATCTCACCCGGGGGTGGTGCGGTGGTTGCCAACCCGCCCGTTATACCCGTATTTAGGACAGCTTTAATGGAGAAGAAGATTACGAGAACTCCTGCCACGGCTCCCGCCCACTTCAACCAGGAGGATGCAGGCAGGCTTTTCCCGGATCCTATTCTACTAAACAACTTATCCTTAAAGCCATGGGGTAAGGGCTCCGGTTTCAGGCTATTAACCATAGAAATGACCTCTTGGGTTTCCTGGAAACTTTCTCTGCATCTCTTGCACAGCTTTAAGTGATTCTCCAACTCTTCCCTGTTCTGTTCATCCAGCACATCATCTATATAAAGGCTGATATTATAATCAAAATCCTTGCAATCCATCACTTTACCCTCCTCTCATCATACCCTGCCAGACGGGATCTCAGGGTATCCCGCAACAGGGCCCTGGCCCGGCTTATATTGGACTTTACCGTTCCCAGGGGTATATTCAAAATGTCGGAAATCTCCTGATAGGTATAGTTTTGAATATCCCTCAATATAATTATGGATTTATAATCAGGCTTTAATTCCGCTATACATTCCTTTATAAGCTCATATTTTTCGCGGCTTACTATTTGCTCTTCAGGTAACGGTTCCCCGTCGGGAACATTCATTTGCCTGTCATCTTCCTCCCGTGGACTTAGGGACAAAAGCTTAAACCTCTTCTTTCGATGGTTGTCTATACAGGTATTATGGGCAATTCGATAGATCCATGTCGAGAACTTGCTTTCCCGCTTAAAGGAACCCAAACTCCTATATACCTTTATAAAAACCTCCTGGGCCAAATCCTCAGCGTCATCGGCATTGTTGGTCATACGAAAGCAATAATTGTATATTTGCCTGTCGTATAACAACACCAGCTCCTCAAAGGCGTCCATATCGCCGTCAACAGACCTCTTAATCAATTGGGATTCCATATTCATGCGATTTACCCCCTTAAACCGGCTATCTGGATGATAACCACCGTATAATTATATCATAAATGCCAGCCCGGCCGATACCCGGAAGTCTTGTCTGTGTATATTCCTTAATAGTATTTTTATTGTACAAACCCCTGTATACTTTGATATAATAATTTATACCAGATTCCGCCCTGGTTGAATTCATATACCGATAAGCACCTTATAAACCATAAGTATAATAGAGGAGCATATGGATGTCCCTTGCAGGTTCGAAAAAATGTGATGTGATAATTTTATCTGCAGATTTTGGTTCCGGCCACCATCAGGTTTCCCTTGCCTTGAAAAAGGTTTTAGTGGAGCGCCGACCCTTTTGGGAGGTTGGAATATTTAATTACTTTCAATATATTAACCCCTTCTTCGACAAATCCCTAAGGTTTGGCTATACCCAAATGCTTAAACACTTCTCATGGGGATATGATTTGTTTTACAGGGTAACCAAGGAGACAGACCCCAACTCTAAATCTCGGCAAATGCTGAATAATATGGGGCGAAAGAAGATACACCAATTGATATTGGAACACTCCCCCAAGGTGGTTATTTGTACCTTCCCCACCCCGGCCGGAGTAGTTTCGCAATTAAAACAGAAAGGCAGGATCAATACTCCCCTGGCTGTTGTTATTACCGATGTGTCTGCCCATAGCCAGTGGATACATCCCATGGTCGATGCCTATATAGTGGCGGCGGATGTGGTTGCCCAGCGCCTTATAAAAAAGGGCATCCCTGCAGAGAAGATACATACTACGGGTATACCCATCAGACCGCAGTTCGAAGCTCCTGCACCGGATCCCGGTTTCTGGATTAAGCATAATCTGGATCAGTCCCTATTTACCCTGCTCATTATGGGAGGAGGGGAGGGGCTTATGCCGGGTATAGACAGGATAGCTGAAAGGCTTGAGAATATGGGGCTTCCCATACAGATAATTGCCCTGGCGGGCTCCAACCAAAGCCTTGCCAGAAATCTGCAGGAGCTGGCTCGTCGCTCCTCCATTCCTATTCGGGTACTTGGATATACGGAAAACATTGCCCCCATTATGGAGGGTAGCAATTTACTTCTGTCCAAAGCAGGTGGAATAACGGTATTTGAAGCTCTGGCGGTGAAGCTTCCAATCCTACTGTATAAGCCCCTGCCGGGGCATGAAATGGGTAACGTACACTTCCTGCTGGATAATGGCGCAGCCCTAATGGCCCAAAATGAGAATCAGGCAGTGGAGCTCATTAAAAGCTCCATAGGGGATCCCTCCATCCTTGAAAACATATCAAGGGCCATGATCCCTCTTTCCAAGCCCTTCTCCGCCAGGCATGCGGCAGATGCAATTATAGGGCTTGTGTCCCGGGATCATTATATTAAGCTCGGGGACGGAGTCGTGCAGGAAGAAAAATTATACACTCATGGAAACAGATATGGATGATACTGTCGAAGGGTTTTAGAATAATTTAAGGGATGTGAAAATATGTGGTGGCTATTTCTCCTTGTCCTGGTGGCCATTTTTTTAATATATTGTTTACTGCCCAGCTATTGGGCCCGCAATCGTTCAAGTAGGGTTTTCAGGGAGGGCACAGGGAAGACAACAGAAATCTACCTTACCTTTGACGACGGACCAAACCCTGACTACACTCCCAGATTATTGGATATTCTAAAGGAAAGCCAAGTCCAGGCCACCTTCTTCATCATGGGAAGGCAGGCCAAGCTTTATCCTGATATAGTTAAACGCATAACCCAGGAAGGCCACACTGTCGGTTGTCATTCCTATTCCCATCGCCATGCCTGGCTTATGCCCCCTATCCACACCTTCAGGGATATGACCCGTTCCTATAAGGCCATAACCCTGGCCTCGGGCGTAACCCCTGAGTGGTATCGTCCACCCTGGGGAGGATTTAATCTCTTGAGCATAGCCGCTGCAAGGAGATTGGGCCTGAATATGGCCTTCTGGTCCATAGAAGCCCAGGATTGGTCGGCAAACACTACTGCTGAAGACATCTATCATGCCGTTGCGAATCAGGCGGTACCCGGCTCTGTTATTGTCCTCCATGACAATCAAGGGGATCCCGGGGCCCCGGAAAACACCCTGAGGGCCCTGCCCATGATCATTCAATCCCTCCGTAAAAAGGGATACAGCTTCGCAGGCCTGGAACAAGTGAAGGGGGTATACCATGCTTAAGTCAATAATCAGGCCTATTGTAACCCTTTGGGAAAAACTTTTCTCATGGGCCGAAAACATAAAGCCGGTAGAGGATTCGCCCTATGGCCTGTTAAGGATGTCGGTCCATCCATACAAGGGTCTACCTGCCACCCTGGATGACGGAACTAAGGTAGACCCCGGAGACTATGTGTTGGAATTGCACATCTCCAACCTAACCCTGGTCCAAGGCATAGTGGGCGGGGTAGAAGTCGCATCGGATATTCAGCTCCTGCGCCTTTTCCGGGAAGAGATCGCCCATTTAGCCCAGCTGGTCCATCAAGGCAAGCTGGATCCCAGGATTAAGGCAATCTGGGGAGTTTCCATGATGGGCCCTGCTTTGAGAAGGTTGGGCTTTATCTTGGAACCCATGAGCGAGAGTATGGGGGCCAGGATGATCATGATATGGATGACCTTTCTAAAATGGGTATTCTCACCCAGGAATGCGAAAACCCCATCCAGAAAAAAAAGAAAGCGCCAGGGTTACCAATACTGGATGTCCCTGGAGCAATTGCTGAATGAATATGTTCGTTAGCTTATGGGTAAATTTTTCGGGCACCTAGCCGTGCTTGGGCTTCCTTCTCCTTACACCGGCTTTTTTTGTCTTGCCCTTAGGATTTTTCTTGTTACCCCGTTTGAGATCCCGAAGCAGATATATCATACCGCCAACCGTAGCAAGAGCCAGACCTGCTACGACCCATAAAAGCTTCTTCAGGAAGCTGATTTTAGGGTTTTGGGTGGGTTCCTGAGGAAGTTCATCCCCGCCTATGGTGATCTCATATGGAGAACTCACAAATTCCACTTCTTCCCCCTGGTAGGTTACCCCTTTGGCGGTAACAGTAAAGGATGTATCCTCCTCGATATTCAAGCCGGCCAGGGTAAGGGTCTCTTCATCTCCGGGTTCCAGAGTCAGAATGCTTCCAATGCTAAGCTCCCTTTCATTTAAGATAAGATCAATATTATCTATTCTTACATCCCCTTCATTTATCACGGTACATATGAAATCCACCGTCCCAGCCTCAGATAGGGTTTTGGGCTCTGAGTCAAGCCTTATAATCAAAAGAGGATGCTCTTCAACAACGTTAATTACAATCTCAATTAAATCTCCCTGAAATTCATATTCATATCCGGAATCCTTGTCCCTTGCATACACCTTGGGATTGCTGATCATATCCTTCTCGACAATTTTTTCAATTGTAAAGGTTTCCGTTTGACCTGGCTTCAGCTCATCAAATGTAGCAACTTCACCAAACTCCGGCTCGTGAACCCGTACATCCGTCATAGTAACCTGCCCAGTATTCCTAAGAGTGTACTCGATAATGGCGGTATCACCTGCAGCCAGTTCTTCCGGCGTTACCCTGTTGGTTATTTCCAGTCCAGCCTCTATGCCCGAAAACTTGGCAGTATAGGATGCCTGTACATTCCTGCCGGTACCCTCTTCGACACCGGTTGCTGTAAAGGTATATTCCTTCCCGGGCTCTACCCTATGGGCATATATTATTGCCCCTTCCTTTCCCGGTTCCAGCTTCTCCTTGGCCAAGATCTCCTTACCGGTCCAATCCTTGAGACTAACACCAGTAATGGGTCTGTTCCCTTTGTTTTCAACAATAAGACTAAAATCCACCTCTTCGTTGGGGGCTATCCTGGTCTTGTTGATCTTGCCTGTTATTACCAGCGGCTTTTCTACCTGCTCATCTTCTACTACCACTTCCACCGCTGCATTTTTGAATTCTCTTGTTATATTTCCCTGTCCCTCTATTGGTCCCTGGAAAACAATTACAGGGTAGCTTTTTGTGGTAGACTCCGGCTTAAAAACCTGAGAAATGCTCGCTGTTTCGCCTGGAGACAGAAGAGGAATAACACCTATATCTCCCAGTACACTGTCCTTTACAGCGATGTTGTTAATACTTATATTGGCCGATGATTTTATCTCAAAGGTATAGGTGACCTCATTCCCCGGAAGTATTGGTCCGCCAGTGCTGGCTTTATATACAACGCTAACCCCCGTTGACAGGACCGTTATCTGCTTCTTACCGCTGGTGATGGGATGGGGTTCTTCCTCATCTTCAAAGATGTAGTGTATAGAATATTCCAAGGTGTAGGTAGTCGGCTTTTCCTGGGCCTTGAATTTTCTTCCCTGAAGTGTTTTCGTTTGTCCTGCTTCAATTCTAAAAACGCCATCGGGGGCGCCTTCTCCAGGTACGACATGACCGGTGTTATCCAGAAGGGTCTCCTCCAGTAATATATGGGTTATATTCTTATCAGTTCCATTCTGTACATCATAATTGATCATAAAACCTGATTGGGAAAGGACGTAATAATTCCCGTCAATCAAACCCACATTTTCTCCTACAAAGCGTTCTGAGGATGTAACCTTTCCCTCGGCCATGGATGGTTTAATTCCATAACCCGAGAATGCCAGGGCCATTATCAGCACCAGCGAAATTAAAGACTTGAATTTTATAGTCAAATTAAATTTCATCATCCTTCTCCCCTTCAATATCATTCAATACAACCCCAGGCATTTCCAGAAAAAAATCCAAACTGTCCCCTATAGCGATTTCATCTTCCCTTACCATGCTGTCATAGACCAGGATCTCCACCCCCTGGCTATAGGCAGCTTTCAGGGCTTCCCCAAATTCGGGGTCCATACCATGGTTGGGTATAAAGCACTTCATCCCCTCCATCTGAACCAAAAAGAGAATGTAGCTGTTATAGCCCTGTCTTTTAGCCTCTATCAGCTCATGAACATGCCTTGCCCCCCTTTGGGTAGGGGCATCGGGAAACATGCATACGCCATCGTGCTCAAGGGTCACTCCCTTAACCTCAATAAACCCCTTCCGGTCCCTGTCTTCAAAATAGATATCAAAACGGGAATTCCCAAAGGTTGCTTCCCTTCTAATTCTGGTAACGTCTTGCAAACCGTCAATTTTGTTTTGGACAATGGCCTCATAGACCACGGTATTGGGTGCTTGGGAATCGGTATTTATGAGCAAATCACCCTTATATCCACCTATTATGGAATACCTGGTCTTTCGATTTGGGTTTTTTCCTTCCTCCAGGATTACTGTAGTTCCTTCTACAAATATCTCCCTGCACCTGCCGGTATTCTTGACATGTACCGTCTCCCTTTTTCCGTCCAGTTCAACATTCGCAATAAAACGATTTGGCCTGTCAATAAATTTTGCGCGCCTTATGCCATTATATTCCATCTAAATTCCATCCAGCCTTACTTTTAGGGTCATAGCCTTATTCAACCCAGTCCCCTTTTTCTGTATACCAATAAAAGCAGTACAAACGCAACAAATATGCTCCCTAGCAGGATCCCCAGTTCAGGCAACATATCAATGAGGGTATGATTCCCCTCGAATTCGTAGAGTACCCTGTAGAGCATATCATTATAATAATAGGTTGGAAAGACTTTTGCAATCTTTTCTAAGGCCGGTGAGCCCATACTGCCCAGCATTGGTACCAGCAGCAAAGCCATATAGACAGGGGTACCCACCACGCCGGTAGCCATTTGATTCTTGGATAATAAACCGACGATAATTCCCACCTGTATGCAAAATACAGCGGTCAATATACCGCCTACCAGGATAACGACCGTTTCATCAAAGCCAACTCCGCCGGACATGGCTATAAGGATAATGAAACTCACTATAATGCTAATGAAGGTTAAAAGTCCCTTCCCTATAAACACCTCTACTGAACTGGCCGGGGACAGGAGCAATACCTCCAGGGTCTTCTTCTCCTTCTCCTCTGCAATCATCATGGAGGGAACATACATACCGACCATAACCACCAGGAATAAAAGGCCAAAGGAGAGGGCAAACCCTTTCGGCATCCCGGGAATAAAGTTATTATATATATAAGCCAGCAACATGGGTATCAGATACATTATCAGGATATTGATGTTGGTCTTAAAATCGTGTGCTTCTTTTATCAGAATAGCGCCTATCCTCTTAAACGATAAGGTCATACGAAATCCCTCCCTGTCACCTTAACAAATATCTCAGCCAATGTAGGCTCACAGGAATGAACCGATCGCACCTTACCCTCTGTCATCCACTCCGATACGAGCCTGGCAGACTCCTCCCCATCCATATCCAGTTCCCTTGACACCAGTTCATGGCCATCGTCTATCAGAACCTTCATTCGTCGATTGGAATAATTCAGCTTTAAGGCCTCGGGGCTTCCCATCTCCACAATCTCTCCCTGGTTCAAAAATGCTACCCTGTTGCACAGCTTGTCAACCTCTTCCATGTTATGGGATGTAAGCAGAATGGTTATTCCCTGCTCGTTTAATTCCTTCAGGACCCTGTGTATGGTATCGGCTGATGCCGGATCAAGCCCGGAGGTAGGTTCGTCCAGGAATAATATCTTTGGACTGTGTAAAAGTGCTCTGACCAGCAATACCTTTTGTTTCATTCCCTTGGATAACTTTTTAACCTGGGTATTTTTCTCCTCCGACATGCCTATCCTTTTCAGATAATAGTCCGTTTGCCTGATATCGCATCCGTATAACCGGCAGAAGAGATCCAGGTTTTGCCCTATGGTCAACCTCTCATATAGGTTGGTTTCCTCCGGAACTACGCCTATATGGCTGTGAACTTCCCTTGTCCCTTTCATTACATCCAGGTCCATGATCCTCGCTTCTCCGCTGTCAGCCTTCAGCTGACCGGTAAGTATCCTTAAAGTAGTGGTTTTACCGGCACCATTGGGCCCTAAAAAGCCAAAGATCTCACCCTCCCTTACATGAAAGGATATACCATTTAGGGCCTTTTTATCGCCGTAACTCTTAAGCAAACTATTAACCTCTATCAATCCATTTCCTCCCCTCATCCAATGCAATATACAATGCGATTTAAATGCTCCACATTCCTGTGCAAGGACAAAATCAATCCTATTCCCTTTTAATGAATAAAATAATAAAGGCAACCAATGGTTTTATTATATATTTTTCCCCCGATTTTTCCAACTGTTTTGTTTATGTTCGATTGCTCCAAAGCTGTTTTGCTGCATTAATCAACACCTTATGGAGGATGGTTTATTCAGCCGAATGATAAGTGGTTTTTTCCACATAATATGATTACCGTCCATATATTCTGTCCCTTATTTAACTTACAGGATAAAGAGGAGGAAAATCCCATGAGATTTGGTTCAGATATAAACAAAAATAATCTAAAAAAGGCCTTGATCGTCGGAATTGGTGCTTCATTAGTAGGTGTCGCAGGCGCCAGGTTAATCGCCCGTACCATTGTAAATAGAATTTCGGATAGGTTTTACAATATTATAAGCAAGGATCTGTACGATGAGAACCTGTGGGAATTAATCTCTTCCACTGTAAGGATGTCTCCCCAGGTAGCTGTGGAGACCAGTTTACGGGCCACCGAGGCAAAGATGCTGGAAAGGCCTATGGGTACCCCCAAAAAAATGCCTAACCTGGACAGTCTGCAATTCAATGTCGCCCAGCTTCATACCATGCCCACCGACACCCTTACGGAAGTTGAAACCCAGGTAACCATAGGCAAAAGAGCAGCCAAGCCCTTTACCATAAAGATGCCGATCATGATTGCTCCTATGGCCTATGGCGTTGCCCTGAGCAAAAAGGTTAAACTGGCTCTGGCCCGAGGTGCCAGGATGGCCGGAACTGCTACCAACAGCGGGGAAGGTGCCTTTTTGCCTGAAGAGAGGGCAGAGTCGGCCATATTTATCTACCAATATAACCGCGGACATTATTGCAAAACCCCTGAGATCCTCCAAAGCTGTGATGCCGTGGAGATCCAGTTCGGCCAGGGGGGATACGGAGGTGTCGGCCATATCGTCAAAAGTGAACTCATTGACAGGCAGATGCGCCGGGACTTTGACATACCTCCGGGTATGGATATAATCGCCCACTCCAGACAACCGGAAGTCCAGTCACCCGAAGATCTGCCAAGCCTTGTAGAGAGGTTAAGGGATATAACAGGGGGTGTGCCAATAGGGGCCAAAATCGGCGCCGGTAAATACTTGGAAAAGGACCTGGAATACCTGTGTCAAAGCGGTGTGGATTTTATAACCGTAGATGGTGCTGAAGCAGCCACCAAGGGTTCACCTCCCATATTTCAGGATGATTTCGGCATCCCCACGGTTTTTGCCATACACCGTGCTGCCCAGTGGATCAGTAATAACGGCTACCGGGATCAGGTCAGCCTCCTGGTTTCGGGCAAAATAAGAACCCCCGGCGAAGTGCTTAAAGCTTGCGCCTTGGGGGCTGATGCATGTTATATGGGCTCCATAGCCCTATTTGCCGTATCCCATTCCCAACTGAACAAAGCCCTGCCCTATGAACCTCCAACCACGCTGGTTTGGTACAATGCCCACTACTCGCGCTACTTCGATATAGATAAGGGGGCCAGGAGCCTAAACAACTTCCTGGAAGCATGTCGACTTGAGATGGCAGATGGCATCAGGGGGCTCGGGAAAACATCCCTTGCCCAAGTAAATAGGGAAGACCTTGTAAGTACCGATGAAACGGTGGCTAAGGGATGCGGCATACCTATGGCCTACGATCCCTATGTATAGGGATATAGAATGAGCAGGCTGGATGATTGTGATTCAGTTTTTTTACGATCCCTATGTATAGGATATGGGACTTTTTATTAAAGCTTGGGATATATATACTCCCAGACATAGTCCAGAATGTTTTCATCCCCGGTATTAAAGGAATTGATGGCTATCACCGCATTCTTATCCGGCATGATTATGCTGTACTGTCCATACTTACCATCAGCCCGGTAGGAACCCTCAGGCCCTCTCCAGAATAGGTAGCTGTACCCGGCATTGTAGGGGGAATCTGATCCGGTCTGAATCTGGGTTTTGGACACCTCTTCCACCCATCTCACGGGGATTATCTGTTTGCCCTCCCACTCCCCTCCTTGGAGGTAGAGCTGGCCAAACTTCGCTATTTCGGATACTTTAAGCATTAGCCCGCCTGATCCGAAGCTATTGCCATAGGGATCGGTCTCCCATGTAGGTAGCCATATTCCCAGCGGTTCAAAAAGTCTGGGCATCAGATATTCCAGTAAATCAGAACCCGTCAACCTCCTAATTATCATCCCTGCCAGATAGGGTCCCACATTGCTGTATAAAAAACGGGTTCCCGGTTCATGGTCCAAGGGGATGTTCAGGCTAAGTTTTACCCAATCCATTTCATCGGTGGTGTACCTTTGTTCCGCCATCAAGTGGGACTCGGCATGACCCACACTCATAGTGAGCAGATGCCTAACCTTTAGGCGCTGCAACCTTTCCGACGGATTGTCCGGTACCTTGTCCGGGAAAAATTCAATGACGGGATCGTCCAGGGTTAACAGACCCTCTTCTATTGCAATTCCTATAGCAGACGAGGTAAAGCTTTTGCTTACGGAGTATTGATTCTGACGTATTTCAGGCTCCCAATTGTATGCAGCAACCTTCTCCCCGTCTTTGAGAACCAGGATATTGTTGATCATTATATGCTTGGTTTTATCCACAAAGTCATTTAACAGGTTGATATCCATTTTTCGGCCTCCTAAATCCCATCTTCTCTATCCTTATTTTAACTCTTCTAATTTCTAAAAGATACCCTTGTTCTTAACCCCTCTGGAGAACTCCTCCTGCAGGGCCGGTGCCACGGTATCCTCCTTAACGGCCTTTATGGCCCTAGCCAGGGATCTGGTATAGATTTCCACCGCAACCCTGCCCTTTTCTTCGCTTGCATATTTGGGATCTCCTACAACATTTTGCGGATAATCCGCATACCACCACAGGGCATTGTTTACCCCTTTTTCATGCAGGTGTTTAAAGCGCTTAAGGGGCTTCACGGCTTCCTCTGGGGCAAGCTCCAGTTTTGTTTTGCCTGGACAACAAGCCATAAAGATGGATGTTTCCATTTCACATGCATGGCCGCCCAGATCCGTTTCCCACAGGGCTTCTATGGTTTTTTTCTCCTCCTCCCTTAGGGCTCCGCTGACACCCGTCTGATAGAATATGTAGTCCGTGGGCTCGTCCAAACGGCTCATGGAAAAATAGTCCAGCATATGGGAGTTGCCGCCATGACCGTTGACTATCAGTATTTTCTTAAACCCGTTCTGTGCAATGGAATTCAGCAGGTGACCAAAAGCCTCGATGGCAAAGGCCTGTGGGAAATTAACAGTACCCGAAAAGCAGGCTGCCTCATGTACCTGCATCATAAAGTAAGGTGGAAATACTACAGCCGGCTCAATTTCCGCTGCCCTTGTTGCAATGGTATGGGCTACGATCATATCACAGCCAAAGGGCAGATGTTCCCCATGCCTTTCCAAAGAGCCTACCGGTACTATACAAAGTCCTGTTTCCTCTATGGCCTTTTTAAAATCCTCCGGTACAAGATGTTCCCAACGCATTTTATCCCCTCCATTTTTATTTAAGATCCATACTTTTAGTATATGTTAAAAATATCATTGAGCTATGCTCTGTACTGATGAGAAATATACTGGTAATGGCAACTGAAAGCTAAAGTACTTGGTTTGCGATATCCATATATATTTTAAGGGTCTATCCCATGCATATTGGTGTTTTCCAGGCTTAATCCATATTGTGTATCTATAGCTTATTACCTTTTACCCTCAAAATCAATATATTTGTTCCTGTATATTTCCTTGCCGGATGTCTCCAGGGATGGTATAATATATGTATGTAACATACAAATATATGGGTTATATGGACGGGGTGAAGCTGTGACATGAATGAAAAGACAATATCCTTTATAGAGGTCTGGGATTTGCTGATAGATTTACAGACCCTGATGAATGTATTATCCAGAAAGATACAGACACAATATGGCCTGGTACCCCAGGAACTGCGGGTCATGCTGGAACTGGATCGTACTTCAAGCATGAGCGTCAGTGAATTATCCAAGGCAATAAATCGAGATTTTGGAAATGTAAGCCGTACCTGTACAGCTTTAGCGAATAGGGGCCTGCTGGACCGTCACAAGGCGGATAAGGACCAGCGGGTCACCATGATGGCATTGACAGAAAAAGGTAATAAAATATTGGAAGTATTCTATCAGTATAATTCGACTGTAATGCAGAGTGAAGTATTTAAGGAAAATGAAGAAAAATGCAGGGCTATGATAACGGGAATGAGACTATTCCTTTCCTTTGTAGCCGAAAGAATGGAGGAACTCGATGATTAGACAAAACACTGGAAATAGAAAACCTAAAACGCCAAGACCGGTTCTTTATTATTATGGAATAGCCTTATTAGCTGTTCTTCTGCTGAACTGGCTTGTTTTACCATATCTGCTGAAACCTCAGGTGGTAGAGGTAGGCTATTCATTCTTTTTAGATCAGGTGGAAGAAGGTAGTATTGCCACAGTAGAGATGGATACAAACCAAATCCTGTTTTCTGTTAAGGATACAAATGGGATGGAATCCTACTATAAGACCGGGTATGTCAATGACCCCGATCTGGTTTCCCTCTTGAGAGAAAATGGGGTTGAATTTGGAGCCGTAATCCCCAAACAGCCCAACTACTTTTTAAGCCTGCTTATGTCCTATGGAATCCCCCTTCTGATCATCTGGTGGGTTGGCAGAAAGATGAGTAAGACCCTTGGTGAGAAGATGGGAACCGGAGGCCTGTCCCTTGGTGGTAGTTCCGGAAAGATCTATGTGCCAACCGGCGACAAGAAAACCTTCAGGGATGTTGCAGGACAGGAAGAAGCGAAGGAGGCACTGAGGGAGGTCGTGGACTATCTTTCTCACCCCGAAAAGTATGTTACCATAGGCGCCAAGTGCCCCAAAGGCGTACTTCTGGTTGGCCCTCCAGGAACGGGTAAGACCCTGATGGCCAAAGCCGTAGCCGGGGAAGCCAATGTGCCCTTCTTCTCCATTGCCGGTTCAGAATTTGTTGAAATGTTTGTAGGCCGGGGTGCGGCAAGGGTGAGAGACCTCTTCGAACAGGCCAAGAAGAAGGCTCCCTGTATCGTCTTTATCGATGAAATCGATACCATCGGTAAAAGGCGGGATGGGGGCATAAACACCAATGACGAAAGGGAGCAAACCCTGAATCAATTGCTAACCGAAATGGATGGCTTTGAGGGTGATTCGGGGGTAATCATATTGGCTGCCACCAACCGTCCTGAGACCTTGGACCCTGCCCTCTTGCGGCCAGGTCGTTTTGACAGACAGGTACCGGTTGATTTGCCGGATTTGCAGGGTCGTATCGCTATCTTCAAAGTTCATGCCAAGAATTATAAGATGGCCCAAAATATAGACTTTGATCTCCTGGGCCGGGCAACCGCCGGAGCCTCCGGGGCTGAAATCGCCAACATAGTTAACGAGGCATCTCTAAGGGCTGTAAGAATGGGACGAACCAGGGTGATACAGGAGGATCTGGAGGAATCCATCGAAGTGGTTATCGCCGGCCATCAGAAGAAAAATGCCATCCTGTCCCCGGAAGAAAAGAAGATAGTCTCCTATCACGAAATCGGCCATGCATTGGTAGCCGCCAAACAGAGTAATACCGCCCCAATTCATAAGATCACCATCATTCCCAGAACTTCGGGAGCCCTGGGCTATACCATGCAGGTAGAGGAAGATGAAAAATCCCTTTTGACTAAGACCGAGGCCTTTAACAAGATGGTTACTTATTGCGGAGGAAGGGCAGCTGAGGAAATAATATTTGGAGAGATTACAACCGGAGCAGCCAACGATATCGAGCAGGTAACCAAAATCGCCAGGGCTATGATTACACGCTTTGGCATGAGCGATGAATTTGGTATGATGGCTCTGGAGACCAACAGCAATATGTACCTGGGTGGGGATTCTACCCTGATTTGTTCTTCCAAAACCGGTGAATTGGTGGACAGGGAAGTGAAGGAATTGATCCGTACTGCCTATGAAAGGGCTAAGGAAATCCTCAGGGAGAATAAGGCCAAACTCCATGAACTGGCGGAGTTCCTCTATAATGAGGAAACCATAACCGGTGAGCAATTTATGTCTATATTGAAAAGAGAAAACAAATACAGTGCATGATTTATCTATGATTAAGGGGGAGGTTGGCCTGGCTGTCCTCCCCATCTTTATGAATTGGTTCAAGGCTTTTATCACAGGTAGTACTACTTCTACCATGGATCAGGAGTAAGCCAGCACTTCTTCCATTTGAAAGCCTATCGTTTCCAGTGTTTTTTCTAAAAAAAGATATGATTTTGGAATTTATGGTTATCTATACTTAAAAATATACAATTTCAAAATTCTTATGGTAAATTATATATTTTTATGATACGATATCGTGGGGTACAATAGTTATATTAAGATACCAATTTTTTTGATATGTTTAACATAACTACCATGCATTAATGGCAGCAAACCATTATGTACAATATTAAACAATAAAGGTGTGATTGGATGAGTAATAAGATGACCAATAATCAGAAGCTTTTAGACTGGGTCCAAGAGATGGCAGATATGTGTCAGCCTGACCAGATCTATTGGTGTGACGGTTCAGAGGAAGAAAATGAACGCCTGCTTAAGGAAATGGTAGAAAGCGGTGCGGCTGTGGAGTTAGATCCCGAGAAAAGGCCGGGTTGCTACCTCTTCCGCAGTGATCCTTCTGACGTCGCCCGTGTAGAGGACAGAACTTTTATATCCTCAAAAAGGCAAGAAGATGCGGGGCCAACCAATAACTGGGTAGACCCTACTGAGCTGAAGGAGACCATGACGGAACTATATAAGGGCTGTATGAAGGGAAGAACCATGTATGTTATCCCCTTCTCCATGGGTCCCGTAGGTTCACCCGCTTCAAAAATTGGTGTGGAACTGACTGACAGTGCTTACGTAGTTGTGAATATGAGAATTATGACCCGCATGGGTAAAGAAGTATTAGATGTTCTTGGAGATGATGGTGAGTTTGTGCCATGTCTGCATTCAGTAGGTGCCCCCCTGGCTGAAGGTGAAGAAGACGTTGCCTGGCCTTGTGCCCCCATAGATCAAAAGTATATAAGCCACTTTCCGGAAGAGCGAACAATCTGGTCCTATGGTTCCGGCTATGGCGGAAATGCCCTGCTGGGGAAAAAGTGCTTTGCCCTTAGAATCGCATCCGTTCAAGCCAGAGATGAGGGCTGGTTGGCCGAGCACATGCTCATACTTAAACTGACAAGTCCCGAAGGTGAAGTCAAATATGTTACCGGGGCCTTCCCCAGTGCATGCGGAAAGACCAACCTGGCTATGCTGATACCCACCATTCCCGGCTGGAAGGTTGAGACTATCGGTGATGATATCGCCTGGATGAGATTTGGAGAGGACGGCCGTCTGTATGCCATCAATCCTGAAGCTGGATTCTTCGGCGTTGCTCCCGGTACCTCCATGGATTCCAACCCCAACGCCATGCACAGCATAGAAAAGAATACCATCTATACCAATGTAGCCTTAACCGATGACGGAGATGTCTGGTGGGAAGGTATCGGTAGCGATGCACCGGACCATCTGATCGATTGGCACGGCAATGATTGGACCCCGGATAGCGATAGTCCTGCGGCTCACCCCAATGCACGCTTCACCGCGCCTGCAAGCCAGTGTCCCGCAATTGCACCCGAGTGGGAAGATCCTGCAGGAGTACCCATCTCTGCAATCCTAATCGGCGGACGTCGTCCCAGTACCATTCCCTTGGTACATGAAAGCTTTGACTGGGAGCATGGTGTATTCATGGGTTCCATCATGGGTTCGGAAATTACAGCGGCTGCTATATCCGATAAAATCGGTCAAGTGCGCCGTGATCCCTTTGCTATGTTGCCCTTCTGTGGCTACCATATGGGAGATTATCTAAAGCACTGGTTGAAAATCGGTGAAAAAGCGGATCCTGAAAAGCTACCCAAGCTCTTCTATGTCAATTGGTTCCGTAAAGACGATGAGGGGAATTGGCTGTGGCCCGGATTTGGCGAGAATAGCCGCGTACTAAAATGGATATTCGAAAGAACATCCGGTGAGGGCAAGGCAGTAAAGACTCCCATAGGCTACATGCCTACAGCGGATGCTATTGATACCGATGGCCTGGATGTCAGCGAAAAAGATATGAACGAACTATTGGCTGTTGACAAGGAGAAATGGCTACAGGAAGTTGAATCCATAAAAGAGTACTATAAGATCTATGGAGAGAGATTACCTGAAGAATTAGCTAAGCAGCTGGCAGCTCTGGAAGAGCGCCTTCACAACTCCTAATCCATTAACCAGATAAATAAACGGCCTGGGATGATATATCCCAGGCCGTTTTTATAATTAACATTTTATATATAATTTATACTAATAATACATACGATGCTATTTATCCTTTATTCTGTTTCGACATCTTTCCTTATAAAACCGACATCTCCTATTTCAGAGCGGCTTCGCTATAGCGGTTATTGGGATTCCAGAGCATAAACTCGTCTATCCCGTTATCCTCCAAAGCCTTTATCTGGGCCCTTACTTCCTTCTCCCCATACTTTATATGCCCCTTTACCCAGCTGGCAGTAAAATCCTGAATCCAGGGCCTTATTATGGCTGGAGTTTCAATGTTCTTGTTTCTCACAGCCGAATCCCTGGCGGAATTATATATGGTCTCATAGGGGTAAGCATCGGGCACCGGCAACTGATAGGTGTGGTTGGCATAGTGGCTGGGATACATCATAGGGCTTACATAGTCCACCACATTGCTGATAGCCTCCCAGTACTGGCCCAATCCCATATCGTCGGTAACCGAACCTACAAGGCCGTAGATATCGGCAGAAACGTACACCCCTTCGGGAGATAGCTCCTTATAGGCATATTTCAGGAAGTCCTGTATTATTTGGGGCTTACTCTCATTTCCGGTGTTTCTGTAATCCAGATGTTCATCCAGCTTACCGCCCCCGGAATCCGGAAGGCGTACATAATCAAACTGTATCTCATTAAAACCTACCCTGGCGGCCTCTTTCGCAACGGCTACATCATATTCCCACAGCTGCCTGTCATAGGCGCTGGCCCAACGCAGACCGTCCTGCTGCTTATGAGCCTCCCCGGTGCGTTTATCCAGGATTGCCCTTTCCGGATATCTTTCAGTGTAGATAGGGTCCTTAAAGGTCACTATCCTGGCAATGGCATAGATGCCGTTATCCTTTAATTTTTTCATAAAGGCCTCTATATCCTTTATGGGGGTCAACTCATTGGCCTCGGGAGCGAACTTCTCTGCGGCCTCCGTATAAAACAGCATGTTACCATTATCATCCTTGACATCAATAACCAAGGCATTCAGGCTGGTGTCCCTGGTCATTTCGATCATCCGGTCAAGGCGTGTCCCGCTGGCAGAATAGATGGTCATATATGCCCCCCGTACCTTTACACGGGGATTACCGGGGTGTTCTGTAACCTTTTCCTGGGGAGAAAAATCCAAATTCCTTAGATCTTCGCTTAGGAGATCGGTTCGATCCGAAACCGTAAATTCAGCGGAAATCCAGCCTTCTCTAGGTCCTTCTCCATTATCAAAGAGGATTCTGTACCACTTGGTTCCCTCTTCCCCCACCGATTCCTCGGCCAAAACTTCGACACCACTGCCCTTCATGAGAGTAGCTACATTCTCCGCGTCAGAGTTGGGTTCACGGCGGACATTTAGCTTGTTGGCGCTTACGTATACCAGATTCTGTGGACTATCGTTTTCCTGATCCCCTTGATGATCCTCGTCACTGACATCTTCCGTATCTGTTTCCTCTTCGGTATGTTTATCGTCCTCTAAATTCTCCTCTTCTTCCACAGGAGGGTTGGGTTCTTGGATATTTGATGATGGTGTATCCTGTTTACATCCTTGTACTACCAAAAGCAGCATTATAAATGCGACAAATAGACTAAGCCTCTTAAACTTCAAACCCCTTTACGCTCCTTTACACCATAATAAGTATATTCTAATTATACGGGTTTTGTATAACCCATATCTATTATACAGATATTCTGTCGAAATAGATAGAATAACTTATGTGTAAATTATGGTTAATTGGGCGGGCGCGGCCCGTAATACTGGTAATAGTCCACTCTTATCCTGCCGTTATATAGTTTACGCTTCTTATGAGCCCTGCGGCCATAGTACCTTTCGAAATCCATATCGGCTGTCAGAACGTATATGGACCAGGTGTCCATATCCTGAAATTTTTCTCCCATCTCACGATAGAGGGCCCGTACTTCCTCCCTTTCACCCAAACGCTCTCCATAGGGTGGATTAGAGATTATACAACCATACCTGGTCTTGGTGCTAAAATCAGAAAAGGGTAGCCTATGAAAATCTATATACTCCTCTACACCAGCTAAGTGAGCATTGTGCCTGGCTATCCTTAGAACCCTTCCATCTATATCATAGCCCAGGATACGAAAATCAGCCTGTTTTCTTGCCGCCCTGGCTTCATTTCTGGCCTCTTCCCACAGTTGTCCCGGAATCTGGGGCCATTTTTCAGCATCAAACTCCCTGTTCAGCCCAGGGGCCATATTAAGTCCCATCATGGCTGCTTCTATTAGAATGGTGCCGGATCCGCAGAAGGGGTCTATAAGCAGCCTGTCTGTATTCCAGTAACTTAGCCCCACCAGAGCCGACGCCAGAGTTTCCTTTAAGGGGGCCTGGCTGGCCACCTCCCTATAACCCCTTCTATGAAGGCCCGGACCGCTGGTATCAATTGTCAGGGTAGCAACGTCTTTCAGCA
>LSQX01248890.1_pt1 | contig 26021 bp, 20 predicted proteins | sample 654561 | NCBI WGS metagenome assembly LSQX01 (sample SAMN04489861, study PRJNA283612) | anaerobic digester metagenome | isolation source: 4 biogas reactors fed with cattle manure at either 37C or 55C with and... | place: Denmark: Kongens Lyngby | collected 2014 | reverse complement strand
TGGTGGCAATCAAACCTTCATTGAGGGCCGCGGCCACCACGCCCACCTTGAACACCGAACCCGGCTCATAGTTGATTCCCACGGCGCGATTCAAACGGGTGTCGGCAGTGGTTTTATTAAATTGATTCAAGTCATAGGCGGGCCGTGAAGCCATGGCCAGAATTTCACCCGTTCGCACGGATTCAACAATGGCCCAGGCCGCGCTGGGGTTGAAGTTGGTCATCGCGGCATCCAGCGCCTTTTCCGTGAAGAACTGGATGTTTTCGTCGAGGGTGAGATAGATGTCTGCGCCTTCCTGCGGGGCAATTTCGATGGAGCGGCGAGTCATGATTTCGCGCTTGGTGCCGTCCCGTTCGCTTTGCCGATAGCCCGGACGCCCGCGCAGCAGGGAGTCCCATCGCTGCTCGATGCCGGCGCTTCCCTGCCCCTCGTGATTGGAATATCCGAGGACATGGCACCCCAGTTGGTCGTGGGGATAAAATCGCGTTGTGAGGCCCGAAACATGCACACCGGGAATGCGCAGGCGCATCACGTCGGCGGCAACTTCCTCGCGCGCGCGGCGGGCAATCGGCTCATAGCGGCGGCCGGGGCGATTGATTCGGTCATACACTTGCGCCTTAGGCAGTTTCAAAATGCGCGCGAGATGCTCGCTGGCGGCGCGCGCGTGACCATTGCTGAGAATGACAACGGGGTCCACCCAAATGTCCTTCACGGGCAAATCAAGCGCCATCAACCGCTCGTTGCGGTCAAAAATTCGCCCGCGTCCGACCAGAATTTGCTCTTCATACAGGTGCATGCGGCGCACGCGCTCCTGCTGGTCGTTATCGGGCGACAAATGCAAATGGGCCAAATGCAAGCCGAGGCCGCTCCAGGCGGCCAGCAGTAGCAGGGCCACAAGCGCGGCCCTCCACATGTAGCTTCGGTCAATCACGAAGTCCGCTGCCGGCGGATTGATACGCCAACTGGGTAGGCTCGTCGAGTTCGACAGCCTTCAGGCGAATGATATTTCGCTCGGCAGGCCAGGACATGGCGATGCCATGCAGAGCCATCAGGCGCTCCATATTCCGGGTGGAACGGGCATTGGCCCAATGGTGCTCTTCATTGACCACCTGTTTGTGCAATTCATCGCGCTGGCGTTCCAGCGCCTTAATCTGGCGGCCCAATTCTTCGCAATTATTCGTCAAGCGCAAGTAGGCCAGGCCCACGAAAGCGAGGAGCACAACCAATACCGCGCCCCCGGAAACCCACCGGGAACCCATGTGATTCTTTTTTCTGTTTTTACGTGCCATCTCACACCAACCTTTCCAATACCCGCAGCTTTGCCGAGCGCGCGCGCGGGTTTCGCGCGACTTCTTCCGGCGTGGGCACGATGGCCTTGCGAACCACTCGCCGCCCGCGCGGCAAGTGGCCGCTCCATCGTGAACCGCCTTGGGCCAATGCCTCATCCCGGCCTTCGTGCGCGGCCATGAATTGCTTGACCATTCTATCTTCCAAACTGTGAAAACTAATCACCGCCAAACGGCCGCCGGGCGCCAACAAATCCAGCGCCGCCGGCAAAACCGCCGACAAAGCGGCCAATTCGCCGTTGACGGCAATCCGCAACGCCTGAAACGTCTGCGTGGCCGGATGGGTCCGCCCGCGCCGCCCGCCTTTGGCCTCAGCCACCAGCTCGGCCAGTTCCGCCGTCGTGGTCGGCAACTGGCCCTGCTCCACCGCCGCGTGAATCGCCTTGGCCACGCGCCGCGCCATGAGCTCTTCGCCATAGCGCCGCAACACATCGGTCAACTCATCCAGCGTCAACTGCTCCAGCAACCGGGCGGCCGTCAGTTCCTGACGCGTATCCATGCGCATGTCCAGCGGCCCCGCGCCGAGAAAACTAAAGCCGCGCTCCGGCTGGTTCAATTGCATGGAGGACACGCCCAAGTCCAAAAGGACTCCCTGCACATTCCGAACACCATGTTGCGCGGCCACCGTGCCCAGTTCCGCAAAATTAGCCTGCGCCGTAATGACCCGCTCGCCAAAAGGCGCCAGCGCCGCGCGCGCCAGCGACAGGGCTTCCGCGTCGCGGTCCAGAGCTAGCAAGCGCGCATCCAATCCCGCCGCGGCCAACAGCGCCACCGAATGTCCCCCTGCCCCGACCGTGCCATCCACAAACCAGCCCCCCGGTGCCGTCACCAATCGGGAGACGGTCTCCTCGAGAAGAACCGGAACATGGACCATGCTTCACCTCATGCCGATCACACAAACCAGACCCGGCCACGCTGCGTGCGCAACTCGCGCGCGCTGATGCGAAGGCCATCCGCACCCTCGGTCACGCCCGGGCTGCCTTCAAACAACTGATAACGCGGCAAGAGGGCGCGCTGGGGAACGGAAAACCAACGCGCGGCCTCCTTGCCGCTGGAAATGGATTGGCTCATCATCAAATGCCGCGCCACGCTGCCGCGAGCCGCCTGAGCGGTCTTGGTCACCGCGGAAACGCGCACCACGGGAGCCGCACGAGTCGTAGCCACCACGCGAGCCGTCGTGCGGGACTTGGAATGCACCGAAACAATCGTGCGTGGCGCGGCCGGAGCGGCGACTGGCGGCACGGGTGCCGAAACGGGCGGCGGCGGAGTTTCCAGCGGCTTGAATACCGCCTCGCCGGCAATATCGAACAGCTCCGCCTGCTGCCCCAGCGTCATTTGGATACCCGTGTCGTGAGGCGCATCGTAGTCCTCGCGCTCCCACCATTTGTCGCTTTCCTTCGCCCGGGCCGCAGGCCCGATGCCGAACAAAACCGCGCCGAGGAAGCTTAGAATCCGATGTATTGCGCTGCTTCCGCGANNTCCATGACTCCGGACTCCATAATTCAAACCGACTACCCACGCCCACAAGCACCATCTGATTCGTAATGCCGGCCAGCTCCAGCAACTCATCCTTCACGCGAATGCGCCCCTGCGCGTCCAACGTCACGCGATCCGAGCGCGAGAAAAAATCACGCAAGAAGATTTGGGCCTGAACATTGGCAACGGACGCCGCGCGCACTTTTTCCAAACGCTGGGCCATTTCGCGCGCCGTAACCACGTAGAGACACTTCACATTCACGCCCGGCAAAATAAAGAGGGTCGGATTGCCGGCGGCCTCGCGCCAATCGGACGGAATGGTCACGCGCCTTTTGCTGTCGAGCGAATGTGTGTAGGAACCGACGAAGGCGCCTGCGTTCAGCAGCTCGTCAATTTCAGTTGTGACACGTCGCTCCATTTTGCCGTCCTTCTGATGCACTTTATCCCACTTTGCCCCACCTTTCGTCAACAGAAAAATGCCCGTTTTTTAACTTATTTTTATCCCATTCTGGTGCAACGACTTAAAATGCAGGATTTTTTGCGGTTTTTCCCGATTTTGCACAAGTTATTGACAGCCCCTTTTGCCCTCTTGACAAGACGGGCCTTTTCGGGCCACCAATGTCATTTGGTGAATCCCCGCAAACCGTGATAGAATGAACCGACATGCACGAGTTGAGCTTGATGAATAACCTCCTGACGGACGCCATCGCCGCGGCAAATGGCGCGCCCCTCCGTGCGCTCAAGGTGCGGGTCGGCCCGCTTTCCGGCGTGGTGATTGAATCCCTGCAATTCGCGTTCGACGCCTTGACCCCCGGCACCCCGGCGGAGGGTGCGCGGCTGGACATCGAAGAAACCGCCCCCCTTTTTCATTGCCCCCACTGCCAAACCTCCTATACAACGCCCGTGGGCAATTACCAATGTCCCGCCTGCCTCGCCACCGATGGCGAATTGCGCGGCGGCTGCGAACTAGACCTAATCTCCATTGAGGTACCCGACCATGTGTGACCATTGCGGCTGCGGCCATCCCCACGATCATTCCCACGAACACAACCACAACCATGACCACAGCCATGACCACAGCCATGAGCACAGCCACAACCACGGAGATGGGCACGACCATGCTCACGCCCACGCCCCAAGCGAACCGATGCGCACGATTGACGTGCGCAAATCAGCGATGGCGCAGAATCAGCGTCACGCCGATCAAAACCGGGGCTGGTTCCGGGCCAAAGGCTTGACCGCATTCAACCTCCTCTCCTCCCCCGGCGCGGGAAAAACCGCGCTCCTGGAAGCCACCCTCAAGCATCTATTGCCGCACGCCGCCGCCATTGTGGGCGATTTGCAAACCGAAAATGACGCGATACGCCTGCGCGCCTCCGGCGCCCAAGCCGTTCAAATCACGACGGGTGCCACCTGCCACCTCGACGCGCACATGGTCTTGCACGCCTTGGAAAAAATCACGACCGATGGCCTGAAATTTTTATTCATCGAAAATGTCGGCAATCTGGTCTGCCCGGCATCCTACGATTTGGGCGAACACCGGCGCGTCGTGCTTCTATCCGTGACGGAAGGCGAAGACAAGCCGCTAAAATATCCGGTGATTTTTCACCATGCCGATCTCGTCTTGATTACCAAATGCGACTTGGCGGAAGCGGTGGGATTTCAGCGGGAAGACGCGCTGAAAAATATCCGCCAAGTGGCGCCGCGCGCAAAAATTCTGGAGCTATCCGTAAAAACGGGCGCGGGCATGGACGCTTGGTTCGCCTGGCTGGCGGGTTGATTTACCCGCCGTCCTTCGGCGCAAACCGAACAATCACCGGCGTGCCCCACAGACGGGTCAGGCCCAGCAGACGGCAAATCGCTTCGAGGCCAGCAGATACCGCGCCGAGCTTCAGCATGCGATGGATGACCATCGGAATAAAAAACTGCTTGCGGATTTCCGCCGGCACAAATCCGTTGCGCGCGAATTCGTCCAATACCTGCCGATGGCGGAAAAGGGTCCACGTGCGCGTGTTTTTTTCAAATTTCTTTTTGGCGCCGAACAGCGCCGGCGCAATAGCGTTGAGACTCTGGCTGGTGGGATAATCCACAATCACCCCCTGCCGGGCCACGCGGCACAACTCGCGCACCAATTCCGGCCAGCGCTCGCAATGCGTGAGCAGCCGGAAGCAAAGCGCCATATCAAAGCAGTTGTCGGGAAATGGCAATTCAATCAGATTGCCAACGACAAACTTGCAGTGCCCGGAATCTATGATGGACTGAATGCGCGTCCGGCATGAATCGTCACTGCCGATAACCGTCAAGCGCCAGCCGTCGCGAACAAGCGGAATCGCCAGTTGGCCGTGACCGCCGCCAACATCCAAAATGGACGCATCGGGGAACCCGCGCATCATGCGCAAGACAATGCGCTCCTGCACCTGTAGCATCCAAGCGCCGGAAGAGCCGGCAAAACGACCGGCATATTCCTCGGAGGATGTATGGATGTCAGCCGTTTCGGGAAAAGGACAATGGGGATCCGTTATGCTCATACTTTCAGCCTATCTCTATGCGCGCGCACTTGCAAGGCCAAGCCAAACAAGATGGCCAAAACCGCGAAACCAGCCGAAGCCACACCAAAAACGGCCCGGAAGTTGACCATCGCAACCGCCCCGCCCACCAATGGAGATATCGCCCAGCCGATGGATCGAGTGGTGCTTGCCAAACCAAACGCCACGCCCTGCCGGGACTCCGGCACATGCTTGGCCAGCCACGCGTTGAGCGCCGGCTCCAGTGCGCCGCCAAAAAATACCGTGCCAAAGCGCACGGGAAACAGCGTCACAAACGAACCAACCACCACCTGCCAGCCGCTGAAAAATGCCGCCGCCAGCGACGCCAGAATCACCAACCGCAAGGGGCTGAGCCGATCCGACAGCCAGCCGGTCGTCAAACCGGCCAGCAAGCCGGCCACACTTCCGCAAGCGTTCAGGGCGCCGCTCCAGAGAGATACCCGATCCAGCGTGCCGTGAATTTCCTGCACCAACAGCGGCAGAAACGCCATGTCAAATTGCCGCACAAAAGCAACAGCGCTAATGGCAGCCAAGACTCCCCAAAGAGGGCGCGGCAAATCGCGCCAGCGCACCTGGGCCGCTTGCGACTCCCCTCGACCATCCGATGAGGATGCCCTGCGCGGACGAACCGTTTCTCTGGTGCCCAGCAACACCAACATCCCGGCAATCAACAGCAGGATGCCAGAACAATAAAAGGCCATGCGATAGCCCAGCGCCTGTGCGACAAAACCGCCGATAAACGCGCCCGCCATGCTGCCGGAAAAGACCGCCGCACTCAGGCCGCCGATGGCCAGCCCGCGATGTTCACGCGGAATTTCTCCCGATAAAAAAGCCTGTGCCGCCGTCATGGTACCCGTCAACGCGCCCTGAATCAGACGCAAGATAATCAGCGTGACGGGGCTGTGTACTCCGCCCATCAACGACATCACGATGCAGCCCGCAAAATTGGCGCGGATGAGCATGATTCGCTTGCCATATCGGTCCGCCAACAGTCCCCACAACGGAGCCGCAATCCCCATGGTGAGGGCCGTCGCCGCGGAAAAGAGCGCAACCCACATCTGCAACTCGGCGTGGCGGGTAATGCCCAAGTCCTGTTGGAGAAAATACGGCGCAAATGGCAAGGCAAAGGAAAACCCCATGATGGATAAAAATTGCGATGCCCAAATCATCGCCATTTGTTTTTTCCACGGAGTAGTCATAGCCCGGTGACTATGCCTGACTCCCCCAAATTTAGCAGGATTTATTTTTGAAATGGGAATTTGACCAATATCTTTGGCCCGGAAAACCTATGCCCTCCGGCACCTTGCACGCTTACTCCTGACTTGCCTCGGCGGTTTTGTCACCCTAGGATAAAGTCAAATATGGTTTCTTCAGTGACCCATTCAACCGCCAAACCTGAATCGGCCGGGCCTAACACCGCGAGCGCGAATCATATTCCGCCGCGCGAACCGATGCGTGCGCCCCGGCGGCGAACTTTGCCGCCCCGGCCTTCCGCGCGTACATACACCATCCGCATGATAATGGGAGTCGGCCTTGCGCTGCTCGCCATGCTGGCCCTGCTGATGCTGGCAGTCAAATATGCCACCCACGATTGGGACCAGAAAAATCAGCGCGCCAAGCGCGTCAGCGCACCGGCAACGACCAAGAAACCCCAAACGGCGGAACAGGCATCAAATGCCTGGCGCTACGAACTTCCTCGCGCGGCAACCGTCCGCGAAATGAAACGGCTGACCCAGGACCCTTTCATTTCCAATCATTGGCTGATTCTGGGCCGTAGCCTCACCGATAAAACGTCCTTCCAAATCATTCTGTCGTCCTATTGGCTCGCGCTGGCCGTGGACGGAGAAAGCGCCGCCATCCGCAACGATTTAGGCGCCGCCTATCTGCGCCAAGGCCGCATCAAAGCCGCTCAGACCCAATTTTATTTCGCGCAGAAAATCGAACCGGGATTTGTCCCCGCCCTCTTTAATCTGGCATTGTGCGCCATTGCCGAACGCAATCCGCCCAAGGCCAGCGCTCTCTTGAATCAGTATCTGGCGCGCCGCCCTCAGGACTTGGCGGCCTTGCGATTACAGGCGTCTCTCCTGTCTCAAAGCGGTCAAACCGGCGCGGCCCTGCGCATGCTGGAACGAGTGCTCAAATCCGAATCGTCCTCGCATCCGCTGTTTCTGGAAGCCGCGCTTTACGCCGCGCAACTGGGCCAACAAGGCAAAGCCATCCGCTATCTGGAAACATCCATGAACGGCAATCCGATTCAATCCGTGATTCGCGTTTTTCAGTCGCCGCCTTTTCGCGATATTCGCCTTTCCGCGGAAGGGAGTGCGCTGTCATCGCGCCTCGCCAGCCGCGCCCGCATCCAATACGGCACGCCAATGACCATGGAAGACATCCCCCCGCTGCGTTCCGCGCCCGAAGCCATCGTGCGCTGATTCGATGGATTACCGCCGCGTCGTCATTCGGTAGCCGGTGGCGGGCCAGCGGGCCGGTGCATTCGCAAATTCCACCGTCACGGTTCCCTGTTGATCCGTTCGCCACACCGATATTCCCTTGGCCGCCAATCGCTCCAGCACTTCCGAATCGGGATGTCGCCCCTCCGAGTGCGGCCCCGCGCTGATAATCGCATCCCGTGGGCGAACCGCATCGAGCCAATCCAACGTGGTCGCGCTACGATCCCCATGCCGCCCCACCAACAATAGCGACGCCGCCAATGAATCGCCGGACGCCATCATCCGCCGTTCCTGCTCTTCACCAAGATCACTGGCAAGCATCATCGCTGCGCCATAACGGGCCACCCGCATCACTAGCGACGCATCATCCCCGCAAGACATTTTCATCTCCGCTGGGGGCCACAACACCTCCCATGCCATATTGCCCGGCCACTGGCCGCGCTCCCCCGCTTGCAGATGACGAATGGGAATGTCCCGCGCCGTAGCCTCCGCCAGCATCGCCGACCACAACGGCGAAGGCCACACCAGACTGGGCACCCACAATTCATTCACCGGAATTTGCTGAAGCACTTCCACCGCCGCGCCCATGTGTTGAGCGTCCGCGTGAGTCACCACCAACGCCGCAAGCCGATTCACACCCTCGCGGCGCAAAGCGCGCGAGGTGTCGTCCCATCGGTAGAGCGGACCCGTATCCACCAGAAAATGCTTCGTCCGCGCCTGAACATACACCGCGTTGCCCGCACCCACCCCGAAAACGGCGACTCGACAACGCTGGGCATGCCAAATGCCCCACCCCACCGCCAAAATCGCGAGCACACTCACGCCCGTCAACAAAGCCCCGCGAATACGCCGCGCAACCACGGTCGCGACAACCAAAATGGCGTACCAAATCAAGAGTAATATCGGCGGAGGCGTAGGCACAAACCAATGGCCGCCGGGAATTCGCGCCGCCCACCCAATGCTGCCCGCCAAAAAGCTCGCCAGAACCCGCGCGGCGTGATTGAAGATTTCCGAACCCAGCTCGCCTAACGGCGACACCAGCAAACTCATCACGCCGGTCAATAGAATGAGAAACGCGGAAGGGATGACCAACAAATTCATCGCCAGCGCCACCGGCGAAAACAGATTAAAAAAGAAAGCCGTCAGCGGCGACGTGCCAATCCACGCCGAGACAGAAACAGAGGCAAACCGGGAAAAACCCAGACTATTCTCCCGAAGCCATCGGCCGGGTGCCAACTCTTCCGTTGCCAACTGCCACTCATCACGCCGAAACCACTGCACCAGCGTTGCATCAAAAACAGGTTGAATGGCCAGCAGACCCGCCACCGCCGTAAAAGACAGCAAAAAACCCAAATCTCCCATTTGTCGCGGCGAAACCAAAAGAATTAAGCTCGCGGCAATCGCCAGCGCGGAAATACTATCGGATGGACGCTTGAAAAATGGCGCGGCCAAAAACAATAGCGCCATGATGCAGGCGCGAATGGCGCTGGTCGCCGCGCCCGTCATAATCGTATAAATCACCAGCACCGGCGCCATATAAACAAACCAACGCGTCAACGGAATGCCCAATGCCCGCAAAAAAGCGGTGAAGATGAGTGTCATCATGCCCACATGCGCGCCGGAAATGGCAAAAATATGCACGGTGCCGGTGGCGGCGAAATCCTGACGCAACGCCGACGGCAAATCTTCGCGGTAGCCCAGCAACAAGGCTTGTAAAATACCACGCTCCTCCGGGAAATCGTCCAGACCGCGACTCAAAATTTTTCGACAAGCCCTGCGCCGCTCCATGCACCAGGACTTGATGGGATTGCCGTGCCCGGCCGCCAGAAATTGCGCGCGATCCGAATCAATCACCGCTTCGTTTTCTGGAAGAGTGAACAACCCTTTCCGACGCGGGATGCCGGTGCGGACCATGCCATGAAAGCGCCATCGTTCCCCGTAAAGCGGCTGTCGCTCGTCGGCTGGGTATCCGCGCAACACCACTCGAATATCATCTTCCACCCGCACCCAGCGCCCGGCGCGATTCAAACTTTCCACCCGCGCGGGGAAAACCGTATCCTCCGGACTGCCCGGCCGCGATGGACGCGGCACGGCATCATCCTGAACCACGGCCGTGAACTGCACATATTCCATTGGGCGCTTCATCACCCGCCGCAACGCCGCATCGAAACGCCCTTCCACGGCGAGCCGCGCATGGGCGGCAACCAACAACACGCCAGCCACAAAAAGAGGAACGACAGACCACGGGCGGCGAATCCATAAAAACAACGGCAGAATCAGAATGGACCCGAGCCCCCAGAACCACATCGCTGAAATCGGCGCAAGGATGCCCAGCGTCGTCCCCAGAATCACCAACAGAGAGATCCCCACCATCGGCCGACGCCGAGGCGAACGCGGCGGCTCAAGCATCTCCGCCAGTTCTTCGTCTATCCAACTATCCACACCAACCCGTTCCATGCGGCCGCCCGCAATAGCCGGTTGTCCAATTCCGCTTACAGCGGGAAATCAGCACCGTAGGGCAGCGGCACATTATGACGAATGGATAAATCGCGAATTTCGCGCAGGATATCCCCGCGGCGATTTTCGATGTGGTCATTCATTAATTTATAAATCTTTTGGGCGACCCATTCCCGGCGAATGCCCTCGCCCCCATCACGCGCGGCGGTCAAGTCCAGCCCAAAAACCATATCATGTTTTTGCGCGCCGGAATCGCCGATAATTTGCAACACGGCATTTGTCTGATTGGCCGGACAGCGTCCCACGAGCCGCAACGGACGGTCCAAATACAAATGCGTCAACGTGCCCGGATAAACTTCCGCGGCGGAATCCCCTGAAAATCGGAAATCCAGATTGGCCAGCACGGGCCTGGACAATTCCCGTGCGGCCCGCTTGACTGCCGCCGGAATTTGTTCGCGCAACGCCATGAGCCACGACCCGCCGCGATTATTATGCCCCAACAAATCCAAAAGGAACGTATTGACTCGGTCGCCGGCCCCAATCGTGAACATGGAAATCTGCCCCGCATTGGCGCGGCTGAAACGCGCGATAATGTCCGAGCTGTCCACGGTGCCGACGGTCGGCCGCCCGTCGGTCATCAGCACGGCGATCATGGGGCGATCCTTCTGGCGCGGAATTTTCAGCACTTGCTGCAAGGGCGCGAACAAATCGGTCTGGCCGCGCGCGCGCAACCCCGCGGTGAACTGAACGGCTTGCGCCAAAGAATCAGTTGTGACCGGCTCCCATGTGTCAAAGCACAGCGTCGGCGTATCGCTGTAGCGCATTAAATTGATGCGATCCGCCGTGGTCAGCGTGCGCAAATAGTCAACAATGCCTTCTTTGAAATAATCCAGTTTCGTACGGGTGATGCTTTCGGAACAATCCTGAATCAACAAGACATCCTTGGGCAACACCGGCAGCGATTCCACGCCCGAGCGGGTGATGGCCACTTCAAAATACAGGGCATCCTCGTCGGTGGCGCGGTAGGCGGATACATCCACCGCCAGCATTTGCTCAATCGGCGCGACATCCGTCACATCCGCACGGACTTCATCCAGCATTTGAGCTTGCTCCTGAAGCCGTTCGACGGGCGTCCAGTCACTCTGACTGGCGGCATCCATCATTTCCTCGGCCGGAGGAGCGGCAGCCGCCAACACCGAAAGTGGCCGTGGCGCAAACGTGCCGCGCCCCGCAACGGCCGCCGCCGCCTGCTCAATGGCCTCGGCAGTCGCCGGCAAGGTGATATCCGGCGCGCCGGATATCCGCGTCACGGCGGGCACCACCTGACGGGGCAGTGCCGCCAACTCGGTCACGGCGGAACGTTGCTCAATTTGCAGAATCTCCTGACGGAAATCCATCTCGGCAAAATTTTCCGCCGGGGCGGGTGCCGGTGGCGCCGCCTCAGCCGGTGGTGGCGCGACAAACTCCGCCGCCTCGGCCTCCGTTCGCATATCCTCCAGCAATGTTTTCTGGAGAGCATCCACTTTGGCAAAAGCTTCGGGATTTTCGGGCCGGAACTTGGCCGGCTGAACGCTCCGGGGCGGGGGCGCTTCCGGACGCACGGATTGCATGACCAGCGGCTGCGGCTGGAAGCGACGCAATTCCGTGGGCCGCCCCACCGGCAAGTCCGGGAACTCCAGCAACACAACCCCGTGCAACGCCAGCGATATGATCAGTGCCACGCCAAACAGCGACGCGCGCATCCAGGGAAGGCGCGCCTCGCGTCCGGTCGGAACCTGATAGCCAATCGCCGCGTGCATGTCTCTTGCTTATCCTTGCAGAGTCATCAAAAATTCCAAGTTTGTTTTGGTCTTCTTGAGTCGGCCAATCAGCAATTCCATCGCCTCCACCGCCGGCACGCCGTTGAGCGCCTTGCGCAAGATCCACACACGGCTCAGCTCGTCCGGATGCATCAGCAACTCTTCCTTGCGAGTGCCCGACTTTTCGATATTGATGGCCGGGAAAATGCGTTTGTCCACTAAAAAGCGATCCAGCGCGAGTTCCATGTTCCCGGTGCCCTTGAATTCCTCAAAGATGACTTCATCCATGCGGCTGCCCGTATCCACCAGCGCGGTGGCGATAATCGTCAAGCTGCCGCCGCCTTCGATATTGCGCGCGGCGCCGAAGAAACGCTTGGGCTTGTGCAGCGCGTTCGCATCCACACCGCCCGATAGAATCTTGCCGCTGTGCGGCTGCACCGTGTTGTAGGCGCGCGCCAGACGCGTAATCGAGTCGAGCAAAATGACCACATGCTTGCCGGCTTCCACCTGCCGCTTGGCCATCTCAATGACAATTTCCGAAATCTGCACGTGCCGCTCCGGCGGCTCATCGAAGGTCGAGGCAATCACCTCGGCCTGAGTATTGCGCTCCATGTCGGTCACTTCTTCGGGGCGCTCATCAATCAGCAGGATAATCAGCTTCACTTCCGGATTATTTTCAGAAATGCTGTTGGCAATCATCTGCATCAATACCGTTTTGCCGGTGCGCGGCGGAGCCACGATTAACCCGCGCTGCCCCTTGCCGATAGGCGTCAGAATATCCATCACGCGCATGTTGATATTGTTCTTGCTCTTGGTCTCCAACACCAGACGCTCATTGGGGAACAACGGTGTCAGGTTTTCAAAAGGAATCTTGCCGCGCTGTCCTTCTGGAGGACCGCCATTGATGCTAATGACTTTCTGCAGCGCAAAGAAACGCTCCTTGTCCTTGGGCGAACGGATTTCGCCCTCCACCAAGTCTCCCGTGCGCAGTGCAAACCGCCGCACCTGGGAGGGCGACACATAAATGTCGTCCGGACACGGCAGATAATCATTGTTAGGCGAGCGCAGGAAGCCATAGTTATCCGACAGAATTTCCAGCACGCCACAGGCAAACATCGTGCCATTGCAGCGCGCATTCGCCTTGAGGATTTCAAAAATGAGCTCATGCTTTTTCATCGCGCCCAAATCCACGAGCTGGTAGCTGTCGGCCAGCTCCTTGAGCTGTGGAACCGTAAGCAATTGCAATTCGTTCAGCTTGAGCACGCGCGCCATCTTCGCGCGCTCGGCGGCGGCAGCTTCCGCCGCGGCACGTTGCGCCGCAATTTGCGCCTCGCGCGCTGCCTGCTCTTCGGGCGTCAACGGACGCGAAGGCTGCCGATTATGCTGGAATCCCTGCCCGCCATGTCGGCGATTACGGTCAAAGAAACGCTCTTGGCGACCGCCCTGCGGTTTGAACGGCGGACGACTCGGCTGTTGTCCGGGTTGGTCTTTTTTTTGCTCTTTGGGCTCCGCCTCTGGTGCGGCCGCCGGAGCGGCTGGCGCCGACGCGGTCTCCACCTCGTTCGGGTTGGGGGCGGGCGCGGCCGCCGGAGCGGAAACATTGCCAACATCATTGCCATTCGTCGAAGCCGCCTCACCATTGGCCTGCTGACCGGGACGGAACTCTTCGCCATCCGTAATCGTCGTATCCATCAAAGACGCTGGAAGGGTAACTTCCGGCGATTTCTCCTTTTCTTTCGCCGCTGTTTTACGCGGCCGTCCACGACCTGTTCCTTTTGCTGTCGTTTTGCGGGGTTTGCGGGGTTCTTTGGGGGATGTTGTCATTTAGTATCTCCTTCTTCAAATAAATCATTCCAAACGGTTCGGCAAGCCGTTTCCAGCTCTGCCAAACTTCCATTATTTTCGATGACGCGATCCGATCGCGCCGCTTTTTCACTCACCGGCCATTGACTGGCAATTCGCGCTTGCGCCTCGGCGGGTGTCAAGCCGCGCTGGGCCAAGCGCGCCAGCACCGCAGCCTCGCTCGACGTCACGCAGACAATCGCGTCCCAGCCGTCTTTTTCCAAGCCGACCTCAAACAGCAAGGGCACCACGCCTACACCGCACAGCCCGTCACGGCGCACCTCCTCCACCCAGGCGCGCATCCGGCGAATCACCTCCGGGTGCAACAGCGCTTCAAGCCGCTGCCGCGCCGCCGCGTCGGCAAATACCACCGCCGCCAGCTTGGCGCGATCCACACCGCCATCCGCCGCCTGCATCTGCGCGCCAAACTCTTTGAGCACGGCATCCACGCATGCGCCATGGGGCGCGATCAGCTCATGAGCCAGAACATCCGCATCCGCCACCTGAGCGCCCCAGCGCTGCCAAAAGGCAGCCACGGTACTTTTGCCGCAGGCAATTCCGCCCGTCAATGCGATGCAAACACCTTTCTTCATTTCTCCTGCCAGGGCTGCGCCGGCGCCCAGGCCGGCATATCCGCCCAATCGTTCAAATCATCTTCCGCGTGGACGCCGGCCTCCAGCAATGCACTCGCATGGCGCACGACATCCTGCGCGGTCTCATTTTCCGCATCCAAACGCAACGCATGGGCCGCCCGGTTGGCCGCTTGATGCAGCGCGCCATTTTCGAGCGCTACTTGCGCCTGCCCGGCCAAATGATTGGCCATGCGCGCCGCCACCGTGCTGTTCTTCAGCCGGAACACGCGGTATTTCCGGTTGGCGAACTGCGCCTGAAAATGCTGCAACTCTTCCGGACGCTGCTCAAACAGCCGCGCCGCGGCATTCGTTGCCGGCTCCAACGCATTCACCATGTAGCGCATTTGCAACCCCGGTTGAATGGTCGCAAACTCGCCCATCGAGTGGACGTACACCGTCGCGCCCTGCGCCTCCATCCAGCCGCGGAATTCATCTTCATCGCCCAGAAACAGCGCTTCACCGTACTCCTGGACCTTGCGACGAATCTCCGGCGTCTCGAACTTCGGATGAAGCACCACCGGACAACCGCCATACGTGGCAATCGCCGCGCTGATGCCGAAATTGGCCAGCACCGGCTCCGGTGCCACGAACCTGCGCAAATGCTCCATCAGCGCGTCGGTTTCCTCCGCATACACGTTGGGGCGCCCCCAAAACAGAGGCCCATCCCAGCGTGGCGCATCCGGCGCAGTTTCCTTGGCGGGTGCCCACAGGCGATACAAGGGACCCATCCACGGCTGCCACGCCTCCAGCGCCCAGCCGCCGGCCAGCAGCGCAATCGCCGCCGAGCGTTTCCAGCCGGGTTGGGTTCGCGAGTCCAACTGTCCGACCCACAAGCCCACCATGGCGCACGCAAAAATCACCAGCCATACATGAAACCGGAAAAACAGCACAAACGCACCAAACGATGCGACAACAAGCACCAGCAAAAAGGGAAAAGAATCGGGAATAATCCGACCACGTATGACTCTTTTCATCAAAGACCAAATCGCCAGTCCCGTCAACACCAAAAGCGCCGGGAACCATTCCCACAGCAAACCCCACGAAGTTGAATTCAATGCCGGCGCCCACAAAATGCGCTGAGTGAACGTCAAGCATGCGGGGTCCGTCGGACGGATGTTCAAGTACCGCAACTTCGCCCACAACAACGACGAAAAATGGCTGTACGCCGGAAAATATCGCCCGATGAGCGCCCAGCCCGCCAACCACGGCAACAGCGCCAGCACCAGTCGCGTCACCCAGCTTTGACGCTGTGCAATCGGCGCACCCGCCAGCAACACGCCCCACCCCAGCCACATCACCGGCGACACGCCAAAACCGTGCGTTGCCAAATATGGATTCCGCACCGCCGCCGCCAGCAATCCCGCCATCATCGGCACATAGCGATACCACAAATCTTCACGCGCCAATTTGCCGCGCAGCGCCTCCGCCAACCCCCACAGCATAAACAACCCCAGATAAAACTGCACCAAATCCCACCAGCACAAAGCCAGCACCGCCAGCCCCGCCGCGCCCCACCCCGCCAACGCCCGCGTCAGCGGACGCCCCGCCCGCTGGCGCGCCCAGGCATCCAGCGCCAAATGCCACAGCAACAGCGGCAGAGCATTATTTTCGTGCGACAGTTCTTGCCCTGTCGAGCGCGCCACCGCGCTAATCGCCACCGCATAAAAGGCCGTCGCCCAAAAGCCACCGCGCGCGCCCCCCCCCATCCAGCGCACCCAAAAATACATGCCCGGAATTGCTAGACAAAACCAGCCCAACTGCAACCAGCGGATTTTTTCATCCAGCCGCAACATCCCCGGCCATTTTTTCGCCGCCCACGCATACACGCGTTCCGTTCCGAGCGTATCCGTCTCCCGCGCCACCACGCCGCCCGGATATTGAATGCCCCGGTCCACACGCGGCAAGTCGCCATCGCGATACACCATCTGAATCCGACGAAACGCCAGCGCGCTTTCCAACGTGAAAGGAATCGAGCCATCCTTGGTCAACTGCCGCTGCGCATTCAGCACATGCCGACGCGTGCCCGCCGCCAATATCACCAACGCCAGCAAAATGAAAAGCTGAACGCCTATCCGCAACGGCTTGGACGTCAACCAGCTCATGTGCGCCCCGCCCTCTTCCAAATCTGGTCACAACAAATTTTCCACACGGTGGAAAAAACAGTTTGATTTTTCCACACCATGGAAAAGTTTTCTCGCCAAAGGAAACCGGTACGCATGGGACTAAAACAGACTCATTTGACCGTCATCGGCCGGTTTAGGGGCGGGCTTGGGCGGACGCGGCGACCGCGACACAGACGGCGCTTGCTGTTCCTCAACCAACTCGGCGGCGAACTGACGAAGCTCATAGGTTTCAAAAAATGACTTCATTTTATCAAGGTCCGGCATCGGTGCGGGAATCTCCTCCCACTCCGGCACGCCGGGCACCTCGCGATCCAATTCCATGAGCTCCACGTTCAACTCCGCCGTGGCGCGTCCCGCTTGGATTTTTTCGCGCAAGCCGGCCGGTTCAATTTCGTCGCTGCGCGCGAGACATTCGTCCAGCGAGCCAAATTGCTGAAGAAGCTTGGCGGCGCTTTTCGGGCCGACGCCCATAATGCCGGGAATGTTGTCCGAAGTATCGCCAATCAGCGCCAGCCAATCCACAATTTGCTCCGGCTTCACGCCGGTTTTGGCGACCACGCCATCAACATCCAATTCGTCCTGCGTCTTGCTCGGCGGCACAATTCGGATGCGTTCGCTCACCAGTTGCATCAAATCCTTATCGCTGGTGACAAGGCGAACATCCGCGCCAGCATCGGCTGCGCGTGTCGCCAGCGTCGCCATGACATCATCCGCCTCCTGCCCCTTGAGCAACACCATCGGAATGCCGGCGGCGGCCAGATATTCATTCATCCACGGCAACTGCCTGCGCAAATCGTCCGGCATGGGGGCGCGCTGTGCTTTGTACTCCGGGCATTTTTCCAGCCGATGCGCCGGCGAGCCGCCGTCAAAAGTCACAATCACTCGTTCGGGTCGCCAATGCTTGGTCAACTGGCGAATCATTCGAATGAAGCCAAAGAGCGCATTGACAGGACGGCCATCGCGCGTGGACAAGTCGCGCAATGCATAGAATGCGCGATAGGCAAGCGCGGTACCGTCAATAATTAATACTGAATGGCTCATGCAATGGATTCTTCAGGATGCCGATAACAGCCACCACAACCGCCGGAACCTTATGTCTCCAGCGAGGAGCATTTGAATGGGTTCTCCGGCGCAATCCCATTGCGCCGGAGATGATTCCAAAGAAAGCTGTCTTATGGCGTGGCCGGCGCAGCCTCAATGGCGCCGCCGGGCATGGCCATCGCGGACGCACTATGAATAGGGCGACCAGCAGGATCCACCAGACGAGCAGTCACGAAAATCAGCAGATTCTTCTTGCGGCTGTACGAGCCTTCCGAGCGGAAGAGCCAGCCCAACAGCGGGATGTCGCCCAAAATCGGAACCTTATCCTTGATGGTCGTCAATTCTTCACGAATCAGGCCGCCCATCACCACGGTTTGACCGTCCCAAATCACAATCGAAGTCGTGACATTGCGGCTGGTGAAAACCGGCTGCGGCATGTTGTAGGTCCAAATTTGCAGACCGAACTCGCTCGGGATTTCGATGGCGGAACCATACTGAATCCAGTCCACCAGCTCGGCGACTTCGGGCGCCATGACCAAGTCAATTGTATAGCCATCCGGGCCTACGGTCGGCGTGACATTCAGAATCACACCGGTTTCACGCGTCTGGAACGTGCCGGGCTCGGAAATCGGGCCCATGGTGACCAACCCTTCGCTGTTCACGGACGGCTGGGTCACGGAGAATTCCGTCGGATAAATGATTTCCTTGACGACCTGAATCTGGGCATTCACACCGCTTCGCGTGGTGACCCGCGGAGCGGACAACAGGTCGGTTCCGCCATGTTGTGACAGGGCTTGCAGCACAACCGTCACTTCGGGATTGGTCAGCACGCTGGATATGCTCATAATGCCGCCCAAGGCCGTTTGCGAGGCCGTTTGCGCCACGGCGGAAGCCGGCTCGATGTTCATGTTGCGGGTATTCAAGTTGAAAAAGCGATTGCCCTGAGTGAAACCATACCGATTGGCGTTGGCCTGCAAACGCTGTCCCGAACCATCATTCTTGGTGGCGAACTCATAGTTGTCATTCAGAATCCATTGCAGACCGAGTTCTTCGAGGTCAGTTTGATCCACTTCAATGAAACGGGCCTCAATTTCAACCTGGTTGGGAATGACATTGATGCGCTGCAGAATGGCCTCAAACGTTTCCAGATTGTCGGCGGTGTTGGCAACAATCAACTGGCTGATCGCCGAGTTGTACGTGATGGACGCGCCCGTCGGGAACTGAACACCGGTCTTTTCAAAGAAGGTCTTCACATCGGACTTGGTCACATTGACACGTCCACTCATGGAGACAAATTCCTGCGAGCCTTCACGTCCGCTGGAATCGTCGCGCTCAACGATGACATCCATGAACGACGGCTGGACGGGATACATGCGGGTAATGATCTGTCCAACAGGGGCATCTACCGGCGTAATCATAACGGCGGAATCTTCAATGCGGAATTTTAGATTGGCCACCTCGGTAATGTATTTGATGGCATCCAGCAAACTGATGCGCCGCAGATTGAGCGTAATATCCCGAACACCGGACGAGCCTCCGCCGCCAGCCGACATCGTCGGCGAGTCAAAATCATCCATCCCAAAATCGCCCCAATCATCGGTGGCCGCCGCCACAGGCGCGGGCGCCGGCGCGCCGCCCCCACCGCCGCCGGATGCGCCAAGGTTGAGAATGATGTTCACGCCGCGTTTTTCCGGGTCCGCAGCTTGGCTGGCATCCACGAGGAAATTGACGACATCCGTAATGTTGGCCTGACGGAACTCAACCGCCGGAATAATGAGTTCACGCATCTTCTGTTGAAGCAGTTCGGATGCCGGCTTGCTGTCCACGCCACCGCGGGTGTCTAAATCACCCGGCTTCTCCACATCCACGCGCGCGGGAGGGCTCCAGCTCTGGCGCACTTCGGTCATCATGCCCTGCACACGAGCGGCGCGCTCATATGTGGCCAGCTTGAATTTTTCCTCTTCAATTTTACGCAGATAGCGCATGGAACTCTTGTGGTAGGGATCGCGTTTCAAAATAATTTCGAACAACTCCACCGCACGATTGTAATCCTTCAGCATGTACCACTGGCGCGCTTCGCTATACAGTTGCGCAATGGACTTTTGCTTTTCGAGGGTTGCGGGCTGATCCGCCGGCGCCTTGGGAATCAGGGCCGCCGCTTCAAGTTTTTCAAGCCGTTTGCTCAACGCCTGAGCGCCCCGGTGATCCGGGGCATTGCGCAAGGCGGAATCCACCAGCTTGCGGGCATCCGCCAAACTGCCTTGCTTCTTGATAATATCCCGGGCTTGAAGATATTGGGCTTCCGCCAATCCCCAGGCAATCTGAGCGCGCAACGCATCGTTTTGCGGGCGATCGGGCAGGGTATTCAGCGCGCTGGAAAGGGAGGTTTGCGCCTCTACGAGGGCGCCTTCACTCAACGCCTTGAATCCGGCCTCCGCCGACTTCATAGCCTTGGCTTCCGCGTCCTGACGGCGGACTTCTTCTTGCTGAGCGGCTTCTTTCGCCAGTTTTTTCACTTCTCTGGGAGAAAGCTCTTCCTTCTTGGCCTTCGCGGCTGGAGCAGCCATGGAACCAAAGTCGGCCGTTTCAAAACTATCATCTTCAAACGTCGCCTCCGCGTCGTCTTCCGCCAGCCCCATATCCTCAAAGCCTGCCGAGTCCTCGACATCAACGGCGGGCGCTTCCACTTCTTCCGCGCCAAACAAATCGCTCATGAAATCGGGTTCCGCAGCTGCCACAGCGGGCGCTTCTTCGACAGGCTCCTCTGCCAATAAGTCACCCAAAATATCCGTATCGGCCTCTGCGGCGGCAAAATCATCCTCGGCTTCCGGTGCGGCAACTTCCGCAAATGCGTCTTCCGCGCCTGCGGCAAACGGATCATCCGCCATGTCTGCGGCAAAAGGATCGTCCGGCATGCCTGCGGCGGCATCTGCGGTTGCATCGGCCTCCGCAAACGCATCGGCGTCAAAATCGTCGGCAACCACTTCTGGTTCGGAGGCGAAAGGATCCGCCTCCGCACTCGCTTCTTCCACGGCCGGCTCAGCGGCAAAGGCATCCATCGAGTCATCAAATGCCTCCGCGACTTCCGCTTCTTGAGATGCGGGTGAAGCAGAGCCCGCATCGGCGGCGACATCCACGCCCACATCGCCCAACAGGGCATCCAGATCAAAGTCGTCTCCCTGAGCAAATGCCATGCCACTGAAAATGAAAAGGAGAGACACCGCAATCGCCGCAACCATGCACCATTTCATCTGGACTTCCTCCTTGGAACTGAATCGGAGACGAGGCACCGGCCTCGTCTTACCCAACCATCGCTTGTTAATAAATTTGTCATTTAAAAATCACCTGAAAACACCGAGCTGCCTGTGCCAGCCGGCGCATTCGTAGCCGCCGCCGCGGCGGGATTGCGCTCTGTTGCGCTAAGCATGGGTACGGTGATATGGGCGCCATTTTTAACGCCTTGAATTACCACGTTTTCACGCTGGATGTCAACGACCTTGTACGTCTCATCTTTAAAAGTAAATTCGCTGTTCAACTGTTGAACCGGCAACCGGGTCCTGTCGAGCAGGGACACAAAGAGAATCTTCAGCTCGTGTTCGGTATACGGGCGCCCCTTGACGAGGGTAACCGAGCGTTTATCAGACATGCGAACCATTTTGACCGTTTCGCCACCGGCGCCTTGGGCGTCATGGGCATCCAGCCGATATCCCAAAATGACATCGTCCTTTTTGGCAAAATATGTGCGCTCTTTGGTCTGCATATTCAACTGTATGCGGACGGAGCCGTCCGGCATGAGTTGGGTGCCGACAAAACGCAGATAAAATGGAATGGGGCGAATCGCGGCCACCCGAAGTTTTACAATCGGATCGGGATAACTTTCCGGGTCCTGGGGATCGGTTCCAGCCAGAAATTCTTCCAAATTGGTGAAGCCATCGCCATCCAGATCGCCTTCTGCGTCGGTTGGGTTTTGCGGGTCAAGACCCCACTCCAACTCCATGCTGTCCGGAATTCCGTCGCCATCCGTGTCCAGTGTCTTGATGTCCACGATTTCCGGCTGCGGTTCGAGACAGAAGGGACAAGTGTCTGCGTCATACGCAATGGGCTTGCCGCACTTGACGCAGGACACGCGCAATTCGCTAACCGTGGCATTGCCCTCAAATCTCAACGCATTGGTGGTGGAGGCTCGCGCCGCCGCAAGCTCATTGTCGAACTTCAGCGTGTCCTCAATCTCCACGGGTTTGCCGGTCAAATCGAGACGTTGCAAAATGGGGTTCACCGCATCGTGGTCCACCTGAATCTGCTGGGCCAGCCAGACGCCGGAGAACATCAAGGCGATGATGGCGCACCAAAGGATGATTTTTTCGTAGTTGTCCTTGAACCAATCTTTTCTGTTGCGGGGTGCCTGGCTCATGGTTGCCCCTCCTCTTCTACGGCGGTTTCGGCCAGCCGATACACATCTACCTCCAAGCGAATATTGGGCAACTCCTGACCGGCCACCACGCGCAGTTCGCGCGGCAGAATGGCGGGGGGCTCTTTAGCGCCCAATTTATTGGCCGCGCCCGCGCTTTGCCAGCCTCCGCCGGTGGCAGCAGCCGCTCTATCCTCGACCACTTGGGGGACCACCACCGCGGGTTTGGAGGAGTTGACCACTTCCATCTTGGTAACCACCGTGAATGGCAACCCCTGCGCCAGCCGGTCCAGCACCTTCCGATTGGCGTCGTCTTGGGCGCGATATGCCAGCACGTAATGTTCGCGGGTATACAGCCCATCGGGGTCCCTATACAAATCGGTGCTGGCCTCTTCTTTGACCTCCGCTTCACGCTCGCGCAAGAAATGCCCGCCGAAAACATCCTCCTCCCGCACCGGTTGGGCGTCCCGTTCAAACACCGTGCGTTCCACCGAGGTCAATTCCGCCACGCCCGCTTCGTACAAAATCGAGCAAAGCGCATGGATCGTGCGGAGCTGATCCACCAGCCGCGTCATTTCTTCGTCCTGCGGCAGGGTGCCTTCGGCATAGCGCTGGAACCCGAAAGCAAAATTGGGGGGGAGAACGATATTTTTGGCGCGCGCGCCGGCGCCCAGTTGGCGCAAGACATTTTCAATCGTGGCACGAAAGCTATCCCGAGTGACGGCTTGCGTGGACTGTCGGCCCGCCTTGAGCGCCTTCAAAATGCCGTTGTAATAGTCCTGATAAACATCCAGTTGCTTCTCCATGGCTTGAACATTGCTCACGGAGGGAAATACCTTTCGGTTGTTCAAACGCATGAACTGGTTCTGGACCTGCCCCAGTTCATCTTGTTCCGTGAGATAATTTCCGCGCACGTTGAGAATAAAAAAGAAGAGAAGGCCCGCCAGCAGCAGAGCGACCACTCCGCCAATAATCAAAGGCATGTATTTGCGGTTCATAGTTCCTGCGGCTCCTTCAAAACGGCAAAAATCTTGAATTCCATGGTGCCGGCATCCGCCCGGGGCACCGGCTGCCAGGTAATTTCAGTCTTGGGCGAAAACCAATTCGATTCACGCAGTTGGTCGCGATAGGCCCCGATGGCTTCGCTCTTAATGCGGTCGGTATAGCCGATCCCCTCAAGTTCGAGACCCACGATCCGGTTCGCGCTTGTCGCCTTCGCAGCGGAACCGGAGGCCGGAGTGTCGGCCATGCCGGGCAAGGACGACAGAGGGCGAATCCGTGTCAACCACATGCCTTCCGGCAACGGCGCGCTAACCTCATCCAGCAAACTGCGCCAAACGCCACGCTTCGTTTGCAACTGAACCAGCTTGTTGATGAGCCCTTCCACCTGATCAACGTCGCCTTCCACTTTTTGCAACTGCTGCTCAACCCTTCGCAAGTCGCTGACGCGGTCGCTGATTCTGGTGCGATTCGCGCTGGCCACGCTGCCCATCCGCGCGTAGAACATAATCCACACCACCAGCGTCAGAAGAACCGCCGCCGCCGCCATCGCAAACAGCGGCTGCTTGCGCTTGAACTTCTTGGCCTCCTCCGCCTTCGGCGGGAGCAGATTGACTTCGATCGGGCAGGTGTGCAACTGCCGCAGAGCCAAGCCAATCAGCGGCCCCATTTCGCAGGCATGCGCGCCGATCTGCTCGGCGGGAATCTGCTCGGCCACCGCCACGTTGTTGAATGGATTAAAATAATCCGTCTCAATGCGCAGCTTCTCGCGCAAGAACGTGTCGGTATAAGGAATCACCGAGCTGCCACCCGTCAACAGCAATAACGACGGCTGCTGGCCACCCTGCTGGCTCCGGTAGAAATTAATGGAGCGATTCAGTTCCTGATGCAGGCGCGTCATCATACTGCGCACACACTTGGAAACCTTGTCCACCGTCTCGCTTTGCGGACCTTCGTATGCCCCGCCAAAAGCGACATAGGCATGCGCCTTCTTCAGCGCCTCGGCGTCGTCATACGAAACCGCGAACTCGCTCATGATCAACTGAGTGATCTGATTGCCGGCAACAGGCACGTTGCGGCTGAAAATCCGACCGGCCTCAATGAAAATTAAATCCGTGGAACGCGCGCCGATATCCACGACCAGTGTGCACTCGGGCAGGTTGTCGTAGTTGTAGCGCACGGCGTTGTACAACGCCATGGGCGCCACATCCACCAGGTTCGGAATCAGCCCCGTGAAACTCACGCAATCCATGATCTCCATGAGCACATCGGTCTTGATCGCCGCGAGCATGACATCCACATCGCCCGAAGCACCGCGAATGAGCTGGTAATCCCACACGACTTCGTTCATCGGGAAAGGAATATTCTGCTGTGCTTCGTACTGGATGATTTGGAAAACTTTTTCCGGCTCCACCGGCGGCAACTTCACGAACTTGGGGAAAACGGTATGGCCCGAAATGGCCAACTGCACCGGCCCCGGCTTGCAACCCGACTCACGAATCAAATCGTGAATGGTTGTAATGATATACTGCGAGCGCTCCGCGTCACTTTGCGGGTCCATCCCCAAATCACTGACCGCATAGCGGGTCATTTCCAACCCGCCCTTCACATCCATGAATTCGGCCAGCTTGAGACTGTGCGAGCCGATGTCCAGCGTTAGAATTGGCGGCTTAGCCATGGGCGTTTTCTCCAGTTGCCGAATTAACGGCTCGGGGCGGCAGATCGAATGTATTCATACGCGTCATAGTCAATCACGGCGAACGGCGTCTGATCGCGACTCATCAACACGCCATCCACCGGCGGGAAACGGTCCCACCAGTTCGGCTGTTGAGCGGAGGACTCCATGGCCACCACCGCGCCCTTCACTTTAACAACGACCGCGATTTGTTTCACCAACCCCCGGCGCACAACCGTGCTGGGATGCAGGAACATGTCGCTCATGTGCCGCCCCTTGGCCACATTCATGTATGTCACCGTTCCGCGATACATCACCGGCAAGCCCTTGTTGCTCTGATCTTCGAGATAGGCGTAATAGGTGAATTCCAATTCATCAATCCAGTCCGGGCTCGTTTCAAATTCCACCACCACGCGCCACCATTCCGGCGCGCGGCCCGCAGCCTGACCTGCAACAGAAGTTTTGTAGAGCGGCGTCCGCTCCTTCACCGGGGTCATCTTGCGGATTTTGATGATGTTGGCGGCAGCAGGATTGCCCATGGCGCCCGCCATCTGTGCGCTGGCCGACAGCACAAGCGATCCCCCCAGAAGCAATGCGATGGTCACCCAAACAATTTTGATACGAGCTGGACGTTTCATCATTCTGCCTCCTACATAGACCGGTTTCATCCGTGAGCGCCCGCAAAACCTGCGTGCACTATTTTTGGGAGTATAAGCAGTCCGCGCGTTTCTCGTCAACCGCATTTCCTCGTACGAAAAATTTTTGGCGCCCCCAAGCCGCTCATTTGAGCGCGACATGTCGCGGATGAAAAGCCGCCTCAAACGCATATGCGACATATTCTGAACACGACCACTCGCCTCAACGCAACACGCGTAATATCTGCGCGCCCGCCCCACTCCCCTGCTCCCATGAGGAGCCGCGCCAGAGACTTGGGCGGCCAACAAAAATCCGGACACAAAAAAGGCCGGTTTGCACAAACAAACCGGCCCGAAAAAAATCCTGGCAACGTGCTACTCTCCCGCCCCCGAATGAGGCAGTACCATCGCCGCAGCGAGTCTTGACTTCTGTGTTCGGAATGGGAACAGGTGTGGCCCCCACGGTATTGCCACCGGAAAGTTGACAATCTGTGTCTCCTCCGCTTGCAGTTCACTCCGCCGTCCTAGTTCCGGGAACACACTGCTGAGAATCCTACAGATCAAAACCTTAGGCTCAATTGTCAATATACTAGTG
>LSQX01364788.1_pt3 | contig 26025 bp, 24 predicted proteins | sample 654561 | NCBI WGS metagenome assembly LSQX01 (sample SAMN04489861, study PRJNA283612) | anaerobic digester metagenome | isolation source: 4 biogas reactors fed with cattle manure at either 37C or 55C with and... | place: Denmark: Kongens Lyngby | collected 2014 | reverse complement strand
TACCTCCGCACACAGGGCGAACCATTCGCCGCCCGCTTGATAAGGCGTTCCCGCCAAGTCATTCCAAAGATGTTGCATCTGCATGCCGGCGGCTGCGAGAAACGCACGCGCCCCGTCCGGCTCGTAATCGTGGAACCAGTTGCGGAACACACGGATCCCGGACGCGTCCAGGACCGCGGTCTGGTCGACCCAGAGTGATCGATCCGGATCGTCGAAGCCTTGTTCGAGCACAACATGCGCACCCGGGCTCCAGAACCCGCCCTCGGCTGCCCACCATCGGTTTTGGCTCCCGACCCGCGCACGGTGTGCGCGGGTGGAAAGATCCAACAGCAACTTCCCGCCCGGGCGAAGCGAACGCCGCACCACTGACAACAGTTTGTCCCGCGCCTCGTCCGAAAACGTGTTCAGTTCTCCGTATACCTGGATCGCGACATCGTACGTGTCTTGATCGTCCAATTCCAGGAAATCCATTTGCCGATACTCGATCGCAAGCCCTTCTGCTTCCGCTTGAGCACGGGCATGGGCCAGTGAGTGTTCCGACTGGTCGAGTCCGGTAACCCGGAGACCAGCACGTGCGAGCCGGATCGCATAGAGTCCCGGACCGCATCCGAGATCGAGCAGGCGCATCCCGGGTCGAACAAGGCCGGACGACAGCCAGAACGCGACGGTCGCGTCAATCACGGCGGCACTCCGGCTGGCCGCTTCGGTGGTGTCGTCGAGGTGGGCTGCCAGCAATTGGGGGGAAATGTGCGGGTCGGTCCAAATGACCGCCGTCCCAGGCTCGAAAGGGGCGGGACGGCGCGCGAGCTGCAACAGCGCATCAAGCGGAATGTCCATCGGGGACCTCCTGTCCGGATATTTGCTCTACCAGTGTATCAAAAGATCAGATCCGATTAACAACATTTTTATCACCTGTGCGGTCAAATCATGTGGACAGTCTTCGCCTTTGTTCCGTCTTTAAGGGTGTAGACACAAACCTGACAAGGCAAAATCCCATAGGAGGTGTACGATGAAAACAAATTGGCTCCATCGGATGTTCGGTTTGTCATGGCATGCGACAGACGTGCGACGGGAGACTGCGTTTGTCCTCTACGCCAGCCGGGACGGCAATCCTTGTCCCTTCTGGTCCTGTCTGGTCAGATAGCAGACAAGGACGACACATTGAAAGGAGCACCCCCAACATGAGCAAAATGGAAAACATGCCGATCTGCGACCTCAGAAACCACACCGACATCGCGGTGATCCAGGCCATCGAATCCATTCAAAACGTGGCGATGGTCATCCTGCCCAAAGAGGCACCGTCCGATGTACTCCAGGCGTTGCACAGCATCCCGATGCGAAATGTTGCCGCTGTGATCACGCTGGACAGAAACGACCGGATTCAGATCATCAACGGACTGTCTGTCATTGGGAATGCCGATCTTGGAACCGAAGGAAACACCACGCTGGTCGTCAACGGTATCGCCGTCATCGCCGATTTGTCGCCGGAGGTGCGCGCCTCGATCTATCTCAACGGGATTGTCTTGATCCAGGAGAAACTGCGATCCCACCCCGGATTGAATTTTGCGATGACCAATGGGATCAAGGTATATGCGAATTTCGCAAAGTACAAGTTGTTCCCCGATGAGGTCACACTGGATCTGGACTTCCTGACCTGGCTCGACCCGGATACCGTGATCGCAGCCGGAAACAAAATCATAGTAGGGAACGATGTCACCATCGACTTGTTGCGGGAAAAGCGACTGACGCTTGTGAGCGGAAATGTCGTGGTCTGTCCCGCCGCGCTGAAAGGATACATCCAGTCGATCTCCACTGTCGGCAACAAAATCGTGAGTGCCTCCGCGTCCGACGACGAAACAGGGCCGGCGACTGACTAATGGCGGATCATCCGGATTGTGAGAGCCGGTTCAACGGCATCTACGATCAATTCGCGCGCAAGGTATTCGCCTACTTTTCGTCGGGATTCGGACCGGACGTGGCGGAGGACCTGTCGCAGCAGACGTTCCTCAATGTCTGGCGCCACCTGGAGGGCAACCCCTGGATGGCGCCGGACTCTTGGGCCGCCTGGATCTTTCGTGTGGCGCGCAATGTGCGCAATGACCATTTGCGTGCGAAAGGATATCGCCAGCCTCCCCTTCCGTACGAAGACGCACTCGTCGGAACGACGGAAGACAGGTCGGATGTCCTCGAACAGCAAATTGCCATCAGAACCGCTTTTGTGCGGTTGCTGCCGGAGGATCAGGAACTGTTGCTGTACAAAACGATCGGGATGAACAGTGATGAAACCGGAAATATCCTGGGTCTGTCCGCGTCCGCCGTGCGGTCGAGGATGCAGCGGGCTCGGGAAAGGTTTCGCGCTTTACTGGAAGAAAACGGGGTGGAAACGGATGCGTGAAATGGATCGATTGCTGGATCACTGGATGCGACAAAACGAACCGTCCGACGAGGTGGTGCGGCGGATGAAAGCCCGCATCTTCGAACAGGTCGCAAAGAATAAGCCGGTGAACCCCCAGCGCCTGATATCCTCCATTTTTTCGGAAGCGTTCCGATGCCTGCAGGTTCCGATGGTGTTCGCGGCAGGCTGAAAACACAGGTGCCGCATAAGCCTCGGTCAGAACGCGCCGTCCCGGCGTAACCGGTAGAGGATATGCAGCATATCGCCTGCGTAGAACCGGGTGGTGAACTCTTTGGCCTTGTGCATCCCCACCCGGCGTGCAACCCCTTGGGATGCGTAGTTGTCTGCCTTGATCAGCGAATGAACCACCTCGTGCCCCAACACTTCGAAAGCATACTTTTTGCAGCCCTGCGCCGCCTCGGTCGCGTACCCGCGATGCCAGTGCGCTTTTTTGAGCAGATATCCGATCTCGAAAACCTGCTCACCTTCGCAGGACTGGTAGGTCAGCCCTGCCTGTCCGATCATCTCGCCGGTCTCTTTGAGCACAACCGCCCACAGACCGGTTCCGATCTCCCGGTACCGTTGGAACTGGCGCTCCAGCCAGGCACGCACGTCTTCTTCGGAAAATGTGTGTTCATAGGCATACATGACGTCCGGGTCCTGCAATATGCTGCGTAAATCCGGCAGATCGTCTTCCGTGAGTTCGCGCAACATCAGCCGCTCGGTTTCAAAAACCATTCGGGACCTCCCATTGATTCACAGGCAGGGACGGGACCTCCCGCCCCTGCGGCTCAAGATCTGAAATTCCGTTCGTCCTCTTTATAGGGGACCACGTCCGCGGTTTCGACAAAATACTGGAGCATCCGCAACTTGAGGGAAGCCAAAACTTCCGCCGCCGCAGGGTCGTCGATGCGGTTTTCGGTTTCGTTCGGATCGTTCTCCAGGTCATACAGTTCGTGTTTCTCGTAGACCCGGTACACATATTTCCATTGCTTGGTCCGGATCATGATCGCTTTGGTATGCTCGGGGCCGTCGCGTTGCTGCAGCGAAACCCGGGGCATGTACAGCCCGGTCGGCCCGGCCAGCTGGATGGACTGGTACTCTTTGCAGTGCCATTCGTCCTTCATGCGGCCGCCTTCGCAAAAAACTGCGTCGCGGTGTTCGGTTTCGCGACCTTCCAGCAGCGGCACAAGCGTGCGGCCAAACGCGGTGTGCCCCAAATCGATGTCCGCAAGTTCGGCCACGGTCGCGGAAAAATCCACCAGCTCCACCATCGCGTCGGAGATCCGCGGCTGGACCGGTACCGATCTGGGCGGCTTGATGAGAAACGGCACGCGCACCAGGCAATCCTGGAAGGTGTTTTGGGTCTTTTCCACCAGGCCGTAATCTCCGGTGAAATCCCCGTGGTCGCTGAAAAAGAACACTGCGGTGTCGTCGTAGCGCCCGGTTTCCCTGAGTGTGTCGAGCAACATGCCGTACTGGGTGTCGACGCGCGCGCACATACCGAGATAGGTGGCCTTGAGGTCGACCATGCGTTCCTCGCTCCATCCCTGCATTCGCTGCCCTTCCCAGATCCCTTTCAGCAGGGAGGGCTTGTCCTCCCAGTTCTTATAGGGCTTGACCGGGGGCTTGACCTTGGACCGGTCGATGCTGCTGTAGTAGGGCTCCTCGACCCCATAAGGCGGATGCGGATACAGGATCGGCAAATAGACGCACAGTGGCTTGTCGCCGTCGTAGGATTTTATAAAATCAATGGCGTCCAGCACTTGCGCCCAGTCGTCGTCGACATAGGTGTCTTTACCCTCCCGCGGCTCCACTTTACCTGCGAGAAACGAGTAGTAGTTGTCGCCATCCGGATGCCCGCGCCACTGGGTATGCCCGTGCAGGCCGTACCCGGTGATCTCGCGCTTGGGCTTGTTGTAGACGTCACAAAACGCCTCATGTCCGAACTGCCCCGGGATTACGTCGTTCTTGCCGCCCCACCAGACGAAATACCCGTTCTCCTTAAGGGTGCGGAGCAACATCGGCTCGTCCGGATGCAGCATGTAGTGCATGGTGCGATGTCCGTGCACGTGCGGATACCATCCGGTCATGAACGAGCACCGGGAGGGGGTGCAAACCGGGTTCTGGCAATAGGCGTTGGAAAACGATACGCCGTCGGTCTCGCAGGTCTGGTCGAGATATGGAGTGATAGATCCTTCGCAGCCAAGATGGGCGAGTGCGTCCGCGCGGAACTGATCGGGGTTGAAGATCAGGATGTCTGGTTTTCTTGCCATGCTTTCCTCCTAGGCGTGTCGGTGTATCAGGATCATCGCATGCCCGTCGAAGCGGGGCAACCTGATTACAAAGCGTTTCCCTTCCGATGGGAAATCAATCGGGAGGTCGGTTTCCCCTGTGTCCTCTACTAACGTAACCCTCGCAGGTGTCCAGCCGGCTCGCACGGACAGGGTTCGATCGTATGTCGGAATCGAGGCTTCCACCGTGTCGATGGTCCGGGACTTTCGTTCGACAGCATAATGAAGCAAGTGGACCACCCATACGTCGTCGGTTTCGCGCAGGGTCATCTCCACCGTGGACGGCAGGTCGCTTTCGATGATCGGTGTCACGCCAAATTGACGGATGAGATCGGAAATGATATCGCGGAATGGCTGACAACGCCGGATCGCATAATCCGTAAAGAGCGGCTGAGCCACATACGCCGCCCGGCCGTTCCGGACCACCGCAGCAAGACCGGGGTGCCCGGATCGGTCCGGAGGGGTCTGGCGGTGGGAACAAAACGCGGCCTCTCCGCGATTGAAAAACGGATGGATCACATCCGACAGGCAGATCGCCCCGGGGCGTGGAACCACATCTACACCAGGTTCGTACACCACATGGTCCATGGGCTCAACCGAGGGAAATACGACCGGATCCAGCCGCATGTACCGGGGCGTATACTCCGACATGCCCCGATACTCCACGCCAAGGTCTGCCAGTTGGAAGCGTCCCGCATCCAGGTCCAATGTGGAAGTACCGGTCGCAATCACCCGTCCGCCGTCGCACAGGTATTGTTCGATCCGAGCGGTTGCAGCTGCGTCGGTCCAGACCTTGTCCGGGAGAATCAGACAGTCGTACCGCGACAGGTCGTCCCGCAGATTGAGGATGTCGTAGGTATAGTGCAGTTCGTCCAGCATCCGGCACGTACCCTCGACGGGCAGATCCCTGTTGTGGTCCAGCGGACTCTCTCTGCCCGCACGACGGGTGGTGAACACGCCGATCTGCGCCACTTTGCGCGTGTCCCGGCACCATCGTTCCTTCCGGGCTACCGCACTGTACACCGCTCCGATCCGCTTGTATACGTACGCATCGATCCGGCCGTCCGGGTGGAGCTGATCCCCGACACAGCACCCCGCACCGTGCGCCAGGGCGCGGAAACACTCGTACTCCAGTGCTTTGGTGTTGCGGATTGTGCCAAAATCCCCCCAGGACAGGTGGAACTTACCGTTCATCATCGTGATGTCCTGGTCGTACTTGTTTACATAATTGACTGCGATCGGGAAATGGGAATACCCCCACATTTCCGACGGCAGCGACTCGATGTCGATGAACGTGTTGTATTTGCGTTTGTTCGTCGCGGTCAAGATCGGGTCGTCTTCGAGATCCATCTCGTATGGGTGGCCGTTGAAATACACCGCGGTGCCCGGCGCCAGGCTCTGCACATAGCTGTACATTTCCCGCATATAATCGATCTGTACCATCCGGTCATGCCGGATCCGGTCCGCCGAAGACGCCGGGTCCATCCCCTGGCCGGTCATGTCACGCAGACAGGTTTCACAGAGACACTGCTGCTGGAACACGATGTCGATCCACAGCGTTTCCGGATGAAACAGTGTGACGATCTCCGCGAACTCGTCCCGCATGTAGGCGCGGTAGGCCTGGTTGTTGAGACACAGCTTTTGCCAGGAGGTCGAAGTCGTGGCGCGCGTAAAGGGCACCCGGTGACCCAGGATCCCGTCCATCCCGACTTCCTGCCACTCCGGATGGGTGTGCGCGGTGTCCTCGCTCCAGCCGACGCAAGTATAAATCGCAGTCCGGACCCCCGCGGCACGACAACTTTCAATCTGCTCGCGGAGCAGATCGAAGGACAATTGCGGGTGCATCCGGCCGACCGTGCTCGGATAGTAATAGAACCCGTGGTGGCACTTGGCAAACAAGTTGACCGATTCGACATGGGCATCCGCCAGCGTGCGCCCAAACGTTTCTTTGTCAAATGCGGACCCGATTCTCTCGATCAGCGGGGAGGTGTGAAAATCCATATGGATCTGTCGAAAGGGCGTTTTTCTCATATGCACTGCTCCTCGATTCGAACTTAAAAGCGCACCGGCTGGGACGTGGGATCCATACGCTTAGTATATCGTTCCGGTGAGCTGTTACGGAAGGATGTGTCTTGCGTGTTCATACCGGATCAGATCGTCGATAATCGGGACATGGACATCTGACGTTTTCCACGCACGAAGGGAGGGCGTGCCCCATGCTGCGGTGTAACGAAGCCGGTTTGATCCCTCTTCTGCGCAGTGAGAAATACGGTGCGAAGATCCAACTGGATGCGAATGCATTCGATGCTCTGATCCGACAGGAGAGCTATTACCTGTTTACGTGCGCTGGCTGAGGCGGTTGACCAAGCGGGGATTCGGATCATTTCGTACAATTTCCACCGTTCGACCCGCTGACGGATTTGTCCCGTCAGCTCAGCCTGCACGCATTGCTGATCAAAGACTTGTTCCACGCCGCCACACCCGAGGATGAGGGCGCAAAAGAACAGTTGATTCATGCGATTCAGTTCCTGCAAAAAGACAATGGCTCGTGGGAAGAGACAGTCGTCCACGTCGAACAGATGCTCTCGTTGGGAGTGCCCGCGGATCATCCATCGGTACAGGGAGCGATTGGATTTTTGCTGCAGCAGTACCACGAAGACTTGGAATGGAACCCGAGGGAAGTATGCTTTCGGACCATGGCCATCATTACCAGCGCGGTATATGCCCTGTCTCTTATCTCTCGTTGGGGCTGGAGGGGGATGTGCGAGTCGAAACAGCGCTGGATCATTTATATTCCATGCATATCCGGTTCGGCGGTTTTTGCGAAACCAACATCAAGAAGCCGTTTGTCGGGTGATCACCCAGTCCCTATTGCAGGCGTTCCACCGCATCAGCCCCGATACGCCGCCAGCTCCACCTTGTACGCATCCGCTTTGTCGAATCCGCACCCGTTCATCTCCGGGCAAAATCCGCGATACACACATTCCCGGACCATGCACTGTGCCAACTCAGGCTCCACTTCCCTCACCTGCTCTTTGACAAGCATCCAGGCCTTTCTCGTTTCGGGGCTTGCGCTCATGCACAGACGCTTTCTGCTGATGCTGATCAGCGCCTGCGCATCAGCGTCGCACTCGTGCGAAACACATGAGCCTTGCGGCAGGTCATCCCGAGGAATATCGGTCCGGTCCGAACGCTGCGTGGTGACAAAATGCTCGATTCCGATTTTATGCCTGACAAAATGGACCGAAACCCAATAAGGCAGTTCTTTCCACCTCCAGGAAAATCTCATTTTTCGAATCGGTGAATGTTCCGCGCGGATCAGCTTCAGTTTCCACGTTGCATCCGGGTATCTGCCGGTGTTCTTGCCGATGGTGTTCATGGTGGCGTCTTTGATGTCCTGCCAGTTGTCCTCGTGCCGGAAACGTTCGATATGCATGGTCCCACCTCCCTGCCATATGGTTCTGTTGTCAAATAACAATGGTACCGGGTCGCCTCAGGGTGCGCAACCCGGTACCATTCTCTGGCAGATGAACAAGCGTGGCGCTCGTCAGTTGTTGAGGATTGTATCGATCCATGTGCTAAAAGAATTCAGGAAGCTCCGGAAGAATTCGCGCGTGGACTCTAGTATCAGCTCGCCGTGTTCATCATGCAGGGTTGCGGCATTGGCCACATACGCTTCGGGTTGCTGCATCGCAGGCACATTCAGAAAAACAAGCGATTGCCTTAGGATGTGGTTTGCGCCGAACGCTCCAATCGTTCCAGGTGAAACACCGACGACAGCGCCGGGTTTACCGTCCCATGCATTATATCCATAGGGTCTTGATCCGACATCCAAAGCGTTTTTCATCACCGCTGGAATGGATCGGTTGTACTCTGGTGTCACAAACAGGAAGGCATCCATTTGTTTGACAAGATCGCGGAAGCGAACCCAGGATTCAGGCACCGTGCCCTCGTCGTCAAAGTCCTGGTTGAACATTTCCAGCGCGTCAATTGCAATGAATTCCAGTTCCATGTTCTCTGGGGCAAGGGCCCGTAGTGATTCAGCCACTTTTCGACTGTAGGACTCTTTTCGCAGACTGCCGATCAAAACACCAATTTTTCTTTTGTTTTTCATTTCCATTTCCTCCGTTTATGGTTCATATGTTGTGCATTTCACTCGTATAGATAACTTGTCATCGATATCGAACCCTTGGTGCAGCTGTCATTCACAATGGTCAGTTGATCCCCTGCGTCCGATGCGCCAAGTACGTACAGTAGCGGATCGTAGTGCTCTGTTGTCCGAAAAGCGGCCAGGGCGGACTGGCCGGCACTTGCATAATCGATGACATCATTGAACTGTCTGTTCTCGATCCGGTCTTTGATGTAGTTGTCGAATTCATCCGCCCATGGGTATCCGCCATCCATGTCCCAATTGACACGGGACAGGTTGTGAACGATGTTTCCACTCCCTATGATGAGAACTTTTCTTTCGCGCAGCGGTTTGAGCGCTTGCCCCATCTCAAAATGGGTCTGCCGGGATGCATTTCCATCCAGACTCACTTGAAATACCGGGACGTCGGCATCCGGAAACATCCACCTCAATACAGACCAGGATCCATGGTCAATCCCCCAACTGTTGTCGATCCGGACATTTTTGAGTAGTGCGGCAGCCATGTGTGCATGCTCCGGAGAACCGGACGGCTGATAAACCACCTCGTACAGCGCTTTGGGAAACCCGAACATATCGTAGACAGTACGCGGATGAAGACTGTCCGAAACGCTGACTCCTTCCGTTGTCCAATGGGCGGATATCACGAGAATCGCCTCAGGCCGGGGGATGGTTGCGCCAATCTCTTTCCATTTTTGCGTATACTCGTTGTCCTCAATTGCATTCATCGGTGATCCGTGACCGACAAAGAGAGTCGGCATTTTCCCCATATTCAGTCCTTTCTGGTTTCTTCTCCGCCATTGGCATAGTGTGCAAACCGCTTCGCGTTTCGTGCGTTGACCGGGATCTCCTGTTCGAAGGGCCATCCGCCGAAATGCGTCCGTCGATAATCGGAAAACGCGTCCTGTATTTCCTGCATGGTGTTCATGACAAACGGGCCATATTTAACCACCGGCTCGTCGATCGGCTCCGCCTGCAGCAACAACAACTCACTGGCAGAATCGCCATTATCGATGGTGATATCCTGATCCGAAGCCAGTTTGATGCGATTCGAACCGCCGACCTTCTGCCCGTCCATCCGAATGGCATCTCCCTTGAAAAAATACAGGTTGCGATTGGATGTCGGCGATGTCGCCGGGATGGACACCGTACTCCCTGCTTCCATGTAGATCAGGAATATTCCTACCTGGTGAGATGGATCTACAGCCCAGGAGTCAGGTGCCGGAGTGACCGCGGCTTGTCCCCGCCAGCTTCCGGCAACAACCGTGACTGCTGTCTTCTTCCCGTTTTGTGAACGCTCTTCCACGACCGGGATGTCCTCATGCCACAGCATTTTAAAAGCAGCATTGACGAACTTATCTTTCTTTGGAAGGTTCAACCAGATTTGAAAGAGCTCCAATGGATTGGGCTCGTTCTCGTGTACCAACGGAAACATTTCCGCGTGTTGACACCCTTTGCCGGCTGTCATCCATTGGACATCCCCCTGCCCATATCGCCCATATGCCCCCAGTGAGTCGAAATGGTCGACATATCCTTTGGTTACAATCGTAACTGTCTCAAATCCACGATGGGGATGGACGGGAAATCCCGGGACCTCTTGCCCGTGATACATTCGATACCCATCCTTGACGACAAAATCGTTTCCGACCTCTCTGCCGCGCAATTGGTTCGGGTCGATTCCCTGGTTTTTGTTGCCGGCGGGATAATCGTCTTCATGATGTGCACAGAACAGAAAGGGGTTCTCCATTTCCCATTGAAACCCAATTTGCTCTATACGTATCACACTCTGCTTCTTGATCGCCATACACTTCTCCTGTTCCAAAGGACATTTCGCACGCGCCAGACATCACCTGCCATTCACCTGCACCCATATTTCATCAGGTATGTGATTTGGAATCAAGAACAAATGATACAGATCAATCTGGTCTGGCCAGACAGTGGTGACCACCTGCCTTTTCCCAGACGGTGCCGACAACAATATCTCGCTCAATGTGCCAGTTTGACGCGTATTCGTTTCCTTCGAACGAGGACCACCATCGCACCGACACTCGTTACGGCCAACGCGATCCCACCGATGACCCAACCGGATATGGGGTCTTTCGTGTTCTGATCCTGCATGGTTGCCATCGCACTTGCCGTCGCACCATTGAGTTTTTTTGTGGTGATCAGATACTCCGACATCGTATTGTTTCTATAGGTGACAAGGCCGCCCGCCATGACCGTCACGTCACCTGCAATCAAGGTGAAGGGCTGGGCAGAACCGCTGGACGCCAGAGCGTCCGAACCGTCGTAGCGATAGACTTGTATCTTTTGTCCTTCGGCAAGATCTGTTTCGACGGAGAATGTCGCAATACCGGGCAAATTGCCGTGAAATCCGAAATTGTACACAAAAGCATCCCCTGCTCCGTCCGCAACACCCGCCGCAGATAGCATCTCGCTTTTGTGTAGAGTGTCTCCCTTGAACCCAAAATCATAAATGTATCGTGAGGTGTCGGCATCGGCTTGTATTTCGCTGCCATCGAACGCGATGGTTGCCCCCGGCTGTTTGAAAATCAAGCTGGCCCGGGGGGTGTCCGAAAGGCCGACAAAGAAATCACCGGCGACAAAAGTCCCCGTATCATTGGTCAGACCGACTTCAAAAGTACCTTTCCCCTTCCGGGCCATGGCGTCGAGGATCGAACCATACTCGAGATAGGTTACGCTGTCGAGAGGGTTGATGACATAGTCATCGATCGCGTCCTCCAGGCTGTTCCTCGTGTAAGGTACGCCGAGAAAGAGGTCATCCCGCAGTACCCGGTTGGCCCGATCGCGCATGGCACCTTTGATCTTGTCCAATAGCCCGGGCGGAATGGCGCTTTTTTCATAGTAATGGTAATTGTCACACAGGGGCGCTTCGTCATACAGCATGACGCCGATACCCGCATCGTGTGGCGTCATGACACCCGGACAAGCGTGCCAATGGACATAATCTGCTCCGTTGATCGTGTCGCGGTCCGGTGTATACACATCCTCAGGGTGATCATAACGGATGGTCGTTGCATTGAGCGGGAGATTTTTAACTATATCGGACGGCTGGTTTTCGGCATCAAAGTCGAATTCGGGAGATAGGACGAAGGGGAGCGTCTGGTTCCAGTTCGGTTCGTATTGTTTTGCCGCGAGCAGGCTCAGCTGTAAAGTGCCATCAGCCGGGGTCTCCAGCATCGTCACACCAGCACGGCCTGTTGGCAGAAGCAAGTGAGGCAAGGAGGGCCGGATATCCCGGATCTCAAGATACTTTACGGTGCCTTCCTGTGTGTCTGTGCCAACGTTATTGCTTGCGCGGATGACAAAATAGTAGGTCCCCGGTGCAAGACCGTCCCGGAAGGTTAATGCGCCTGTCTTCTCATCGATCGAAGCATTTGCCGGGTAAGGATACCGTTCGCTAAGCCGCTCCAGCGACCACGTGATTGGCTCGCTGCCGTCGGCCTCGATGGGAACAACATAATCACCGCTCCCAATCAACTTGATAAAGTTATAGTTATGATCGGCTTCTGCGATCACGGGTGGCAAACGTACCGGTGCAGGTGAAGGTGTGGAAGTTGGCGCAAGCGTCGGAGTCGGTGCAAGCGTCGGAGTAAGCGCCGGCGTCGGCGTAAGCGTCGGCGTCNNGCAAGCGTCGGTGTCGGTGCAGGCGACGTAGCATCGGGATCATGGAGGACGGTCAGCGTGAAAACCTGTACGTCTGGCGGCGAAGGTGCATGTCCTTGGTAAGGATCGTTGAAAATGAAACTTGCCGCCACGTTGGAACGGTCTTCATCGGCTTGGATCGAAAATACATGCTCCCCCTCTTCCAGGTTGGCCGGGATCTGTAGTTGACCACTGGCGGCATCAATCTGAACACCGGTTGGTGCACCGTTGATGGAGAAAGTAAAAGGCGCATATCCCGTTGCGGTGACAGCAAATGTGCCGCCTTGCTGATTGACGGTCGTGTGATCGTCGCTTGTGATCTTCACTGGATTCGGATGTTTCTGCCAAACCCACTCAACCGTCACCCGTTCCTTGAACGATGCGGCACCGGTCTCGCGCCCCTCGCTGTCCAGAAGCGGAATCAACTGCTTGCCGCTCTCACCCAAAACCCATTGATAGTTGCGCACAAGATCTGTTTCATTGTGGTAATCGGTGGTGCGTCCCAAATCTTGCGTGGAGAAGACGATCCTGTTGTAGCGGAATTCGTCGGAGGTGACGGTGCGGGTACCATTGGGATTGACGATCCAGATCGATTCATCGTACTGCACCTGGTGTATCAGTTTGCCGTCTTCCTCATATTTTCTGAATGAATTCGGCACCAGCTGGATCGTACGGTCAAAGCTGATGTCAAACGTTGTTCGAACGGGAACTTTTCCCGTGGTCGTCGCCTCGTGATAGTTGAGACTGACATCATAGCCAACCATACTGCCCCAGTTGGATGGAGTTTCATACACATCGAATCCGGCATTGGAAATTTGCGTTCCCGGCACGACCGCGAGTGGTGGTTTCCGGGTGTCGAAATTGCCCCACTGGTCCGTATAGGCGGTGGCTTGATCGCCGGTCGGCACATGCTGGTCATAATTCATGCTGAGATACTGGCTCAGATTGACGATTGCACCACCGCAATACGTCCATTTGTACTGGACGTCCGGCACCCCGTCTTCCCAATCGACAGAGCGAATCGGATTGACCTGTCCGGTGGCGAAATCATTAAAGGAATCGGCTTTGGCGATCGTGAAGGACGAGAAGGGCAAGGTGGGGGTTGCCGGGTTGGAATAAAATGACTCCTCGCCGACTCGGAACTCGATCACCACTTTGTCTTTGTGGTACAGCATCTGAGGATCGGCCTGATAGAATTCACCCACTTCATTGGTCGTGGCGTAGCCGGTTGCCGGATATTTGCGGATTCCGGCCTGTTCGGCCGGTGCTGCGGCGTTGGGATCGAACAGCGTGCCGTCAGGTATGACCAGGATCCGGTACTTCATCGTCTGGGCGACTTCGAATCTAGGTGGCACCGTGGAAGGGATCTCCCTCTCGATTATTCCGCCCACAAGACCGGGAGAGATGAAAGCCTCGACTACCTTGATCCGGTATCCCGCGGTATTCGACTGCCGCCGTCGCAAAATGGTCGGTTTGTAGTTGGCCAGGTTGAGTGTTTTCCCAGCCAGTTTCACGTAGACATTGAACAAGCCGTAGAGGTTGACATCGAGCATTTTGTTGTCGGCCTGGACATGTACCCCGGCCCCGAGAAAAACACCCGCACCAACGAGGTCGAAGCCGAACAACTCCAATCCGACCATCGGGCCGAATTTCAAATACCCATCGATTTCGCCATTGAGATCTACGTCACCGTCGCTGCTGAATCCTTGACTGAAGATTGGTTTGACACTGGTCGGGATATAGAACTTGGTGCCTCCTCTGACGCCCATGGTGGTTTCAGTATAATCGCGGGCCTCGATCTCCAGGCTCAAGCTGCCATCAAGGCCGACCACCGCAAAAATCCCGCCGGAGATCCGGCCAATGCCAAACGGGATGTCCAGCCCAAGGATCGGGATGTAGACTTCCTGATTCACATTGGCGCTCATCTCAACGATCAGGAAACTCTCTTGCTTGAGTGTGAGCTCAATCCGATAACCGCCAAATCCCGAATATCGTCCTGTGAGATCGATGACTTCGATGCCGAGCCCACCACTGACGGTAACCTCGATTTTCTTACCGTCGCCGAGATTGGCCTGCAGTGTCTGGTTGGAGAATTGCAGCTTGATCAGTGGATCATTGGAGAGATACTTGAAATCCTTCAGCGAATCTCCGAATGATTGATTTGTCGCCCACCCCGGCAGGATCAGGTTCTTTTCAATGTTGGGAGCAAATCCGCTGATGTTGCCGCGGGTCAGGCGGATGGTCTCTTGCGTGAGCTCAAAATCATCGAGAATCTCACTCAGTTGAGGCCGGGCCAAACCATAGGTGTTTTGCAATGGAGAGGCGAGGGATCCCAGCGCATCATCTGTATCAAAGGCACCGGAGAAAACGGACGGGGATACAACTTTGAACGCCGTTCCACCTTCGGTATCGACAAATATCGTGCCGTTCTTGACCGTTCGGCCGCGACTTTTGGCGGCCTCATCGAGAATATCCTGGGCAATGTATCCGCCTTCGGCGATGATCTTGTCCGGACGCAAAAGCGGCTTGGCGGCGCCCGACAACAATTGCCCCGCCGTGGCAAGCTGTGAGGTCACCTGATTGTCGATCTCGATCACCGAATCAGCCAGGTCGACATGGATGTTTTCTTTGGAAAAGGTGGCTGGTTCCTCACCGCCGACGAAATCAAGCCATTCGACCGACGGCTCCTCAAAATCGCATTCAAAGGAGGCAGCGGGTTGCCGGTCGATGTCGCCCGGCCAACTGTCGGACGAATCAGAGGAAACGACCGCTTGGATGGGAGCGACCAAAGGCAGGATAAAAAGTACCAGCGCAATCCAGACTGCACACCACTTTTTCATGGCTGACCTCCCACTGGTTGAAGGAGTCTCCAGACTTGGTGCAAACAAACAGGAGCCATAGATTCGCTTTCGGCATCATTGTTTCAACAAACGTGCAACCCGAACGGAATGAACCTATAGTTCAAGACAATCATACAATACATAAAGACGTTTTGCAGAGCTGGTTGATCGAATGATCTCCGAACAAATCGAGCACACCTCATCCCGAACTGGCGAAAGTGAAGGCCCCCTAGCGGGAGGCCTGTTGCTCTTGAGTGTCACTCATTCAATTTGAACGGACTACTAGCCCTGCTTTTTCCCTTTTGGCTTCATGGAAAAGCTCGACCTGAGGAGAAGTGCCTGTATCAGTGAAAAACGATACGTTTTGCTTTTTAGGTTCGCTCCGCAATGGCTGCACCGGGTACTGTACCAGGAGAAGAGATTCTTGCACTGCGGGCATTGCCATCTGACTTTCTGCTCCACCAGCCATTTCTCAATCCCTTTCTCCCGGATTCTCTCCATGTTGGGTTGGTTTTCCTTCAGATGTGGCAAGACGGCTTGCGCCTGTTGACTGTGCCCCAACATACCACACGGGTATTCGTTGCACTCTATGCAGTGCTCCACCTTTTTGCTCCTGGCACATTCCCTGATTTTACAGGCAGCACAGTTGATGAACAGCGAATCGGATTTGCATCCTTCACAGTGAATCGCACAGGATTGTGCGGAAACATCACTGCCCATGCCGGAGTGATATTTCCTGATGGCTTTTTCATTCCAAAAGGAAGCCAGTTTGCTCTTTCTGCCGGTTTTGTATGTCTGCAGGATATCGCAAGCTTCGCAGTAGATGCCGCAATAGGAATCGCAAACGTTGCTTATCATCCCTCACCTCCGCCAACTTGATGTTCGTCATTCATGTGGGAATCCGCTTTGTTAATTAGATAATAAACAATATCATCGGTGTAAAGTCAAGTTTGTTGCAGATACTCAAAGATTTCTCTCTATTCCCTTAGTAGGATTGCGTCAGGAACAGCCAAACCACTCAAGCTCGTATATGCATCCCTTATTTTTGAATAGTATCGATCCACATCCAAAGTGAACTCTGCGATTTGATCAAGCATCGACCATTCATCATCTGACAACTGATGGTCTTGTTTAGCCAACAACCTCCATGGTTTCCAGTCAAGTCCCTTACTGATGCGGACAAGGAACGGAACCGTTTCAACTTTATTGAGTGCAGCAAAATCTCGAAGCAGCTGTCCTCTTACAAACCATAATCCGTACAGTGAATCGATGCCCCACTCCGGTTTGATGGGGCAACTTATGCCGAAGTCCTCTTGGGAAGCTTTTCCTTCACGGCACAGCTTCCACGCCTGTCCAGCTGTGACAAATTCGTTTGACTTAAGATCCCTGGGATTCAACTGTCGGCTTTTTCGTATTTTGTCGTCAGCGTTCTCTTCTGCGCTGAACGCCCACCCAATGGCTGTACTCTGTTGGAATGGGTCAAACTGCGGGTCTGCCATAACCCAACGCGTTCCGTTCCAATATTCGCATATCCAGTGGTCTTCATATTTGCCATCCCAACCGAAATAGAGCGCAAACCCACACCGGCTGCGTGCAGGAATCTTTTTGGCCCGCAAAAAGGCACACATCAGCGTAGCAAATTCCCTACAACATACGATGACACGATCTCGTGGATGTCGTGGAATGGCGAGATTGCTATTATCCAACTCAAGTGCCTTATCCAGCAGGTCTTCCATATACGCCGTCTTTTGTGGATACTCATGAGCCGGGTTGTATTTCACACCGTATTGAGAGACCCACATATCGTGTACAAGCAAACCCTGAATTACTTGGTAGATCGCACCGGGATCTGGTGACAGCCATTCAGTAAACGTTTGGAACCTTTCAAGTTTTGTGATTACACCTGGTTCGCTATAGTATTTTAGTAATTCAGACATCACCTGTTCCTCCACTTTTTGAGTCAAATCCAGAATGTTGGTGCCCATTGATTCCGGTCATCGAATCCTTATGTACATTGTGTAGATGCTTCCATCTGGTCATCAGCACAACGGCACTTCCACTGATTTTCCGTTGTGCTTTGCGGATTCAAGAGATCGTATTCTTTGCCGTCGGTAAATGGCTGTATTTCAGCCGGACGGCTCTGCTGAAATTTAGGCAGCGAGATCAGCTCTACCATCGTGATGCTTCCGCTTCCAAAGCAAACCAATCTCTTGATGCGCGAGCCTGAGATGGCAATCATGGGTGCGATGGTGTGCGTGCTGTACCACGTCGGTGGAAGGCCGAGCGAATCGTCAGGCCAATTGAACATCCTGATCATGAGAGCCGCACAAAAACTGGATTTTCCCAATCTCGCCTGCATCGAGCATCTGCTTGCACATCGCATCCGGATATCTACCGGTGTTCTTGCCGATGGTGTTCATAGTGGCGTTTTTGATGTCCTGCCAGCTATCCTCATACTGAAAGTGATCAATATACACCGTACCACCCTTTGTCGCGTGCCTCTTTTTCTCTTCATGATTGTAGTCGTAACGTGTCCGTGCAGGCAACCTGCCAACTGACATTCTTCTTCGTGGCATCCCGTATCACGCTCCGAGGCGACGCAAGACACTACCAGATTGAAATTCGTGAATGGTTGCTCCCGGGTTGTAATTACGAGCGAAGCGTGATAGCATGCGTAAGTACTTACTTACAAGGAGGAGCTGTTATGGAAAAGAAACCGGCAAGACACTCAAAGGAAGAACGTAAAAAGCAAATCCTTGAAACGGCCAAAACCATTTTTATAAAAAAAGGATATGATGCAGCGACGACCGCCGGAATCGCCAAAGAAGCAGGCATTGCCGAAATTACGTTGTTCCGTTACTTCTCCTCAAAGCGAGAACTTTTCGAGTCGATCTTTATACCGTTCCTGAACAACTCGATGGTCGATCGGGTTGTATTTGATCATACAAAGTCCACTGAAGAGCAAGTCTATGAATTGCTCTACAAGAAAACCGAATTCATCAGTCAACATCAGGGTGAAATCAAGTTGCTTTTGACGGAGCACGAGCGATTTAGCTTGCGTGAAAATTATATCGAAAAAATATACAACTTGGTAAAAGACCAATTGCTGGATTTGAACATAAATGTAGTCGACTTCTTTCATATGCGCGTGCTGGTTGGGATGCTTTTGTCATTCTTGTACTTCCCTGCGCAGACGGAAACGGAAAAGGACATTTTTATCAAATATATCGTCCATCTTCTACTCAATCCATCGGAAACTGGAGTAAACGCATGAAATCATTTTTCTCAAAAATCGGATCTTCCATTCACAAAAATCCCTTCAAATTGCTGTTTGTCTTCCTCCTTATCATGGTTGCCATGATCATCGGAGCCACTCGTATGGAGATGGCGACCGGAAATGAAACCTTAGTGCAAAGCGATGAACCGATCTATATTGCCACCCGGAAAATGGAGACAACCTTTGGCGGAGACTCGATTCTGGTACTGATTGAATCATCAGAAGAAACCGGTCTTCTTTCTGTCGACAATATGCGTCAACTGTATGGAATTCAACAGCAGTTGAGCTATGAAGAGGACATTTTTTCAATCATGAGCCCGGCCGCCATCGTCCATCAAATCAGCGAAAAGCAAAGGACGATGTTGATCGAGAATGTGGTCGGCATGAGCGATGGATTATCTACAATGGGCGACTCTCTCATCAACATTGGGACGATGTTGTCCTCCCTCGATCTGGTGGATCCCCAGGATATGCTTGAAAAACTCAGTCAGCTAAGCGAACTGAGCGTCAAGTTTGATCAGCTCAGCGCGGGGCAGCAGCAGCTGACCACTGGTCTTGGCAGTGTCGAGACAAACCTGAATCAAACATCGGCCGGATTGGCCGCGTTGTCTGATCAGCTTCGGCAAATGGCATCCGCGCTGCCTGAGCAGCAAGCGTTACCACTTGTGACAATCAGCGAGCAATTGAGACAAACATCATCCGGATTGTCGGCCATGAGCGCCAACACAAAGCCAATGCAAACCGCGACTTCCAACACCTCGCAAGCGCTGGACACCATTTCAAGCAGTCTGGTCGAAACGTTTTCAGACATGAAAGAAGGTCTGTCGAATATCATATCTCCCGACCAACTCAAAGAAATGGCCGAAGGATTTTTAACAATGGGGAATCAGCTCGGCCAGTTGTCTGACGGATTGGAAACGATCGTCGAAAAAAGCGCGATGATGGAAGCGTCGATTGTCGCAACACAACCTGAGCTTGAGCAGATCCTGTACGATGCGGACGGTCAACTCAATCCGATTTTCGAAGATGTTGTAGTGAGCCCTTATCAAATGATGATGGTCGTGAAACTGGAAGGCAATCTGGACGATCAGCGGAAAGATGCATTGACTTCGACGATCACCGATGTGCTCAATGAAGCCCGTTTTGAAAATGCCGAAGTCACCGTATCCGGCAAATCCGTATTGGATTTATCTCTCAAATCAGAAATGAAGTCCAGCATGATGATGATGGTAGGACTTGCGGTTTTGATTATGCTTTTTGTGTTGGCTCTGATTTTTCGGGTCCAATGGCGCATGTTGAGTCTGGGGGTCATTTTTGTATCGGTCGTCGCGACTCTGGGATTCATGGGATGGGTCAGTGTCCCCGTTACGATGGTTTCGATGGCGGTTTTCCCCATACTGATTGGGTTGGGCATCGATTACTCCATTCAATTCCATAACCGCTTCGATGAAGAAGGTGACATTGAAAAATCAACCAAACACATTGGCAAAGCTGTGTTCGTGGCTGTCATCGCGACGATGCTTGGCTTTATTTCTCTGTTGTCATCCCCGGTTCCGATGATTCAGGATTTTGGGAAAATGCTTACGATCGGCGTTTTCATCAGTTTCCTTGGGAGTCTGTTTCTATTGTTGCCAATTCTCAGAGCAGCCCAGTTCGTACAAAACAAAGGAAAAACGGAAAAACAGAAGCCAAAAGTGGAATCGCATTCGTTTATGCATCGTGCAATGGCCAAAGGTGCCCGCAATACGATTCGATATCGCTACCTCATATTAATCGTATTTCTGCTGGTTGCAGGATATGGCGTCTATGTCGACTCCAAAATAGCCGTTCAGACCAACATCGAAACGTTCATGCCACAGGATTTGGAAGCACTTGATGACATCAGAAAAGTACGTAGTGTGATCGAGAGTACGGATCAAATTGTCGTCTATTTTGAAGATGACAATGTGCTGGACGAGCAAAATTACACCTATATCCAAGGCAAAACGGCTCTCTTGCAGGACCAGTATCAAGATCACATATCCGACGTAAAAAGCATCAACCAACTGGTAGTCAATGGAAAGGGGTCAAAGGAGTGGGATACCGCTGAACAGCTGGCATTCATCCGAGATCTGCCAGACTCACAGCGTGAGATGTTTATCAGCGCAGACGCTCGCGAAGAAATTGTCATCCTGCAGATAAAGCCGCTGTCCACACAGGATTTGGAAACACTCATCGCGGAGGTCAATGGCGTTTTCAGCGATGCAAGCATGACCGTTTCTTTGACTGGGAAAAGCATGTTGGATGTTGAGATGGTTGGTGGTCTGACGGAAGGCCGCGTCAAAATGACATTGATTGGCATTGCGCTGGTGCTTGCCGCCTTGCTTATTCTCTATCGTCATCCTGTCAAAGCACTGTTGCCGATCCTGCCCGTGTCGATGATCATTGGCATATCGAGCGCGGTCATGCACGTGCTTGATGTTGACTGGACACCCATCACCGCGACATTGGGAGCGTTGGTTCTTGGCATGGGTACGGAAATGACCATTATGATGATGGAACGCTATCTGGAAGATCGGCAAAATGGCAAGAGCAAAATCGACGCCATCCAGCAGTCCGTGGCGAAAATCGGCAAAGCTATTTTGGCATCCGGACTCACAACCATCGGCGGGTTTTCAGTCCTCCTGTTTTCAAGCTTTGCAATCCTGCAGGATTTTGGCCTGATGACGATGGTCAATATTTCTCTGGCTCTGCTCAGTACATTTGTCGTTTTGCCTCCGCTGTTGTACATCTTTGACGGGTTGCTGATAAAGAAGCCAACAAGCGTACCCGTAGCCCAAATAGAAGTGGAGCACATTGGTTAACCGCCACTTGATAGCGATCATCAGAACAACGGCACTTCCACTGATTTTCCGTTGTGCATTGCGGATTCATGAGCGCATATGCCCGCTGCGGATATGTTTGCGCCGAGAACCTCGTCGATCCACGGGCGGCGATTTTCAACGATACTCATCACGAACTCGTTCACCAGATGTGGATGTGAGCCGTGATGCCCTCCGCCGGCGCCCTTTTTCATCGATTCCTGCGGATTCAAGGGGTCGTATTCTTTCCCGACGGTAAATGGCTGTATTTCAACCGGAAGACACTGTTGATAATTGGGCAGCGTGATCTGTTCTACCCTCGTGATGCTTCCGCGCTTGCCGGGATTCGGCTGCAAATCAGTTACATATGGAGCAGCGTCGTCGGAAAAGCCCCATTCAAAGCTCTTCTTGCTACCGTATACGAAGAATCCCTCCTGGTAGGCCCTTGCCGTTTCAAAGAGGGAACGGGTGGCCTCCGCGCACAGGCCGTTTTCAAACTCGAACAGCGCGCTTTCTACAGGATAAGGATTGTCGTAGTGTCTGCTCAGTTCCTCATCCATGGTTCCGCTTCCAAAGCAAACCACTCTCTTGATGCGCGAGCCGGAGATGGCGATCATAGGGGCGATGGCGTGCGTGCTGTACCACATCGGCGGAAGGCCGAGCCAGTAATCGGGCCAATTGGACATATCCTGATAATGTGAGCCGCGCAAAAACTGGATTTTCCCAATCTCGCCCGCATCGAGCATCTGCTTTACATAGAAATACTGATATGTATAGAGCGTTGTCTCCATCATCATGAAATTCTTACCGGATCTGCGTTTGGCATCCGTAACGCGCTGTATGTCGCTGAGCGAGGTCGCCATCGGCACGGTACAGGCGCAGTGTTTTCCAGCGTCCAGAACGGCGACGCTCTGTTGCGCGTGTAGCGGTATGGGTGTAACTAGATGAACGGCATCGCAGTCACGGTCATTGAGTATGTCTTCAAAGCTGTCATAACAGCCATCCAGATGCGCGCTCTCTACAAACCTATCGCTCAGTTTGCGGTTCGTATCAAATACCTTCATGGTGCCGACATTGGGATGTTTCCGGTAAATGTCGGCAAAAGCGCCGCCAAAGCCCAGTCCCACCAGAGCAACGTTTATTTTTGTTTTCATCCGCATTCCTCGCCTCGAACAAGTCACTCAAGGATATTTGTCCGATTCCAAACTGAAATCATTATAAGCCACATAACCAAAACCGTGACTCCTGGAAAACAAGCATGATAACGTTTGTCATTCAGGGGGTATTTGGGAAAGGCCTGAGAAAACCAGACTCGGTGGCCAAGGAACGCAGCATACCTCCAATCGTTTCAGAATGAATTTATGCGTCGCTGTTTTGATCCTTTCCGAGTTCACGAAACCTTGAACTGGCCCATCATTCCGTTATCCTCATGCTCCAGAATGTGGCAATGGTACATGAAAATGCCTGGGTGAGTGAACCGAATACGAATGGCGATTTCTTCCCCCACGTTAACGAAAACCGTATCTTTATAGCCGCGTTCCTGCGGTGGTGGTATTTTTCCGTTTCTGGATATGACTTGAAACTGAGTGCCGTGAACATGGAATGGATGGCCGCTGGATTGCATCATGCCGCCGCTGTTTCTGATCACCCAAACCTCGCTCTCGTTGAGACGAACTTCTTCATCTATTCGATCCATATCAAATGCATTTCCGTTGATCGTCCCGCTTATGCCCATGCTTTGCAAGTCAAAGACTCTTGTTTTCGGATTGTCGCTCAACTGAATCGGCATCACCGTTGTCAAGGAGTCAGGAACTTCAGTCGCGTCTGTGTTTGTACCGGCCAGGTTGATTGCCATGATCGATTGGTTTCCTGACATGAGCGTAACAGTACTTAACACGTTTTTCGAAAAATCGACAACCACTTCGACTCGTTCACCGGGTGCCAGGAAAATAGATTTTCTTTCAAGAGGAGCTTCCAAAAATCCACCATCGGAGGCAATTTGCTGAAGGGAGCTCCCATCGCTCAAACTGAATGCAAAGTTTTGCGAATTGGAAGCATTGAGGATACGGAAACGAACATTGCCTTTGTTCACATTGAGATATGGGTTAACAGTTCCGTTGATCATGATCGTATCGCCAGACACCACCCCCATCATCGATGTGCGGTAGTCGAAGCTGCCATCACGCTTAAAGCTCCGGTCCTGGACGATCAACGGAATATCGTCGATTCCGTAATTTTTTGGCAGATTCAGCTTTTCAGAATTTTCATCATCAATATAGATCAGGCCTGCCAAACCATAATAAACCTGGTTCGCAGTTTCACCCATCAGATGCGGGTGAAACCATAATGTAGCTGCATCCTGGTCAACAGTGAAAGCTGGATCCCAGCTTTCTCCCGGCTGAATCCCCTGATGTGGACCACCGTCCTGTTCCCCATCGACCACCAGACCGTGCCAATGAAGAGTCGTCGAGAAGTCTAGATGATTATTTACTTGTATATGAACCTTCTCGCCCTTTCTGATACGAATGACCGGACCGAGATAGGATCCATTATATCCAAGTGTTTTTGTCTGTCGGTTGCCAAGAAAATTGGTCTCGCCAGATTGCACGTCCAGAACAAAATCCGCGGTATTGGGATCGGGGTTCAGGTCCGGCAATAGAGAAGGGATTTTCAGTTCGTTCCCTTCTTGGGTCTCATACTGGTTACGAGGCAAAGGCAGGCCGGCTACCAAAAAGTAGATCAATACACCCAGAACGAGGATGGACATGATCAGTGCAACTGCAAGTAAGGAGATTTTTTTGCGATTTGTGTTCACGGTGTCAGTTCCTGATTAATCTTGCATTGATTGCCACGATGATGGTGCTCATCGACATCAAAACTGCCCCAAGCGCAGGAGTGATCACAACCCCCTGGTTATACAGAATGCCTGCCGCCAGCGGCAAGGCGATCACATTGTATGCCGTTGCCCAGACCAGGTTTTGGACCATCTTTCGGTAGGTCGCACGAGATAGCCTGATCAGATTGACAACATCCTGAGGATTGCTCTTCACCAAAATGACATCAGCTGTTTCGATCGCGACATCCGTACCGGCGCCGATCGCTATACCGAGATCCGCCTTGGCCAGAGCCGGCGCATCATTTACGCCATCCCCTGTCATGGCAACTTTTTTGCCGAGCTTATGGATTTCATCCACTTTCAATGCCTTTTCATTTGGCAAAACCTCGGAATAGACATGCTCAATACCAAGTTGACTTGCCACATGGGCAGCCGATCTATGGTTATCACCCGTTACCATATACGATTCGATACCCATCGCGCGTAACGCGTCTATTGCCGGACGCGCATTGCCGCGAATGATGTCAGATAAAGCAATATACCCAAGCAAGGTTTGATCTGCCAGAATGTAAATGACGGTTTTCCCTTCAGCTGACAACTTTTCCAACATCGCTTCATCAATGTCGATATTCTGCGAACGCATGAAGCCAGGGCTGCCGACAAGAATACTCTGCCCGTCGATTTTTGCCTTAATCCCTTGTCCCGTCACATTTTGATAATCCGTGACTGTCTTGCGTGCGATGCCACGTTTATTACCTTCGTTGACAACACCTTGGGCAATTGGATGCTCGGAGTTTGACTCTATGGCGTAGGCTATTTCCATGAGTTCTTCTTCGGTCACTCCGTTTGCAATGACATCCGTCACACCGAATTGACCTTCTCTTAAGGTGCCTGTCTTGTCAAATATGACTATATTCGTCTTGCGGGCATTTTCAAAGGCGGCGCGATTACGAATCAGAAGGCCTTGTTTCGCGCCGATCCCGGTTGACATGGCAGTGACAAGTGGAATCGCCAGCCCCAGCGCATGCGGGCAAGAAATAATGACAACGGTGACAGCCCTTTCCATGGCAAAGCCAAGATCACCGTTCACAATCATCCAGGCTATGAATGTGATGGTGCCGGCTGAAACGGCAATATAAAATAACCATTTGGCAGCAACATCAGCTAAACGTTGCGTTCTGGATTTTGACTGTTGAGCCTCGCGAACCAGCTTTATCACCTGGGAAATAAAGGTATCGTCTCCTGTCTTGCTGACCGCAAATTTCAAAACACCTTCGCCATTGATAGATCCGCCAATGATCTCATCGCCGGGTTTCTTGTCAACCGGGTTGGCTTCACCGGTAATCATTGCTTCATTGACGGCTGATCCGCCTTCAAAGACCTTACCGTCGATTGGAATTTTCTCGCCAGGTTTGACAAAAATCCGATCCCCTGCCTTAAGGTTGGATACCGGCATATCCATCGTCTCACCGTTCTCGTGGATCACATGCGCTTCTTCAGGCATGAGCTTAACCAATTCATCAAGTGCTCTTGAGGCACTGATGACAGAACGCATTTCAATCCAATGCCCCAACAGCATCACGACAATCAACGTCGCAAGCTCCCAGAAAAAATCGCTGCCCTCAAGAATGAAAGTCGTAAGTGAACTATAGACATATGCAACAACAATCGCCAACGCAATCAAGGTCATCATTGCCGGAGACTTAGGTAGTGTCAATAGTTTTGTGTAA
>LSQX01163630.1_pt1 | contig 26027 bp, 19 predicted proteins | sample 654561 | NCBI WGS metagenome assembly LSQX01 (sample SAMN04489861, study PRJNA283612) | anaerobic digester metagenome | isolation source: 4 biogas reactors fed with cattle manure at either 37C or 55C with and... | place: Denmark: Kongens Lyngby | collected 2014 | reverse complement strand
GATCCGGTTCCGCCAAAAGAAAAAATTCATGTGAAAAATTGGAACGGATAAACTAATTTTGCAATACCTTGTTTAAACCGGTCAAAAATTAACAAAAATGAGAAAGAAAATATTTATAATTCTGTTTGGTGCGCTTTTTATCCATTCGTGCACTTCACAAAGGAGATCGGGCGAAAGCGAAAAGCCCGTTATCACGGTGAGTATTTTGCCGCAGAAGACATTTGTTGAGAAAATTGCCGGTGACGATTTTAAAATTCAGGTTCTTGTTCCGCACGGAGCCAGCCCTGAGTCCTATACGCTGGTTCCCTCGCAACTTAGGGATATTTCACATTCAGATGTCTGGTTTCGTTTAGGTTATATCGGTTTTGAGCTTCCACTGCACGAAAAGATCAGGGAGATCAACCGGAAAATGGAAGTTGTTGATCTGTCGGAGGGACTTGACCTTATCCGGGGAGAAGAAATTCAGCATGGCGATCACACCCATCCCGGCGGGGTTGACCCACATTTCTGGCTTTCGCCAAAAATGGTGAAACAGATGACCGAACGAATTGCCGGAACACTGGAAAAGATTAATCCGGAGAAAAAAGAGACTTACCGGGAAAATTTCCGGAAATTTGCTATAGAAATCGATGAGCTTGATCAAAAAATCGGCGATGCTTTGAAAGATTACCGCGGAAAGGCGTTTGTTACTTTTCATCCAAGTCTTACCTACTTTGCACGCGATTACGGACTTGTGCAATACACCCTCGAATCAGACGGAAAAGAGCCAACATCCCAGCACATGGCGAAAGTGATTAATATGGCGCGTGAGCAAAATATTAAAGTGATCTATATTCAAAGTGAATTCGACAATGAAAATGCACGGGTATTTGCCGAAGAAATCAAGGGAAAAGTGCTGGAAGTGAAGCCCCTGAGTACCGAATGGGAAGACAATCTGCTGGAGATGACAAATTTGTTTATTAAAAATTTTTGATGGAACCATTAATAAGTATTAAAAAACTGACTTTAGGTTACGACAGGGAACCTGTGCTCGAAAATGTGAATTTGGATATTTTTGAACGGGATTTCATTGGTGTCATCGGTCCCAATGGCGGTGGCAAAACCACATTTATCAAAGCAATTTTAGGACTTCTGAAACCCATGAGGGGAGAAATCCTGTTCAGAAAAGACCTGAACAAAAAAAAGAAACCCATTGGCTATCTTCCACAGGTTAAGCATTTTGACAAAAGTTTCCCCATCACGGTTTTTGAAGTTGTGCGCTCGGGGTTAATGATGAGAAATTCCCAAAAACCAAAAGGTGGTGAAGTTCGTAGTGAAATTGAAAAATTGCTCTCGGAAATGGGAATTCTAGAGATTCGCAACAAGGCTATCGGGGAGCTTTCCGGTGGTCAGATGCAGCGGGTTTTTTTGTGTCGCGCGCTGATCAGCAGCCCCAAAATACTGATTCTTGACGAGCCTGACACGTTTGTGGACAACCGTTTTGAAGGAGAATTGTACGAAAAACTGAGACAGCTGAACGAGAAAGTGGCAATTGTACTGGTTTCACATGATGTCGGAACCATTTCAAGCTATGTGAAAACCATTGCCTGCGTGAACAGGGAGCTGCACTACCATCCCGACAATAAAATCACGCAGGAGCAGCTCAACAGCTACAACTGCCCCATCAAACTGATAACGCACGGAGAAGTTCCCCACACTGTGCTCAAACATCACGATTAATATGAATAGTTTTATTGACCTTTTTACCTACGAGTTTTTTCAAAAGGCATTTATTGCCGCTATTTTTGCAAGTATTTCCTGTGGCATAATCGGAAGTTACATTGTTTCGCGGCGCATCGTTTTCATAAGCGGCGGAATAACCCATGCATCTTTCGGGGGAATCGGACTTGCCTTTTTGTTGGGTTTCAGCCCGATACTCGGCGCCGTGATTTTTGCTGTCGGCTCTGCCATTGGCATTCAGTTTTTCACCAAAGTTGCCCGGGTGCGTGAAGATTCTTCCATCGCAATTTTCTGGTCGTTAGGCATGGCATTGGGTATCATTTTCGTTTTTATGACACCCGGTTACACCCCAAACCTGATGAGCTATCTTTTTGGTAACATCCTGACGGTGACCATTGCAGAGCTGATCTGGATGTTCATTCTGAATGTGGTCATCATCTTTTTCTTTTCCGTATTTTTCAGGGAAATTCTGTATGTTGCCTTTGACGAAGAATTTGCAAAAGCAGCCGGACTACCGGTTTCGCTGATTAATTACCTGATTATAACCCTTGTGGCTCTCACCGTTGTGTTGAATATCCGTGTGGTTGGCATCATTCTGATTCTCTCTTTACTAACCATTCCTCAGGCGATTGCGAATCTTTTTACGAAGAAATTTAAAAATCTACTTCTTTTATCAAGCTTTTTTGCATTCACGGGAACGATTATCGGTTTGTATGTCTCTTATTTTTTAGATATTCCTTCCGGCGCCACTATTATTTTTACGCTTGTGGTCATGTTCGGATTATTGAAGCTCTATAAACACTTTTTTTAAAATACAGGCATTCAAAGAGATGGTTACCATTGAAAATTTGATATTCTCGTCCGGATTCCGGTTTTTTAAAGGAATAACTTTAATTTTGCTGAAAACTGATATTTTCTAAAAATTAACAACGCTCAAAAAAGGAGAAAATGGTAATTGAAATGCACAAAATATCCAATCCGGTTTTGTTAAACCGGTACAAAAACACACTCAATTTTCTGAACCGGATGAATATTGAAGCCGGCACACAAATTTTGGATTTAGGTTCTGACAATATGTTTTCCGAAATCATGCGCGGCGCCGGCTTTCAGGTTTCCAACACCGGATTGGTCGATTTGGACATCCACCCGGAAACTGTTAAAGAGCATGATGTTGAGCTGGTTACTGCATTTGAGATTCTTGAACATCTGGTTTCACCGTTTCCTTTGTTGCAACAGCTCCCGGGAAAGAAGCTGATTGCAACCATTCCCCTTAGACTGTGGTTCAGCCCTGCCTACCGGAATCCGAACGACCCGTGGGATAACCACTTCCATGAATTTGAAGACTGGCAGTTCGACTGGCTTTTGGAGAAAAGCGGCTGGAAAATTAAAAGTACCGAAAAGTGGAAATCTCCCGGCAGCAAGATCGGATTTCGGCCTTTCCTTCGGAAAATTACGCCGCGGTACTATGCGATTTATGCCGAGCGCGATTAGCGCCTGCGCGCCATTTTCATAAAGTCCTGAAACATTCCGTCAATATCTTCCGAAATTTTCAGAATCAGCGTTAACACACCGAAAATCAGTGTAAAGAGAGCGCTCCTGACAATCAAATCGGGAATGAGCGAAAGCGTTGGCAAAAAGGTGACCACAACAACCGAAAAAACAAAAACAGCGGCTGCAATCACTATTTTAAATGTAAACGGCTGCATTTTATATTTTCTTTTCAGAAAATTAAACCGCATGAAATTGTTGACGGCAAACGAAACCGCAACAGCCACAGCCGCTCCGGTGATTCCCCACACCGGCACTAAAAGCAAAATGGAAACAACGACCAATGCAATCAGCACAATCAGAAAAAACAGAGCAATACGATAGTGTTTTGAATAGGCAATGATATGGGCGTTGGCGCCAGTTGCCATGTCAATCAGATAACCGACTGCAATGAAGAAAATCACCCATTTTGCACCGGCATAGTCGGGTCCCAAAATGATCAGAATATTATCAATATTGATCCAGATACCGCCAAAGAGAAATGCTCCGATGATAAACTGATTGATGCAGCTGCGCCGGTAAATATCATCGATATATGCAATATCGTCACGCTTAAAAGCGTCGGCAATCAGCGTTCCGGCAATGCGCAAAAGGGGTCTTGAGGGAATGATTATCAGCGTACTAAAAAAGAAAGCGATGGTATAAACTCCGGTATCGCTCAATCCGAGTATCTGATTAATCAGGATTTTGTCAATATTAAACACGATGCTACCGCCAAGTCCGGTCAGGATGCTGAAAGCCGCAACGCTGACCATCTCTTTCCGCAGTTGCGGTGTAACAAATCCCGGTTGGCGTTTAAAAGAGACTTCGCCTTTAAAGAGCAAATATGCAAACAAAACCAATCCTTTGGCACATACGGCGGCTGAATAGGCGATAATGAGCTGGTGAAGATTAAAAATGCCGGCAACAAACAGAATTGTTACTGCAAAAATCAATATTCGCTGAAGAAATTCCTGTAGAAATGTGCCGAAAACAGCATCATACAGCAATTTATTTATGGTATCTAACTGAACAAAGAAAAGGGTAAAAAATGTGAGCGGTATGAGCAGATAGACGTAATCGGAGAACATTTTCGACTTCTCCAGATTGCTTTGCACCAGCATAGGGCTGAAAAAAAGGAAAAAAATGTAGAATGCTAAAAATCCAGCAAACGTAACCATCAGGGTGATGAAAAAGTAGCCGTTATGATTTTTTTCCGCATTGCGAAAATAGGGGAACAGCCGGGAAGTAACTCCGGGGAATCCAAGAGATGAAATCTGCGTGAAAATCAATGACCAGGAGAGCAGCAGCCCAAAAAGCCCGATGGTGTCGGTACTCAGATAGTTGGGGAAAAGATAGGCTGTGGTTACAAAACCGACAATCACGCCCAGATAGGACCAGATATTCCCTTTTATGCTTTGCTTAATGATTATACCCATTTATGCGGTCATGTTTTTTTAAATCCCTATTTTTGTTCAATATAACAACGAAGCAAAATTTTTAGCATGACAAAGATAACCGCCTTCCGTAATATTTATATAAATCTGGGGATTATCCTTTTTTTTATTCTTCTGGCGTATGCATACATGTTTCCGCTACTTGAAGGGAAATCCCTTCGCATGGATGATATCGAGCACTATCGGGGGATGTCGAAAGAACTTGTTGACTACCGGGAGCAGACAGGAAAAGAGGCAGTCTGGACAAACAGCATGTTTGGCGGAATGCCCGGCTATCTGATTTCCGTAAATTACCCGGGAAATCCGGGCAGAAAATTTTCGGCTTTTATGCGGAATACTTTTTCAACCGCTTCGTTTATCATTCTCTACCTGCTTGGTTTCTTCATTTTACTCACCAGCCTGAAAATCAACAGATGGCTCAGCGTGGCAGGCGCCATTGCGTTTGCCTTTTCTTCCTATTTTCTGATAATTATCGGTGCCGGGCACATGACGAAAGCCAACGCCATTGCATGGCTTGCGCCAACCATTGCCGGAGTGCTGCTCGCTTTCAGGGGAAAACCTCTGGGCGGAGGATTGCTTTTTGCTGCCGCTTTATCGATGGAACTGCTTTCGGGGCATCTGCAAATTACCTATTACGGATTTATAATTCTGGCAATTTTGGGGATTGTGGAGCTTGTTTTTGTCATTCGTGAAAAAATGTTGCCCGGTTTTTTCAAAGCTCTCCTGTTTCTGTTTGCCGGAGCAGTTTTAGCTGTAGGGATGAATTTTTCCAGACTTTATACCACCTGGGAATACTCGAAAGACACTATCCGCGGAGGGTCTGAGCTATCTTCTGACAGTGAAAACAGAACCAGCGGACTTGATAAGGATTACGTGGTTCAGTGGAGTTACGGAATTGACGAAACACTCACGCTGCTGATACCCAACTTCAAAGGAGGAGGTTCACAGATTCACCCGGGTGTCAACTCTGAAAGTTTTCAGACACTTCAACAGCAGGGCGTTCAAAACCCGCGGCAAACTATTCAGGCAGTGAGCATGTATCATGGCGATCAGCCGGGAACATCAGGACCTGTTTATGCGGGCGCCATTGTGGTCTTTCTTTTCGTTCTGGGGCTTTTTATTGTAAAAGGGAGGCTGAAATGGTGGCTTGTTTCTGCCACAGTGGTTTCCATCGTGCTCTCGTGGGGGAGCAACGTGATGTGGCTCACCGGTTTTCTGCTGGATTATCTTCCGCTCTACAATAAATTCAGAGCACCCAGCATGACATTGGTGATAGCGGAATTGACCATGCCCCTGTTGGGAATTATTGCGCTAAACGATATACTGACTGGCAAAGTGGATAAAAAAGTCTGGCTTTCCGGCTTCAAATGGGCAATTATCATAACCGGAGGCATTTCGCTGCTTTTAGCCGTTATGCCCGGAATTTCCGGCAGTTTCACCAATGCTTATGATCCCATGCGCTTCCCCGACTGGCTGATGTCGAGCGTAATTGCCGACCGCAAAAGTTTGCTGCGCACCGATGCTTTCCGCTCTCTCCTCTTTATTGCGGCAACATCCGGACTAATTTATCTCTGGCACATCAAAAAGCTGAAAACCACTCCTCTGATAATATCTATTGCCTTGCTGATATTAGCCGATTTATGGAGCGTGGATAAGCGGTACCTGAACAGCGACAGCTTCATTTCCAAAAGGCAAGCTGAAAATCCTTTTCCGGAAATGGCTGCCGATAAGGCAATTCTGGCTGACAATGATTTGTATTACCGGGTTTTGCCGTTGCAAAATCCCTTTCAGGATGCACGAACTTCCTATTATCACAAAAACGTGGGCGGCTATCATGCTGCTAAACTCCGGCGCTATCAGGAACTTATTGAACATCACCTGCAACCGGAGATGCAGCAGATGGTAACTTCCATTCAGGCAAGCGCCAATCTGAATGGCATGGATTCCGTATTTATGGAGCTACCTGTCATCAACATGCTGAATACGCGTTACATCATCTATGACTTAAACAGCGCCCCCATTCGTAATCCGCTGCCATTGGGGAATGCATGGTTTGTTTCCGATTTCAAAATTGTGGGAAATGCCGATGATGAATTAGCGGCTATGAAAAATTTCAATCCTGCCGAAACTGCTATTATCGATCAGCGGTTTACAGGTCAGATTAAGGAAATCAGCCTGAAAAAAGATTACAACGGGAAAGCTGAACTGACTGAGTATCAGCCCAATTATCTGAAATATGATTATTCGGCTTCATCCGCTCAGCTCACCGTTTTTTCAGATATATACTACGATAAGGGGTGGAATGCATATATTGACGGCAATCCGGTTTCCCATTTCCGGGTTAACTATGTGCTGCGCGCCCTGATTATTCCTGAAGGCGAGCACGTTGTCGAGTTCAGATTTGAGCCCAAATCCTACTACACCGGGAATAAAATTTCACTTGCAAGCTCACTGCTACTTCTGTTGGCAGCAGTGGGATATGGCTTTTCATTCCGGAAGAAACTGAAACTCCGGTCAGAAAAGGAGTAGCCATGTTCAATCGCCTGCCTGCTGCCTTTTTTCAGCAAAATGTTATAGAAGTTGCGCCACAGTTAGTCGGAAAGATTCTTGTGCGAAATTTTGGCAGCGGCGGAATATCCCGGTATATCATCACCGATGTGGAGGCATACAGCGGAGACGGCGACCTTGCCTGCCACGCTTTCAGAGGAAAAACTCCCCGAACGGAAGTAATGTTTCGTGAAGGGGGTCTGGTATATGTCTATCTGATTTACGGTATTCACTGGCTGTTGAATTTTGTAACCGGCAAAGCCGGTGATGCTTCGGCAGTACTGATTCGCGGACTCGAAGGGATAGATGGTCCGGGAAGAGTAGGCAAAACTCTTTGCATGGATAAGTCGTTTTATGGGGAAAATCTGGAAACTTCGCCCAGACTTTGGGTCGAAGACCCGGTGAAAGCGGTAAAATACACAACACTTCCGCGCGTTGGCATCGACTATGCCGGCGAACCGTGGGTGAGCATGCCCTGGCGCTATAAGCTTATCGGTTCAGAATAAAACGGTTATAGAGCCACAAAAGAACCACAGCAGAAACGGCAACACCGGAATAGACGACCCAGATTTTGGAAGGATTATAGTTAATCCACAAAAAATCAGTTAGTTCCCGTGTGCTCATTCCCATTTTCTCAGCGGCAAGCGCGATGTAATCGTTCTTTGTTACTTCCGCAGAAATTTCAGGCAAGGCGATGCCTCTTGTGGCAACTTCCTGTTTCAGCAGAAAAATGTTGTCTGCAATGCGTTCATACACACCTCCCGAAAGCCATCCTGCCAGTTGATGCCCTGCTGCAATCGGCAAAAAGGATGTTCCCATATAGAGCGCTTTTTTATCTTCGGGCGCAATCCTGCCGACATACTCGGTAAATTTGGGAGAGCTGCCCATTTCGCCTAAAGCAAAAATCAGGATTCCCAATAAAATCAACCAGATGTTATGGCTGGAGAACATCAGTCCCAAACCTCCGGCAACAACTAAAATTCCACCCATCATTGCTGCCAGCGGACGAAAACGCATGACAAATGCAGAAACAAAAAGTTGAAAAATGATGATAAAAAAGGCATCCATACTACTGAGAGTCACTGCCGTAACTGTTCCTTCGGCTGTGCCGATAGCTTCAGCAAGCCAGGGCCAGACTGAATGAATTCCCCGATAGAGCGGCGAAGTATCAATCCATTGATCAACAAAAACCGGAAACGAATAGTAAAGCTGATTGAAAGCCGTCCAGAACAGAATCATCACTATCAGAAACAGAACATATTTCCAGTTTTGCAGCGTCGTCCAAATATTCACAAATGCCTGAACAATGCTTTTTCCCAATGAACTTCCATCCCGGTTAACAACCGGTTCGCGAAAGAAAAAGGCTGTTATGAAATAGTTGACACCCATAGCCGCCATCGACATGTAAAACACAAAATCCCACGATTTCTGCATGAGCACTCCGGCAATGAAAGGACCGATAAATCCGCCGATATTAATCATCATATAGAAAATACCAAACCCGATGGATGACGTTTCCTCCGTGGTATTTCGCGCTATCATGGCAGAAATTATCGGTTTGAACAGCGCACCGCCGACACAGGTCCAGATAAATGCGAAAAACATCCATCCGAAAGTGGTGAAAGTGCCAATCATATAGAAACCGGAAATATATACCGTAAATGAGAGGAAAAGAATACGCTTGTAGCCGACATTGTCGGCAATTGCGCCGGTGATTACCGGTAAAAAATAGAGCAGCATGGAACCCGTCCCCATGATTATCCCTTTTTGTGCCTGAGTAAGCCCGATTGCGCCAGTATCTTTGGAATTTACCAGATAGAGCGCAAAAGCCATGTAAAAACCGTACCATGCCCAACGCTCAAAAAGTTCAATGACGTTTGCCGCCCAAAATGTGGTGTTGTATTTTTTTATAACCGAAAAAAATCCCATGGCCTTTCATTTTTCAATTTGAAGGGCGAAAAGTAATAAATTAAGGGAACACAGAAAAGTTTAAAGAGAGCAACTCCCTTTGAAGTTCAAATTTATGGGAAGTTCTTCCGGATTTACGAAAATTTAAAATCCTCAAGGAAGATAGTCATCAAAATGATGGTCATTATGACCAAAAAAAGCAGAATAAAAAACCCGATCACCCCTATCTTAAAACCTCTCCTCACTTTTCTCCTTTTTGTGGTTGCAACAATATGCTCAATGGAACGAACAAGGTTTTCCGGCGCTTTTTTATCCTTCATAATATAATCGGCAGCGCCTTGCTTCATAATATTCACCGCAGTTTCTACATCGTTGTGCCCGCTCAGAAATATGAAATCAGTTTCAGGATGCTCCTCTTTGATTTTCAGCATCAGTTCCGAACCGGTAATATTTTGAAAAAAATAGTCAAGAACAATGATGTCCGGTTTATTGTGCAGGGCTTTCAGGCACTCTTCGGGTGAATTGAAAGTCATTGTGTTCTTAATCTTTTTTTGCTGAAGATAGCCGACAAGCATGCTCTTGTAAACAGTGCTGTCCTGAACAATGAAAATGAGTGGATTTTTAATCTTATTCATAGCTGCCCGGTTATTTATTTGATGCTCATAAAAGTACCAACTATTTTCTCACAAAGCAAGCAATTTTGGAACAAAATTTTTGAAGAAAAGATGTTTGAAAAGGATTGGTGGGAGAGTTTGGGGTTTAGGCTTTGCGTAAAATATCCTAATGTTTTTGTTTTGAATCTTCTCCCCCAATCAGAACGGACTCATCCCCGGATTTTGAAACATTCCGTCCTGCGGTTGCCCGGTGTTGAGTTCCTGTTCGCGTGCTTCACGTGCTTTTTTCTCGGCTTCTTTTCTCTGCTGCTCTTCTAACTCCCTGTCGCGGATATTTTTGGTGAAAGTCAAATCGGTTTTCAGATTCCATTTCAGATTATTATCCCAGTTTGAGCGCACTCTGACAACCTCATTGATATAGGCAACCCTCTCTGGCTGAACTTTATCCTGAAAGCTGCCAAAATCCCATTTCCCGTTTCCGTTATCGTCAAAAACAATTTTTATTCTGTATTTTCCCGGAGCCACGTAGCTAAAGACTACGGTTTGATCGCTCTCAATACTCTGCTCCATAATCAATTCTTCCCTATCTGTGTTTTCGAGCAGCTGAACCAGCATATCTCCCTCCACGCCAGTCATTGAAAGATTTATGGTGCCGTAATGCTCTTCACTTTGGGTTTTAAACGTTGTGCTGAGCGCTTTGCTGGTAATTCCGTAAATATTTTCACTGGCTGCCGAGTCCACTTCAAGCGTATAGCTTGTTTCGCTCTCCCACTTGTATTCAAGTCTGTAAGTTCTCCATGCCAGCGTATCCTTTGAAAATTTCACCGGAAGCGGCTGTTTCAGGGTATCGTCTGCCAGATAAATAGCAAAAGCTGTTGAGTCAATTGATTTTAAGGGATTTGGCGAAGTGAGTAAAATATCCCTGTTCAAATCAAATGCCGATGTGCTCACGTCAGATACCCAGTTAAACTGCGGCGCCGGCTGCGGCTTGTCATCCTCGTCATCTTCATCTTCGCTGCGGGACTTTCTTCTTCGCTTGGAATCATCCTGTTTTTCGGCAAACTGCATTTCTACCGTATCCTTTTGAAGATAGAGCTGCTCCAGTGTATCAAGCTGAAAATAGGAAAGTTCCATTCGGATAGTTTCCTTTGCAGCCAGAGTGGTATCGGCAATCCACAATGTGAGCGAATCGTATTTAATGTTTGGTTCCAGCACATACCAGTCAGGAACAACCGTGTCAATAAGCTGAATATTAAATGTGTCGGCAACCGGCTCGTTGAAAACAAATGTGCACTGGAAGCGCGAATCTCTCTTTGTGGTTTTCACATACTGCTCAAAAATCTTCTCGGTAAACTGCCTCAGAAAAACCGGCTCGGGCAAAAAGATGATGTGCCCTTCAACAAGCAACGAATCCAGTCCCGAAACGGTTGTGTCGGTAAGTGCCACAAATTGGGCAGAAGGAACAATCAGTGAATCGTGAAATGCAATCTCTTCAGCGCCTTCATCATATTTCAGGTTGGTATTTTCATCATTCACGGAATAAATATGATAAGTTCCTTCGGCAAGATTATCAAAATAGAAAAGTCCTTCCTTGTCGGTCCGGGAGATATAGTTTGGGCGAACGGTGTAAACTGCCGAATCGTGCAGATTTTTGTGTAGCATCACCAAAGCGTTCTCCACAGGCTCCAGATTGAAGCTGTTGATCACTCTTCCCGCCACCCTGAGCGTATCTAACCAGTCGCTCGTACTGAAAACAAATCTAAGGTTTTCATAAGCATTCCGCTCATTGTTGTCAATGATAGAGTTCTTGAAATCAAGCGAATAGGTTACGCTGTCCTGCAGGTCTTCGTTGAAGCGCACAATCAGCGTTTTGGATTTGGTGAGAATTGTTGTTCGTTTTTCCAATGGGGGCGAAACCACCAGAATTTCCGACACCTGATCGGGAACGATGAATTCGTCAAAAGTGAGTCGCACTTCATTTCCCTTATAATTGAGCGCCTTGTATTTCGGATAGGTTCCCACCAGCACCGGCGGAATGGTATCCTTTGGTCCCCCTGTGGGCATTCCCTGATTTGCACACGACGAAATAATCACAATCCATGCAAATCCCGCCACAATAAAATATGGTAATTTATCAAGTATCTTCATCCTTTTCGAAAAAGCCCCACAAACATACAAATTACTGCAAAGAAAGTAATTTCGTTTTAACGAAATAAAATTACGGAACCAACAGTTGATATTTTCGTTAATTTTGGGAAGAAACGCAATTTCTGGAAGAAATAGAGTAAATTGCGTCTGTTTCTAAAAGAAAAATTAATGGCAAAAAAGAATAAAAAGGAGCACCGGAAGCTCAAGAAATCAGTTACTTTTAACAAAAAGAAGCTCAAAAACATCATTCTCTCAACACTTTATGAAGAACCCGGCAGGGTTGTAAATTATAAGCAGGTTTCTTCGTGGCTCGATATCAGGGATGATGAGAGCCGCCGTCTCATCAACATTGTGCTTGAAGAGATGAAAGAAGACGGTTACCTTGAGCAGATTTCGCGCGGGAAGTTCCGGCTGAAGGCAAAAACCGGAAATGTGTGCGGAATTGTTGAGTTGCAGTCACAGGGATTTGCCTACATTATCAGCGATGAAATTGAGCGCCCGGTCAGGGTTTCGTCACGAAACCTGAACCATGCGATGGATGGCGATAAGGTGCATGTGCATCTGTTTGCTCAGCGCAATAAGCACTATTATGAAGGTGAAGTAACGGATATTCTTGAACGCGCAAAATCTACGTTTGTGGGAACGGTGGAAATGTCGCGCAACTTTGCATTTTTTGTTCCTTCGGGTAAGGCGGGATTTGATATTTTCATTGCCAAAGAGAACCTGAAAGGCGCCAAAAACGGACAAAAAGCGATTGCCGAAATCATTGAATGGCCTCCCAAAGCACGTAGTCCGTTAGGCAAAATTGTTGACGTACTGGGAGATTCTGGAGATAATAACGCCGAAATGCATGCTATATTGGCTGAGTTTGAACTGCCCTACAAATTCCCGAAAAAAGTGGATAAAGCTGCCGAAAAAATCCCTTTTGATATTCCCTCCGAAGAATACGAAAAACGGCGCGATTTCCGTGAAGTTACAACGTTCACCATCGACCCCGCCGATGCCAAAGATTTTGACGATGCGCTTTCGGTGCGGAAACTCGAAAACGGAAACCGGGAGGTCGGCATTCACATTGCCGACGTAACCTATTATGTTACACCGAATTCGCTGATTGAAGCTGAAGCGAGAGAGCGTGCAACTTCCGTATATCTTGTTGACCGCGTGGTGCCTATGCTGCCGGAAAGATTGTCCAACGGCGTCTGCTCGCTGCGCCCGGGTGAAGATAAACTGTGCTTTTCGGCTGTTTTTGAAATAACACCGGACGCTAAGGTTGTCAACCAGTGGTTTGGGAAAACGGTAATTCGCTCCGATTTCCGGTTTTCGTATGAAGAGGCACAGGAAATTATTGAAACAGGTGAAGGAAAATTTTCCGAAGAGATGCTGAATTTGAACGAATTAGCAGAAAAACTGCGCGCACTTCGCTTCAAAAACGGCTCCATCGCTTTTGAACGTGTGGAAGTCAAGTTTAATCTGGATGAAAACGGGAAGCCGCTTTCGGTCTATTTTCAGGAAAACAAAGAGGCAAACCACCTCATTGAGGAGTTTATGTTGCTGGCTAACAAAAGAGTGGCTGAGTTTATCGGAAAAGCCAAAGGGCGAAAAAAGCCAAAAACTTTTGTTTACAGAATTCACGACAAGCCCGACCCCGATAAATTGGAAGTTTTTAACACATTCATCAACAAGTTCGGTTACGGCATACAACTGCAAAGTCCCAAAGCCATTGCCGGTTCCATGAATCGCCTGCTCAATCATGTGCAGGGAAAAGCCGAGCAAAACATGGTTGAAACCTTAGCCATCCGGACAATGGCAAAAGCCGAATATTCCACGCGAAATATCGGGCACTACGGACTGGCTTTTGACTTTTATTCCCACTTCACTTCTCCCATCCGCCGCTATCCTGACATGATGGCGCACCGGCTGTTGGAACGGTATCTGGGCGATGGACGCTCTGCAAATGAACAGGGCATTGAAGAACTTTGCAGGCACGCTTCTGACATGGAAACCCGCGCATTCAATGCCGAGCGGTCGTCGATAAAGTATAAGCAGGTGCAATTTATGCAGGACCAGATTGGCAAAGAGTTTCCGGGTGTTATTTCGGGAATCACCGACTGGGGAATTTACGTGGAATTAGAAAATAAAATTGAAGGCATGATTCCCATCCGCGAGCTGGATGACGATTTCTATATTTTTGATGAAAAAAACTTTGCGCTCGTCGGGCGGCACAACCAAAAGAAATACCAGCTGGGCGACAACATCAACATCAAAATATGGCGCACTAACTTAGAGAAAAAGCAACTCGATTTTCGCCTTGCAGATACAATTAATGAAGAAGTTTCCGAAATTCAAATCAACAAAAGATACTAACTGCGCCCCTGAAAAAGCTCACTAAAATCACGAGTGTATAAAAGTTCAAACGAAACTGATGGTTTTTAATTTTTCAGGATTTTTGGGAACAACATTTTGGGATACCCGGTTGAATTATGAAACAGTTCGCTGTTTGTGGCGTGCCACTGCTCCCCATTTAAAAAAAGGCTGTCCATCGTTTGACGAACAGCCTTTTTTGGTTTTATAATTCTTTAGTGTTTAAAAGAAATAGCGGATGCCAAACTGGAGTCTCCAGGTTTGGGTTGTTACGTCATTATAATGTGTATATATTTCAGAAACCTTTTCAGGTGAAAAGAATGAGAAATATGGTACGTTATCATCGGCAGTACCACTAATACCATCTTGATTTACACCTTCAAATCTGAGAATCTGCCCCTTATTCGCCGCGGAAATCATCTGTTTGTTTACACCCCAGGTGTTTTTTAACATATTGCCAAAATTAAGAATGTCAAAACTCACCTGCAGTGTGTTTACTGTATTGCCTGTCCTGACATTAAGATTTTGTGCCAAACGCAGATCAAAACGATGAACTAAAGGCGCATAAGCAGCGTAAGCATCGGCATACTGACCTTTGTGTTTACTTAGATATTTATCTTTTTCCACAAAATCCCAGAAACGATCTGCATCACCCTGTGTTGCCCATTGAATTTCATCTTTTGTTTTAGGAATATAAATCAAGTCCTGATTAATACCATCTCCATTCATGTCATTTGAGTAAGTGTAGCTGTAGCGATTTGGAGAGTATGCCTGATAAAACAATCCTATCTCAGTAGATGTCCATCCATTTAAGTAGTCCAGACTATAATTTAAAGCTGCAATAAATCTATCCGGTACAACGTATTGCGACCATTGAGTATCATTAAAATTAGGTCCTCCAATAGTAGGAAGCCCTTGCCATGCAGAAGTTGCATTTGAACCGGGCATACCGCTTATTTCATAAGATGCAGTACGCGTGTAAGCAGCCATCAGGTTCAGGTCTTTAACCGGTTCTGCATTAATTGTAATATTACCCGTGTAGCCATATCCCTGATTAGTGTTTGTTAAAACGCCAAGTACACCAACATTCTTTCTGTGACTTTCATCATAAGCAACATTATTGGCGTAATAATTATAATTAGCCGGATAAGAAAAACGATCATCCGGACCGTCAAATCTTCTGTAACCATTTGCTTCAGTCTGATCCTTAATGTTATAGTTAAACAAACGAATATCATTGATATATTTTGTAAACATACCTTCAATTGTTACAGACAATGGGAATGATGTTGGTAATCTGTAATCGACCGCAAAAGATGATTTCCATACTTGTGGCATTTTGAAATCCTTATCAACACCAGCCATGTTGCTTTGAAGGGTTCCTTCGGCAGGAGAAATTGTGGTTTTCAAACCTAATGCATCAATCATATCTTTTACGTCAGTTAACAAAAGTCCATCTTTATAAAGATTGTCCAATTTAGGATCACGACTTTTTACCTCTCCAACTTCTGCTAATCCAGCTTTAACATCATCATCCGAAGATCCATAATATTGTGTATATATTTGATTACTTGCACCTTGAATCATCCCGGAGTTTTGTGGCATATTAGTGAAGAATACCAGAGGAATACGTCCGGTAAACAGGCCTGTTCCACCTCTTAGAATAAGTGTTTTATCCTGATTTATATCCCAGGTAAAACCAATTCGTGGTGAAAATTGGATTTTAGTAGAGGGCCATTGTCCTGTATCTACTTTTTTCCCGCCAAAGTCAAGATCATACAATGCCTGATTTCGCATAATATCGTTTAGAAATAGAGTATTGTCAACGCGAAGTCCGTATGTAAGTTTCAGGTTGTCTAAAATGTTCCATTCATCCTGTGCATAAGCAGCTAATTGTCCAAAAATAACCCTGCCGGCAGGATTTTCTTCTCCATCGTAACCATAGGTAAGTGCAAAAGCTTCAGGAGCGTTATTATTTACGAAGTCCGAGAAGCTGAAAAAGCGATAATAACCCGTACCGTTACGCATATATGAGTTGTGAGCCATTTGCTGTTCGTAGCTTATACCTGCGGTTATTTTATGATTTGCCGCATAATAGGTAAAGTTGTCCGTAATACTCAAAATGTTGTTCATAACACCATTATTCCAGGTGAAAAGTTCATAACCGGCACTCATGTACGGTTTGAAGTTTATGTTGTTATAAGGATCTTCACCAGCTGCAAGGACATCATCGCCATTCATAATATCAATATGTGGAAAAGGCGATGACTTACTGCCACGCTGATCATTGATATTAGTGAAAGTGAAAAGAAGCTGATTGCTTATATTATCAGTCAGGCGGGAATTTAATTCGGCGCTTAATGATTTAACAACATTTCCCTGTGAATAAGTATTGTTCATAAAAGCCATTCCGTCAACTCCTATTCTGTCAGTACCATTTAATCTGTATCCTGTATCAGCAGAGTTGCCGTTTGGTGGTGTCCAATTATCATTTTTGGTATAGTTATAACGCAGGCTAAGTCTGTGAATCTCGTTGATATTCCAATCCAAACGACCCAAATACTTTAAGTTTGATACTCCTCCCGGAAAATCGGTAGAAGATCCTGTGTTATATCCGTATCGCTCTTTCAGAAGTTGAGAAAACTCATCCATATCCGATTGTCTTGCATGGGAAATAAATTCATCTCCTTTGGCAACGCCGTCTTTGGAAGCACGAAATTTAGAAATCTGAGCAGGACTATCAACAAATTCAATATTGCCAAAAAAGAAAAGCCTGTCTTTTATGATTGGACCTCCCAGAGTTGCACCGTAGGTAGTTTTTCCCTCTTTTGCCCTTTCACCTTCGGGTGAAAAATCGCCAATTGTATTCCCTCTCATGTTCTGATTATTCACATAAGTATAAGCAGAACCTTTGAATGTATTTGTTCCGGATTTCGTTATAGCATTAATGCCACCGCCAATAAAATTTGATTGGCGAACATCAAACGGTGCAACAACTACCTGAATCTCTTCAATTGCATCTAACGAAATAGGATTACCTCCGCCGGGAAGACTTGAGCTTAACCCAAAGTTGTTATTAAAATTAGAACCATCCACGGTAAAGTTACTTGATCTGCCATCTCTACCGGCAAAGCTCATTCCACTGGCATAGGGCGAAAGGCTGGCTATATCGGAAATGCTGCGGTTAATGGTGGGTATGGCTTTCATCTGCTCGTTGGAGATATTGGTGGATGGCCCGGTTTTTTCAGTTTGAAAAGCCGAAGCTTTTCTACCCACAACCAGTACTTCACCCACATCCACGGTGCTTTCTTCCAGATTAACGTTCAGTACAAACGCTTCTCCCAACAGCAGTCTTATATCGGTGTAAGTCTTTTTTGCAAAACCCACAAAAGAAACTTCCACTTTATAGGGTCCGCCCGGGCGCATCCCCTGAAGGTTATACCGTCCTTCAGTATTGGTAATTGTTCCGTACTGTGTCCCCGACGGTTCATGAATGGCAATGATTGTTGCCCCGGGAAGCCTCTCCTGCTGGTCGCCGGTAACTACTCCGTTCATCGCCGATGTAGTGATTTGAGCAAATCCGGAGTTGGCTAAAAAAAGGAGAAAGCAAAATGCAAAACCTGCTCGTAATAATTTGGTCATCATAATTGTAGATTTTAAAATTAATGTTTCTTGAATTGAATTATGAACTGAGAGAATATTTTGAAATTAAAAAGTTAAATATGAAGTAAAACATCTGTTCTCCAAACTTGTGGCTATCATAAAAACCATAGTTAATCTGAATCAATTTCTCAAATGTTAAAAATACAAAAATAATGATTGCAATGAATTATTTTCCTGTTTTTTGTGGCTGAAAATTTCTCATTTAAAAGTCGGGACAAGTTAATCTCACATTATCAGATGAAATGCCGGGAAAAGTTTCTTTTTAAAAAATACTGTCTGTTTCCCAAAAATTAAATTTTCATCTCCCGGGCAGTTTCAAAAGCTAGCGATGAAATGTGTTGCTTTTCAACATTTGTGGCTGCTTTGAAAATGAATTCCTATTTTTGTGCTTTGTTGATTTAAACAGAAAATTTCATGAAAAATAATGATAAACTACCTGCCGTATTAGGCTTTGGGAATGCACTTGTAGATGTGATACATGCGCTCGAAAATGACGATATACTTGCCGGATTTGGTCTGCCGCGCGGGAGCATGACTCTTGTGGATGACAAGCTTTCTGAAAAAATATACAGTTCTGTTGGAAATGTTCGCCGGCAAATGACCACCGGCGGTTCGGCAGCCAACACTATTCATTCGTTGGCATCGCTTGGTGCGCCCTGCGGATACTTAGGAAAAATCGGAACCGATGAGCTGGGAAAAATCTTCTGGGAAGAGTTTGAGCAAAAACAGGTTAAAACCCACCTGCTGCTGAGCGAAAAACCCACGGGCAGGGTGATGGCATTAGTCAGTCCCGACTCGGAACGGACAATGGCTACCTATCTCGGAGCTGCTGCCGATATGAAACCGGAAGAGTTGACTTCTATAATTTTTTCAGGATATTCCATTCTCTATATTGAAGGCTATCTGGTTCAGGATCACCGTCTGATTGAAAGAGCGATTGACCTGGCACGCAGCAACGAACTGAAAGTTGCAGTGGATTTATCCAGCTACAATATTGTTGAAGAAAATCTTGATTTTTTGAAAAACTTGGTTGCTCAGAAAATCGACATCGTCTTTGCAAACGAAGAAGAAGCATTCGCTTTTACCGGAAAAAACCCGGATGAGGCGTTGCAGGAGATTGCTTCAATGTGTAAGCTTGCCATTGTAAAAATCGGTAAGGAAGGCTCGTTGGTGCAAAAGGGAGCCGAAAAAGTAAAAATTGATGCCATTCCAGCCACGGCTGTTGATACCACAGGTGCAGGCGACAGCTATGCCGCCGGATTTCTCTACGGATTGGTGAATAATTTCAGTCTCGAAAAGAGCGGACGCATCGCTTCGCTGCTGTCCGGGAAAGCAGTTGAAGTGATGGGAGCTAAAATTCCGCAGGAAATTTGGACTGAAATTTTAAAAACAGTGAAGGAGATGGATTAAAAAAGTCCGTGAATCTCGGCATTTATTTTATCAATGATAGCGCTCAGGTCTTCGGGTCGGGATGTAAAGTCAAGCTTATCCACATTGATAATCAGCATCTTCCCTTTTGTGTAGCCCGATATCCAGTTTTCATAACGCTCATTCAGTTGTTTCAGGTAATCGATCCGGATTGAACTTTCAAATGCACGACCCCTTTTCTGAATCTGATTCACCAGAGTCGGAACGGAAGCACGAAGATAAATGAGCAGATCCAATGGCTGGATGAAACCTGACATAAGATCAAAAAGTGCTTTGTAATTTTTAAAATCGCGGGTACTCATCAGCCCCATACTATGCAGGTTGGGTGCAAAAATTTCAGAATCTTCATAAATTGTACGGTCCTGAATCACCGTCTTTTTTGACTCCCTGATGTTGATAATCTGTTTGAACCGGGAATTGAGAAAATAAATTTGGAGATTAAATGACCAGCGTTGCATATCGTTGTAAAAATCGTTCAGATATGGATTTTCATCAACCTCCTCAAAATGGGGTGTCCAATTGTAATGTTTTGCAAGCAACTCTGTTAAAGTAGTTTTTCCTGCTCCAATATTTCCTGCAACAGCTATATGCATAGTTTTTAATTTAATTTCCGAATCTATAATTTTTTTTGATCTATTCGCCTAAAAGCTTCAGGAGATTATCAAGATATTTCCTGTCGTTTGACAATCTGGGAATTTTATTCTGCCCTCCTGTTTTACCCCGCTTTTTCATCCATTTATAAAAAGTATCCTTTGGCGCAACAATTAAATACAGCCTTTCCAAAGTAAGGTTTTTATATCGTTTGGCTTCATAGTCGGAGTTGAGTTCCTGAAGACTTTTGTCCAGAATATCAGCAAATTCATCCACATTTTGCGGCAGTTTTTCAAATTCGATAATCCATTGGTGCGCCCCTTTCCGGTTATCATCCATATAAACAGGTCCTGCCGTGTATTCATTCACGATTGCGCCCGTTTTCCGGCATGCCCTGAGCAAAGCTCTTTCGGCATTGTCAATGATTATCTCCTCGCCAAAAGCATTGATGAAATGCTTTGTTCTTCCCGTAATTTTTATTTTAAAAGGGTGCCGGGACGTAAATTTCACCGTGTCGCCAATAATATACCGCCATAAACCGGCATTGGTGGAAATAACCATTGCATAATTTTTATCTAACTCCACCTCATTGAGCGTTAGCGCTATAGAGTTGTCCTTTCCAAACTCTTCCATGGGAATAAATTCATAATAGACTCCGTAATCAAGCATAAGTAACATATCGTCTGAAGCCGGGTCGTCCTGAATTGCAAAGAATCCTTCCGAAGCGTTGTAGGTTTCCATATAGTGCATATTTTCCGATGGGATAAGCTTTTTGAACTGCTCCCTGTAAGGCTCAAAATTCACCCCGCCGTGGGTAAATATTTCCAGTTTTGGCCAAACTTCCAGAATGTTGCTTTTCCCTGTTTTTTCAAGAATCCGTTTCAACAGCACCAGATTCCACGAAGGAACGCCCGCCAGAGAAGTTACATTCTGATCGAGCGAAGTTTCAATTATCCGCTCAATTTTCTCCTCAAACTCCTCTATCAAAGCAATTTCAGCCGGTGGAATACGGATAAAGTCTGTCCAGAAAGGAACATTTTCAATGAGGATTGCCGAAAGATCACCATAGTAGGAATTGTTGCTGAAGTTATTCATTTTGTGACTTCCCCCTAAGGTTAGTGTCTTGCCATACAATACTTTGGTTTCCGGATAGTTTCTAATGTAAATGGCAAAAACATCCTTAGGACCGCGCAGATGGCAATCTTCTAAAGCATCTTTTGTAACAGGAATAAACTTGCTCTTTTCGCTTGTTGTTCCCGATGATTTGGCAAACCACCTCACTTCGCCGGGCCACAGCAAATCGGTTTCTCCATTGCGCAGCCGGTCAATCCAGGGACGAATATCGTCGTAAGTTTGCAAAGGCAGCGTTTCCTGAAATTCCTGCACGGAATTAATCTTGTCGAAATTATATTTTTCACCCCACACGGTCTCCCGCGCACGGCGGATAAGCTCAAGGAGCGTTTCCATCTGAATATCAACAGGATGCTCACGATACAGTTGTATCTGATAGTTTCTTTTAAAATTTATCCAATTTATAACCGAATTTAGTAATGTCATTTTTCTGAGATTAGCGCCCAAAGTTAGGAATAATTTATAGGGATAAAACAGTGCCGGTCTGTTTTGTTTCTCCAAGGGAAAGCACAGCCTCCGCAGCTGCTCTGCAACTGAAAAATGTGTAAAAAAAGGGGTATATGTTAACGATATACCCCGGATTATTTACGCCGCGATGTGGGAAAATTCCTCTTCCAGAACATCGGGATACACATCTTTGAAATTTTTAAAACACCAATCGTGCAATTTTTGAACATCAGCAGGATCTACCCAACGAATACACTTTGCCAATTCCTTTCTGAAAAGTTCCTTGCTGAAGCTCACTTTTGGTAAAATAACTTTTGCGTAATCAAGCATGGGCTGTAAAGTTAAAATTATACGATTTCGTCATTAAGATAACTCTTAAAAACCGATTGCCTTATATTCAAATCCTATGTTTAACAATCATTAACATAAGTTTTGGGTCGAAAACAGGCTATCCCGCTGACTTCATGCCTGTTGCTTTTTATTGGTTAAAATTCGTAAAAGGAATATATTTTGCCGATTTTGTTTCAATTTTCGGGATAAGGGCTATTTGTTTTATCTTTGAAAATATTTTGAAGTGAGATGGGTAAAATAAAGGAAAAACTACTCAGCAAAATTGATAGTCCGGCAGATTTAAAAAAATTGAAACCAGATCAACTCCCCCGGGTTTGCGACGAACTTCGGGAATTTATCATTGATGCAGTTTCAACCAATCCGGGTCATTTTGGTGCAAGTCTCGGTGTTGTGGAACTCACCGTTGCCCTGCATTATGTCTACAATACTCCCTACGATCTCTTAGTCTGGGATGTCGGGCATCAGGCTTATGGGCACAAAATACTGACCGGTCGCCGCGATGCTTTCCATACCAACCGTAAGTTGCATGGAATCAGCGGTTTCCCAAGTCGTAGCGAAAACGAATATGACGCTTTTGGCACCGGACATTCGTCAACTTCAATCTCTGCTGCATACGGAATGGCAGTGGCTTCCGCACTGAAAAATGAGAAAGACCGTAAATTTGTAGCCGTTATCGGCGATGGAGCCATAACCGGCGGAATGGCATTTGAAGCCCTGAACAATGCCGGAACCGGAAAAGCCGATCTGTTAGTGATTCTCAACGACAACAATATGGCTATTGACCCCAATGCCGGAATTATCGGACAATATCTTTTAGGCATCTCAAAATCACAAACCTACAACAAGGTAAAAACAAAAATCTGGGACGGATTGGGGAAACTTGACGGTTTGGGAAAGAGCACCCGGAAGCTTATTCAGAAAAACCAGCACGCACTGAAAAATATGCTGCTTAAAGGAAATAACCTTTTTGAAGCTTACGAATTCAGATATTTCGGTCCGGTGAACGGGCACGATGTCGGCTACCTGACTGAAGTTTTGCAGGATTTAAAAAAGATTCCCGGACCCAAGCTGCTTCACGTTGTAACAAAAAAGGGGAAAGGATTTCCGCAGGCAGAGCAGAATCAGACCAAATATCATGCACCCGGACTGTTTGATAAAGAGACCGGGGAGATTTATCCTGCGAATTGTTCGGATGAGCAGGCGCCCCGCCTACAGGATGTTTTTGGTAAAACTTTGGTTGAATTGGCTGAAATGAACGATAAAATTGTGGGCATCACTCCCGCCATGCCAACGGGCTGTTCCATGAACCTGCTTTTTGAAAAAATGCCGCACAGGGCTTTTGATGTGGGAATTGCCGAGCAGCACGCCGTAACATTTTCGGCAGGTCTTGCCACACAGGGAATTATTCCGTTTTGTAATATCTACTCCACCTTTATTCAGCGTGCTTACGATCAGGTTATTCACGATGTTGCCATCCAAAGGCTTCCGGTTGTTTTTTGCATTGATCGCGGCGGACTTGTAGGCGAAGACGGGCAAACCCATCACGGAATTTTCGATATCGCCTTTATGCGGTCAATTCCAAACATGATTGTTTCTGCTCCAATGGACGAAACAGATTTGAGAAACCTGATGTACACCGCCCAGTTAGAGCACATAAAGCAACCGTTTTCCATCCGCTATCCCAGAGGTTGCGGCGTAAGTCCCGACTGGGAACAGCCTTTTCGGGAAATTGAAATAGGAAAAGGCAGGCAGCTGAGCGATGGAGATGATGTTGCAATCCTGACTATCGGGAAATCAGGAATATTTGCACAAAATGCCGTTAAAAAACTTGCCGGAGAAGGAATTTCAGCTGCTCATTTCGATCTCAGGTTTGTCAAACCGCTTGATGAAGAGATGCTTGAGAAGATTTTTGGAAAATTCAGCAAAATCATCACGGTGGAAGACGGAACCGCAAAAGGGGGGTTTGGCAGCGCCGTTATGGAGTTTATGGCTGAAAAAGGTTTTTCTTCCCGGATGAAAATTGTAGGTATCCCGGATAAATTTATCGAACACGGCTCGCTTGAAGAGCTTTATGCATTGTGCGGAATTGATGAAGAAGGAATAATCCGTACAGTTAAAGAAATGGTTGAAAACAAATAATATTTATACCTTTCTTCCGTTTTCAGAAATGAACTAAAAAATCTCACCTTGGATATTTATCTGAAAAGAAAGCGCGGAAAGATTTTGCTGCTGGCTGTGGCAGTATTAATCGGTGTTGCTTCGCTGCTCTATACCAACTGGCTGACCGGAAAGATGGCAAACGAAGAGCAGAAGAAGGTGGAACTGTGGGCGCAGGCAACCAAACGCCTTGCAGAAAGCGGAATTCAGAACAGCAGTCAGGCGGGAATGGAACAGCTGAACACTGCCTATCTCACTCTGATTCAGGCTATCCTTGAGCAAAATACTACAATTCCCGTTCTGATCGTTGACCCCGACGGCAAATTCAATAACGAAGCAAACATCAGTTTCAGTGAAGCCAGAAGAGAGCAGGTGCTCACTAACGAGTTGGAAAAAATGAAAACCCATGCCGAACCTATCCGCATTGTGCTATCGGATGAAGAAGATGACTATCTTCTGCTCTACTATCGCGAGTCAAATATTCTTCGTAATCTTCGCTATTATCCTTTCGTTCAGCTGTTTGTGATCATGGTTTTCATTATTGCAGCCTACTCGGCTTTCAATGCAACCCAGCGCGCAGAGCAAAATCAGGTTTGGGTAGGCATGTCAAAAGAGACTGCACACCAGTTGGGAACACCGATATCCTCGCTGATGGCATGGATTGAAATACTTAAATTACAGGATGTTGAGGCTTCAATTGTGAAAGAGTTTGAAGAAGACACCAAACGGCTTGAAAAAATTACCGAGCGTTTTTCAAAAATCGGTTCGAAACCTGAACTTTCACCAACAAGCCTGAAAGAGGTAATCAATTCAACAATAGGTTATCTGGAAACTCGCTCTTCCCACAAAGTTAAGTTTGAAAAAACATTTGACGAAGAAAATGATTTATTCATTCCGCTCAATGCAGCTCTTTTTTCATGGGTGATTGAAAATATCTGCAAAAATGCCATTGACGCAATGGATAACAGCGGAATCATTCGTGTTGAATTGGAGGAAAAGGAAAATTCAGTCATTTTAGACATCACCGATACCGGCAAAGGTGTGCCCAAATCGCAGTTTAAAACAATTTTTCACCCCGGTTTTTCTACAAAAAAACGAGGCTGGGGATTGGGACTTTCTTTAGCCAAACGCATTGTGGAAAACTACCATCAGGGAAAAATCTTCATCAAATGGTCTGAAATAGGCAAAGGAACCACATTTCGCATGGTGTTGAAAAAGTAAGCGAAATGCTTCCTGAAATGTTTATTTTTATTCCGGAAACCGGATTTTAAAGTTTTCCCAATAGCTTCAATTCTTGCTTGCAAGAGACTGGTAGTCAGTGAGTTTAAAAATGAAATTAACAGTAGATTCCCAATTGTGAATATCTATCTGCAAAATGAGTTAAACAAAACAGATTGATTCCCTATTTTTACAGATTAAGAAACGATATAAAAAATGAAACAATATTTACAACTTTTAGATACCATTTTGGAAAATGGTACAGAAAAAGGGGACCGCACAGGTACAGGCACCATCAGCGTTTTCGGCCATCAGATGCGCTTTGATCTGAGTAAGGGATTTCCGGTAATCACCACAAAAAAACTGCATCTCAAATCAATTATTCATGAGTTGCTCTGGTTTTTAGCCGGTGACACCAACGTAAAATATCTGCAGGAAAACGGCGTGCGTATCTGGAATGAGTGGGCAGACGAAGACGGCAACCTTGGACATATCTACGGATACCAGTGGCGTAGCTGGCCCGCTCCCGATGGCAGACACATCGATCAGATCAGCCAGGTGGTTGATTCCATTAAAAATAATCCTAATTCCCGGCGGCATATTGTCAGCGCATGGAATGTGGGGGAATTAGACAAAATGAACCTTCCGCCCTGCCATCTCCTGTTTCAGTTTTATGTGGCCGGTGGAAAACTCTCCTGCCAGCTTTACCAGAGAAGCTGCGACGTCTTTCTGGGGGTTCCTTTCAACATCGCCTCCTACG
>LSQX01152035.1_pt1 | contig 26035 bp, 23 predicted proteins | sample 654561 | NCBI WGS metagenome assembly LSQX01 (sample SAMN04489861, study PRJNA283612) | anaerobic digester metagenome | isolation source: 4 biogas reactors fed with cattle manure at either 37C or 55C with and... | place: Denmark: Kongens Lyngby | collected 2014 | reverse complement strand
CTTCGGGTGATATCCCATAATACTCCATAAAAATTTCTCTTACTATATCGAATTTAGCCCTACCCTCTCCGGCAGGAACCTCGAGGGCAACTACAACCACCAGGGGATCTGGAGAGTCCGGGGTAAAGGCTGCAAGCCAGGCTATTTCTTCCTTCTCCTCGTCGGCCGGACCATCCTTCTGGGCTGTACCCGTTTTAGCTGCTATGGTAAGGCCGTCCAGGGCCAGACTGCGGCCCGTTCCACCTTCGTCCTCCACAACACCTATAAGGGAGGGCAAAATGGTATCCACCCATTTGGGGGGGATGGCGGAAGGTATCCAAACTTCCCTTTCAAATTCTTCAAGTATCTCCCCTTCCGGAGTACTTATGTCCTTAATAGTCTTGGGTAGTACCATATCCCCCTGGTTTATAAAGGCCGTATACATGGCAGCCATCTGAAGCGGCGTTACCAAAACTTCCCCCTGTCCGATGGCGGAACTGGCCAGTAGATGCTTGGACCAGGCGGTATCCTGTCTTTTCAGGATGGACCGTGAAACGGGTACATCAAAAGGCAGGGGCTGTCCTATCCCAAGCCTGCCCGCATAGGATTCCATGGTCTCATAGGAGGACCTTAGGGCAGCCCAGGCAAAGAAGATATTGTCGGACCATACCAGGGCCTTGTCCAGGTTTACAGGGCCTTCCGGATGATTCGTCCGAACGATGGGCGGCGCATTCCAATCCTCGAGTTTGGGAGTCCAGGAACGCTTTTGGGCCTCTTCCACTACGGTATTGGGATTTATTACCCCTTCTTCCAGAGCCATTACAGCGCTAAAGGGTTTTATGGTGGAGCCCGGTGGATAGAGGGCATAGGTAGAGCGGTTGATAAAGGGCTTATCCGGGTGTTCTGTCAGGGCTTCCCAGGAAGATGGAAGGACACCGTTGGGGAATATGTTGGGATTGTAATCCGGATAGCTGACCATGGCCAGTACTTCTCCACTTTTCCCATCCAGGACAGTTACGGACCCTACATGACCCTGTAGCGCTTTACGGGCCCTTGCCTGGAGATCCGGATCCAAGGTCAAACGTATGGTATTCCCATGCCTGGCGGGTATCTCGGCGATAGTGGATTTTTTATTGCCGTCCGCATCCCTTATAAAGAGACTATAGCCGGATTTCCCGTGAAGATGCCCCTCCATGGAGGCCTCAATACCCTGCCTCCCGATGAGGTCCCTATCCCGATAACCCTCCTTCTCCTCCAGATCCTCTCCGCTTACCCTCTGCACATAACCAACTATATGGGAATACAGTTCGTTGTTTAGATAGCGTCGTGAATCCGTTACCAGGTTTGTGACCAGCATAACGCCCTTTACCGATAATATCTTGTCCTTGAACTCTGCACTGATGCTCAAGGGAAAATTCCTCAGGGGGACCAGGGTATCGTCCCTTACCCAATCCTTCGAAAGCTCATCCAATATCTTTTCTTCACTCAATTCCAGCAGAGGGGCCAGAGCCTTGGCAAATTCATTCCGATCCGGAATTTTACCGGGAACTCCTCCGACCGTATAGGCCTCACCCTCAATTGCTATGGGATTATCCTCCCGATCCAGGATATCCCCGCGAAGGGCATGCTGGCTGGTTAGCCTTACCTGATCCTCCTCAACCATATCCGGGAAGATGAGTGAAGGTGTCCAAACAACCTTCCACTGTTTATCCTCCAGAATCAATGGGAGGGTGAAATGAGTCTGAAAGGAGTCAACCGTTTCCGTATTAAAGACCACATCGATGGGAAGATAAGCATCATCCCCTTCAATCAATATCTCCTGTAGATCTAAATCGAGACTGTTAAGTTCAATGGCGGAAAATATGGTTCCGTATCTTTCTACGAAATCATCCTTGGATATGGATTCTCGGCTCTCCTGGGACAGGGCTTCATACATTTCCTCAAAATCCAGCTTTGCCCAGGCGTTAGTATAGGATTTTGCAGTTTCCATGGGATTGGCTTGTCCACATCCTATCAGCATAACCATGATCATAATTATGGGCAGGTACTTCTTAAATAGTCGACCGAATGTATTAAAGATATCCATAGTTCAAAAGATACCCCCTCCAAAATAGCTTCCGGTATGAATTATACCACAATAGTATCTCAAATCGTAGAGGGCGGTTTTTAACGCCGGCTTCAGTAGGTATAAAATACCAAAATTTTGGGCATGGTAATTTTGGTACAAGCTTAATTATTACAAAAACTTGACAACATATTAAAATAGTATTACAATTACCCCATCAACTCCCTTGATTAAGTTTTTTGAAGGAGGAAGAATAATGGAACCACAACAGCGGAACATGCGAATATACAAACTATTATGTTATGTTTGCATTGTTCTGGCACTTGTCGGCGGTACGACGACAGGATTTACCCGTTATGTTCAAGGGGCCTATAATGAAGTCACTTTGAACGATAATGGGTATACCGTACAAATTCAAACTATGGATAAAACCGTAAAGGAGCTTTTGGATAGATATGAAATAAACTTAGGCCCGGGTGACGAAATAACCCCAGGCCTGGAAGAAGCCATAGAAGAAGATACTGAAATCAATATACGGCGTGCCTTTAAGGTAACAGTGGAAGCAGACGGCAAGTTTAAAACCGTATATCTGACAGAGGGAACTGTAGAAGACGCATTGAAGGAAGCCTACATAGTTGTAAAGGAAAAGGACTTACTCAACTACCCTCTGAACCAGCAGGTCCTGCCCGGAGATCACATCAAGGTCATAAGGGTGAAAGAGGAAATCCTGATAGAGAAAGAGAATATACCTTACCGGTTGGTAACCAAGGAAAACAAGAAGCTTGAAAAGGGAAAACAGGAGCTGGTACAGGAGGGAAAGGAAGGAGTAAAGGAAAGGGAAATACTCATAGCTTATCACGATGGCGTTGAAGTTAACAGGGAGATTGTAGAGGAAAGGGTATCGTTGGAACCGGTAGACAGGATCATAGCGAAGGGAACCTATGTTGCCCCGCCGGTTTCCAGGGGAGACAGCAAAAGGGAGAAAGTCACCACGAATAAAACCACCAAGGAAAAAACCAATAAGAAAAAAACTGAGGAGAAAAAAACAACAAAGAGCAAAACCACCAATACCAATACCTCAAAGAAAAAAACAGAAAGCAAGACGACCCGTCTAAGTTCGGGCACCTATACCTTCCAGGCAACGGCCTATACTCGAACCAGGAATAAGACCAGGAGCGGGAAATGGCCAAAGAAAGGTATGATAGCGGTGGATAAAAGGCTGATACCTCTGGGAACAAAAGTATATGTGGAGTTCCCCGGAAAATGGGCCCATATGAGCGGCTATTATACGGCAGAGGACACAGGTGGTGCCATCAAGGGAAAGATCATCGACGTATTTATGGATACCGATGATTCATCACAGGCAGCAAGATTTGGCAGGGTAAGGAACGTAAAGGTGACAATACCCTAGCCCATAATGACAATTGGACATATCTAGTAAGGGTAAAGGCAGGATATCTATCCTGCCTTTTCTAGGAGGGAGTATATGAGTCAGCTTACATCCCCCAAGGTTATAAGGGATATCCTGGAGAGGCATAATTTCAGGTTCAGCAAGAGCCTGGGACAGAACTTTTTGGCGGATAGGAACATAATAGAGAGAATAATTGACGGAGCTGGAGTCACAGGTGAGGATCCGGTGCTGGAAGTTGGACCCGGCATAGGTACCCTCACAAAGGAACTGGTGGCCAGGGCCGGGAAGGTAGTTGCCGTTGAAATAGACAAGGGTCTTTTTCCTATCCTGGAAGAAACCCTGGGGACTCCACCTAATTTAAGCCTGATTCACGGCGATATACTGAAGTTGGATTTAAGGGAGCTGACAGAAAGGGAGTTTGGAGGCCATGAATTTAAGGTGGTAGCCAACTTGCCCTACTATATAACCACCCCGATTATAATGCGGTTTTTGGAGGAGGGGCTGCCCTTTGGCTCCATAACGGTTATGATCCAGCGGGAAGTGGCCCAAAGGATGGCTGCAGGGCCCGGGGATAAGGAATATGGCTCCTTGTCGGTAGCGGTCCAATACTATACAAAGCCAAGGATACTGTGCAAGGTACCGGCCAGCGTGTTCATACCCCGACCCAAGGTAGACTCTACGGTAGTTATCCTGGAAAGGCGGGACAGGCCGGAGGTTGAAGTCTGTGACAGGGAATTGTTTTTTCGCGTAGTGAGGGGGTCCTTTGCCAAGAGGAGAAAAACCCTGTTAAACAACCTCACCACCGGAGAACTAAGGGAATGGGACAGGGAGAGGATGTTGAATATCCTCAGCATATCCGGGATTGATCCCCAGAGGCGGGGAGAGACCCTGACTATAGAGGAGTTTGCCAGGATATCCAATAATATGGTAACAATATCCGAAAAAGAAGCCCGATATGGAAAATAGGGTTTCTTTTTTTATCCCCCAATTCATATACTAGTACAAACAATAAAAGGGGGGGGAAGGAAAGTTGGCCAGAAAATCTAATTACCATCGTTCCTTCATAATTTTAAAACCCAAGAGCAGGGGATTTGAATTTGTTCCCAACAAGGCTCCTACGGGTTATTGCAAGTTTGAGATCAGGAGAGGGGTTGGAAGGGCCTATATCTACATGCAGGATATTAAGCCCAGCAGTAGTCTGGATGGTAACTATGAAGCATACCTGATATCTGCCGATGATTCCATCAGGCCCTGTAAATTGGCCGGACTGTATACGGATGAGCAGGGTAGATGCGAGCATATAGTTTCCTTTGATGCAGATGATATTAAAGGTTCGGGATATACCCTGGAAAACTTCCATGCCCTTGTCATAGCCTTTAGAACAGGTAGGGAAGGAATGACGATTGCTTATCCCTTAATAGGATATGCCGGCAAGGATATCTACATAAGCACCAAAAATATCACCGAGGGATTAAAGGTGATACACGGGGATGGATTAGAGGTTTTATCCGAGCCTGAAGTGGACGATGACCCAAAAGAGATCCTTGCGGAGGAAAAACAGGAATCAACAACCGTAGCCGAACCGGAGATCAAAGATAAACCCGAAAGGGCGGACGAATCCGAAGTAGAAGAGATAGCGGAGGTTGCCTATGAGACCGAGGTTGAGAGCCCAGCCCAGCTTGAGGACGAGGTAAGTAAAGAGGAAGAGCCGGCAATAGAGAGTGTGCCGGAGGTAGAGGACGAATCGATGATGGAGGACGGTGAAGCAGAGATAGAGAGTGAAACGGACACGGAAGAAAAACCGGTGACAGAGGACGAAACGGGAACGGAAATCCCGCCTGAAATCAAATTTGAGCCCCTGACCATCTATCCCAATAAGCCATCAGAACCTTCTACTGCACCTGTACAAGAGGAGACTGGCAGGTCAGAGGAGGAATTAAGGCGAGCCTACGAGGATAGTTATCAGGAGTACTTGCAGGATTTTACCAACCGGGACAGTACCTATCCATATTATGGACCCACCTATTGGGATAACGTGAAGGACTATTTCACAGGTCTTTTCAATGTCCACCAGAGGGTGGCCCCCTTCGATGGGGAATTGAAGAATATAGAATGGATCAGGGTCCAGCAGGCCTTAACTGGATACGGCGGCTATTATACTGAATCGTCTTATGGTTATCCCAGCTATAGCTATCCTGATCATCACATTGTTGGCTTGGCTAAAAAAGAGGGTCAGGTACAATATGTGGTCTACGGTATCCCCAGCATGTATAGCATGATCCCGCCCATATCCATAAACGGCTTTTCCCGATGGGTCCCAATAAAAGAGGGGTACGGCATGGGGTATTGGTTGTTGTACATAGACGCAATAAGCGGTAGAATAGTATACCCTTGAAAGGAGAATGATCGAATGATCATTCTTTTTTTATGTTTTTGTATTTTCCTCTTTATTTTTCTGTAATGATATGGTAATATATATAACAGAATAACATATATTGCCAAATATGTCAATGTGCGACATATATAGGCATAATTCATTACAATACGGCACGATTCATGGGTCGTGTCGAAATAGAAAAACGGGGGAGGAAAATCAATGAAGCAGATGGTAAGAATTGCTATAATCGATGACAATCCCGATATCCGGGAGATAATATCCTCGTATATTTCAATGCAGGAGGATATGGAAGTTGTGGGATTTGCCAGGGATGGTGTCGACGGCCTAAAGGTTATTGATGAAATGAATCCCGATATAGTGATTTTGGATATGATCATGCCCCGCCTGGACGGGCTTGGGGTACTGGAGCAGTTAAACGCATCCGGTAATGCAAAGGAGCCGTTTTTTATATGCCTGTCTGCGGTGGGACAGGAGGAATTGATCCGCAGGGCCGTCAATTTAGGCGCCAAGTATTATATGGTCAAGCCATTTGATATGGAAATGCTGATAAAAAGGATACGGGAGCTTAAGGGAAGTGTGCGTGGGCTTATGGAAGGTGAGCATAAGTCCTTACCTTATGAGAAGACAAAAAATTTGGAAGAAAAGATTACAGATATTTTTCTCCTTATCGGAATCCCGGCTCATATCAAAGGGTATCATTTTTTGCGGGAAGCGATCAAAATGGCCGTCAAGAACAGCGATATAATGAACCGTATTACCAAGGAGCTCTATCCCGGCATAGCCAAGAAATTCAATACCACCCCCAGTAAGGTTGAAAGAGCCATCAGGCACGCCATCGACGTGGCCTGGAACAGGGGTAAGGTAGAGAATATAAACCAACTCTTTGGATATGTGGTATATGATGAAAATGATAAACCTACAAATGGAGAATTCATCGCCCTGATAGCGGACAAACTCAATATGAGTGAATCAGCCTAGGAAAGGCAAGTGCCCCAGTGAGGCCAAAACTTGACAGAACCCACGCCAACATAATATAATAATATTACGATATTAACATATTCCGAAAGCATAATATTGGTCTACAACTTTCGGAATGTTTTTACAGATGCTTGTGTCACTCAGAAACATATCGGTAATGGCTACTGCATCAACACAAGACATATATTTAGTATTTAAATAGGTAGGGGGACTGTTATGGCAACACGCTTAGCTGATTATGAAAGGAAGGCCGAGCTACTGAAAATCCTGGGACATCCTGTACGGCTATGTATAGTGAACGGTTTGATCACCAAGGAATGCAATGTTACAGGCATTCAGGATTGCCTGAAGCTTCCACAGTCTACAATATCCCAGCATTTAGGGATTTTGAAAGCCCACGGGATTATTAAGGGCAGGCGAAATGGCTTGGAGATCATCTATTCTGTCGTAGATGAAGACGTGATACGTCTGGTAAGGGCTTTTATGAAAGAAGCCCAACCTTTTCAAGAGGTGTAGATAATCGGCTTTTTTCCAGCTATATCTGGGTTGTGGAAAACTATAGGATTTTATCCACATATTAAAATCCTTATAAAGACAAGTTTGGGGATAAGTCTGTGGATAATGTGGATAGACATTCTGTAAACCTGTGGATAACCCAGGCGGACATTCTGTAAACCTGTGGATAACTTGTAGATCCAGGAGGACATTATGTTTTCCCTTCTAAGAAGGATTTTTCGTCAAAGTGGCGAATACAATTTAACGAATGGGAACAATATATAAAAATTGCTTTCTGGAGGGAGAATTTGATGGCTTACAAGAAATGTCCTAGATGTAATCTCAATTATATACAGGATGTAGAAGTACTATGTAAAATATGTCTGGATGAGGTTGGTAAAGCCATCCGGGCTAATGATATGGATGAAGAAGAATATGATATTTGCCCAGAATGTGGCGAAAATATTATAAAAACCGGCGAGGAAATGTGTTACCAATGCCTAATGGAACGCATGAAAGATGAAGTGGATGAGGAAATCCGAAAGAAGGATGAATGGGGGGATTTTCTACCCAAGGACGAAGATGAGGACATCTTTGGAGATGGGGATGAAGACGAGGATCTAAAGGATTTAGAGGAGATAGACCTGGAAGAATCCGATGATGAAGACGAATCCGAATATGATCTGGAAGATGATTTAAATTGACGGGGCCGGAATAAAAGCCCTATGTCAATAATCATCCTTGCATAGTATAAATGCTGTTGCTTCATTTAAAAACGCTAGTACCATTAGGTAACAGCGTTTTTTTGTACCCTTTTTCCTGCATTATCGGATGCATCTAAAAACCCGACCATGGGTAAAATAGATGAAGGCATTTTTCGCATTAGCTGTAAAGAAAATACTGTTATGGCTAAACCAAACCGGTAAAAATATAAATGGGAAGTGATATGGTGATAAATATTGATGCATTGGATAAGGTCAGAGAGACTTTAGAGTCCAATATTGGAGAAAGGGTTAAATTGAAGGCCAATAGAGGGCGCAGACGCACCTATATAGACGAGGGGGTTATCAATGATATATATCCCAGCGTTTTTACGGTCTTAGTCGATATCGACGGACAAAACACCCGGACCCTATGCTATACCTATTCCGATGTTCTAACCTCCACCGTAGAATTGGTGGTATGCAAAAATAATCAAAGAATCTAACATATTTTGGGGTGGCCATCTATATTTATAGATATAGGACAATTAAAGATAAGCTGATCCTATTTACTGTAAATATATCCAAAAGGGGGAGTGGAGTTGGCCATCAATTACGAAAAAGGGCTTATAAAAATAGACCAACTGGTGGGGGAGGAGCTATCCCAGCATCTTGTTGAAGGGGAACTTATAATCCAGGAAGAGGAACCCGAGATAGCAAAGATTCTGGATCTTTGGGCTGTGGTATATGAAACAGGCAAAGAGGTTGTCCAGGACAGGGTAATGGTAGAGGGAGTCTTACGCTACAATCTGCTGTACATACCAGTTGGTGATAACAAGGCCATAGCACAGGCCGAGAGCGAGGCAGGATTCGTCCAGTACGTGGATTTGTTGGGGGCAAAGCCCAGGATGACAGCCGATATATCCTTTGAACTGGAGCATTTGGATTACGATATAATGGACAGCCGAAAACTCAGTATAAAGGCGGTACTAAACATAGGCTGTAGGGTACAGGAATTGCTACAATTGGATGTTTTAAAGAGCTTCCCGGAGGAGGACCGGGTCCAGGCCCTGAGGGAACCAATGGAATTGGTATACACCAGCGGCGACGGAAGAAGCCAGACTATACTTCGTGAAGATGTGTTATTACCGGATGATATGCCCTCCGTGGCAAGGGTATTGAGAAAAGATACCGGGGTGAGAATCCTGGAAACCAGGGTGACGGACAATCGGATTCTGGCTTCCGGGGAGGTGGATCTGAAATTATTATATCAATCGGATGAAGACCAGGATCCCATACAGCTCCTGGAAAGCTATATCCCCTTTAATCATTTTGTGGAGGTTCAGGGCGCATACCAGGGAATGGATTGCGATGTCAGGATAGAAATTCAGGAGGTGGAAGTATCTTTAAGACAGGATATAATCGGGGATACCAGGGTCCTGTCCATAGACATGATACTCTTCATGGAGGGAAAGGTCTATGAAAGCTATGAAGAGAACCTGGTTGTAGATGCCTATAGTCCTGGTAATGCTCTTGACCTGGTGAAGCAGAAGATATCCATGACCCGTTCTGTGGGCAAGGGTCAAGCCCAAACCATTATCAGGGAAAACATGGAGTTTGGGGAGAATTTGCCGCCCGCCGACAGGATTCTCCATGCAGAGGCCAGATCTCTGGTAACAGAATACCGGATCAGTCAGGGTCAAGTCGTGGTAGACGGGGTATTGACAGGAGTCATTCTCTATAAGCCCGAGGATGACGGATTGGGTATAAACAGCATAAAGACGGATATACCCTTTACCCATACCTTGGAAATAGATGGGGCCCATGAAGATATGGAATGCCTGTGTGAGGCCAAGGTGCAATATCTGAGTCACACTCTGGTCTCGCCCAATGAATGTGAACTTAAGATAACCATGTTGGTTAGGGCTGAGGCAACGGAGCAGATAGAAAAGGAAGTTCTGCTGGATATAGAGGAGATAGAGATGGAGGGTGAGGCGGACTCCGGAATATACATCTATTTTGTCCAGCCCGGGGATAGCCTGTGGTCAGTGGCCAAAAAATATAATACGACCATAAATAGCATCTTGAAATACAATGAAATCGCCGATGAGGAGGCCTTGGAAGCAGGAAGCAAGATTATGATATTTAAAAAACTGGACGCTTCCATAGTCTAGACCCATGAAGCATAAGAATCATCCTGTAAAACCACCTATATATCATAATAGACGGGGAGTATTATGAATTAGTACTCCCTGTCTATTTGCTTTTTAATATATAATAAATATATGTCCGGTATGGACATGTATTTATTATAGGTAAAGGATATGAGGATATGGAAAGTATTCATCTTAGAGCCCACGCCAAGATCAATCTGACCCTGGACGTGGTTGGCAAGCGGCCTGACGGCTATCACGACGTGGAGATGATTATGCAATCGGTGAATCTGTGGGATGAGATAATTCTTAAGGAAATAGACAGGGGAATAGAGCTGGACAGCAATATGAAGAACCTGCCCCGAGGCAGTAAGAATATAGCCTGGCGGGCTGCGGAGCTAATAAGGAAAGAGTTTGGTGTTTCCCGGGGGGTTAACATATATATAAAAAAGAACATCCCCATAGCTGCCGGCATGGGAGGTGGAAGCGCAGATTGTGCCGGTGTATTGCTGGGGCTCAGCAGGTTGTGGGATCTGCAAATAGAGGATGAGACATTGAAGGCCTTGGGTAAAAGTTTGGGTGCCGACGTACCCTTTTGCTTAACGGGCGGTACAGCCCTGGCCCAGGGTATTGGGGACATATTAACGCCCATAACCTCAAGGGCAGATATCTGGCTGGTTATCATAAGGCCCAATATATGGGTGTCCACAAAGGAAATATACGGCAGGCTGGATCTTAACACCATTGGGGAAAGGCCGGACAATGAAGCCATGATCAAGCACCTGGGAGCAGGTCGGATATCCGGCATAGCCGAGAATCTGGTAAATGTCCTGGAGGGGGTTACCATACCCATGCACCTCCAAATTGCCAGGATAAAATCCCAATTGATGGAGCAGGGTGCCCTTGGCAGCCTGATGAGCGGAACCGGGCCTACGGTCTATGGCGTTTTTAAGAACCAATTTTCGGCCCGTAGGGCTGCAAGGGTATTGAGGAAGAAGTACCGGCATACCTATGTAGTAAATACCGTTGATAGGGGCATCCACATAGGCTGATTTGCATACTATCTACCTTTTAGTCTTCTGATGGATTCCAGGTAACCGAGACAGTAGTCGTCCCGACTGCTCATCAGCTTTGCGGCATAGGCCAATGAAACGATACCGTGATCCGTAGGATCCAGGATAGCGGCATCCAGTCCCGCCTTGATGGCCAGGACCAAAAAGGCCTTGTTGACGGAAGAACGCTCCGGAAGACCGAAGGAGATGTTGCTAAGGCCGCAAATGGTTTTAATGCCCGGCAGCCTCTCCTTTATACCGACTATGGTTTCAAGGGCTACCTGTCCGCTGGATTGGTCGGTAGCCATAGGCTGGACCATGGGATCTATGAAGATATCTTCATAGTCAACCCCATCCCTTACCAGATCTTCTACCAGCCTTTCTGCCACGGAGACCCTGGCATCCACGGTATATGGAATGCCATCGTCATCCATACACAGGCTTATGACCGATGTCCCGTACTCCAGTATTAAGGGGAGTATGCTATTGTACCTTTGCCTTTGCCCCGTTATGGAATTGATTATGGGCTTGCACTTTCCGGTTACCTTAAGGGCCTCTTCTATTGCCCGAGGATTGGGGCTATCTATACATAAGGGTGTATCAGTGTATTCTGTCAGGATCTCTGTCATCCAGCTTAAAAGTTCAGGCTCTCTGTCGACGAAGGTGCCGCAATTAACGTCGATATAAGCAGCCCCCGCCCTTACCTGGGATAGGGCTAATTCCTTAATTGTTTCAACATCCCCATTTTGGACGGCTTCCCCTACTTCTTCTATACTGGTGTTTAACTTTTCTCCTATAACTATCATGATGGACTCCTTTCAACCTGCCTAAGACTTTTGTCTATTATTTTTGCAATCATACCGGTTCTGTTAAAAGGGGTGATGAGGTAGATTCCGTCTACCAGATCTTTTACCCGGTTGATCATATCCACTGCGATCTCTACCCCTACATCTTCCGCTTCCAGTCTGCTCATATGGGGGGAAAACCTTTTTATAAACTTATCCGGTATATCGATCCCGGCTATCTCGTTGTTCAAAAATACAGCGTTTCTATAGCTGACCAGGGGTATTATTCCCGCCAGGATCTTTGAGTCGGTTCTTTCTTTTGCCTTCTCTAAGTATTCAATGGTACTGTCTAAAAACACCGGCTGGGTTAAAAAGAATCTGGCCCCGCTTTCTATCTTTTCTTCCATCCGCCTCAGTTCCACATCCTTGTTGAGCACGTTTAAGTTCAGTGCGCCCCCTAAAAAATAGGGTTCCTGGGCAAATACTTCCCGATTCATCTCTGCAATCATCTCCAACAGCCTTATGGAATTCAGATTAAAGACGCTTTTAGTGTCATTGCGCTCCGGACTGGGTACGGGATCTCCGGTAATTACCAATAGATTACGTATTCCTTCTATATATGCTCCTAAAAGCCATGATTTTATGGCTATAACATTTCTATCCCTGCAGCATAGATGGGGCATGGTATCAATACCGACTTCCCTCTTAATCTTGGCGGCCACCATACCTGAGTCTATTCTGGTTCGGGCCATGGGGGAATCGGCGACGGTCAATATGTCCACACCCCTGTCCTTTAATTCTCCTGCCCCCTCCAGGACCTTGTCCAGATTGGTACTGAAAGGTGGATTCAATTCCACGGCGACCACAAATTCGCCCCTGTTGAGCTTATGGGCAAATGAATTTGGATGAGTTTTTGGGGTATGGGCTTCCTCTACAGGCGTTTTTGGGACTGTGACACTCCTGCCAGGACTGGAGTCTAGCCTTCTTGCCAGCATGCTTATGTGTAGGGGAGTGGTTCCGCAGCATCCGCCAATTATATTAGCCCCCAGGTCTCTTATATCCATCAATCTGTCAGCAAAGTATTCGGGGTTTTCGGTATAGACGGTGCGCTCGTTTACGATAACGGGGTAGCCCGAGTTTGGAAGGATGGACACCCTGTCACCGGAAAAGTCCAGTTCCCCGACAATCTTATGAAGGTGGGCGGGTCCGACTCCGCAGTTAAAGCCATATGCATCAACGGAAGAAATCTCCTTAACCTGTTCCTGGATCCTCCTGGCGCTTATACCTTTCCTGGTGTACCCTTCCGCATTCAATGCAAACTGGGCTAATACAAAGGATTCGGGGTTTGATGATTTAATATAATCAGAAAGGGGCTTCAGATATTCTGTACTGCTGAAGGTTTCAAAGACAAATATATTTGCACCCAGTTTTAAAAATGTATCTATAATAAATAAATATTCATCTTGGATGGCGGCCTTTTCAATGGCCTTGCCTTCAATCATCTCGGGTATGGGCCCTATATCTGCTGCAATAAAGACATCCTTTGCTCCCACAGAGGCCTTGGCAATATCATATCCGCCGGTTATAAGTGTAGCAACCTCTTTACGGGTCCTGTTTAAGGTGTAGGAGTTTGTAGAAAAAGTATTGGTGCGTATTAACATGGCCCCGGCGTCTATGTATTGTTGGTGTATCCCCTTAATGATCTGAGGATTTTCTATGTTGGCCAGTTCGGACAGGGTAGTATGGGCACCGGTCAGGTGGGAATAGTAGGTTCCCATGGCGCCGTCGGTTATCAGTATATTGTCATCCAGATATTGCTTCAGCACTGAACTGGCCTCCTTAGACTCCTCTAATCATTATTTGCATAATAATACAACAACCTGGTAATGTCAATATGTACCACCTTGATTAAAAGCATAGGTTTCTTCCTATGATAATATCGAACAAATAGTAAAGACATGGTATAATAACCTTGTCAAAGTCAGGGGGGATAGTACAATGGATAGGATTAATGTTCTTATAATGGCCGGGGATAGCGGGAAAAGGGAGTACGATAACCAAATCACCAACAAATCCCTGATGGATGTATCCGATAAATGGATGGTTGAATACGTTGTGGATGCCCTAAGGGAATCGGGCATGATTGACAAGATAGCCATTGTAGGGCCTGCAGAAACCTTGAAATCCAGGCTGGCTGACAGGGTGGACTATTTTATCAGAGAGGAAGCCCATCTCTTTGAAAACCTAAAGAAAGGTCTGTCCTTATTTAAAGATGAAGAGTTTGTTTTGGTAGCAAGCTCTGATATACCCATGATAACCGGATCAATTATAAGGGATTTTATAGAAAAGTGTAGAGCCAGCAATGTGGATCTCTGTTATCCCATAGTCAACAAAACCGTCAACGACCATATCTATCCCGGCTTTAAGAGAACCTATGTGAAATTGAAGGATGGGACCTTTACAGGGGGAAACATCATCAGCCTGAATCCCAAAGTTGTGGAGCCTTGTGCGGAGTTTGTCAAGGGATTTATCGCTCACAGGAAGAACCCATGGAAGCTGGGTAGGTTATTGGGCTTTCGCTTCCTGATCCTGTTGATAGTTGGCAGGCTGTCCATCCAGCGGATAGAAAGGCGTTTTTATGAGCTGCTGAAGATCAGAGCCCGGGCAATCATAAGTCCCTATCCGGAAATAGCCAACGATATAGATGACCCCAATGAGATAGGTTTGGCAGAGGAATACCTGCGGAAGGCGGAGAGTATAAACCTTTAAAGCTTTCATGTCAAAAGGCCGGAGTTCAGCAATTTTTATATAAAAAAAGCATTAATATTTATTGTAAAATGAAGGATAATATCAAATAATGTAGAATACATCCATAAGATGATTTACCGGAGGCGAACATGGATATGCTACAGCTGGAATGGATAATTAGGTTATTCTCTATATTCATGGCAGTTTTACTAAGCGTTCTCTTAAATCCCCTGGATGCCTTCCTCTTAACTGAACTGTTTTTCTGGGTAAGCCTATCCTACGCCTTGTTACTTCTGTTTAAAAAATATCTGTATATCTGGCCCCTGGGTTCCCATTATAACTTAATAATTGAATCCCTGGAGCTGATGGTATTACTCTACATCCACTCAGCATCCTCATCACCCATGGTGGTGGTATTATTCATATCGTTTATGGTAAGAATGACCCTGATATATAAAAACCTGTATTCACTGCCCGTAGTAGCCCTCGCCTCAGGCCTGTTTATTCTGGTTGATTTCTATACTATGGAAGCCGGCACCGGCTTGTGGCATAGGCCCGTCTATTGGGCTCTTGGCTTCGGATTCCTCATGTGGGCCCTCTGGCAGGCTCGAACATTTATAGATAATCTGGAACTGAGACAGCAACAGATGGAAGAGACCATCAGTATAAATGAGACCCTGATAACCGAGCTCAACGAGTCCAGGGATCGGCTGTTGGAGACCAATGATCAGCTGTATACCTGGGCCAATACGGATCCCTTGACCAACCTGTACAATGTCAGGTATTTTAACAGGTACTGGGACAACATAACCCAACAGTTTCAACAATTAAAGCAAAGCAACTACCCCATATCCCTGGTAATGATTGACATACAGGGACACAGGATCTATAGCAGTGTCTATGGGCAGGTTGCAGGAAACGTGCTCCTTCAGGACCTTGCCAAAATCCTAAGGGAGTGCGCCCATGTAGAGGACATTGTGGTCAGATACAGCGACTATGTATTTGCCATTATCATCCCCGGACAACAGGTGGGAGAAGCCATACAATTCTATCGGGACTTTAGGAAAAGGGTCATTGAATATGCCAAGGATAATCCCGGCATGCGCAATATTGAGATTTCCGTTGGCTGGTCCTCCTGCAATGATGTATTCCATGAAACCAAAGAGGAGCTTATAAACAGAGCAATTAACAACATGAGGCTCCTGGATTGATTATGCATGTATAATAAACATATTTTTGTCAATACTATCCATATAAAGAGTATACAAGTATGGGGGTATTGACAATGTATAGAGGAAAAGTGGCCTACTTCCTATTGGCCATGATTATGCCCTTTCTATTCACTTCCAGCACATATTCCGGCATCCGGGCCGACCAAACCTGCATCCGATTTCATGTGATAGCCAACAGCGACTCCGAGGAAGACCAGGCGGTTAAGCTTAAGGTCAGGGACAGGTTGTTGGCTGAATACGGGACCAAATTGAGTCAGGTCAATTCCCTTGAAGGCAGCCGACATATTATAGAGGGATGTCTTTATGATATTGAGGCATCGGCACAAGAGGAGGTAGACAGGCACCTGCCCGGTCATAGGGTAAGGGCCAGTTTGGGACGCTTTGATTTTCCTACAAAGGCCTATGGCGATATGCTTTTACCGGCAGGAAACTACGAAGCCCTTCGGATAACCATAGGAGAGGGTAAAGGGGCAAATTGGTGGTGCGTTATGTTTCCACCCCTGTGTTTTGTGGATATAAGCCATGGCATAGCCGATGGAGACAGCCATATGGAAGAAGAGATGGTGGATTCGGAGTCTGGGGATGAAACCCAGGTAGTATACAAGCTTAAGATCATAGAATGGTGGGAAAAGGCAAAGGAGATTTTCAATCCTTAGGAATATTTTAACTGGTATAGTGTATTTGGAGTTGACAAAAAATAGAACGAGAAGGAAGATGTGCCTCGCTGATACTTCAATTCTGAATTAACGAAAGGAAGTAAGGAATGAAGACAAGGAACAGGCTTCTCGTTATAACCATTTTGTTAACTCTTTTTATTTGTATTAGTATGATTGTCCAGCATATACAATCCGAGAGAGACGCTGAAGAAACCTTGGTCTATTGGGGAATGTACGGGGACAAGGTATACGAAATTCAACAGAAACTAAAGCGTTGGGCTTATTATGACGGGCCCATAGACGGATATTACGGAGCGGGAACCTTTGAGGCTGTGAAGAAGTTTCAAAGGAAAAACGGCCTGGCTGTAGACGGAGTTGTGGGCAACCAAACCGCGGCAGCCATGGGCATTAACCTGGGTACAAAAACTTCGGGCGGCGGAGGAGAAACCCCACCATCCAGGGGCGGCGATCGTAGTGGCGGAGGAAATGTGTACCTCCTGGCCCAGGCCGTTCACGGTGAAGCCAGGGGGGAACCCTATTTGGGGAAGGTGGCGGTAGCGGCTGTGGTTTTAAATCGGGTAGCCGATCCCAGATTCCCCAATACCATAGAAGGAGTCATATATCAACCAGGTGCTTTTACAGCCGTATCCGACGGGCAGATAAATTTAGCCCCTGACGAGGAATCCCTAAGGGCAGCCAGGGATGCGCTAAACGGTTGGGATCCCACCTATGGAGCCATATATTACTATAATCCGGCCAAAGCAACCAGTGCATGGATATGGTCAAGACCGGTACATCTGGTTATAGGCAAACACCATTTTGCAACATGATTCGGTATGGTATCGGATGATTTATATGCTTATGAAAGAAACATCTTACATAGCATGCACAGTAAGACATGAAGGGATGATACGATGAGTCGATGGATTGTTACCGGCCTACTTACGGTAGCCCTGATAATCACCGGGGTTTGGGGCTATAACCAATACCTGGAAAACCAGGACCATGCCATACGGAGCAACAACCTTTACAAGAAATCCTTCTATGAACTGGTGGGCAGGGTGGATAACATAGAATCAGGCTTGTCAAAGGCCATGATCAGCGGGGACCAGGGCCAGAGCATAGTCATGTTGTCCGATGTATGGAGACAGGCGGATTCGGCCAGCACTAACCTGGGACAGCTGCCCCTTAGTCATATATCCCTAAACAAAACTTCAAAATTTCTAAGCCAGCTGTCGGATTATTGCCGATACCTCACCATAAAGGCAGGCGAGGGTAGGCCCCTGACCCTGGAAGAGATGAAGAACCTGAAAGAGCTAAAGAACAGCAGCATAAGGCTCAACAACGAACTCAAGGATTTGGAATCCAGAGTCAATAAGGGTGAGGTGACCTGGAAGGAATTGCGGGATATGAGCAATGAAAGCCTGGAAGAAGCATCACAGGATTTGATAAGCAAGCAATTTACCAAGATAGAGGAAACCTCCATAGAATACCCCACCCTCATATATGACGGACCCTTTTCCGAGACCCTTTTAAGGCCCCAGAAACTGCGGGTTGCGGGCAAGAAAATAGATTACAAGGCAGCAGAGAGGATAGCCATAGATTTCCTGGGAAGGGACCGGGTGAAAAGTGCGGAACAAGGGCCCGAAACCCAGGGAGATATCGAGACATGGGGAGTGAACCTTGAAACCGAGGGCGGGGAGGGGCCCTTCTTTGTAGCCGTCTCCAAAGTCGGCGGTAAGGTGGTATCCCTAATTTGCGAGGGTGCTGTCCAGGGAAGCAGCATGGATTATAAGGAAGCTGAGAAGGTAGCCGGGAAATTTCTGGAGGACAAGGGCTACAGAAATATGGTTCCCACATATGGTCAGCATAACGATGGAATGGCGGTATTCAATTTTGCCTATGAGGACGGCGACTATATTGTCTATCCCGATCTTATAAAGGTAAAGGTCTCCCTGGCTACCGGCAATCCCATAGGCTTTGAAGCCCTTAATTATCTGATGGCTCACAAGGAGCGGGATCTGAAGGAACCAAAGTTGAGCCTGGAGGATGCAAGAAAGTTGGTCAACAGGAACCTGGAGATAACTTCGGAAAGGTTGGCGGTTATTCCCGGCAAATCGGGGAACGAGATTGAATGCTTCGAATTCAAAGGAAATTTTGACAACGATAGCTTTATTATCTACATAAATGCAGATACAGGCAAAGAGGAGGATATATTGAGGATTCTCGATACGGATAATGGTACCATGGTTATATGATGCATATCCACCAGTTTTTCAGTAACATATCCAATCTTCCTGAGGGTAAAATACTTTTGGCAGCTATAATTTATTCGAGCTGTCCGGGGAGGTATCGATATGGCTAGAAGCAGAAGAGGATTGATGTCTGAGGAGTTGAAAACCGAGATCGCCAAAGAACTGGGAGTTCATGATATTGTCCAGAGAGAAGGCTGGGGCGGTGTTTCCTCCAGAAACTGCGGCAATATCGTAAGGAAGGCTATCGAAAGGGCTGAAAAGAATCTATCGGGCAAATAGCCAGAGATTACCATCGAAAGAGAATCGGGGATTTAATAATCTCCGATTCTCTTTTTACATAATTGATTTGGACAACCCCAACCACAAAAGTTATTATTTTTACATATGTGGAACTTCATATGATGGTGCGGTTATGTTAGAATGTGATAGAATGGGTTGACCATAGTGACCCAACTTGACCATTTGTGCTGATTCTTCGTTTCGCTGCCTAATCAATTACCGATATATGTCTGGCCAGCACAAGGGGTTAATTATTTATGTACAGGGAGGGTATATAGATGGATAAATTAAGACTTGCAGTGTTGTTTGGTGGAAGATCCGGGGAGCATGAGGTGTCCCTGGTTTCTGCTTCCTCTATTATAGAGAATATAGATAGGGACAAATATGAGATATATCTGATAGGTATCACCAGGGAAGGGCATTGGCGCTACTATGAAGGTCCGGTTGAAGGGATAAGGACCGGCCAATGGGAGAAGGACTCCAAAGCCTTGGTATTTCCCGGAGATCCTGCCTATAAGGGGTTTTTTCTTATGGAGGATCCCCAAAAGATTTACCATGTGGATGTAATCTTTCCCGTTTTACACGGACCCTATGGTGAGGACGGCACTCTACAGGGCCTCTTTGAGCTGGCCCATATACCCTATGTAGGCTGTGATGTCCTGTCCTCCTCTACGGGTATGGACAAATTGACTGCCAAAGCCATATTCTCCTGTGTGGGGTTGCCTCAGGGGGAGTACCTGGGAGTTTACAGACATGAGATAAAGGAGAACCCCGATGAGGTCATTGACATCATTGAGGATACATTTGTGTATCCCGTCTTTGTAAAGCCGGCCAATATGGGTTCCAGCGTGGGCATATCAAAGGCCAAGGACAGGAAGGGGTTATTGGAGGCCTTGTATATCGCGGCCAGGTACGACGAGAAGATTATCGTAGAGGAGTTTATAGACGGGCGGGAGATCGAGTGCGCCGTCCTTGGAAACTACGACCCTAAGGCCTCTGTTCTGGGAGAGATTGTACCCTCCGAGGAATTCTATGATTACCATGCCAAGTATGAGGACGGGGGAGAATCCCAGCTATTGATACCCGCCCCCCTGCCCACAGACAAGGACGAAGAGATTAGAGATCTGGCCATCAAAGCTTACAAGACCTTGGGCTGTTCGGGTCTGGCTCGGGTAGATTTTTTCCTGAACAGACAGACCGGCAAGGTATATCTGAACGAGGTCAATACCATGCCCGGATTCACCCAGATAAGCATGTATCCCAAGCTCTGGGAAGCCGCGGGAATACCTTATAGAGAACTCATCGACAGCCTGGTCCGGCTGGCTTTGGATAGATTTAAAATGAAACACTTCTAGGAGGACTGAATATGGACAAAAGACCCATAGGGGTATTTGATTCAGGCCTGGGGGGCCTTACCGTTGTAAAGGAGCTGATGAAATGGCTTCCCCGGGAAGATATAGTATACTTTGGCGATACCGCTCGAATCCCTTACGGTACCCGTTCAAACGAAACCGTTATCAGGTATTCTGAGCAGTGTATAAGATTTCTCCTAAGCCAGGGTATAAAGATGATAGTTATAGCATGCAATACCGTCAGCTCCATAAGCCTTGACATAGTGAAAGAAAAGTTTGATATCCCGATCCTGGGTGTAATTGAGCCGGGGGCCAGGGAAGCAGCAGCCTCTACCAGGAATAAACGGCTGGGGGTTATAGGTACCCAGGCCACTATTAGAAGCCGGGCCTATGAAAAGGCCGTATCCCGCCTGGACCCGGAAATCAGGATATTTACCAATCCCTGTACACTTTTTGTACCCATAGTGGAAGAAGGTTGGAACGATTCCAAAATTGCGTTATTGACAGCCGAGAGATATTTAGATAGTATGAGGGACGAAGATATCGATACCCTTCTTTTGGGGTGTACGCATTATCCCCTCCTGGAGGACGCCATAGGCAAGGTCATGGGACCTGAAGTAAGGCTTGTAAATCCCGCTGAGGCTACGGCATTGGAGGTTGGCCGTATACTCAAGGCCCGGGGCATCCTCAACGAAGATGAAGCCGAAGCCCGGTATAATTTCTTTGTCAGCGATCTGGGAGAGAAATTTGAGGAGCTGGGCGGGCGTTTCCTGGGCAGGGAGATAAAATGCGCAAGGAAGATCGAGATAGAGAAGTTCTAGTTAGTTCTATCAGCTATATTATTTAAGAGGCTGAATTGGATAGAAAGATTTTTGGGGGGGTCAGTTATTGTGGACGGGGGCAAAAAGGTCATTTTGTCAATAAGGGGCAATCAGGTAAATCCCGAAGGCGAGGATAATAAGATTGAGCTCATAACCGAAGGACGCCTGTACAAAAAGGGCGACGCATACTACATTGAATATGAAGAGAGCATAATATCAGGTATGGAGGGAACAAAGACCCTTATCATGGTGGAAGACCGAAGAATTTCTTTGGAGCGTACAGGGGCCCACGAATCCCGATTTGTATTTGAAAAGGGCAGAAAATACGTTAATTACTATGAAACACCTTTTGGAAACCTGGAGATGGGGATTTTCCCCACCAGAATCGATTCCGATATGGATGATAGCCAGGGAAAACTTGGGGTAAAGTATGAGCTGGACATTTCAGGCAAGTACGCCGGCTCCAATGAACTTATGGTAAGCTATCAGGAAAACGGGCCACAGGGCTTGTTTAAATCTTGAAGAATTGAATAGTTATACACTGGGAGTAAGAAGTTAGACGTTAGGGATTGGATGAAGCAGTCCAACCTTTAACGTCTAACCTTTAGCATTCTCTATAGGTGACAACCTTCAAAATAGGACTGGTATTTTGTACAATATTAACTATTTTTTATATAAATCAATCTTTTTTTCATATTTATGTTGACGTTACAGTAAAAATGGTTATATTATATTAATGAATTATTGTGAAGCTACATCCTGAAAGCATTATAAATTGATAGCATAAAACTCAATTATGGATCTTTCCTGGAATTTTGATCTCCAACGGCAGTTTTTTAGCATTCTATATTTTTAAATGGTATGCTTTTGAATAACCACGTTCAATTCCTATTACATGGTTTCATCTCACATATTGTATTTTGATGACAACCATTTGATTAAAGTCTATTTATGTCCATTTATGGTTTCCCGCTTTTTGCTGCCTGGCTTCTAAGGGCAGACCGAAGGCAGGCCACAAGGCGATTAACAAGTTTAGCTTAGGAAATTGATGATGCAAAGCCGAGAAATCAAGAAATCCCGCCTAAAAAGGTATGTAGTTCATTTATGAATAAAACATTCAACCATGGCTATACTATGGATTAATATGGTTTGAACTTTTCATGTACTACAGAACACTTATAGTTTCGTTTAATATAGGCACAATTAAGATACTTAACGTCTTGAGACAAAAGATCAACAACCTGTAGTAAAGAAGTATTTCAAATAAACAACTACCCTTGGAGAACTTGTTTCAATACAAGCAATCTAAATGCGCCGGAAGAAATTTTATGCCAGCTCTGTAATTGGCAGATTCCGTATGGTTATAAACAGACGACGGGCAAGACCCGCATTCCCAACAGGTACTTATAGAAATCACAATCAAGGATGGATTATCCGGAGCAATCAGGGAAATGAAAGCATTTTCGAAAAAAGAACAACAGCAATGGATGAATAAAACAAGTATTGGAAAGAAAGTGAGGAATAGGTTTTGGATTTAAATAATTTGGAAAAAAATACAATAATCCAATTAAGAGAATTTGGTAGAGAGCTGGGCGTCAAGAGCGTAACCAGACACAAAAAACAACAATTGATTGAACTGATAAAGGAAAAGCTACAGGAGATGGCCGCCCATCAGGGGGAACAGTATAGATCAGAGGAATCCGGCAAAGGGGTGTCAGAGGAACCAATCAAAGAGGTAAAGGATGCTTCTGAAATAGCCAAACCCATGGATACAGAAGCTGAAGAAGAGGAGCTGAAGGATAAGGAAGCCGATACCCCCAAACCCATATCCCCAGGGAAGGTTAAGCGATTTCCGACCCCTGCTCGTCAATCCAGGATCACCTATAGAATGGCTCCGGGGGGAGCTTTGAATAGGGATAATAGAGATGCAGATGCGGACATATCCAAGGAAAGACAAGGAGAAGGCGGGCAGGCTAATGAATATGACAAGAAGGTAGCCTATGCCAGAAAGTATTACAACACTTCCAACCCGGCCATACCGGAGCTCTTAAAACAGGATGATACAGGTGATGCCCAAGGTGTGCTGGAGACTCTGCCCGATGGATACGGTTTTCTTCGCTCCAACAACTATCTGTCAGGAGACAATGATGTCTACATTTCCCAATCCCAGATAAGAAGATTCAATCTAAAGACAGGCGATTTGGTACAGGGCAAGACCCGTCCCGCCAGGGAAGGCGAAAAATTCCAAGCCCTTCTGTATGTAACTGCAGTTAATGGGGAAAACCCGGAGAAAGCAAACTGGAGACGGCCCTTCGAGGATCTCACCCCCATCTATCCCGATGAACGCATAACCCTGGAGGATCCCGACAATCCAAAGGAACTTGCCACCAGGCTTATAGATATCATATCCCCCATAGGAAAAGGCCAGAGGGGTCTGATCGTTTCACCGCCCAAGGCCGGCAAGACCATTCTTTTAAAGAAGATCGCCAACAGCATAGTAAAGAATTATCCGGATATATACCTGATAGTCCTTTTGATAGACGAACGTCCGGAAGAGGTTACGGATATGCAGCGTTCCATCGATGGAGACGTTGTATTCTCCACCTTCGACGAGCTGCCTGAGCACCATACCAGGGTTGCGGAGATGGTTCTGGAAAGGGCCCAAAGGCTTGTTGAACATGGTCGGGACGTAGTGGTACTCATGGACAGCATAACTCGTCTGGCCCGGGCCTACAATCTGACCATCTCGGCTACCGGCAGGAGCTTGTCTGGTGGATTGGATCCAGGTGCCCTCCATAAACCCAAGAGATTTTTCGGTGCCGCCAGAAACATAGAAGAGGGCGGCAGCCTCACCGTAATCGCAACTGCCCTGGTAGATACCGGGAGCCGAATGGATGAGGTGATCTATGAGGAATTTAAGGGTACGGGCAACATGGAAATCCATTTGGACCGCCGTCTGTCGGAGAAGAGGATCTTCCCCGCTGTGGATATCAGCAAATCCGGAACTCGAAGGGAAGAGCTGCTCCTGTCCCAAAAGGAGCTGCAGGGTGTTTACGCAATGCGGAAAAACCTGAGCGAAGGCAGGCCCGACAGGGTGACTGAAATAGTAATCAACGACCTGATGCGAACTAATTCCAACGATGAGTTTATCGATATATTGATGGACCATTTCATGAAGATTGAAAAAGACGGATATTTCAACGATAGAGATGGTTACTACGGATACAGATAGGATAGGAGTAAGAGGGGTATGGTTAGGCTAACGACTAGAACGAAGTATATTTTAAAGTGGTTGGGTATAGCGCTACTCATAATTGCTGGGATCTTCCTCTTCTTTACCCAGCTGCTCAAGTATATAGCACCTTTTTTGACGGCTTTCATCATTATGATATCCATTGAGGGCCTGGTGTCCTTTTTGGAAAAGAGGCTCAAGCTTCCCAGAGGCCCTGCCGTAGCAGTTTCATTATTGCTCTTCGTGGTGATAGTGGGGGGAATCTTTTTCTTCACCTTTTATAAATTAACCGTTGAACTGTGGAGATTGGCTCTGGAGTTATCCAGGATGGATTTTAACCCTATGATAGATTATTTTGAATCCCTCTTGGAAAAGGGGCAGGACATATTTCTGAGTCTGCCCAGGAGCCTGGCGGATGCCATTGAGCAGAGTATAAAAATGGATGCCCCCAGGCTGACCAAGATAGCCTCCGAGGTTTCATCAACCCTTATGGCCATGGTTATGGGCATGGTGAACTTTGTAAAGTTTTTGCCGGATGTCCTGGTCTTTATCATAGTCACCCTGGTATCCTCCTTCTTCATGAGCCGGGATCGCAGGCAGATATCCGATTATCTTTCAAAGCGGATATCGCCCCTTTGGTTTGGGAGGATGAGGAGCCTCAGGAATGATATGCTCCTGGCCCTGGTGGGCTTTATCAAAGCCCAGATGATTTTAATGCTCATAACCTTTCTAGAGTTGTTCGTGGGCTATAGTATAATAGGGGTAAAATACGCATTCTTCTTTGCCCTGATTACTGCCATAGTGGACATATTGCCTGTGCTGGGGACGGGGACCATCCTAATTCCCACCGCCATTATTAACTTTTTCATGGGCAATGTGGCCCAGGGTCTGGGATTTTTGATCCTTTATATCATCATCTTTATAATAAGGCAAATCCTGGAGCCGAAGATTGTCGGCCAGTCCTTGGGGCTGCATCCTCTGGTTACCCTGTTTAGCATGTATGTAGGCCTGAGGCTTATGGGTGTTCCGGGTATGCTGCTGGGGCCTGTAATCATTATAATCCTTAAGGCATTTTATAAGGCAGGGGTCTTCCCTGGCTTGAAGGCATCATAGGATTTTGTGCATGAGGAATATGCCTTCCGGCGGTGTAAATCCAGTCTTGCATTCCATCAATCCTTTATGTTATACTAAACAAGTTATATGAAGCTATCAATAGCTCTTACCATTGTAAGACAGTAAACAATGAACAAGCAGAATTTTAATCCTTTGGAAAGAGGTGAAATCCATGAAGGAAAATATACATCCCCAGTATGGCGAAGCAGTGGTCCGATGCGCCTGTGGTGAGACCTTTGTCACCGGCTCCACCAAGAAGGAACTTCGGGTTGAGATATGTTCTAAGTGCCATCCTTTCTTCACCGGAAAGCAAAAACTGGTTGATACCGG